>Ga0307312_10000058_pt1 | contig 37454 bp, 43 predicted proteins | sample ER_DNA_202_FD_194489 | JGI IMG/M metagenome (GOLD analysis project Ga0307312, IMG submission 194489) | Bulk soil microbial communities from the East River watershed near Crested Butte, Colorado, United States - ER_DNA_202 | ecosystem: Environmental > Terrestrial > Soil > Floodplain | place... | reverse complement strand
CGTGCAGATCGATGCGGAGGGAATCTCGGTCGGACGCTGGCCACTGCTCGCGCCCTGGCTGCACACCGCCGCGCTGCCGGTCTTCGCAGTGCTGTCGGTCGTCGTCGCGGTCGTGTACCGCGCCGTCGAGAGCTGGCTCTCCGACTACGAGAGCTACGCGCGCGAAACCGTCGCCCGCGCCAGCCGGCTATCCGCCGAAACTCTTTCCGCTCCGCGAACGAGTCTCGGCGAGCTCGTCGCACCACGCAGCCTCTTCGGGCTCGCGTTCGAAGTCAGGCCGCCTCCCGCGCCTGCGTAGACCTGCGGACTGACGTCCGCAGGTCTTGGTCTTGACCTCGACCACGGGAGGAGGACGTCGTGAACGCAGAGCTTGTTACCGAACTCGAAGCACCCTTACAACGAACGGCCACCGACACCCGCGCGCGGATCGTGTCCCTGCTCGGGCCGACCGCGGCGTTGGGCGGAGTCATCTGGGCGATCGTCCAGCCGTACCGCGTCACCTTGTTGCACCCCACGGGACAGGGGTTCTGGTGGCTGTTCGTCGAGCCGCCGCTGCTCGTGATCGCGGTCGGGTTGTTCTTCTACTTCGTCATCACGCCAGGGCTGCTGCGGGACCTCGCAGAGGAACATGCAACCGCCGAGTGAGCACGTCCACTGGCTGTTCGCGACGGGGTTCCTCCTGCTCGCTCTCTGCCTGCTCGCCGAGGCGGTGGTGGGAACCGATGTCTGGCGTCGGCGCGCGTGGCGTGCGTACCTCTGGCCCGGCCTGGCGTTTGCGCTCGGCGTCCTGATGTGGCCGGTGATGACCTTCTACACCAACTCGGCGATCCACATGATCGCGCACGGTGCGTGGGCTCAGGTGCTGATGGGCGGCGCGGCGATGGAGCTCGGGCTCGTCAGCGGGAAGCTGCGGAGCGGCTGGTGGCGTCTGGGGATGCCCGCCGGGTTCCTTGTCTCGGGTACCGCCTTCCTGGTGCACGAGCAGAACTCCTGGCTCTTCCAGCGCTCGGCGTTCACGCACCACCTGCTCGGCTGGACGCTGGTCGTGGCCTCGATCTTCCCGCTCCTCCGGGTCTTCAAGCCACGCTCGCCGATTGCAGCGACGGGCTTTGCGCTCACCTTCGTCGTCGTGGCCGTGACGCTCTACTGCGATCGAGACGTCGCGGAGATCTTCGGACACATCTCGCAGCTTGCAGGAGCCCCGCATCGATGAGACGGCTGCTGTTCCTCGGCGTCCTGGCGTTGCTCGTCTTTCCGTCGGAGGCGTTCGCCCATGCGACGCTGCTGAAGACGACGCCTCAGTTCCGCGAGCGCCTGTCCGCATCGCCACCGACGGTCGTTCTCCGCTTCGACCAGTACGTCAAGGTGCTGCCGCAATCGGTTCAGCTGTTCTCGGCCACGCACCCTCTGCACGTGAAGCGAATCTGGGCCGACGGCCTTTCAGTCAAGGCAGCACTGCCGAAGCTGCCTAGAGGGCCTTACACGATCCGTTGGCACGCCCTCTCCGGCGACGGTCACGTGGTCTCGGGAGTCTTCACTTTCGGCGTGCGCGCGAACGCTCCGCCGCCGACGGAGGCGTTCGGCTCATCCGGCCCGACTCGCAGCGAAGACGTCGTCCGCTGGCTGTACTTCGTTGCGCTTGCGCTGGTCGTCGGGGGGCTCGGCTTTCGCCTCCTCGTGCTGCGCGGCCGCGCCTTGACGCCCCGGGCCGAGCGGAGGTTCTTCATCCTCACCGGCATCGGCGTCATCGCCACGCTCGACGCAGGCATCGTCGCGTTCATCATGCGTGCCGAGGATGCGCTGCAGCTGCCGTTCGGCCGGCTCCTGTACGGCGATCTCTCGCCGCTTGCGCGCTCGCGGTTCGGCCACGCGTTCATCGCCATGACTCTCGGCTTTGCCCTCGTGGCCGCCTTGCTCTTCCTCTCGTGGCTTACCGACCGAACGTTCCTGTTGTGGCCGGCGTTCGCGCTCGCGCTCGTATTCGCCTCCGGGCTCTCGCTGTCGGGACACTCCGCGGCCGATGCCGGCTCATCCTGGAAGTCGGAGCTCGCCGACTGGGCGCATCTCTCCGCCGCCTGTCTCTGGATCGGCGGGCTGATCCAGCTCGTAGCTGTCGTCTGGCCGCTGATGCCCGCTGCGCGGCGCGAGGTCTTCCTCGCCTTTTCGCGGCTTGCAACCGTCTGCGTCGGCGTCCTCCTGCTGGCTGGGATCTATCTGGCGATCCTGCGGCTGCCGCAGCTGAAGGATCTCTGGACAACCGGCTACGGCGAGGTGCTCCTCGTCAAGATCGGGCTCGTGTCGCTCGCGCTCGCGTGGGGCGGAGTGCACAAGCTTGTGGCCGTGCCCGCACTTGCGGATGGCAAGGACGGAAGAATCCTGCCGCGCCTGCGCGGGAGCTTGCTCGGCGAGAGCATGGTCGGCATGGCTGTGCTGCTCGCCGCGGCCGTGCTCGTGGATGCGAAGCCGCCGGTTCCCCCGGCGCCCGCGCCACCGGCGGCGAGTAGCGTTCCCAGGTAGTGCTCTATTCCATCTCGGGCGGCGCGGGCTTTCTCGGCCTGCACCTGGCGCGGCGGCTGCTGGCCGAGGGCCACCAGGTGCGCACCCTCGACGTCGTCCCTCTGGACGACGTCGAACTCGAGCGATCCGTCGAGGAGCTGCGCGGTGACATTCGCGACCCGGACCGAGTGCGTGAGCTCGTCGCCGGAGCGGACGTAGTCGTGCATGCAGCGGCGGCGCTTCCGATTCAGGCTTCGCGCGAATCGATTCGCTCCGTCAACGTCGGCGGGACGGAGAACGTCCTGCACGCGGCCCACGACGCGGGGGTCAGACGTGTCGTCTTCATCTCGTCGACCGCGGTCTACGGCGTGCCGGAGAAGCATCCGATCGAAGAGAGCGATCCGCTCGTCGGCGTCGGGGCTTACGGCGAGTCGAAGATCGATGCGGAAGGGCTGTGTCGCGTCGCCGCTGTCGAGACGACGATCATCCGCCCGAAGACGTTCATCGGCCCGGAACGACTCGGCGTGTTCGAGATCCTGTTCGACTGGATCCGTGAGGGACGTCGGATCTACACGCTCGGCAAGGGGCACAACCACTATCAGCTGCTCGGCGTGGAGGATCTCGTCGATGCGATCGTGCGCGCAGGGCACGAGCCGAGGGCCGCGCGTGAGACCTTCAATGTCGGCGCGACCGAGTTCGGGACCGTTCGTTCCGACCTGCAGGCGTTGATCGACCACGCGGGATCGTCGTCCCGGCTGCAGCCCATCCCGGTAAAGCCCGCCGAGCTCGCGCTCCGCGGCCTCGAGCTCATGCGCGTCTCGCCGCTCGCGGAATGGCACTACAAGACCGCGCACAAGGACTCCTTCGTCGACGTCACGAAGGCGCAGCAGTTGCTGGGGTGGCAGCCCCGACTCTCGAACCGCGACGCCCTGATCGAGACGTACGACTGGTATCTCGCAAACCGCGAGCGAGTCGGTGCGGCCGGCGTCACGCACCGCGTGCCGTGGAATCAGCAGGCGCTTGGTCTGCTCAAACGCCTGTCGTGATCTTCCTCGACGAAGCCGAGGTGCGTGAGCTGCTCGATCTCGATGCGCTCGTCGACGCGCTCGCGGACGCGCACAGAGACCTCAGCGCCGGCGACGTGTCGATGCCGCCGCGCATTGCGGCGCTGGTGCAGGAGCGCCACGGTCTGCTCGGGGTGATGCCGGCGTACCTTCCCTCGGCAGGGCTCGCCTGCAAGCTCGTGACCCTTTTCCCGCAGAACACCGACAGGCACACACATCAAGCGGTGATCGCGGTCTTCGATCCTGAGAACGGCTCCCCGTTGGCGTTCATGGACGGGAGGTACATCACTGCGACCCGAACCGCTGCGGGCTCGGCGCTGGCGACACGGCTGCTCGCGCGCGAGGATTCGGAGGTGCTCGCCCTCGTCGGCACGGGAGTCCAGGCACGGTCGCACGCACGCGCGCTGCAACGCGTCCGGCAGTTCGACGAGATTCGCGTCGCAGGACGTGACCCGGCAAAAGCCGATGCGCTCGCCGACGAGCTCGGCCCACAGGCGCGAGCCGTGAGCTCGTACGAGGAAGCGATCCGGGGTGCCGACGTCGTCGCGGCGACGACACACGCCACCGAGCCCGTCGTTCGCCGCGAGTGGCTGTCCCCGGGTGTGCACGTGAACTCTGTCGGGCTCAATCCGAACGGTCGCGAGGTCGACGCAGAGACCGTCAGAGACGCGCTCCTCGTCGTCGAGTCGCGTGAGTCCGCACTTACGCCGCCTCCTGCAGGTGCGCCTGAGCTCGTCGGTCTCGACCCACAGGACGTTCACGCGGAGCTTGGGGAGCTCGTGGCGGGCACGAGGCCGGGACGCAGCTCCCGGGATGAGATCACCCTGTATAAGTCAGTCGGCGTCGCCGTCCAGGACGTAGCCGCAGCAGCTTTGGTGCTTGAGGCTGCACGGGAACGGTCGCTCGGGCGGGTCATCGAGTTGGAGGAAACGACATGAGCAGCAACAACGACTTCAGACCAGGCCTCGAAGGCGTTGTCGCCGTTGAGACCGAGATCATGGAGCCTGATCGCGAGGGCGGAATGCTCCGCTATCGCGGTGTCGACGTCGAGCCGCTCATCGGGAAGGTCCCCTACGAGAACGTGTGGGGCCTGCTCGTCGACAACGACATCAACTCGAAGATGCCGGATCCCGAGCCGCACGAACCGGTCGGTCTGACAGGCAATGCACCGGCCGACCTGCAGGCGGAGACGGCGCGACTTTCCGGCGAATGGAAGCTCGGAAAGCTCAACGAGATCTCCGACGAGCAGGTGCGCGAGGATCTCGGCCGGCTCTCGTCGCAGATGATGTCCATCGTTGCCCGATCTGCCCGGCTCGCCGACGGGAAGACGGACCCCGTTCCGGATGAGGTCGTCGCGCGCGGGAAGACCGCGGCGGAGAAGTTCCTGCTTCGCTGGCGAGGCGAGGCCGACCCGCGTCACGTGAAGGCGATCGACACGTACTGGATCTGCACTGCTGAGCATGGTTTGAATGCATCGACGTTCACGGCGCGTGTCGTCGCCTCGACCGGCGCCGACGCGGGCGCAGCGCTCTCTGCGGCGGTGGGCGCACTCTCCGGCCCGCTGCACGGTGGCGCTCCCGCATACGTGAAGCCGATGCTGGAGGAGGTCGCGCGCATGGGCGATCCGGAGCGTTGGGTCAAGGAGACGCTCGACCAGGGGAAACGGATCATGGGCTTTGGCCACCGCGTCTATCGCGCCGAGGACCCCCGGTCGCGAATCCTGAAGCGAACGGCGAAGGAGCTGGGAGCGCCGCAGATCGAGGTCGCCGAGGAGCTCGAGGGCGTCGCGTTGGCCGCGTTGCAGAAGCGTTCACCTGACCGGGTGCTCGCGACCAACGTCGAGTACTACTCGGCAATCGTCCTCGACGTCGCGGAGATCCCGCCGCCGCTTGCGCCCGCGATGTTCGCCTGCTCGCGTGTCGCCGGCTGGTCGGCGCACATCATGGAGCAGAAGAAGACCGGCCGCCTCTTCCGGCCTTCGGCCCGCTACGTCGGCCCGGACGAACGTGTCGTCGAGCTGAAGACTTAGTCGCCGCCCATGGAGCTGACGGACTACCGCGAGCGGTTTCCGATCCTCCGCGACACGACGTACCTGATCAATCACTCGCTCGGTGCCATGCCTGCCGCCGCGGAGGACCGCGTGCTCGAGTTCACGCGCATGTGGCGCGAGCGCGGGATTCGGGCTTGGGCCGAGGGCTGGTGGGAGATGTCGATGACGGTCGGCGACCAGATCGGACGCATCATCGGCGCACCGTCGGGCTCGACGGTCATGCACCAGAACGTTGCCGTCGCCGAGGCGATCGTGCTGTCCTGCTTCCGCCCGGTCGACCCGCACCGAAATCGCGTCGTCTACGAGGAAGGCAACTTCCCGAGCGTGCGCTACCTCTACCAAGCCCAGCCGGAGCTCGACGTCGTTGTCGTCCAGGACGACCGGGCGATCGTCGACGCGATTGACGACCGCACGCTGCTCGTGCCGATCACGCACGTCCTGTTCAAGACCGGTGAGATCCAGGACGTGGAGGCGATCATCCGCCGTGCGCACGAAGTCGGCGCGCATGTCGTGCTCGACGCGTACCAGTCGGCCGGCATCGTCCCGCTCGACGTCGCAGCGCTCAACGTGGACTTCGCGGTCGGCGGCAGCGTCAAGTGGCTCTGTGGCGGTCCGGGAAACGGCTGGCTCTACATCCGTCCCGATCTGGCGGATGTGCTCGAGCCGACGTTTGTCGGCTGGCAGGCTCATGCCCGGCCGTTCGGCTTCGAGCCCGAGCTCGAGTACGCCGACGGCGCTGCACGCTTCCTCACCGGCACCCCGAACGTGCCTGCGCTCTACGCAGGGACCGCGGGCTACGACCTGATCGAGGAGATCGGCGTCGAACGAATCCGCGAGAACTCGGTCCGGCAGACGCAGCTGCTGATCGACCTCTGTGACGAGGCCGGCTTCGAGGTCGGCAGCCCTCGCGACCCTGCGCGCCGCGGGGGCACCGTCACGGTGCGCACGCCGGAGTTCGAGGCCGTGCACTCCGAGCTCGGCGAGCGCGAGATCATCTGCGACTTCCGGCCGGACGCCGGCATTCGCATCGGACCGCACTACTTCAACACGGACGACGAGCTCCGGTTCGCGATCGCCCAGATCGCCGAGATCGTCGAAACGGGCACGTACGAGCGCCACTTCGGCGCAACCACGCGGTTCTGACTGCTCGAATCCCTCTGTTGAGGGAGCCTGGTATCTGTCGATGCGGGTACGTTGAGCTTGATGAAGACCGCCGTCTTCTTCACCGCAGCGATGCTCCTCGCCCTGTCCGCCGCTGAAGCAGCGAACGCTTCCGAGATCATCGATCGCAACGCGCAGAGCGTCAGGCTCGCTGTCGACGCAAGCGGTCGCGCGTTCACCAGCTACCGGGTTCGTGGACGCGCCATGCACGTGCTCGCGTGGGGTGCGGTCGACGCACGGCAGCCGACGAGCGGGAAGCCGCAGGTGCGTTTCCGCAAGGACTACTCGGGCCGACAGTGGACGTCGTTCAAGAACCAGTGTCGTGCGTACGACGGCCCGAAGCTCGCGTTCCAGGTCGCAGCATGCGCCGCGCCCGACGGCTCCTACTGGGCACTGCAGTCGTGGCGCAGAACGCTCCCGAACCTCGACGGGCGCCCGCAGCGCGGGCTGGGAGCCTGGGAGCTCCACCTCTCCCACTGGTCCGGCCCGATCGCAACTCTGGAGGCGTGGACAGACTGGGTCTACGGCGGCCGCTACCACCACCTGTTCGGGAGGCTCACCTACGCCGGCAAGCCCGTGTACGGCTTCTCTGCGACACGTGCCGGCTCACCGCTCGACGGTTACGGCCGGAACATCTACGTCGACACATTCAACTCGCGCTACGGGAAAGGCTGGCGGCGGGAGAACGCGTTCCTCGCTCACCGTCCGACGGGAGTCTTCTGTTATGGCTTCTACCGATTCAACTCGCGCGGCCCGGGCAACGGCACGATGTACCGCCTGACGGCGCCCGGCCCTGGAGTCACCCCCGACGTCAGCATCACGATCCCGGGGTTGCACGACTACGACCCGAACAGCTCAACGGATGTTGCATACGAGCGACAGCAGAACGCCTTGCAGGACTCCGTCGCCGGAGCCGACAAGAAGTGCCACGTTCACTGATCGAGCAGCTCGAGCAGACGTAAGGCGTACGCCGGCGCGGTCGGCTCGTCTTCGTGCCGGAAGTACGTATACAGAGGGACGTCGACGTCCCGCAGGCGCGCGGCCCACTCGCGAATCGCCTCATCGTCGTAGGGCGGATCACGAAAGCGCACGTAGCGGAACGGCGCATCGTGCTCGAGATCGTTGACGCGCACGGCGCCCGCTTCCGCCAGCCGCGGCTCGATCCCGTCCCACGACGGATGCTCGAGGTCGAACGCGACGAGCAGTCCCGGATCGAGCGAGCCGAGGATCAGCTCGATCATCCCCTCGTCGCGGGCGCTGATCAGCTGAACGCGGATCGGCCCAAGCCGGTCGCCGAGAGCGCGCACCCGCGACCCGAACTCCGCAAGCATGCCCGGCCTGTTGCCCGCGAGCTTCGGCGCGAACGTGAACCCCGGCGGCGTCTGCTCTGCCCAGCGTGCGAACTGCCCTTCCGCTGGTAGCCGGTAGCCGGTCGTATTCAGCTCGACCGTGGAGAACTGCCGCGCGTAGAAGCCGAGAAACTCCTTCGCCGGCGTCCCGGCCGGATAGAACCCCGGCTTCCACGAGGGGTAGGACCAGCCGGAGGTGCCGACATGCACCCCGGATAAACTCGCTCGACCCATGGCCACGACCGACAGAGTGATAGCCGAAGACGCCATCCGTGTTCTCGACCACGGGTTCGTGCGGCTGGACGACGCGATGGCGACCGACCTCTCGGTCGTGAACGCCGCCCGGGTCAGTTTTGCCCGTCGCAAGGACGAGATGGAGGAGGCCGACGAGGGATTGATCCGGTTCCTGATGCGAGATAGGCACGGGACCCCGTTCGAGCACAACTCGTTCCGGTTCCACATCCGCGCGCCGATTTTCGTCGCGCGCGAGTGGTTCCGGCACCGTGTCGGCTCCTTCAACGAGTTTTCGATGCGCTATGCGAAGGCGACCGACGACTTCTACGTGCCTGAGCTGGAGGACGTGCGAAGCCAGGTCGGGAAGCCCGGCGCCTACTCCTTCGAGCCGGTCGATGAGGAGTTGGCCGAGCGGACGCGTGAGGAGTTTCGGGAGGTCTATCAGCACGCCTTCGAGACGTACGAGCGGCTTGTCGAGGCCGGCGTCGCGCGGGAGCTCGCCCGCTCGGTGATGCCGGTCGGCGCGTATACGGAGTTCTTCTGGACGGTCAACGCCCGCGCGTTGATGAACTTCGTCTCCCTGCGCGCAGCCGAGACCGCGCAGCGCGAGATCAGGCGTTACGCCGACGCCGTCGAGCAGTTCTTCGCGGCAAAGATGCCGGTCACGCACGCGGCCTTCGTCGCTGCGAACCGCGTCGCGCCCTAGGCGGGCTTCAGAACGATCTGATCGGGCTTGAAGTGCCCGGCTGGCTGGCGTGTGACCACCCAGCCGTTCCTGTCGAACCGGCTGAGGTCATAGGCGGCGTTCATGCGGATCGTGGCCTCGCCGCCGTTCGAGTTGAACGTGCTGCAGAGGACGACGGGCTTGCCGCTCTTTGTCAGGTAGAGGTCGTAGTAGCCGCCCTTGGGGAGCCGGTCGAGTCCCTTGATGTGCAGGGCCATCGGCCAGTTGCCCTCCGTGTCGGCCTTGCCGAGCTGGAGGACCCCCGTCGCATTGGGGTCGAGATCCGTTCCGGCCAGTCGCACGACGTGTTCGGTGCTCAAAGACGTCGAGCTCGGGGCTGTCGCCTGGCCAAGCACGAACCCGCCGCCGACCAGAGTCGCGATCACGGCGGCGATCAGGAGTGGCCTGCGGTGAACGGGCTTGGTGAGAGGCTGCTGCGACTCGTCGGGCCACGGCACTAGATCCAGCTCCGGCGAGAGCTCGGGCGGCGGGGCCGCGCGCACGAGGAGATCGTGGGCTCGCCGAAGCCGGTCCCGCTCCTCCGCGGGGACGTCGCTCCCGATCAGCTCGTCGAAATCGGGCTCGCGCCTCACTGCAGTTCTCCTTCGAGTAGATCGGCCAGCCGGCCCAGGCCGGCACGGGTCCGCGTTTTTACGGTACCGAGCGGGATGCCGAGGAAGTCTGCGACCTCGCTCTGCGAAAGGCCGCTGTAGTAGGCCAGCTCGATGACGTCGCGCTCATTCGGCGGGAGACTCTCGAGGGCGCGGTGCACCCGCCACGACACGTACGACGCCTCCGCGCGTTCGTCAGGGCCCAGCTCCGTCGAGGCGATGTCGGGCACCTCTCCCGGAGGCTCACTCCGGCTCCGGCTGCGGTCGACGATCGCGTTGCGCGCGACCGCGTAGAGCCAGGGGGCGCCCGCGCCGCGGTCGGGCTTGTAGGTCCGGGCGGAGCGCCAGACCGCTGCGAACGTCTCCTGGACCGCGTCCTCGGCGCGCATCCGGTCACCGAGTCGCCTGAGCGCAAGGCCGAAAACCGGCCGCGCGAAGCGGTGGTAGAGCGCCTCGAAGGCATTCGCATCCCGCCGAGCGACGCGCCGGATTAGGTCGCCGTCGGTCAGCCTGCCGAGGTCTGGCAGGTTCAGGCCGGTCGTTTCCCGGTTGGCGCCATGGGGCATGGCCGATGGCAAGGCAAGACTTATGCCCATCTTCTCGGGATCTCTACGGAATTCCACGTCTGCTGGATTGGAGCAGACCCGGGGTCTCCACCACAAGGAGGACCCATACCAAACGCTTAAAAACCGCTTACGCGCCTCGCACGTCTGAAGGGAAGGAAGGGGAAAACACAGGGGGTTCCAGGATGCGCAGGTTCATTCCGATCGCAATGGCAGGTGTGGCACTGGTGCTGGCAGCACCGGCGTCCACGGCGACGAGCACAGTTCAGATCAGGAGCACGGGGTTCGTGCCGGCCAGCGTGACGATCAACCAGGACGATTCCGTCACATGGACGAACACGGATACGAAGACTCATCAGGTCGTGGCGAACGCTGGCTCGTTCGCCTCGCCGATCCTGGCGAAAGGCAAGAGCTACACCCATGCCTTCCGGGGTGGGGGGACGTTCCGCTACCACGACGGCCTCCATCCCGCACTGAAGGGAACCGTCATCGTTCGCGGTGCGTCGCCGGTGGTATCGCTCGCCGTGTCCGCACCGGTCGTGAAGTTCGGGACGCAGGTGACCCTGTCCGGCGTGGTGAACAGCAAGCGGGCCGGCGAGACGGTCACGATCGCGGCGCTGCCCTTCGGGCAGACCACGAAGCAGGTCGTGGCCACGCTGCAAACCACGAGCGGCGGTGCGTTCACGTTCAACGTGACGCCTGAGCTCAACACGACGTACCAGGCGCAGTGGAAGGGGGCGGAGAGCTCGGTCGTCGTCCAGGTGCAGCCGACGGTCAAGCTGCCGTTCGTCGCCAAGTCGGGCTACTTCCATTTCTACGTGACCGCGGGCCAGTCGTTTGCAGGACGCTTCGTCTTCCTGCAGCGCTTCACGCTCACGAAGACGTGGATCAACGTCGGCCGCCTCCAGCTCGGGCAGCAGTCCGGCCGGATCATGGGGATGAAGTACGTCCGCTCGGTGATCCCGCGCGGGCGCTGGTCGATCCGGGTCTACATGCCGGCGAGCGCGATGCCCGGTGGTTACATCGACGCCTGGAGCGGAACGCAGCCGGTCGTCAAGCGGTAATTGCGCTGAGAGCGCGGACTACTTGTCCGCGCTCTCGAACCTCTTCTGCACCGCGTCCCAGTTGACGACGTTCCACCAGGTCTCGAGGTACTCGGGCCTGCGGTTCTGGTACTTCAGGTAGTAGGCGTGCTCCCACACGTCGATGCCGAGCAGCGGGACGTCCGAGTTCGAGATCGGTGAGTCCTGGTTCGCGGTCGAGTACACGGCGAGAGCGGTGCCGTCGTAGACGAGCCAGCTCCAACCCGAGCCGAAGCGCTTCACACCGGTGTCGATGAGGTCCTTCTTGAGCTCGTCGACGCTGCCGAACGTGGTTGCGATTGCCTCGGCGAGTGAGCCGCTCGGCTCGCCGCCGCCGTCGGGGCTCATGATCTCCCAGAAAAGCGAGTGGTTCGCATGGCCCCCGGCGTTGTTGCGAACCGCCGTACGGATGTCCTCGGGCAGGATCTCGAGGTTCGCCAGCACGTTCTCCACCGGCCGGTCCTCCCACTCGGTCCCCGCGAGCGCCTTGTTGGCGTTGTCGACGTAGGCCTGGTGGTGCTTGTCGTGATGGAGCCGCATCGTCTGTTCGTCGATGTGCGGCTCGAGGGCGTCGTAGTCGTACGGAAGAGGCGGGACCTCGTAGGGCATGGTGGCTCCTTGCTCGCTTGCTGACCGAGGATATGCTCCGCGCGCCCAGCTAGGAAGAGAGAGGAGAGAGATGGCGTCGCTTGCATTCAGGTTCGAGGAGATCACCGCCAGGGAGCTGAAGCCCGAGCTCTACGAGCTCGACGGCATCTCCCGCGCCACGATCGAGGCTCACTACAAGCTCTACCAGGGCTACGTCAACAAGCGAAACGAGATCCTCGCGCGGCTCGATGGGGTCGACACAAGCGCTGCGAACCAGGTCTACTCGGAGATCCGCGCGCTCAAGGTCGATCTCACCTTTGCGATCGGCGGGATCAAGAACCACGAGATCTACTTCGAGCACCTTGGGGGCGGCGGAGGCGACCCGACCGGACTGATCGGCGACCTGATCGAGCGTGACTTCGGCTCGTTCCAGGACTGGCGCACCGACCTGAAGGCCACGGGGATGGCCGGCCGCGGCTGGGCCTGGACGGCCTACGACTGGGACGAGGGCCGCCTCTTCAACTACGTCGGCGACGCACAGAACGCGTATCCGATCTGGAACGCGACGCCGCTCATCGCGCTGGACGTCTACGAGCACGCCTACTTCCTCGACTATCAGACCGATCGCGTGTCCTACATCGACGCGTTCTTCGACAACCTCGACTGGCCGACCGTCAACGACTGGGTCTCGAAGTACCAGATACAGACCTAGCAGCGACATGACCACGGCGCTCCTAGTCGCCGCCGGCTACGTGCTCGGCTCAATGCCGTGGGGCTACTGGCTCCCGCGGCTCTTCAAGCACGACGACATCCGGCAGCACGGGAGCGGCAACATCGGCGGAACCAACGTCTGGCGCGTCTACGGCTGGAAGCTCGGTGCGCCGGTCGTCGTGCTCGACACCCTGAAGGGCTTTGCGCCCGCGTTCGTCGCGACGTTGACCGTCTCGCATTTGGCCGGCGTTCTCGCCGGCGGGGCGGCCATGCTCGGGCACTGGCGCCCGTTGTTTCTGCGGTGGCAGCGCGGCGGCAAGGTGGTCGCGACCTGCGGCGGCGCGTTCCTCGGTGTTGCCCCGATCGTCGGTGGGATCGGCGCCGCCGTCTGGCTCGTCACCTTCCTGCTCTTCCGTTACGCCTCGCTCGCCTCGATCGTCTCCGCTCTCGCGGTGCCCGTCATCGCTGTGCTCCTCGGGGAACCGTGGCCCGTGATCGCGTTCGCCGCGGTAGCGGCGATCGCCGTGGTGGTGCTGCACCGCGGCAACATCAACCGCCTGCGCACCGGCACGGAGAATCGCTTCCGATTTAGGCGGCTAGGCCGCGAGCCACTCGCGTAGCTCTGTGTGCCGCTTGGCCGGCTCACCGTCGTACAACTCGCGGCGAAGCTCACCGACGGTCCCAAAACGCTCGGCCAGCACTTCGTGCGAATGGATCGTCTCGAAGTTGAGCTGGCGCGCCAGAACGAAGTCACCGTCGTCCAGCTCGGTGTAGCGCTCGAGCGTCGACTGGAGCGAGATGCGCACCGAGTCCTCGACGAAGCGCGGCTGCAGATGCGCATGCTCGACGACGAAGAGCTCGTCCGGCCTCTTCAGAAGCTCGTAGATCGGCGAGCTCATCGAGCCCTCGACGATTCCGGCGAGCTGCTCGGCATTGACCGGATGGTCGCTCCCGATGTAGAGGGTGCCGCGCCCACGCTGATTGTGCGTCGCGATGGGGACGAGCTCGAGGATTCGCTCGACGTCGACCTCCCCGAAGCCGGCCTCGAGCAGCCGCTCCGACGCCTTGCCCCGCACGAGGCCCTGTGCGCAGGGACACGCGTTGATCCCCGTCGCCTCGACGCCGACGATTCGCCGCACGCGCGTCGTCGTCGCAGCGGCGATGCCGATGATCGAGATCATCTCCTGCGTGGCGAGGCCCGTGACCGGCGTCCGGCGCTCGAGCGGATAGCGGGCTGCGATCCGAACCTCTGCGCGACCCGCCGCCTGGCGGGCGACGATCTGGCGGGCGATGTGCTCGGCCAGCTCTTCCACGAGGAACGCCTCGCCGATCACGACCTCGTCGATCGCCTCCTCGAAGAGCTCCGGGAAGCGCGACATGTGCACGCCTTTCTGTGCGGGATCGAGGTCGACGAAGCAGTCGATGTCGGCGGAGATCAGCTTTTCGGCGCCACCCCAGCGCAGGCGGATGGCCTTGGCGACGCCCTGTACCCCGGCGCGGGAAAGGCCGAGTCGCACTTCGGGCGTCGAAGCCTGCAGGTCGTCCAGGAGCTCCCGTGACTCCGTCATGGACGAAAGGTTAGTGTCAGGCCGCCTAGTGGGGGATTCGGACGCCAGTTTTCCGCGGCTTGTCTCGCTCGCCGCTCACGACCTGCGCACACCGCTGGCGACGATCCACGGGTTCGCGCAGACCCTCGTGCGCATGAACGACCTCGGCGAGCCGAAACAGCGCTACCTCGAGATGATCGACGCCGCTGCGCTCCAGCTCGCCGAGCTCCTCGACGAGCTCGGCGTCGCCGCCCGCATCGAGGGCGATCGCTACGAGCCGAATCGCCAGCCGATCGACTCTCTCGATCTCGCGCGCCACGCAGCCGCGGAGCTCGGAGAGGAGCGTGTGGTCGTCTCGGGGACCGGGGCGGGCGTGCGGGTCGACGTCGACGCGACGCAGCGCGGCGTCGCGGCTCTCGCGCAGGCGGCCCTGCGGCACGGAGGATTGGAGCAGGTCGACCTGCTCGTCGATGGGGTGACGTTGACGATCGGCCCCGTGACCGCTTCGTCGGGCCCCGTCCTGCTGGGAGTAGAGCTGCGGGACCTCGGTGCAGCAGTCGGGGTACAGGTCATCCGGGCGAACGGCGGCTCGGTGGCCATGGAGGGCGAGCTGCTGGCCGTCACGCTCCCGGCGTGAACCGGGGCGCACAGGTCAGTCTGCTGCGCTGGCTGCGCCGCCAGCTACAGCAGCCGACGCCGACCCGCGAGCATCTCGAAGCGGCGGTGGAGAACGACGATCCGTCCGAGGTGCGGCGGCTGCTCGCCGACATGCCGTTCAGCGACGCTCAGCGCCGGCACGTCGAAGACCTGCTGGATGCCTGGGAAGAGGGCCGCTAGGGCTCGGCCCCGTAATCGAGCAGCAGCTGCTCGACGCGTTCGTCGCCGTTCTGGCGTGCTGCGTCGATCGCAGTGAAACCGCCGCCCTGCCTGAGGTTCGGATCGGCACCGTGCTCCAGCGCGAGCTGCACGAGCTCGTAACGCATCGACTCGTCCTTCCCCTCGGCAGCGGCGGCGGCGTGAATGGCCGCGGTCTGGACGTGTTCGTTCCGCGAGAGGCCATCGACGTCTGCGCCGCGTTCGAGCAGGAGGCGCGCCGCGTCGATATTTCCGAAGAAGCTGGCGAGGCCGAGCGGGTGAAAGCCGTCGTCGCCAAATGCGTTCGCCAGCGCCGGGTCCTCGTCCAAGAGCTCGCGCAGCCGGTCCGTGCGGCCGACCGCCGCAGCCTCGAAGACGTCGAGGGTCGGGTCGGCGGCGAGCAGTTCGTCCACCTTGGCCCGGTCGCCTCGGTACAGCGCTTGCAGCAGGTTCGACATCAGCGCAACAATCGTGACAGGCGACGGTCCTTGAGGACTCGCCCACCGGTCTGGCACTCGGGGCAGTAGTAGATCGTGTGTTCCTCGAAGTCGACCTGAGCAATGGCGGTGCCGCAGACGTAGCAGGGCTCGCCGAGCTTCTTGTGCACGCGGTACGTGCGCTTGTCGTTCGCACCCTGCTCGCGGAGCTCGAGCCCGCGCGTGAGCTCGGCGTCGATCGTGTCGGCCAAGGCTTCGACTTGCTCGGGAGTCACATCGCGGGTCAGCTCATACGGCGAGAGCTTTGCGTGATGGAGGATCTCGTTCGCCCACGCCCGCCCGATGCCGGCGATCACCCGTTGGTCACGCAGCATCGAGTGCAGCCGTCTCGATTCGGTTGCGCAGATCTCCGCCAGTCGTTCCGCACCGATGCCAAGTGCCTCCGGTCCGAGATGGGCAAGCTCTTGTTCAACTTCTTCGGGGTTGAGCAGCCAGACGCCGGCGCGCTTCTTCGCTCCAGCCTCGGTGAGCACGAGCCGGGCGCCTCCCTCGAAGACGAGCTGGAACGCCGGCGTCTTCGGGCCCGTCTCGCCGGCTTTGAGGTACTTCAAGCGGCCGGCGGTCATCAGGTGCACGAGCAGCACGAGCTCCCCGTCGGTCGTAGGGAAGAACAGCCGCTTCGCGCGACGCTCCGCGCCTGCGAGCTGCCTGCCCTCGAGGCTCGAAAGCGGCGGATCGAACGTCTTCAGGGTCGCGATGTGCGCCGGCCCCGCCTTGACGATCGGAAACGCCGAGACCGGATCGTCGAGCGCCCGTCGCCAGGCCTCCATCTCCGGTAGCTCAGGCATCCCCTGTTCATTCCCTTCCGCAAAGGGCGGAGCGATTCACCTTTAGGCTCCGCCGCATGGACCCGATCAGGGTAGCCGTGCGCCGGGGAGGTGTGGTCGAGGCGATCCACCGTGTCCACGGCGTCGCGGTGCAGGACGGTGCGGTGATCGCGGAAGCGGGGGACTCCGGTCTCGTTGCCTTCATGCGCTCGTCGTCCAAGCCGCTGCAGGCGCTCCCGCTCGCGCGTGCCCGCGATGACCTCGACGAACGCGACCTGGCGATTGCCTCTGCTTCACATCTCGCCGATCCGGCGCAGCTCGCCGCCGTGCGGGCGCTGCTCTCCAAGGCGCCGGCGAGCGAGGACGAGCTCGAGTGCGGGCCGGAGGGAGAGCCTGCGTCCCGGCTCAAGCACAACTGCTCGGGCAAGCACGCGGGGATGCTCGCCCTCTGCCGTGCGAAGGGCTGGCGAAGCGAGGGGTACCGGCTCGAGGGCCACCGCGTTCAGCGTGAGATGCTCGCGGCGCACGCCGAGGCGGCGGAGGTGGAGAAGGACGAGATCCGGACCGCCGTAGACGGCTGCGGCGTGCTCACCTTCGCCCTGCCGTTGGAGCGAATGGCACATGCGTTCGGCCGCTTCGTGCAGCTCGACGGGGGCGACCGCATCGCCGAGGGCATGCGCATGCATCCCGACCTGATCCGCGGTCCGCGCGCCGCCGACTCACGGCTGATGAAGACGGTGCCGGGCTGGATCGCAAAGGGCGGCGCCGAGGGCCTGTTCTGCGCGGCGGGCGACGGAATCGGGGTCGCGCTCAAGGTCGAAGACGGAAACGGCCGTGCGGTCGGCCCAGCCGCCGCCTCGTTCTTTCAGCAACTCGACCTGGATCTCGGCGACCTCGCCGTCCAGCCTCTGGACAACAGCAGGGGCGAGCGAGTAGGCGAGATCTCGCTCTAACCAGGCGCCATCACCTCTCGAATCGCTTCGTCAGAAAGTCGCTCTTTGCTTTCTTAGGAAGCCCTGTAATATGCGGAACGCGAGAGGTGAGCCGGGGGGAAGCGGGTATCCGGCTCTTTTGCGTTTCAGGTAGACCCAAAGCCCCGTCCACTTAACGCGAATGTAGCCGGGAGGTAGGCCGCCGTTGCTCACCGTCGAAATCTCCCTTCCTGAAGTCGAGGAGCTGCAGAAACTCGTCCAGGAAGGTCTCGAGAAGGGCGTTCTCAACTACGACGAGATCGCAAACGGGCTCGAAGACGTCGAGCTCACGAAGGAGCAGATCGAGGACTTCTACACGTACCTCGTCGATCACGGGGTCGAGCTGCTGGAAGGCGAGACGCACAAGCATCCGCCGCACGAGCAACTCCCCACACCTGAAGAAGAGAAGGGACCGAAGCTCGACCTGAGTGTCGAGCCGTCACTCGACTCGTTGCGGCTCTACCTGCGCGAGATCGGAAAGGTCTCGCTGCTGACCGCCGACCAGGAGGTCTATCTCGCCAAGCGCATCGAGCGTGGCGACATGTCGGCGAAGACCCAGATGATCGAGGCGAACCTCCGGTTGGTCGTGTCGATCGCGAAGTCGTATCTCGGCCGCGGGCTGAGCTTCCTCGACCTGATCCAGGAGGGCTCGCTCGGGCTGATCAGGGCGGTCGAGAAGTTCGACTACCGCAAGGGCTACAAGTTCTCGACCTATGCGACCTGGTGGATCCGCCAGGCGGTGACGAGGGCGATCGCCGACAAGGCGCGGACGATTCGCATCCCGGTGCACATGGTCGAGAAGCTCAACAAGGTCGTGCACATCGAGCGCCAGCTGGTGCAGCGCCTCGGGCGTGAGCCCCAGCCGGACGAGATCGCCGAGGAGCTCGAGATGACGACCGAGGAGGTCCGCGAGATCCTGCGCATGTCGCAGCTTCCGGTGTCGCTCGAGAAGCCGATCGGCGAGGAAGAGGAGTCGGAGCTCGGCGACTTCGTCGAGGACGAGTCGGCCGAGTCGCCGTTCGACACCGCGACGCTGTCGCTGCGCCGCGAGGACGTCGAGTTTGCGCTGTCCGCGCTGCCAGAACGCGAGCGGCAGGTGATCGAGCTTCGCTTCGGCCTCTCCGGGGCGCAGCCGTGCACCCTCGAGGAGGTCGGGCGCGCTTTCGGCGTCACGCGGGAACGCATCCGTCAGATCGAGAACAACACGCTCAAGAAGCTCGAGTCACTGCCGGAGGCGCAGGGCCTCAAAGACTGCGTTTGACGCTCTAGCGGAACGTCACGACTGGCGCGTGGACGCTGATGGCGCGGTCGCCGAGGAATCCGGGCTGCGCGACTTCGAAGCGGAGATTCCACTCGCCGGCGGGCACCTGGAAGTCGAGCGGGATCCGTTGGCCGGGATGCACGCTCACGGTGCGGTCGATGCCCTTGCCGGTCAGATGGAACGGAGTGACGCGAGTGTCCGGCGGGAGTCGCAGCACGAGGTGCAGCGTCCCGCCACTCTTGCTCCAGATCGTGAATGCTCCGCGCGGCGCCAGCCAGCCGTCGAGGAAGCGTCCGGCGGCGATCATCCGCAGGCGCGGCGTTCCGGCGGGGCGATAGAGATCGAAGATCGGTTCGTGCCGGACGAGCTTCACACCGGTCAGTTGCACGGTCGACCCGTACGTCTGCACCAGCATCGGCCTGCGGCTTGCCTTTTCGTCGACGAGTAGCCGGCCGTCCTTGGCCACCCGCACCTGCTTCGCGGGGAACTGGTCGATCGGCGGGCTGCCGACGAGCAGGAGGCGCGTGACCGAGGTGTTCCAGAACATCTGCAGCCACGTCTGTTCCTTCTGCGAGCCCGGCGGCGCGACGAAGTCGACCGGTCCGAGCTTCGCGTGATCGACCCAGCGCAGGTCTGCAGGCAGTGACGCGCGGACGTGCGTGCTCGAGAACGAGTCGAATGACGCGGCGCCTGCAGACAGTGCGCAACCGGCGGCGATCGCGCCTACGAGCGCAAGTGTTGCGGGGACTTTGCGGAACGCGACGAGTGCGGCGAGCACCGACAGGACGCCGGCGATCAGCGCGACGGCGAGGGAGCCGTTGCCCACCGAAGTAAAAGACTCGAGTCGCAGCACGGCCCAGAGCGTCGGCGAGTCGTCCTTGTTGTGCGCGGCCGCGTAGCCGGAGAGGGGCACGCGTGCGGCAAGCAACAGCAGGCCGGCTGCGAGCAGGCCGACCGGAATGCGCGCCGGAAGGCCGCGCTTCACCCAGAGGGCGAACGAGATCGCCAGCAGTGGGACGAGCGTGAAGAGGTAGCGCTCCTGGAAGCGCTGTGAGTCGGTGTCCGCGATCTGGGCCGCCTCGAGCATCAGTGCGACGGCGAGCAGCACGGTCGTCAGCCCGAACGCGAGCTCGGCGCGGCTGCGCGAGCTCCACAGCGCAAAGGCGAGCCCGACAACGGCGCCCGGGACGATCACCCAGCCGCTCGAATAGATGAGCAACATCGCCTCGCGCCCGACCCAGAGCACGAGCGACCCCGGATGGACGCCGTGGTTCGCCTTGGAGTAGACGCCGAGAACGCGGTCGGTCCCGAGGATCCCGAAGAGAAGCGCCGGTGGAACGACGAGCACACCGAGGGCGAGCCAGACCCGGCGGATCGACCTGAAGACGTTTCCGCGGTCCGCGAGCAACTCGGCGCCGAGCACCGCGAGCGGGACTACGACGTACTGCACGCGGGCGAGGACGGCGAGCGCGCTGAAGCCGGCGAACGCAAGCTGTGCGCTCCGCGTCGGTTCCGTGATCATGCAGACGCCTGCGTAGACGGCCGCCAGCACGAGCGGATACGCGAGCGGATCCGCGAGCATCGACGACGCATAGACGACGTCCGGCACGGAAACGGTCAGCGCAGCGACGGCGAGGCAGGGCCACCGGGACAGGCCGAGGCGGCGAGCAAGCAGGAAGGCGGGTATCACGGCGAGCGACACGAAGAGCGCGTGCAGTCCTTGCGTCAGCCGGAATGCAGTGACCGGGTCGTTCGTCACGAGCCATACTGGCGCAGTCGCGATCGGATCGAGGAGCGCCGGAAAGTGGGACGTGCCGCCTCGGATCAGAGGCCGGCCATGCTCCGCGAAGCTACGTGCCAGCGTGGGGTAGATGTACTCGTCCGGCAGGTAGTCGGGCGTAGGGCGGCCGGCGGCGGCCCAGAGCCGGCCACCGAAGCTCGCGAGCATGAGCCCGCCCAGCCACAGCCAGGCAGGCACGGCGGCGATCCGCGTGAAGGCGCGGGGTGCAGTTGGAGCTTCGTGGTCCGCAGAGGGAACGGCGACGTCGACTGCCACGAACTGCTTATCGGCAGGCGGCGGGCATCCCTTGAACGAGTGATGCCGGCGGCTTGGTTACGTACTTTTCGCGGCTCGTGCGGCCGGCACGAAGAGCTTGCAATGCGGGCACTTGAATCCGCGGTGACGCTCGGTCTCGCCGGCCATCAATTCAGCCGTGAACGTCTTCTTGCAGTGTGGACACCGGATCTCGTGCACCGGGTTCTCGGCGGGAAAGTCAGCCACTCGAGCCAAGGTACCTGCGCGTCATCCGTTCAGGGGAGAAAGAAGCGGTACGTCTCGAGCGGAGCCCGCTCGGGTGTCGGGGGCCGGCTGCGGGCAGTCCCGAGGTGGATGAGGCCGAGGAACCGCTCGCCGTCAGGCAGACCGACGGCCTCGCGACCCTCCTTCGTCCGGAGGACGTGCGGAGTGCGCCAGTAGCCGGCAAGGCCACGGGCATGCGCGGCGAGCAGGACGGCGTAGATCGCGCTGGCCGTCGCGCACAGATCCTCCTCGTCCTGCTCGAGGTCCCCGCTCAGGGCAGCCGAGGCCAGAACCAGTGTGGGCGCGCGGTCGAGCTTCGGAGCTTCGCCCGGCCCGGCGGCCTCCTTCAGGCGGCCGAGCGTCTCCGGGCCGAGAACACGAAAGCGCCACGGGTTCGTCCGGTGGTGGTTCGGAGCCCAACGCGCGAGCTCGAGCAGCTCGTCGAGCGTGTCCGCCGAGACGGGCTCGGGGCCGAACGACTTGTGCGTCCGGCGAGAACGGATGAGTTCGTCGAAGGCTTCCAGGCCGCGGACACTAGTAGGCCTTCAGCCGAGCGGAGGCATGCGCCGCTGCTCGCGCGGCGACTGGGCACCGAGCCTGCGCCAGGTGAAGTGACGCGCTCCGTCGCGGCCGCTGTCCTGGTTCCCCGGTGCGTCGAAGAACCATTTCCAGGCGGGCTTGCCCTCGATCGACGAGATGAACAGAAAGAAAGCGGCGAGCCCGATCCCGTCGACCAGGTGGTGGACGACCGCCCCGACCGCGATCACCAGGCCGAGAAAGATCAGGAGCGATTTGGCGGGCGTGCGGAGGGTCATGCCGGAAGTATCTTCGCAGCAACGGCCGGAGAGGTTGCTCTCGGGTTAAGACGCGCCCGAGTCGTCGGGCGGCACGAGGCGGTTGCCTTCGACGCGAAAGCCCGCCTTGCGCAGGAACGGGCGGGCGACCTCCACCGCCCGCGCCAGGTTCGTCGCCATCCAGAAGCAGAGGATCGCGAGTGGGAGCTCGACCAGAGCTGCCTCGACTACGGCCTGGACGAGCTCGCTGGTCGTTCGAGCCGTGACGACGTCGAACCACGCATCGCAGACGAGAAGCGTTCCCGTCACGGCGGCGGCGACCTCGGCGAAGGGCGACCTGCGCGCAACGGCGAGGGCCGTCGCAACCATCGCCACGCCGAGCCCGATGTCGAACCCTCCCCAGGCGACCCGCCAGTGGTTCGCGGTGTAGTTGCGCGGCAATGTGAGGATGAGGAACGTGGCCCACGGCAACAGCACGATCGCGCAGATGAGGAATGCGGGTGCGATCCAGGGCGGCAGCAGCCAGCGGCCGTGGCCCGAGCGGAGTGCCGCAGGTGCGCGTAACTGAAGGCCGCGCATCCGCGGTTACGCGGCTCCGCTTTCGAGGACTTCCTTGAGCTTTGCCTGGTCCTTCGGGATCTGCTTGCGGGCCTGGCCTTTCGCGACCGGCAGGAGCACTTTGCCGGCGAGCCCGTGGCCTTGGAAGTCGATCGCGATCGTCAGCCTCGAGCGTGATCCGTCGCCGGCCGGCTCGATCGAGATCGTTCCCACGGCGCGCACCGGCCCGTCGAGAACGCGGAACGACGATTGCCGTGGCGGATTGTGCTCGGTGACCTCGTAGGTCATCGACCGGTCCCCGCCGGGCACGCGGCGTGTCTCACGGACGCGTGAGCCGACGCCCAATGGCCCTTCGCTTTGACGCTCGACGGCGACGATCTGGTCTTGCCACTCCCCGTGCCGCTCGACGTCGTCGAGGTAGGCGAACACGTCCTCCGGGCTTCGGTTGATCTCGATGCTCTCGCTGATCGCGGCCATTCGCGTGACCTCCTCCTACGACGATGCCTGATAGTCACCGGTCTCCGCGTTAGCATCGCCGCGTGCCGGCCGATCGGCAACTGGAGGCGGCCGCCCCCGCTCGCGCGTTAGCCCGGACCTCGCTCTGGCGGGTTCACCTGCTGTTCGCGCTGCAGGCGGGGGCCGCCGCGGGGCGGCGACCGAGGTAAAGCTTCATTTGGTATAGCTTTACCCGACCCTGACTTGTGAGCAGAACCCACGGGGCATAGCCTTTCGCCGCACGGGGTTTTGAAGCCGAAGGAGGCTGGACATGGCGTTGCAGATTGGCGAGACGGCACCGGATTTCGAAGCGGAGACGACGGAAGGTCGGATCCGTTTCCACGACTGGATCGGCGACTCGTGGGCAGTCCTGTTCTCGCACCCGCGCGACTTCACGCCTGTCTGCACGACGGAGCTTGGGTACATGGCCAAGATCAAGCCGGAGTTCGACCGCCGTAACGTGAAGGTGATCGGTCTCTCGGTCGATCCCGTCGACAACCACTCCAAGTGGGCAGCGGACATCGCGGACACGCAGGGGACGGCGCCGAACTACCCGATCATCGGCGACGCCGATTTCAACGTCTCGAAGCTCTACGGGATGCTTCCCGCCGATACCTCAGGCGATCCGACCAGCCGGACGCCGGCCGATAACCAGACGGTGCGAAACGTCTTCGTCGTCGGTCCCGACAAGAAGATCAAGCTCGTGCTCGTCTATCCGATGACGACGGGTCGCAACTTCGACGAGGTGCTGCGCGTGATCGACTCGCTGCAGTTGACCGCGAACCACAAGGTCGCGACGCCTGTCAACTGGCAGCAGGGGGACGACGTGATCATCGCGGGCTCGGTGTCGGACGACGAGGCCAAGGAGACGTATCCCGACGGCTGGGAGTCGCCGCGGCCCTACATTCGCATCGTGCCGCAACCGCAATAACGGGCTCTCGAGCCCATTCCCAAGCGGTTTCAAAGAAAACCGTCGGTGTCGCGGGATCGCGGCTATGGTGGTCTTGCGCATTTGGGACCTAGCGCGGAAGCCGCCGAGGCTCCGAGGATTCCTCTTCGACTTGCGAAACCTGGCCTGAGTGCATCAGGAGCGCTCGACTCGAGCTCTCCAACCTTGCATAGTGAAAGTTAGGAGCAACAAATGTTTGCGACTGTGAGACGTTATGAAGGCATCGACGTCAGCAAGAAGGCCGAGCTGACGAAGAAGGTCAACGAGAGTTTGGCCCCGCGTCTGAGCAAGCTGCCCGGTTTCAGCGGCTACTTCCTCATCGATACGGGTGACGGCGTCATGAGCTCGATCGGCATCTTCGACACTTCGACGCAGGCCAGCGAGTCAACTCGCGTCGCATCCGAGTGGGTGCGCGACGAGAAGCTCGAGAACATCCTGCAGACTCCGCCGAAGGTCACGGACGGCGAAGTCATCGTCCATAAGCTGAACGGCTCGGTCAAGGCGTAAGAGCTTTCTGTCGATGCTAGGGAGGCCCGCGATTTGCGGGCCTCCCCGGCGCGACTGAGGCAGTTCATGAAGATCAAAACCACCACCACAGGGACCGTCTGGAAAGCGGATGCGTCCCTCGACGAGAAGCTGAATCCCGTGGAGCTGAGCTCCAAGGAGATCGTTTCCTGGGCGGTCGCTTTCCCGCGATCTGGAACCGCCACGTCGCAGCGCACGGCTTAAGAAGCCGGCTGCTCGGCAAAAAACCGCGCGATCGGCCACGCCCCATCGGACGTGTTCGAGATCACGGTTTGGGTAATCCCCCGGCTCGGGTCGTGCACGCTGCGAAACGAGACGCCGGCGTCATAGCCCTCGAGCATCACGACGTCGCTCGTCTCGTGGAGCCAGAAGCCGAGGCCGTAGCGGCTCGACATTCGTGGCACGTCGCTTCGCGGCCGCACCATTTCTGAGATCCAGTCCGCGGACACGATCCGACCGGCGAAGAGACTGCTCCAGAAAGAGCTGACGTCGGCCGCGGTGGAGTAGATCCCGCCGTCGCCGCTGCCTCGCACGGGGAGGTGGAGCATATTCGTCCTCGAGCCGGCATCGCTCGTGAGATAGCCGAGCGCCGCGCGTCCAGGTAGCTCGTCGGAGCGCAGAAACTCGGAGTCGTCCATCCCTGCCGGTTCGCACACGCGGCGGCGGACGAGCTCGTGAAATGGAGTGCCGCTGATCCTCTCCGCGAGCAACGCGAGCACCACGTAACCGCCGTTGCAGTACGAGAACTGCTCGCCGGCCGAGAACTTCGCCGCGTGCCCGTCCAGCGCAACCAGATAGTCCTCGGTGGTGGCAAGCTCGTGCACGGGAACCGGCATCAGGTAGTCCGTGATCTCGTGGTCGGCGTCCTCGTCTAGGTAGTCGCCGATGCCCGACCGGTGCGAGAGCAAGTGCTCGACAGTGACGTCGTCGCTGATGAGCGGGAGGTCACGGCCGAGCACCGAGCGTGCTGTCGTCGAGAGCTCGAGTGAGCCGTCCTCGATGAGGCTCACGACCGCTACTGCGGTCAAGCCCTTGACGCCGCTCGCAATTGCGAACTGCGTGTCGACCGCGTTCGGGATCTCGTGACCGCGATGCGCAAGTCCGTACGCCTTCGCAAGCTCGACCTCACCATCACGATCGATGCGTACGACCCCTGAAAAGTCGTTCGCAGCGGCGATCGCATCGATCTCGGGCTCCGGCGGTCGCATTCAGAAAGACGGTACTGCGGTCTGCGGCCGCCCGCGGAACGTCTGGCGATAGGCGCGAGGAGACGTCTGTAGCCGCGCTGCGAATTGTGCTCGCATCGTCACCGCGGAGTCGTAACCCGCGCGGCGGGCCACGAGCTCGATCGGGTCGTCGGTGCTCTCGAGCAGGCGCTGCGCAAATCGCAGACGCTCTCGCTGTAGCCACTCTCCCGGCGGCATTCCCACTGCCGATCGGAAGCGGCGGGTCAAGGTTCGGACGCTCATGGCGCCGCGCACTGCGAGGTCGTCGACGGTGATTCCGTCGCCGAGGGTTGCCCGGCCCCAGTCGAGGAGCGCCCCAAGGCCCCCTGAGTCAGGCGCGATCGGCGCGTCGACGTACTGCGCCTGGCCTCCTGAACGGAACAGCGGCATCACCAGGCGACGGGAGACGGTGGCCGCAACTTCGAGTCCGTGATCGAGGGCGACGAGGTGGAGGCAGAGGTCGATTCCCGCCGCGGTTCCCGCCGACGTCAGGACTCGGCCGTCGGTGACATAGAGGACGTCCGGGTCGAGACGGATGCGCGGATAGCGCCGCTGAAGGCGCTCGGCGTACATCCAGTGAGTCGTCGCCCGGCGATCGTCGAGCAGGCCCGCGGCCGCCAGGACGAAGGCGCCGGTGCAGAGCGACACGAGCCTCGCCCCACGGTCGTGCGCGGCGACTAGAGAGTCCTTCAACGCAGCGGACGGCTCGTCGTCCGGGTCGGACCAGCCCGGGACGACGATCGTGTCCGCGTGCTCGAGCTTCTCCAGGCCGTGCTGTGCCTCCACGAAGAAGCCCGTCTGCATGCGAACACGCCGCTTTCCCGCGCCGACGACGGCGAACTCGTACCACGGGTCGACGATGTCCCTTCGATCGAGGCCGAAGACCTCGCACGGGATCGCAAAGTCGAACGTCAGCGCACCCTGGTCGATCACAGCCGCCACCACGTGCATGGCCGAAACCTAGCGAAGGTCGTCTCAAAGCCAGCGGAAGGGCTCGGCACGATGCGTGGGTGACAACACGGAGCGGCCGCCTGGGCGCCGTCGTCGCCCTCGTCGTGACTGCCCTCGCGGCCTCGGGCGGTGCGGGCGGGACGTCGAGCGCCTCATCCATCAAGGTCTGTGCAGCTGCAGGTCCCTACTGGCCGACGATGACGCTCGCCCTGCAGGGAGCCTCCGCGTGGCTTGCGTGCAAGGAGCAGTCGCGCGTCGTACGTGTGGACACGAGGACCGGCAAGACGTTGAAGTCGGTCCGGCTTCGTGCGCCGGTGATTGCGGTCGCCTCGGGGTTTGGTTCGGTCTGGGCGCTCGATTCGAGCGCGACGCTCTACCGCCTTAATCCATCGTCGGCGCGGATCGTCAAGCGCGTTGGCCTGCCCGCGAGAGCTCCGTACAACATCTGGATCGGAGGCGGATCCGTGTGGGTCGCGGACGACCAGGGCGCGGAAGTGCTTCGAGTATCGCCGCGTTCGAACAAGGTCGTCGCCCGAATGCAGGTGGGTGACGGGCCCGCCGACATGGCGTTCAGCGGCGCGACGGCGTGGGTCGTCAATCACCGCGACAAGGTGCTGAGCCAGATCAACCTTGCTACGAACAGAGCGCGGAAGCTGGTCGTCCTGACCGGAGACGCGCCGGAGCGGATGGTGTGGTCCCGAGGAAGCCTGTGGATCACGGGGCGCGGAACGGACCTGCTGAAGGTGAGCCCTGCAGGCGGGTCGCTCGAAGCAACGATCGAGATCGGCCCGAGCGGCATCGACATTGCGGCCGACGGCGACAACCTCTGGGTGCCGACGCGCAGCGCGGCAGTGGATCAGACCGGCTTTCCGACCATGGATGCGCTGAAGCGCGTCTCGGCTTCCTCGGGCGCCGTCTCGACCGTCTTCCGCCCGACAAGTCGTTTCGATGTCCACGGCCTCGTTGCCCGAAGCGGGATCGTGTGGATCGCCGACAACACCAGGGGCCGGCTCTACCGACTGCCCTAGCTCCGCATCAGCTTCGCCACGAAGTGGGCTAGCGTCCCTTCGATGAGCCTCACGCAGTACTACACCGCGACCAGCCTCGACGGCTTCATCGCGGACCCCGCCAATTCGCTGGACTGGCTGTTCACTCGCGCACGCGAGGACGACGGGCCGATGAACTACGGCGACTTCATCGCCGGCATCGGCGCCATGGCAATGGGGTCGACGACGTACGAGTGGATCCTCGACCACGAGTTCGCCGCCAAGGATCCGGCGGAGTGGAAGTGGCCGTACGACATCCCGTGCTGGGTCTTCACTCACCGGCAGTTACCGGTCGTGCCCGACTCGCGAATCGAGTTCACCAGCGCGGAGATCCCGACGGTGCACAGGGAGATGGCCGCCGCCGCCGGCGACCGGAATGTCTGGATTGTCGGCGGGGGAGACCTGGTCGGTCAGTTCGCGGACGCGGGGCTGCTGGACGAGGTCATCGTCTCGATCGCGCCGGTCACGCTGGGCGGAGGTGCGCCTCTGCTGCCGCGCCGGATCGAACTGCGTCTCGACGAGCTCGGGCGGAACGGCGACTTCGTCTCCGCCAGGTTCTCCGTCGCGCGCCAACCGGGCTGACGCATGCGTTGACCCCGCCGGGCTACGTACCCTGACCGGTGATGGGCATGTTCTTTCACTCCTCCGAAACGCCGCCCGAACGGCCGGCCGACCCGGCCGTGCGCCGCGCGAACCTGCGACGCATCGGCGCCCTCTTCGCGCCGTACAAGCGGCGGCTCGGCGGCGTCCTGCTCCTGATCGTCGGTTCGGCGGCGCTCGGCGTCGTCCCGGCCTTCCTGCTCCGGAACGTTCTGGAGGCGATCGGCCAAAACGACACCACCTCGCTCTCCATCAACGCCGCCGGAATGATCGCGATCGCGATCGTGACCGGCGTGCTCGGCGTGATTCAGACGCTGTTCTCCAATCAGGTCGGCCAGCGCGTGATGCACGATCTTCGCGCGGCGGTCTTCCGGCATCTGCAGCGACTGTCGCTTGCCTTCTTCACCCGCACGCGCACGGGCGAAGTTCAATCGAGGATCTCGAACGACATCGGCGGCGTCCAGAACGTCGTCACGAATACGGCGACCTCGATCGCCTCGAACGTGACGACCGTCGTCGCCACCATGGTCGGCATGCTCCTCCTGAGCTGGCAGCTGGCGCTGTTCGCGTTTGCCCTGATCCCGCTCTTCGCGGTACTCACCCGACGCGTTGGCAACGAACGTCGCCGGATTGCGAAGACAACGCAGGAGACCCTCGCCGACATCTCGAGTCTCGTGCAGGAGTCGCTCTCGGTCTCCGGGATCCTGCTCGGCAAGACGATGGGACGCGGGGACGAGCTCGCCGACCGCTTCGAGGCCGATTCGCTTCGGCTCTCCAGCCTCGAGGTGCGCCAGCGGATGGCGGGCCGGTGGGTGATGGCGGCGATCCAGACGAGCTTCGCGGTCATGCCCGCCGCCGTCTACTGGTTCGGCGGGCTCGCGCTCGCGCACGGGTCGCATGCGATCACGATCCCGACGCTCGTTTCCTTCACGACCCTGCAGACGCGACTGTTCTTCCCTGTCGGCTCGCTGCTCGGCGTCGGCCTGGACGTGCAGACGTCACTCGCGCTCTTCGACCGCATCTTCGAATACCTCGACCAGCCGATCGACATCGAGGAGAAGCCCGACGCGCGTGCGGTCGGGCAAGCCGGCGATGTCGTCTTCGACCACGTCTGGTTCCGCTACGACGAGGGTTGGACGCTGGAGGACGTCTCGTTCAGGGTTGAAGCGGGCACGACGACCGCGCTCGTCGGTGAGACCGGCTCGGGCAAGACGACGCTCGGCTACCTGGCCGCGCGGCTCTACGACGTCAGCCGCGGCACGATCACCATCGGCGGCGTCGACATCCGCGATCTCAGCTTTCGGGCGCTGACCGACCTCGTTGGCGTCGTCTCGCAGGAGACGTATCTCTTCCACGAGTCGGTGCGTGAGAACCTGCGCTTTGCCAAGCCGGACGCGACCGACGAGGAGATCGAGACGGCCGCCGAGGCGGCGCGCATCCACCACGTGATCGCGGCGCTGCCCGAGGGCTATGACACGGTCGTCGGCGAGCGCGGCTACCGCTTCTCCGGTGGCGAGAAGCAGCGGATCGCGATTGCGCGCACGATCCTGCGCAACCCTCCGATCCTTGTCCTCGACGAGGCGACGAGCTCGCTCGACACGGAGACCGAGCGGCTCGTGCAGGAAGCACTCGACCGTCTCTCTGAGGGCCGAACGACCATCGCGATCGCGCACCGGCTTTCGACCGTGCGAGACGCCGACCAGATCATCGTGCTCGACCACGGCCGCGTGGTCGAGTCCGGTCGCCACGAAGACCTGGTTCGCGCGGGCGGCCGCTACTCGGCGCTCACTGCACGAGGGGCCGAGCTCGACCCTGGAGCCCTGGGCCCGCCCGAGGTCTCCGCGCTCGCGCCGTCGGGCTGATGGCCGGCGGCGATCGAATGGACCTCGCGATCGCCGTCGACGATCCAGGCGCCGACGACGTACGAGCCTTGCTGGAGCGCCACCTGGCGTTTGCCCGCGAAGTGACTCCGCCGGGTCACGTGCATGCGCTGGACGTCGACAGTCTCATGGATCCGGCGATCACGCTCTTCGGCGCGCGCCGCGATGGTGTCTTGCTCGGAGTCGGGGCGCTCAGCCGGCTGGACGAAGCGCACGCCGAGCTGAAGTCGATGCACACGAGCGAGGCCGCGCGAGGCCTCGGAGTGGGGCGGGCGCTGGTCGATCACATTCTGGCGTTCGCAGCCGAGCGGAACTACACGCGGGTGAGCCTCGAGACCGGCACCATGGCTGCCTTCGCGCCTGCTCGATCGCTCTACTCGAAGCTGGGCTTTGTCCCGTGCGAGCCCTTCCGCGATTACACGGCCAATCGCCACAGCGTCTGCATGACCATCGACCTCAGCTGAGGACGTGGATCTGGTCGCCGAGCTGCCGCGAGATCGCAGTCTCGCGGCCTTTGGCGCGAATCGTGAGCGGACCGCCCAACGGTTCGGCGCGAACGAGCTCGACGGACTGACCCGGAAGAAGCTCCAGCGAGGTCAGGTAGCGGAGCAGCTCGGCGTCGCGATCGGGAACCTTCTGCACGGTCGCTCGTTCGCCCGGCGCAAGCCGGCTGAGCGGCCTTCCTTTTGATCGGACAATCCGAAGCTTTGCGTCGGGGATCGGGTCGCCGTGCGGATCGTGTGTCGGCGAGCCGAGCGCCTCGTCGATGAGCGTCTCGAGCGTTTCGGAGAGAGCGTGCTCGAGGCGATCGGCTTCGGCGTGAACGGCGTCGAGCCCGAGCTCGAGCGTCTGGGCCAGGTAGAGCTCGAGGAGGCGGTGGTGACGGAGGAGCTCGAGCGCGATGCGCTCGCCGGCACGGGTCAACTGAACGCCGCGATAGAGCTCATGGTTCACGAGTCCGAGCGCTGCGAGTTTCTTCACCATTGCCGTCGCCGAGGGAGGAGCGACGCCCATCTGCTGCGCGAGCGTCGAGGTCTTGACGCGTCCGCTCTCCGTTTGCAGCCTGTAGATCTCGCGCAGGTAGTCCTGGACCGCTTCGCTCAGGTCTGCGAGGACGGTCTTTCCTGCGCGCTTGCCGCGTGCGGGGTTCTCCTTGGCGGACATGTCTATGCGACCAGGAGCCCTGTGGTGTACATGACGACGATGCCGGCGAGATAGCCGCCGACGACGTGTCCCGAACGTAGTCCGCCCGGAGCTCGACGCGCGACGTAGCGGCCGACTTCGACGACGACCTGCAGCGCGGCGCCGACGGCGAGCGCGAAGAAGAGCACGCCGAGCACGTCGCTCGTGAGGAAGCCGCCGATCCAGCCGCCGAGGATCGCCGGACCACCGGCAACGAGCGCGAGCGCAGCGAGCCGCCCGGCGCGGACCTGTTCGCCGCCTGCGATCGGCGCGGCGATCCCGAGCCCCTCGGTGACGTTGTGGACCATGAAGCCGATGATCAGGAAGGTTCCGAGCGCGAGCTCGCCGATCGCGATCGAGGAGCCGATCGCGAGGCCTTCGCCGAGGTTGTGGAGCCCGATCCCGATCGCGACGAGCGTGGCCAGCGCTACCCCCTCGAGTGGCGCACTCCTGTCGCGGTTCCCTCGCGCGGAGAACCGCTGAGCGACGAAGGTGAGGCCGAGGTAGCTGGCGGCGACCCCGAGCAGGATCAGCCCGGGCCCCTGGAGGCCGCTCGGAAGGCGCGTTTGGAGGTCGAGCGCCTCGGCGAGCGCATCGAGCGCGAGGAAGCTGAGTAACCCCGCGGTCAGCGCCATGAAGGCGGCGACCCAGCGGGGGTCGGCGCGGCGGAGCGAGGGCAGCCAGGCCAGTCCGAGGGCGACCGGAATCACGCCGACGAGGAGGCCGATGAGGGCGTAGCCGAGAAAGCCGCGCGGGCTCGCGCCGCGCGCCTCGACCGCGGCGGCTACCGAAGCGGTCGTTTCGATGCCGCTCGAGCTCGTGACGCCGACCGTGTAGGGGTCTCCGTCCACCCACTGGTACGGCACTACGATTCTGCTCGAGCGCAGCCTGCTCAGGCTGGTCGGCCCGTCGGTGCGGAAAGGAACGATGGCGTCATCGACCGTGACGCTCGCGATCGTCAGCTTCTTCCGCTGCGGGTTCGTCACCCGGATCGTGATCTCACCCGGCTTGAATTCGACCCGGCGGATGTCGAACTGATCCAACGCAGGCGGCGCACGCCCGACGAGGTCGAGCAGGGACGTTCCGCTTGACGCGAAGAGGGCGACGACGCCGACGAGCAGGAGCAGCGGGACCAGCGCCCACAGTCGCCAGGCGCCCCCGGAACGCCGCTCGGCCGCTGAAGTCGCTGCCATCAGGCGACCACGTCGAAGAAGCCCATCCAGCCCAGCTCGGTGAACTCCGACTGGTGCGCGTGAAACATGAACCGGCCGGTGTTGTGGAAGTCGATCTCGATGATGCCGCGCTGGCCCTGGCAGAGCATGACCGTGTCCGTGTACTCGAAGTGGTCGGTGGAACCGGTCGGGTAGTAGCGGAAGAACTCGCCGTGCAGGTGGAACGAGTTGATGAGATCGAACTCGGTCAGGTTCGCGAGGTAGATCCGCACCGTCTCTGACCGACGCACGCGGATCGGGTACTTCGCGTAGTAGAAGGCGGGGCCGTTGACGCTGTAGAAGTTGTTTGCACCATCCCCATCGGTGTCGAAGCCGGCCAGCAGCATCACGAGCTCTTGTGCAGGCGCGCGCGGCTTCGGCGGATCGATGATGAATGCGCCGTAGAGGCCCTTGGCGATGTGCTTCTTCAGCGGCGTCGAGTGGCAGTGGTAGAGCTGCATGCCGTAAGGGCGGGCCGGGAACTCGTAGGTGTAACTCGCCCCTGGCTCGACGATCTCGAAGACGCCGTCCATGTTCGCCGGGTGGATCCCGTGGAAGTGGATGGTGTGCGGGTGCGAGCCCGCGTTCACGAGAGTCACTCGCAGCAGGTCGTCCTCGGTCGCCCGGATCACGGGCCCCGGCGCCGTGCCGTTGTAGGTCCACCCTGAGAAGAACACACCCTTGGCGACCTCGATCTGCCGGTCGGAGGCGACGAGCGTGTACTCGCGTGTACGACCCGGCTTGTGTGCGAGCACCTTCGGCGGATACAGGAGCGCGTCGAGCTCGTTTGGGCGGCCGGGTGCGGGAACCTCGGCCCCGATCATGGCTGCGTGCCCCATCGGCCCCATCGGCCCCATCGCCATGCCGGCGTGCCGGGCCGGCGAAGCGGCCGCCGCTTCCCCGAGGGCCAGCCTCGCAAGGGGAGCCGCCGCCAGCGCCGGCGCCGCGGCTACCAGCACCTGCCGTCGCGTCAGCCGTCGTCGTTTAGGCATAACTAAAGACTAGTTTCGATAACTACAAGAAGCAAGTCCCTTTCTGGCCCAACCTCGGAGGGTCGTATGCTCGGCCGGTGAATCCCGTCCTCGGCGTGATCCTCCGCATCCTTGGGATCGGCGCGCTGGTCGCTGGCGGGATCGCGGTTGCGCTCGCCGCGCTCGCGGGCGCGATTCTGCTCGGGCCACTCGTCTTCTGGCTTGCCTGGAACGTGCTCGACTTCGGGCCCGCGCTCGGGCTACCCGAGCTCGGCTTCTGGGGGATCGTGCTCGCGACGCTGTTCCTCGTCGTCGGCTGGTTCCCCAAGGTCGTCATCACCGCGATCGTCTTCCTGTTCGACCCTTCGTGGTTTCACGGAAGCGCGAGGGTGCATTGGCCCGAGCCCACCTTTCGCAACTTCGTGGCGGTAGCGTTGCTGGCGCTGCTTGCGTCTCGGCCACACGCGCATGCGCAAGGACACAGGCGACGGAACAAGAGCTGACGCCGAGCCTCGAAGTCCTCGCGGTCGACGTGCTTTACCCTGACGTCCCTGTCCGTGCACCGGCTCACTAAGGCGCAGGCCCGGCGCATCGCGGTGCGCGCGCAACTGCTCGACGCACCCCGGCCGACCGAGCTCGTCCCCGTCGTGCAGCAATTGACCTTGCTGCAGATCGACCCGACCGCGGCGGTCGCGCCGAGTGCGGACCTCGTCGCCTGGAGCCGCCTCGGCTCGACGTACCAACCTGCCCACCTCCAGCAAGCGCTCGAGCAGGACCGCACGCTGTTCGAGCACAACGCGCTCGTGCGGCCGATGAGCGACCTTGGCCTGGTCCTCGCCGGCGCTCGGACGGCGCGTAGCCACGAGCGCACGGCTACGTGGATCCGCGACAACGACACCTTTCGGCGCAACATCCTGAAGCTGCTGCGGCGCTCCGGGCCGCTGAGCTCACGCGACATCCCGGACACGTGCGTGGTGCCCTGGGCTTCCACCGGCTGGACCAACAACCGCAACGTCACGCAGATGCTCGAGTTCCTGATGATGCGGGGCGAGGTCGCGATTGCCGGGCGTGTGGGACGCGAGCGGCTGTGGGATGTCCCCGCGCGGGTCTACCCGGCCGACGTCGTCGTCCCGTCGGTCGACGAGGCGCACCGGGTGAGGAACGAGCGGCGGCTTGCGTCGCTCGGCATCGCCCGTCAGAAGACGACGGCCATGCCGATCGAGCCGGTCGACGTCGGCGAGGCGGGTGAGCCGGCCGTGGTCGAGGGCACGAAGGGCGAGTGGCGTGTCGACCCCGCCGCGCTCGATGGGGACTTCGAAGGGCGGACGGCGCTGCTGTCGCCGTTCGACCGCCTCGTCTACGACCGGGCCCGCGCTCAGGAGCTGTTCGACTTCGAGTACACGCTCGAGATGTACAAGCCCGCCGCCAAGCGGCGGTGGGGCTACTTCGCTCTTCCCATCCTCCACGGCGACCGGCTGATCGGAAAGGTCGACGCAGTTGCCGACCGCAAGACCTCCGTGCTGCGGGTCAACGCGATCCACGAGGACGTGAAGTTCACCCGTGCGATGACAAAGTCCGTAAACGAGGAGGTCGAGGACCTGGCTGCCTGGCTCGCTCTCGACGCGATCGAGCGCGAGAGCGCCTGAGGGCCGGACCACCGGCTGAGCTCGCGGTGGTCCGGCGTTCGGGTTTGCGGCTCAGCGAAGTGAGACCGCAACCTCCTCGAGGAGATCCATCGCATCCTGCATTCCGGCTTCCATCCCGGAGTTGATGTGTGCGTCGCGGCCTTCCTTGGTCGGGTGCTCGACGAGGACCGTCAGCGTCGTCCGCCCGTCCGACTCGGTGAGCGTGAGGGTGTCCAGCGCCGCGTGCTCTTCGGCATCGGGGATGCCCTCGTAGACCTCGGTTGCGACGAGACGCTCGTTCGGGACGATCTCGCGGTACTCGCCGTGGAAGGCGACCTCGAGGCCGTCGTCGGACCTGCTGACGTAGCGCCACATACCGCCGACCCGGAGATCGATCTCGGCGAGCGTCACCTCGCCTCTGTTCGCATGCCACCAGCGCTTGACCAGTTCGGGTGTCGTCCACGCGCGGTACACCAGGTGCTTCGGCGCGTCGAACTCCCGGGTAATCAGGATCTGCGTGTCGGTGGGCAGGGTCACCGTCGCCGTCCCGCTACTCGTCACTGACATCTCCTTCCTCCTTTTGTTTCAGTTCCTCGAGCACGACATCGAGCTGATCGAAACGCTCCGACCACAGGCTCTCGTAGTTCTTCACCCAGTCGTGGATCGGCTTGAGCGCCGGCCCGTTCAGCCGGTAGAGCCGCTGCCGGCCGCGTTCACGGACCTCCACGGCTCCCACTTCACGGAGCACTCGCAAGTGCTTGGAGACCTGCGGCTGGGCCAGCCCGAGCTCCCGCACCAGGTCGTTCACCGGCCGTTCCCCGCCCGCGAGGACGTCGAGAATCAGCCGCCGCCGGGGCTCGGCCACGGCGTTGAACGTGTCTGCGGTCGTCGCTGCTCGTGCCATGCTCGAAATCATATACCGATATAGGAATATGTCAAGCAGCGGTAACTCCGAGACTCGGCACGGAGCTGAGGGCCGGGGCTAGCCGGACGTGCTCGACACCGCGGCAGTCGAACCGACCGCGGAGTAGTTCGTCGCGTTGACCGCGAGCTGGCGCACGACGAAACAGGCGAAGAGGAGCAGCCCCGGTTCGAGCGCTCGGCCGTCGACTATGCGCCGTCGTCGTTTGCACCCGGATTGAACCAGGAGTGGCTGCGGGCTGTGCGGTGCTCGACCGTTACGTATCTGCACAGGTTGACGGCAGCGTCGCATTTGAAGCCAACTGAGGTTTGTGCTTACTTCCGTATCGTGGCGATACATCGCGTGCACTGGATACTCGCTGCGACCTTGTGTGCCGCGGTCGTGGTGTCGGCGAGCGCGGCAGCGCCCCAGTCGCGCGTCTACTCATTGAAGATCGGCGACCGCTTCGATGTCAAAGGCACTCAGATCCGTTGCGGGATTGGTCGTGCTGCTTCCGAGAGCCGCGTGCCAGTTGTCACGTGCGGCCTCTTCCAATCCGGAAGCAATGTGCCGGTACCTCGATCGTACGCCGTCTCGATCGCCGACCGCGGCGTCACCGTCCTCGGCCCGGGAAGCACGCGGCGTGTCGTGCTCGACATTCGCACCGACCCGGGTGTTCCACTCGGAGACCCTGCACCGACCGACCGTTCAGCTGGCACACGGGTGGCGCATCTGCGTCCAGTCGCACAGGGTCTTGAAGCGGTGAATGTGGCGCGAACCAGCGTGGTTTGCGTTGCCGTCGCTTACCCGCGACCGCATCCCGCGTCCCTGAACTGCACCCTCTCGTCGCGCGCGATCGCAAAGGCACTCCTCAAGCCGCGGCTAGGGTTCCGCCCGCTCACTGTCGACCTCAGCCCGCAATTGCTGCGCATCTGGCGGATGTCCAAGACAAAGACGCAGCGGGTTATCTTCTCGCGGCGCGAGCCGACAGGCTGAGAGCGGAGCACCTCACCGACCCGAGCTGATTCGGTCAGGCGCTGCTGGGGTCAAGACAGCGAGCCGGACCACTGAAGGCCACGACTAGTTCAACGCTTGCCAGGGTTCGGACTCCTCTCGCCGTACAGCGACGAATCCCGTGTCGGGACACCCGGCGCTATCGACGCCTCCTGTGTTGAGCACCCGGTTGGAATCGGGGAGATTCGCTGTCTGCCCGCCGATCGTCACGTGCACTACCGGGATCGTGGACGAGACGGAGGTAAGGCAGAGCATTGGGTCGCATCCGTAACAGCCTGCAGGGCTCGTGTCTGATCCGTCAAAGTTCTCGAACGAAGTCTGAGCCAGAATCAGGCTGTTACCGACCGGGATCGTGTTCGTACCCCAGAGGGCGAAGTGGTTCGATCCGATGTCGACCGAGACCACAACATTGGTCAGCGGCGTGGCGCTTAGGTTCTCGATCCGAACAGCACTGCTGTCCCAGCCCCCGCTCGGTGAGTCGGGCGTCGCGACGAAAACCACGTTGGGGTCGGTCAGCCAGGGACTGGGTTTCGTTGTCCTGATGTCCGTGTGGTGGGTGTCGTAGTAGCCGGCGTAGACCCTGAAGGTCGTCGGCGCGCCGGCGACGGTGAAGTTGTTGGTGCTGGTGGCGGTGCCGTTGGGGGTGGTGACGGTGATCGGGCCGCTGCTTGCGGCTGCTGGGACGGTGGTGTTGAT
>Ga0307312_10000057_pt1 | contig 37480 bp, 35 predicted proteins | sample ER_DNA_202_FD_194489 | JGI IMG/M metagenome (GOLD analysis project Ga0307312, IMG submission 194489) | Bulk soil microbial communities from the East River watershed near Crested Butte, Colorado, United States - ER_DNA_202 | ecosystem: Environmental > Terrestrial > Soil > Floodplain | place... | reverse complement strand
GGTCTCCGGTCATCGATCTCGTAAACATTCGCTGCAGGTTCAAATTCATGCTGCCAATATGGTTAGACCGGCATTCTAGCAAAATTCCCCGTCAGCGCCGGATTACATCTCCGTCATGGTTACCGGTGTCCCGAATCGGAAGTAGCCGCCTTGGACCGGCTTTGCCGCCTAATTGTGGCAGGGATCCCGGGCGGGCCGTTCGGTGTTAGGGTAAAAGGGGTGCGAAACGGGAGGCGATCATGGCAGAGCGGCTGTCGGCGGAAGCGCGAAAATCGGCCCTGACCGGGTTGCCCGGCTGGAGCGACACGCCTGGCCGCGAGGCGATTGCGCGAACCTTCATTTTCAAGGATTTCAACGAGGCATTCGGGTTCATGTCCCGCGTCGCGCTCGTGGCTGAAAAGAACGATCACCACCCGGAATGGCGCAATGTCTACAAGACGGTGGAAGTGGTTCTGGCCACCCATGACGCCGGCGGCGTCACCGCGCTCGATATTGAGCTTGCAAAGGCGATGAACGCGATCGCCAGGCAGCTCGGCGTGGCCTGATACAGTCTCTCTCGCAATCTTGCGGCGCGGGCACGGCGTCCCCAAGTCTTGGGCGGGTCCGCCGCGATCTGCCGCGCGACTTTCAGGAGAACCTCGAGCGATGGCATCCGAACATACCGCGGGTTTTGAGCCGGCCGAACAGCTCGCGAAAGACCGCGAAAGCGTGCGCAAGCGCTTCTGGATCAAGCTGAAGCGGGTGGTCGCCGGGTTACCGTTCGCCGAGGATTTGCTCGCGGCATATTACTGCGCGTTCGACAAACAGACGCCGCGTCATGTCCAGGTAGCGCTGTTAGGGGCCATCGCCTATTTCATTCTGCCGTTCGATTTCATTCCGGACATGATGCCGATACTCGGCTTCACCGATGACGCCGCGGTGCTCGCCACCGCGATCCGGTTGGTCGCGACCCACATCAGACCCGAGCATCGCGATGCTGCCCGCGCTGCATTGAAGCGGGGGATCGACCGGGAGGGTTAGGACGGCAGCCTGTGCTGCCGTCCGATGCGGAGCGCGTCAAGTTCCCGCGCAGGGCCGCCGATCAAGGGAACGAACTCAATCCTTCCAGCGGTCCTTTTTCTCGGGTTTCGCGGGCCGGACTGGCACTTGCACTGGCACTTGCACTTGCGCTTGCGCCCTGGCGTTCTTCTCGGCCTCCCAGGCCTGGAATTGCTTGAACAACGCTTCCTTCTCGGAATCCGATTGCACTTTTGCACCCGCCGGAGCCTGCCTCAAGAACTCTTCAAACCTGTCGCGGGCGACGGGCTGGATCCCGTGCTGATCAAGCCACTGCTGCGCGGCAGGGAAGCGCTGCCAGTCGGAGAGCGGCGCGGACAGCGAGACCTCCTTCCACTTCGGATGGAACGGCGGATTCTGGAAAATCGGAAACTTCGTGAAAAAGGCATCCACGAACTGGGCGAGTTTTCGGTACCGGTCGGTATTGGGCGCCCAGTTATAGGCCGCCAGCACCGCGGGAACCGCGATGGTGTCGACCTGCTCCTGATCTGAAATCAGGTTGGGATAATCCTTGGCCGTAAGCCTGGCGGGGAGATAGTCGCCCTGCAGCGGCTTCTCGTAGTTGACCGTCACCAAATGGAACCGGTCGTCCTTGAAACCGCTCACGGACTTATACGGCTTGCCCCCACAAACGATCACGGCGTCGATCTCGCCGGCCTTCAATTTCTCCAGCGCGATGCGTTGCTCAATGTACACGACCTTTGGTTTCATCCCCAGTCGCTCGAATACGGTCAGCGCGGTAACGAAGGTGCCGCCATTGGGCAGGTCGACGCTGACAGTCTTGCCTTCGAGATCCCTCAGGTTGCGGATCGATTTCGACGCGACAACATGCATCTCTTCATTGTAGAGCTTGGTCACATAGGTGAATTGTTTCTTGATGTCCTTGGCGAAGCCCTTTCGCTCGAGATAGTCGAGCGTGTCGGACCGCACGATCCCGAGGTCGACGCCCTGAAGAAACAGAATATCGGCGACGCTTTGCACCGAGCCACGGCCGACAATGGGAAGCACGCGCAGATTGTTTCCGTCATCGAGCACGGAAGCCAGGTCCGCGCCGAATTGAACGTAGGTGCCGCCGATGGTGCCGGATATCAGCGTTACCGTGTTGGCGTTCAGGGCCTGCTTTGTAGCCGCCGAGCCGAACTGAAAGATGGCTTTGAGGCTTTCGCTGACCTTGGCCGGATCATATTCGCTCTGTTCAGCCCGGGCGGTGAAGCCGCAAGCCATCGTCATGGCCAAGATCGCCATTCCAAGTAATCGTTGCATTGGTGTCCCCTGCCTTGGTAAAAATTACTTCTGCATCTGAGCAAGTCGCTGCGTTGCATCCGGCGAGCCGAGCTGCGCAGCCTTCTGGTACCAGGTGCGCGCCGCCGCCGGATCGGGCGTGATGCTTCGCGTATCCTGCGCGCCAAGCACGGCTGGATCGTAGGTTTGAGCCAGCAGGAGGGCCGCGCTGGCCTCCTGCGCGTCCGCTGCGCGTTCGAGCAATAGTCGCGCAGGCGCGATGTCGCCGATTGCAATCAAACCCTTTGCCCTCTTCATCAAGGCGGCGAGTTCGTCGGGATCGAGTTTTCTTGGCGGCGGAGCAGCGACTGGCGGGGCCGCAGCGATCGGCGCTGCGGCAGCCGGAGCCGCCGCGGCCGGAGCGCGGCCCTGCAGCGCGCTCTGGTAAGCCGTCGTGATCTCCTCACGAGTCGGCGCCACCGCGACCGTTGTGACGCTTCGAACGCCAGGCGTCTGACTTGCCGGCGCCGATAGCCGGGTGGCATCCATGGGATTCTTCAACTGTGTGTCCCCCGCCGTCAATTGCGCGGAAGCGGAATCAGGCTTGGCCGCCGTATAGGGAGCCGGAAGCGAGGCCGCAATTGAAGCCTTGGCGTTGACGATGATGTCGCGTGTGGCATCCGAAGAGAACATCGCGAATAGAATTCCCACGGCTGCAGTCGCCAAAACGCCCGCCAGAATTCGTGACGAGACGGAAAGTCTTCGGTCCTTGCGCAGGGGAGTCATGTATTCGCTCGGATCCGGTTCACCGTCGTAATCGGAAAGAAACAGCGGGACGGGATCTTCCGCATGAGAATCGGGTCGAGCTGATTGTCCGAACTTGTACGGCGCCACTTGACGATCGATCAGGGTTTTGTCGCGTATATCAGCGTCATATGATCGATAACGCGGTGTCTGGTCCGCCATGGTGATGCTCCCCATTACTGTAACGCAACGATTGGGGCATCCACGGAATTCGGTTTCTTATTATTCTTGTTGTCCAGAAGCGCCCCGCAACTGAAGCGCTTACCTCGCATTTTGAATCAGTCCAAAAAGCGACAATCACCGGCACGATTTGGGAGATATTTAGGTTTGATTGAGGCGCAGTAGCGGAGCGCACCGGCATTTGTGGCGGTGAATCCATCCAGTTTGGCAAGAATTTTTCGGTTTGTTAAAAGTTTAGTGACGATTTGATCGATGCGCGGATGATCTTCCGCGAAAGCGCGGAGCCGGTTGGCGTTTTTTGAGCGCATGACAATCGAAGCTTCCGTCGAACTTTACGGATGCAGGGACCACCTTGCCATCGCCTTGCGCGCAAATTTACATTTGACGTCAGAAAATCCGATCGACCGGTAGTCCGAGTGCCATCGCTCCGGCATATTGCGCCTGCGGCCCTGACTGCAGCGGATGATACCGGGCGGCCTGGATATCGCGAAACTTCCTCTCCAGATTGGCCGACCGATAGAAGCCGGCGCCGCCGGCAAGCTCCATCGCCAGATCCACCGATGCGATCGCATGACGCGCCACGAGTTGGCGGCCAATCATCACTTGATTGACGGTATCGGCCGACGGAGCATTGAGGCGAATGGCTGCCAGCATCGACTCATGAGCGAGCCGTGCCGCGGTGAGTTCGGTTTCCATGCGACCGGCAAGTTCAATGACGTGATGGTTCGGCGGCTTTCGCTTGGCTAACGCGATGGCGATATCGCGGGCGCTTTCGGCCACGCCGAGATAGGCCGAATAAACCAGCGGAAAGGCGATTGTCGCGATGATGTGGAACAGCGGGTGCCATTCGCCGGCCTTGCGGCGCGCCGCGACCGCAGCCTCCGGCACCACGTGTCCTTCGATGAGCACGTCGTGCGAGCCGGTCCCGCGCATGCCGAGCGTGCGCCAGGTGTCGAGTATCTTGACATGCGGAGAATTCATGGCAACGCCGAAGTGCAGCACCGTCGCCGGCTCACCCTCGCTTTCGAGCACCGCGCTTGTCATCAAAAGATCGCCGGTCGGTGCGCCCGAGGAAAATACCTTGCGCGCGGTGATGCAATAACCGCCGTCGGTTTTTTCGGCCTTGCCGGAGCCCGCGAGCCAGTCCGAGCCGCCGCTCGACACCAGCTGAATGCGCTCCGTCGCGATCCGTTTCAGCAACGGTTCAACAGCGGTCGCTTTTTGATGGGTCCACCGCCAGGCCGGCACGGCGACCTGGTGGGTGTGCATCGAAAAGGCCAGCGCGGTCGATCCGCAGTGATAGCCAAGCGTACGCAGCATCGCCGCGAGTTCGTCAATGGTCGCGCCGCCGCCGCCGAGTTCTGCCGGGACGCCGGCCTCGACCAGCCCGGAGGCTTTCAATAGCGCGAAATTATCGGCGACGAATTTGTCTTCGTCGGTCGTCTCACAGGCGCGCTGCGCAAAAATGACTCCAAGGTCGCGCGCAATGTCCGCCACCCTACGCCGCTCGGTCGTACCGGCGTTGATTGCTTCGATCACGGTCATGATGTTTTCCTCATGCGTCAGGACGAAAAACCGCCGTCAGGATGAAAAACCACGGCGAGTGTCGCCGGGACGTCGCTTTCGAACCAGTCCACGATCTGTACTGCGGCAACCTGACACCCGGCGTACGTTATTGCTGGCATTGGCATTTCCGGCCGACGCTGACGCATCCAAAAATATCCGCTACACTATCTGTACTACCTGCGGTCCAAGGGTCTCCCGGGAGCACGTTTTGAACGATCAAGGCAAACAAGCCGGCTACGGACAATTTTGCACCATCGCCATGGCGGCAGAGATTATTTGCTCACGGTGGACCGCCTTGGTGTTGCGCGAGCTGCTCTGCGGCACGACGCGATTTAACGATCTCCGGCGCGGCGTACCGCTGATGTCGCCAACTCTTCTGTCGAAACGGCTGAAGGAACTCGCCGAGGCGGGCATCATCGTGGTGACGCCCACGGATCAGCGCGGCGTGGTCGAATACAAGCTCACGGAAGCGGGCGAGGACTTGCGTGGCATCATCATGTCACTCGGTATCTGGGGTCAGCGCTGGGTCGAATCCTCGCTGTCGCTGAAGAATCTCGATCCGGCGCTGCTGATGTGGGACATGCGCCGAAACCTCGTTGTGTCGATGTTTCCCGATCGCAGATGCACGGTCGAGTTCACCTATTCCGAGCTAAGTAACCGCCGAAAATCATGGTGGCTCTTGATCGAAAGCGGCAAAGTCGATCTCTGTGTCGTTGATCCCGGGTATGAAGTCGATCTCTACGTGCGCAGCCCGCTCCGCAACATGACCGCGGTCTGGATGGGCATCTCGACGTTGAAGGCCGAGGTCGAGGCCGGCAACATCGCACTGACCGGCGACAAGGCGCTGGCGCGTTCGATGCACAAGTGGCTAGGGCTCAGTCCATTGGCGAGCGAAAAGAGCCGCCTTGCTGGCTCACGCGCCACGGCGTAGGCCAGCAAACTCTGCCTCAGGGATGCAGGATCACCTTGCCCATCGCCTTGCGGCCCGCCAGCACTTTCAGGGCGTCGGCGGTTTGCGCCAAGGGGAAGGTGCGGTCGACATGCGATGAGATCTTGCCTTCCGCCGTCCACTTCACGAGCTTCTCGAGGTTGGCGCGGTTCTTTTCCGGATTGAGCCGCGCCCACGCGCCCCAGAACACGCCCCTGATATCGCAGCCTTTCAAGAGCGCGAGATTGAGCGGCATCTTCGGAATGTCGCCGGCGGCGAATCCGATCACGAGGAAGCGGCCCTCCCACGCGATCGAACGCAGCGCGGCTTCGGCGTAAGCGCCGCCAACCGGATCGAAAATAATATCGGCGCCCTTGCCGGCGGTGAGCCGCCGCAAACCGTCCTTGAGATCTTCGCTGGCGTAGTTCAGCCCGAGCTCGGCGCCGTGTTGTTTGGCGAATTCAAGCTTTTCGTCCGACGATGCGCAGGCGATTACCTTCAGGCCCATCAGCCTGCCGAGTTCGCATGCCGCCAGACCGGTGCCGCCGGCAGCCCCGAGCACCGCCAGCGTCTCGCCGGGTTTGAGGCTGGCGCGATCTTCCAGCGCATGCAGCGCCGTGCCGTAGATGATGATGATGCCGGCGGCGCGATCGAAATCCAGATTGTCGGGAATCTTGACGATGGAATTCGCCGGCAGCGCGATCTTTTCGCGCGCGCCATTGTGGCCGGACGAGGCTACCACGCGGTCCCCGACTTTCAGCTCGGTAACGCCTGAGCCGACGCTTTCAATCACGCCCGCGACTTCCGCCGCCGGCGAGAACGGGAAAGGCGGCTTGATCTGGTATTTGCCCTGGATCATCAAGAGGTCGAAGAAATTCAGCGCCGCGGATTTGATCGCGATCACGGCCTCACCGGGTCCCGCCACCGGATCGGGCACCTCGGTCAGCACGAGATCGTCAGGGCCGCAATATTGTGTGCAGAGAATGGCTTTCATGGACACACCTGAGTTTCGGACGCACAAAGGAGGCTTGTAAGGCTTCATGCCGGATTTAGAGACGGGCTACAATCTGATTCGGATGATGGAGTAACCTGGTAGAGGGTTTGAACAATGTTTGAAAAAGGCCTCTTGGCGGGAAAGCGGATATTGGTCACCGGCGGCGGCTCAGGGCTCGGCGCGGCGATGGGACGCCGCTTCGTCGCGCTTGGCGCCGAGCTGATTATCTGCGGCCGCCGGCTCGAATTGCTGGAGGCGGCGGCAGCTCGGATGCGCGAGGATCTCGGCGGCAAGGTCGCCGCGGTCAGATGCGACATACGCGACGGCGCGGCGGTCGATGCGATGATGGATGCGATCTGGCGCGAGGCGCCGCTCGAGGTTCTCGTCAACAATGCCGCCGCAACCTTCATCGCGCAGACCGAGCAGCTGTCGTTTCGTGCCGCGGACGCGATTCTGGCGCCGACGCTGCATGGCGCGATGTATTGTACGCTCGCTGCCGGCAAGCGCTGGATCGAAGGAAAACACAAGGGCGTCGTGCTCAGCATCCTCTCGACCTCGACCATCACCGGCCGCGCTTTTACGGTGCCGTCGGCGATGGCGAAGTCCGCGGTTCTCGCGATGACCAAAAGCCTGGCGGTGGAGTGGGGACCCAGGGGGATCCGCACGGTGGCGATTGCGCCCGGCGCGTTTCCGACCGCAGGTGCGACCGGTCAGCTTCGGCCCGAGGGGCGTGACGAATCGTGGGCATCGAAAAATCCGCTGGGTCGCACGGGCGAGCACGGCGAGCTTGCTGATCTTGCAAGCTTTCTGATCTCTGATCGGGCGGGTTACATCAACGGCGAGATGGTGGTGCAGGATGGCGGCGCGCACCTACGCAGTTCCGGCGCCGAGGATCTCCTGCAATGGACCGATGAGCAGTGGGAGAAGCAGCGGACGGCGCGATCGAAAGGCTCTGGATGAAAGGCTCTGGATGAATGTCGCAGCGAGCATCGCATCGGAATTCTCGACGTGCGGCTTCCGAGCCCGGTAACTGCCTTCCCAATCCATCGGCCGCGTGCGAGGCGATGTCGGGCCATCTTCCAGTCACAATCATGAGGGAACCAGACTTTATCATGTCCGTGCCGCGAATAGTGACAGCTCTGGTGGCGAGTGTGCTGGTGGGTGGGGGAACTCACCTTGCGCAGGCGCAGAGTGCGGCGCCGAAAGCCTCGAAAGGTGCCGCGGCCAAGCCCGCGCCTGCAAAACCTGAGGCGGCAAAGCCGGAAGCCAAGCCCGCTGCGGCGGTCGCCGGTAATCCCGAGCCGACGTTGATCGGCCAGTTCGGCACTTGGGGAGCCTATACCGCGACGCCGAAGGGCAAGAAAATCTGCTTCGCGCTGGCCAAACCGTCGTCATCGAAAACCAACCCGCCGAATCGTCCGCGCGATCCGGCCTATGCGTTCGTCTCCACCCGTCCGACCGAGAAGGTCACCAACGAAGTTTCCATCATGATCGGCTACTCGCTGAAGCCGGGCTCGGAATCGACGCTGGAGGTGGGCGGCGCTTCCTACGCGATGTACACCCAGGGCGACGGCCTCTGGATCAAGAATGCCGCCGAGGAAGAGCGGATGGTGGATGCCATGCGCAAGGCCTCCGACGCGGTGGTCAAGGGCGTGTCGGCGAAGGGCACCGAGACCACGGACACCTTCTCGCTCAAGGGCCTTGCCCAGGCCCTCGATAAACTGGCGCAGGATTGCAAGCGCTAATTCAGTCGCAATTCCGGTTCCGATTCTTATATAAAGGCACGCTGTGGATCGTCATGGCCGGGATAAGCCCGGCATGACGATCTCATCGAGATGCCAAGTGATGCAGACGATGGTCGAAGCTCCCAATGCAATCGCGCCGTTGGAAAAGGTCGCGCTCGAAACCTATGTGCCGCCGGCAAAGCCGTCGCTGATCGGACTGTCGCGCGCCGAAATCGCGGAACGGTTAGCAGCGATCGGCGTGGCAGCGGCGCAGCGCAAGATGCGTGTGCAACAGCTCTGGCACTGGATCTACGTCCGCGGTGCGAAAAATTTCGACGAGATGACCAGCATTTCCAAGGAAATGCGCGCGCAGCTCGAGGCGCATTTCACGGTCGCGCGTCCCGAAGTCGCCGCCGAACAAATCTCCAACGACGGCACCCGCAAATGGCTATTGCGCTTGCCGAGCGGCGACAGCCTCGAAAAGGCGCATGAAGTCGAGTGCGTCTATATTCCGGAAACCGATCGCGGCACGCTGTGCGTTTCCTCGCAGGTCGGCTGCACGCTGAATTGCTCGTTCTGCCACACCGGCACGCAGCGGCTGGTGCGCAATCTTACCGCAGGCGAGATCGCCGGCCAGATCATGGTGGCGCGCGATCGCCTCAACGACTGGGCCGACCGCGAAACGCCTTCCGGCGGCCGTCTCGTCACCAACGTGGTGATGATGGGCATGGGCGAGCCGTTGTATAATTTCGACGCGGTGCGCGATGCGCTGCTGATTGTTTCCGATAATGAAGGCATCGGCATTTCCCGCCGCCGCATCACGCTGTCGACTTCGGGCGTGGTGCCGAACATCGTCCGCACCGGGGAGGAAATCGGCGTGATGCTGGCGATCTCGCTGCACGCGGTGCGCGACGAGTTGCGCAACGAACTGGTGCCGTTGAACCGGAAATATCCGATTGCGGAATTGCTGCAAGCCTGTCGCGACTATCCCGGCTCCTCCAATGCGCGGCGCATCACCTTCGAATATGTGATGCTGAAGGGCGTCAACGATTCAATGGAAGACGCGAAACTCCTGGTGAAGATGCTGAAGGGGATTCCAGCCAAGATCAACCTCATTCCGTTCAATCCGTGGCCGGGCACGCGCTACGAATGCTCGGACTGGGACCAGATCGAAAGGTTCTCGGAATATATTTTCAACGCCGGCTATTCCTCGCCGGTGCGCACGCCGCGCGGCCGCGACATCCTTGCCGCCTGCGGCCAACTGAAGTCGGAGACCGAGAAACTGTCGGCGCGCGAGCGCCAGGCGCTGCGCGCCATGGCGATGACGGATTAGGGCGCATACATAAGGTAAAGTTCGTCATGGCCGGGCTTGTCCCGGCCATCCACGTCTTGCTTTGTTCAATACCAAGGAAGACGTGGATGCCCGGCACAAGGCCGGGCATGACGGTGGAGAGGTTCATGCCGGTGTTCCCAAGGGACTTAGCTGCATGGCGCTGATCGGCCGGCTGTTCGTCATTGTGTTCGGATTTTTCGCCGCATGTCTGGTGGCGGGGATGATCGTGGTCGGCGCGGTGCTGTTTCCGGAGTTCAGCGATCTCGGCACCGGTCCGATCGACCCCGGCGCGTTGAACATCGTGCTCGGCTTCGGCTTCATCTTCATCAGCGGTTTTGCGCTGCTGCCGGCGATGATCGTGGTCGCCATCACCGAAGCGTTCCACATCAGGAGCGCGTTGGCCTACGCGGTCGGCGGCGGCGTGGTCGGTCTCGCGTGCTATCTCGGCCTGGTGCCGTTCGATCCCGCAACCCTCCGCTTCGACGGCATCGTCCGCCGTCATCTCGAAATCATGACTGGCGCGGGCATCGTCGCAGGGCTCGTCTACTGGATGATCGCGGGCCGCAATGCCGGCGCCTGGCGGGAGCCGCCGCCCCCGGTGCCACAACTGCCGCCACTGCCGTCACATTCACCCTCGCCCCCACCGCCGCCGCCATCATCGTGATTGCGCGACCATTGCGAGGAGCAGCGACGAAGCAATCCGTGCACCGTCATTCCGGGATGGTCCGAAGGACCAGACCTCAGATGTGCAATTGCACATCGGGGAATCTCGAGATTCCGGGCTCGATGCTTCGCATCGCCCCGGAATGACAGCTTTCCGGATTGCTTCGCGGAGCCTGTCATCGGGCGCGCGTTGGCGCGACCCGTTAGCTCGCAATGACGGGGTTTTCATTACCAACGTCCTCGGCTAAACCCCGCGCCATGAACCGGACCGGAATTTTCGTCGCGCTGAGCCTGGCGCTTGTCATCGGCCTGCTGTTCGGGATTTATCCCGAGCTCGATTTGAAGCTGGCTGCGTTGTTCTATGATGCCGCGGCAAAATCCTTTCCGCTCAAGCTCAATGCGCTGGCTGCGTTCGCGCGCGACGGCGCGATGTGGGTCGCGTGGGGGCTGGCGCTGCCGGCGATTGTCGCGCTGGTCATCAAGCTGGCGCGGCCGGACAAACCGCTGCTGATATCCGGGCGGGCGATCATCTTCCTGCTCGTCACGCTCATTTTTTCCGCAGGCGTGCTCACCAATCTAACCTTCAAGAGCTATTGGGGCCGGCCGCGCCCCGTCGTGGTCACGGAGTTCAACGGACCGGAGCCTTTCGTGCCGTGGTGGGATCCGCGCGGCAGCTGCGGACGCAACTGTTCGTTTTTCTCCGGCGAAGGCGCCACGGCGTTCTGGACCTACGCGCCGGCGGCGCTGACGCCGCCGGCATGGCGGCCGCTGGCTTTTGCGGCGGCGACCCTGTTCGGCGTCATCACCAGCGGGCTTCGGATGGCGTTCGGCGGGCATTTTTTCACCGACGTCGCAGCCGCCGGTCTGGTGACATTTTTGGTGATCTGGCTGGCATACCGTTTGATCTACCGCTGGCCGCCGACCCGCCTGTCCGACGAGAGCATCGACGCGGCGCTGACGCGGCTTGCCTGGCCCGGCTATCGCCTGGTGCAGCGCTGGCGCGGCCGCGAGGTGGGAGCCAGTCCGGCCGCGTGAGCGCTTGCGCAGGAGGCCTTTCCGCCTGTAATCAATTTGCGCGTATTCCGATCGCAAAACCGGTACCACCCTCGGATCAAGTCCAGGGGCATGCTTTTGCGGAATACGCGCGTGTCCCGGCCGATTTCGCTAATTCGACAGGATTTTTCATGAGCAAGGACGTGAAGAAGGTGGTGCTCGCCTATTCGGGCGGGCTCGACACCTCGATCATCTTGAAGTGGCTGCAGACCACCTACGGCTGCGAGGTCGTGACCTTCACCGCCGATCTCGGCCAGGGCGAGGAGCTTGAGCCTGCGCGCCAGAAGGCGCTGCTGCTCGGCATCAAGCCGGAAAATATCTTCATCGAGGATTTGCGCGAGGAATTCGTCCGCGATTACGTGTTTCCGATGTTCCGCGCCGACGCGGTCTATGAAGGGCAGTATCTGCTGGGCACTTCGATCGCGCGGCCCTTGATTGCAAAGAAGCAGATCGAAATCGCCGAAAAAGTCGGCGCCGACGCGGTGTCCCATGGCGCGACCGGCAAGGGCAACGATCAGGTCCGCTTCGAACTTGGCTACTATGCGCTGAAGCCCGACATCACCATCATCGCGCCCTGGCGCGAATGGGATTTTCGTTCACGCGAGCAGTTGATCGCGTTTGCCGAGGCGCACCAGATCCCGATCGCCAAGGACAAGCGCAACGAGGCGCCGTTCTCGGTCGACGCCAACCTGCTGCATACCTCCAGCGAAGGCAAGGTGCTGGAGAACCCCGCGGATGAAGTGCCGGATTACGTTTACTCCCGCACCATCGATCCCGAGAAGGCCCCGGACAAGCCGACCTATATCACCGTCGATTTCGAGAAGGGCGATGCCACCGCGATCGACGGCAAGAAGCTGTCGCCCGCGACGCTATTGGCAAAACTCAACGAACTCGGCCGTGCCAACGGCATCGGGCGGCTCGATCTGGTCGAGAACCGTTTCGTCGGCATGAAGTCGCGGGGCATGTACGAGACGCCAGGCGGCACCATTTTGCTTGGCGCCCATCGCGGCATCGAATCGATCACGCTCGATCGCGGCGCGGCCCATCTCAAAGACGAGCTGATGCCGAAATACGCCGAGCTCGTCTACAACGGCTTCTGGTTTGCACCGGAGCGCGAGATGCTGCAGGCGGCGATCGATCACAGTCAGAAATACGTCACCGGCCGCGTACGGCTGAAACTCTACAAGGGCAACATCATCGTGGTCGGACGCGAGAGCAAGTACTCGCTGTACGATCAGGACCTCGTCACCTTCGAGGAAGGCGCGGTCGCCTACGACCACCGCGACGCCGCGGGCTTCATCAAACTCAACGCCTTGCGGCTGCGCACGCTCGGCCAGCGCAAGAAGAAGCTGGGGCTGTAGGCCTAAGAAACCGACGGCACAGAGAACATCAGCTTGATGCAGCTTCGAAAGATCAGGATCTGGCGTTCCAGCCGGCGCGGATCGTTCAGCGTCTTCGACATGATGATGGCGCCGTCGACGATGCAGGACAGCGTATCGGCGAGATCGTCGAGATCGACCGGCTCCTTCGGAGGATAGACCGCCGCGATGCCGTCGAGGATTTTGCGGAAGCGAGTATTCAAGTCCCTCACCGATTGGGCGGTGAGATCGCGTACTTCGCGATCGAACAATCGTTCTTGATAGCAAATGCTTGCAATCAGGCAGCCAGGATGACCGTTGGGCAAATCGGCCATTATTTCGGCGAGCAACTTCAGGGAAATCAGGAAAGCCTGCAGCGGATCGTCGGATAGTTGCCGGCCGCGCTCGAAGATCTCGTCGAACAGCCGATCATTGGTTTCGACGTATCGTCGGACCATCTCGCGCGCGAGCGCATTCTTGTCCTTGAAGTGGTAGAAGAACCCGCTCTTGGTCAGTCCGGCCTCGGCGATCACTTCATCGATTGAGGTGGCGCCGAATCCCTTCGCGAGAACTGCTGCTTCCGCGATCTCCAGAATCCGTTCGCGCGTGGCTTCGCCTTTGCCCATCCGAGCCTCTAAAAACTGTACTGACGGTGTGGTTTTTTTCCGCGGAACGACGTTTGGCCTCTGCCCGGCGCCGCCACCGGCCCCATAACTATCTGATGCCGGGGCACTTTGCAGTGAGGGTTCGGCTGCACCAAGAGGCGACTAGGAAGCCGCGACATTATGCGGCACCAGTCTTTCGGAGACCGGAGCCGGCCTGGTGAAGACACACGGCGGCGCCTTTTACGGAGAGACGAATGGCCAAATACCGACATGACCTGCCACAACGCCGCGGCGGCATTTTTCTTACCGACGGCGGCCTGGAGACGACGCTGATCTTTCAGCAAGCTATCGATCTGCCTCACTTCGCCGCATTTGTACTGCTCGACAGTCCGGAAGGCCGCGAAAGCCTGAAGAAATACTACGAAGCCTATCTCGCGATCGCCCGCGAACGCGGCGTTGGTTTTGTGCTCGACAGCCCGACGTGGCGCGCCAACCCCGATTGGGGCGCAAAGCTCGGCTATGACGCCGCCGCTCTCAGGGCCGTTAATGTCCGCTCGATGGCGTTTCTCGATGGTCTACGCGCGCTGTGGGAGAAGCCAAACTTGCCCTGCATCATCAGCGGCGCGATCGGTCCGCGCGGCGACGGTTACAAGGCCGGCAACATGGATGCGACGGAGGCCGAGACCTATCACGAAGCGCAGATTGCTGCGTTTGTCGAAGGCGGCGCGGACATGGTGACAGCCTACACGCTGACCAGCATCAAGGAAGCGATCGGCGTCGCCCGTGCCGCCAGGGCGCATCGGATTCCCGCAGTCATTTCTTTCACGGTGGAAACCGATGGACGCCTGGTCAACGGCCAGACGTTACGCGATGCAATCGAAACCGTGGATCGTGCGACGCAAGGTGCTCCCGAGTATTTCATGATCAACTGCGCGCATCCGACGCATTTTCAGAGTGCACTAAAGTCCGGCGAAGCCTGGACGAAACGCATTCAGGGCGTGAGAGCCAACGCGTCGACCAAGAGTGATGCGGAGTTGGATGAGTCCGAAACGCTTGATGCGGGTAACCCCCGTGATCTTGGCGAACGCTATCTGAATCTCAGGCGTTCGTTCCCGGCGATGAGGATACTTGGGGGGTGTTGCGGCACCGATCATCGTCATGTCGCGGCAATTTGCCAAGCTTGCGTCCCGCCGCGTGCACTTAGCGCATGAATGCCAAACAAAAATGGCCGGGATTGCTCCGGCCATTTTCATTCAGCAATGGCGACGCGATCTACCGCGGCGGCGCGGTGCCGGGGGGCGGGGGCGGCAGCGATGCCGTTCCGCCGTTCAGCAACGGCGTGATGCGGCGGATGGTGACGCGGCGGTTGATGCGGCTCGGCCCGTCGGTCTGTTCCTTCAGATATTGCTCGCCGTAGCCTTGCGAGGTCAGGTTTTCCGCGGGGACCTGGAATTGCTGCGTCAGCAATATGGCCGCGGATTCGGCCCGCCGATCCGACAGCGACAGATTGTCGACGTCCGATCCGACCGCGTCGGTGTGGCCCTCGATCAGGAACACCTCGCGCGGATTGCGCTGGATCGCGCGGTTCAGTCCATCCGCGATCGCCTGCAGCTTCGCCGCCTGATCGGGCGGAATCTCCCACGATCCGGTTTCGAAGTTGATGCTGTTGAGATCGATGCTCGGCATCAACTGGCGCACCGACGGGCTGTAGCGGATTTCGTCGAGCGAATAGCGTCGCGCGATCCGGTCCACCGGAGGCGCCAGCATGGTGTCGTAGATCAGTTCCGGCGACGCGTCCTCGGCTTCGACGATGTAGCGATTATAGGGAATGCGGATCACCGGCGGCGGCAGGTCGACATAGAAACCGCCGACCGCGCGAGGATCGCGATAGCTATTGTCGATGATGATGATCTCGCGGCCCCGCTCGTCGCGGCGAATCCGCCGCAGCAGCTGGCCGTCGCGGCCAACCACAGTGATGATCTGGGAACCGTCCGGGCGAACCACGATGGTGCGGGTCTCGCCGCCGACCTGCTGGGTCCTAATGTCGCGCGCGCCGTAGCGGAAACGCTCCACTTCATTGTGACGCACGAAAGACTGGCCGCTCGGATCGCGAACGATGATCCGGCCGGGCTCGGTAATGACGGTGCGCCCGCCTTGCTGGGTCTCGCGTCGCGCGCTGCGGAAGTCATCGAGGCGCTGCGGCCCCTGTGGCGCTGCGCCCGGAGCAACCGGTGTCAGCGCCTGGGCAGGCGGCGGCGCGGCCGGAATCGGCGTGGCGATCGTGGGCGGTGCGCGGCGCGCTAATGGCGCAGCTCCGGGCGGCAGGGCGGTTTGCCCCCCGGCTCCGCCAGGTGGCGGTGCAGCGTTCGGCGCCGGAGTGCCCGGCGGCGTACCCGCCCCACCGCCCGCGGGAGGTGTCGCCGGAGACGGAGTTGGACTCGATGGTGCTGCGCCGGAGGGCGGCGGCGTTGGACTCGGCGGCGCAGCCGCGGGCGGGGTCGGCGCTGCGGAAGGTGGTTGTTTTGCTCCCGCTGGCGGAGCGGCCGGCGGCGGCGCTGGAGTCGGTGCTGCTGCAGGCGGCGTCGGCGCCGCAGGTGCTTGTTTGGTGCCGGGCGGCGGTACGGCAGATGGCGCGCCCTTCTGCTGAGTTTGCGGCGCGGGCGCGGCGCTTGGCGGGGCCGGTGGTTTCGGCGGGGTAGGCGGCGGCGCTGCCGCTGGAGGAGGAGGCGGCGTGGGGCGCGGTGGAGGCGCCGCGGCTGGAGGTGGCGGCGTGGGTCTGGGCGGCGGAGCCGCGGCAGGCGGCGGCGTGGGTCTAGGCGGAGGCGCGGCAGCTGGCGGCGGCGTGGGCCTAGGGGGCGGCGCTGCCGCTGGAGGAGGAGGCGGCGCGGCAGCAGGAGGCGCGGGTCGAAGCGGCGGTGCCGCTGCGGGAGGCGGTGCTGCGGGGGGTGTCGGACGCGCCGGTGGCTGAGCCGCTGGCGGTGCGCCCTTCGGCGGCGCCTTGGGTTTTCCGTCGGGGCCAACCTCTTCCTTGGCCTGCGCCACAACCAGCGGTGCGGTTTGCGCGTACGATGCATTGCTTGCCAATTGCATGGCCGTAAGCGCTGTCGTGGCAAGCAGTACGAGACGAAGTCTTGTCATGATGGTTGGGATCCCGGAAAAAAGTGCAACAAGCTCTGGCGATCAACGAATAAGGTTAGGCCGGATTGTGGCGGCCTTCAAAGGCGGACTTGTTTTTATTTCGACCACAGAAACTCTCAATGCGTCCTCATTCATTGCGCATTCAGACGATCGTTTGAAACCGAACTTCACATTGTCCCCAGCGGCGTATCCGGCATGCCCGGATTCAGATCGGGCTCGGAGCCCGGCAAATCCGCGATCCCGCCATCGGTGGGAGATGGCGTACGCGGCCCTTGCGGTCCGCGCACCGGCAATTCATCCGGCCTGTTGCCCGGTAGCTCGTCAGGCCGCGGCGGCTCGCCGGGATCCCGTAGGGGCGGCGGCACCTCAGGCCGTGGACTTCCCGGCGGGCTTTCCTGCGGCGGCTCCGACGGCTGCCCCGGCTTGATCGGCGGATCCTCTTGCGGATCGATCGGCGTTTCGCTCATCCGCAAACAACGGCACGGCCACGGCAATGTTCCTTTAGCTCCTGGCATTCACCAGTAGCGTATTGCTGCGGGTCGTGCCGGTCTCGGCGTAGCCCCGCGCACGCATGTCGGCGATGCAGTCGTCCAACCATTCGTTCCGCGACAAATGCTCGATCACTACCGCGCGCGGCCACAGCGCTTGGCGGGCTTGCCTGAAAAAGCCGGTCAGTACGCGATCCTCATAACCTTCGACGTCGATCTTCAGCGCATCGACGCGCGAAATACCGGCGTCGTCGAGAATGCGCTGTAGCCGCAACGAGCGTACCTTGATGGCATTGCCCGAGCGTTCGCCTGATACGATGTGGCTGGCGCCGAGATTGTCGCCGTCGGTCTCGATCATCAATTCGCCGTCGGAAGGACCGGCGGCAGCCGCCACGAGCCTAACCTGCGTATAGCCAGACGCGGCACGGTTGAACGCCAGCCGTGCGTGCGTGACGGGATGTGGCTCGATCGCGATCACGGTTCCGCTTGCGCCGACGTGGTGCGCCATCACCATGGCGTAGGTACCGACATTAGCGCCGACATCGACGAACACACCGCCGACGGGCGTGTGCGCGCGCAGAAAATCCAGCTCCTCGAGATTGTAGTCGGGATTGAACAACGCGCCGCGCTCGGTGGCGCTGGCCTGGTGATAAAATCGAAACGACGCGCCCTGATATTGGACGTCGACCGGACCCGCGCGCAACAGGTTGACCAGCCGCGACAGCATCGGGCGGAACGCGCCGCGCTTCAGCCGCGAGCGCTGCGCAAGCGAAATGATCGCAGCTTGTGCGCGCGTCGGCGCGAACGCGCCGAAGGCGGGAGGCGAACTGTCATTGTCAGGAGTCAAGCACGTGTCCTCGGTGAAAGCGGCGCATGCATAGCCGAGTTTTAGCGAGCACTCCAACCGTTCTTGTCGTCCCGGCGAACGCCGGGACCCATACTCCGCGGCCTTTCCTGTGCCACTCTGATTAACCCCTTCTGCGACAATTAGCGCCAGTGATAATGGGTCCCCGCGTTCGCGGGGACGACGACTACTCACGCCGCCTTGTTCGACGCCGCCTTGCGATGGCGCAGGAAGCGGCCCAGCAGCCGGCGCTTGCCCTTGCGCGGAATGAGATTGATGTCGCTGACGAGTTTGGCGCCGCCCTTGCGCCGCTCGAGCACGATCTTGCGGCTGTGGAAGGCCTCTAGTTCGGCGCGATGGCCGACGCTGACGACGGTGGCTTTGGGCAGCTCCCTGGTCACCAGCTCCATCATCTTGTCCTGGCTCTTTTCATCGAGTGCCGAGGTGGCCTCGTCGAGCACGATGATGTCGGGGTTATGCAGGAACAGCCGGGCGAAGGCGAGCCGCTGCTTTTCGCCTCCGGACAGCGTCTGGTCCCAAGGCCCGTCTTCCTCGATCTTGTCCTTCAGATGAGCCAGGCCCACCTTGTCGAGGGCTTCGCCGATTTGCTCTATGGTCCAGTCCTCGGCGGCGGCCGGATAGGCGGCGGCACGGCGCAACGTGCCCTGGGGCACGTAAGGCTTTTGCGGCAGCATGAACAACCGGCGGTCTGGATGCAAATTGATGCTGCCGCCGCCCCACGGCCACAACCCGGCTATGGCGCGCACCAGCGTGCTCTTGCCGGTGCCGGACTCACCGGCCACCAGCAGCCGCTCACCGGGTTCGATCACCACTTCCGCTTCCCCCACCACTGCGGTGCCATCGTCGAGCGTCACAGACAGATCCTGCAGGCTGAGAATGGCGTCGCCTTCGGTTTCGCCGCGTTTGATGCGGCCGACGCCGTCGCCACGCTCGGCACGCTCGAGGCCATCGAGCGACATCATCAGCGAGGCGATACGACGCGCGCAGGCGTTCCAGTCGGCGAGCCGCGGATAATTATCGACCAGCCAGCCGAATGCGGTCTGCACGATCGTGAAGGCGGACGCCGCCTGCATCACCTGTCCCAATGTCATGCTGCCTTCGAGAAATTTCGGCGCACAAAGCAACACCGGCACCACCGGCGCGATCAGGCTCGATCCCTGCGACACCAGCGTGGTGCGCATGTGCTGGCCGGCGAGCCGCGCCCATTGCCGCAGGACTTTGCCGAAAGTCCGGTCGATGCCGTCGCGCTCTTCCTGCTCGCCTCCCAATAGCGCGATGCTCTCGCCGTTCTCCCGCACGCGGGTAAGCGTATAGCGGTACTCGGCCTCGGCCTGATTCTTGTCTTCGGAGACCTGCACGAAGCCGCGTCCGATCGTCATGATCGAACCTGAGGCGATCGCCGCGTAGAGCACCGCCGCAACCACAAGGAAGCCGGGAATCGTGATGGTCGATCCTGCGATCGTAACCGTCACGGCGCCGCCGATCGTCCAAAGCACCACGATGAATGTCGTCGCGGACAGGAATGCCGAGGTAACCCCGGCGGCGAAATCCACCGGCGAGTCGGTGGCCACCCGCAAATCCTCGGCGATGCGATATTCCGGATTCTGATGGTCGCCGCTGACCAGATTGAGTTGGTAATAGCGGCCGTTGGTCAGCCAGCGCGACACCACGGAATTGGTAAGCCAGGCGCGCCAGCGGCGCTGGATACCCATGCGCGCCACCACCTGGGCCATGCCGAGCGCAACGCTGCCGATCGCCAGCGGGAAAAACACGGCACTCAGATAGAACACCGAAGCGGAGTCACGCTTCTCGATGGCGTCAAAGATCGCGCGATTCCAGACGTTGATGCCGTATTGAAAGCCGACATTGGCAACGATCAGGACCAGCAGCCCAATCGATAATATCCACGCCAGCCGGTCGCCGTTCCTTCCCCAAAATCCTCTGGCGCTGATCCAGAACCGCGTCAGCAGATAATCCTTGCGGGCCTCCTCGGCTTCCTCCGGAGACATGTCCGGCTCGGGTTCGAGCACTTCGGGCGGGGGCGGCTCGACGTGGTCACCGTCTTCCGCGACCACCTCCTCCTCGTTCGGTGATTTCTTTGCGGCAGCTCTGGATTTCGCAGCGGGATTTGCCATGACCCGATAACTCGAAGGAAATCAAAAGGTTCCTTCAGGTTGAACCGTCATTCTGACCTGCGAGCCGCACGGTCCTTCGACCGGCTGGCGAGCCTCGAAGGATGACTGTTCGTCATGTTGCCCATCCTTCGAGACGCCGCGCGACGGGTGGCTCCTCTCAGGATGACGGCGGAATGTGCTAAATCTGCCGCTCGACCAGCTTCAGCTTGAGTTCGGCAATCGCCTCGGAAGGATTGAGGCTCTTCGGGCAGGCCTTGGCGCAGTTCATGATGGTGTGGCAGCGATACAGCCTGAACGGATCTTCGAGATCGTCGAGCCGCTCGCCGGTCGCCTCATCGCGGCTGTCCTTGACCCAGCGTGTCGCCTGCAGCAATGCCGCGGGCCCCAGGAAGCGCTCGCTGTTCCACCAATAGCTCGGGCATGAGGTCGAGCAGCAGGCGCAGAGAATGCATTCATAAAGTCCGTCGAGTTTTTCGCGGTCCTCATGGCTCTGCCGCCATTCCTTCTGCGGCGTCGGCGAGGTGGTCTTCAGCCACGGCTCGATCGAAGCATATTGCGCGTAGAAATTGGTGAGATCGGGCACCAGGTCCTTCACCACCGGCTGATGCGGCAGCGGATTGACCTTCACCGCGCCGTCCTTCACGTCGTGCATCGACTTGGTGCAGGCCAGCGTGTTCTGGCCGTCGATGTTCATGGCGCAGGAGCCGCAGACGCCCTCGCGGCAGGAGCGGCGGAAGGTCAACGTCGGATCGATGTTGTTCTTGATCCAGATCAGGCCATCGAGAACCATCGGCCCGCAATCCTGCGTGTCGACAAAATAAGTATCGACGCTGGGATTTTTGCCGTCGTCCGGATTCCAGCGATAGACCTTGAATTCGCGCGTCTCGCTCGCGCCTGCCGGCTTCGGCCAGGTCTTGCCGCCGCTGATCCTTGAATTTTTTGGCAGTACGAATTCAACCATTTGTCGTTGCCCTTGCGGTTCAATTCGTCATTGCCGGGCATAGTAGTCGCAGACTACGTAAACTTGTCTGCGTCCCGGCAATCCATCCTCCTTCGAAAGAAGATGGATGCGCGGGTCGAGCCCGCGCATGACGAGTAGTGCTCAATACACCCTTGCCTTCGGCGGGATGTACTGCACGTCGTTGGTCATCGTGTAGTCGTGCACCGGTCGATAGTCGATCGACGTATTGCCGCCGTTGTCGATCCACGCCAGCGTGTGCTTCATCCAGTTCTTGTCGTCGCGCACGGGGAAATCCTCGCGCGCATGCGCGCCGCGGCTTTCCGAACGGTTGGCGGCGGAGTCCATGGTCACCACCGCCTGCACGATCAGATTGTCGAACTCCAGCGTTTCCACCAGATCGGAATTCCAGGTCAGCGAGCGGTCGGTCACCGAGATATCGCTGATGCCGCTGTGAACCTTGTGAATCAGGTTTTGACCTTCCTGCAGCACTTCGCCGGTGCGGAACACCGCGCAGTTGTTCTGCATCACATGCTGCATGCTGTCGCGCAGCTTTGCCGTGGGGGTAGCGCCGGAGGCGTGGCGGAAATGATCGAGCCGCCCCAGCGCCTTGTCGGCGGAGGTCGCCGGCAGTTCCGGCTGCTTGCCGTTCGGCGTCAGCTTTTCGGCGCAGCGCAGCGCGGCGGCGCGGCCGAACACCACGAGATCGATCAGCGAATTGGAGCCGAGCCGGTTGGCGCCGTGCACCGAGACGCAAGCCGCTTCGCCGAGCGCCATCAGCCCCGGCACGACGGCATTGTCGTCGCCGTTCCTCTTGGTCAGCACCTCGCCGTGATAGTTGGTGGGGATGCCGCCCATGTTGTAGTGCACCGTCGGCGCGATCGGGATCGGCTGGCGCGTCACGTCGACATTGGCGAAAATCCGCACCGATTCCGAAATCCCCGGCAGCCGCTCGTGCAGCACCTTGGGATCGAGATGGTCGAGGTGCAGGAAGATGTGATCCTTCTTCTTGCCGACGCCGCGGCCTTCGCGGATTTCGATCGTCATCGCCCGCGAGACCACGTCGCGCGAGGCGAGGTCCTTGGCGGAGGGCGCATAGCGCTCCATGAATCGCTCGCCCTCGGAATTGACGAGATAGCCGCCCTCGCCGCGCGCGCCCTCGGTGACGAGGCAGCCCGCGCCGTAGATGCCGGTCGGGTGGAATTGCACGAATTCCATGTCCTGCAGCGGCAGGCCGGCGCGCAGCACCATTGCGCTGCCGTCGCCGGTGCAGGTATGCGCCGAGGTGCAGACCGCATAGGCGCGGCCGTAGCCGCCGGTCGCCAGGATGGTGGTTTGGGCGCGGAAGCGATGCAGCGTGCCGTCGTCGAGCTTGAGCGCGACCACGCCGCGGCACGCACCCTGGTCGTCCATGATCAGATCGATGGCGAAAAACTCGATGTAGAATTCGGCGGAGTGACGCAGCGCCTGGCCGTACATGGTGTGCAGCATGGCGTGCCCGGTGCGGTCGGCAGCAGCACAGGTGCGCTGCGCCTGACCCTTGCCGTAGTCAATCGTCATGCCGCCGAACGGCCGCTGATAGATCCTGCCGTCCTCGGTGCGCGAGAACGGCACGCCCCAATGTTCGAGCTCGTAGACGGCCTCGGGCGCGTTGCGCACCATATATTCGATGGCGTCCTGGTCTCCCAGCCAGTCCGACCCCTTGACGGTGTCGTACATGTGCCAGCGCCAATCGTCCGGATGCATGTTGCCGAGGGAAGCCGAGATGCCGCCTTGCGCCGCCACGGTGTGCGAGCGCGTCGGAAATACTTTGGTGATACAGGCGGTGCGCAGGCCGGCCTCGCTGCAGCCGACCACCGCGCGCAGGCCCGCGCCGCCGGCGCCGACCACCACGACGTCATAGGTGTGGTCCTCGATCGGATAGGCCTTTCCGTTGGTGGCGGGAGCGCCACCGCCGTTTGCGGCCCTGCCGTTGCCATCAGCGGCCATGCGCTAAACTCCAGATGACAGTTTGAGAATGGCGTAGATCGAGGCCAGCGCCACCGCGATCGAGAAGAAGTTATTGGCCATCACGCAGGCGAGCTTCAGCTTCTCATTGTGCACGTAGTCCTCGATCACCACCTGCATGCCGATCTTCATGTGCCATGCGCTGGCGATGATGAACAAGAGCATGATGATCGCGATCGGCAGCGAGCCCAGGATCTGCGCCGCGCCGGCCTGATTGCGGCCGAGCAGCATCATCACCACCACGATCACGGGCACGATCAACAGCGTCATCGCCACGCCGGTGAGGCGCTGGCGCCAGAAATCCGAGGTGCCGGAATGGGAGGCGCCGAGATAGCGCACGCGGGAAAGCGGCGTGCGCATGGTTTTCGGCGAGGAGCTTTCCACGGTCATCGTCCGCCTCCGATCGCGTAAGCCGCGATCCACAGCAGCACCGTCAGCGAAATGCCGCCGATCAGCGCGCCCCAGGTCAGCGCTTCACGTTCGCTCGGCTTGAAGCCGTAGCCGAGGTCCCAGACGAAATGCCTGACGCCGCTGAGCAAATGATGCAGCAGCGCCCAGGTATAGCCGAATACGATCAGCCGGCCGATGAAGCTCGAGGTAAAGGCCTGGACGTTGGCATAGGCGCCGGGGCCTGACGCCGCCGCGATCAGCCACCACGCCAGCAGCAAGGTGCCGAAATACAGCGCGACGCCGGTTGCGCGATGGACGATCGACATCGCCATCGTCAGGGTCCAGCGATAGGCCTGCAAATGCGGCGAAAGCGGTCGTTCGATCCTGGCGGTCATCGGCGGCTTTGAGGTTGTGAGGCCCGCGCGCGGGGGGCCTTCGGGGATCGCAGCAGAGGAATTCTATTTACGAAGTCGAAACAGTCAGCGCAACGGCCAAAATCGCCAATTGCGAACCGTGGTTCACCCTTAATCGATGAGCCTTGCAATTGTGGGCGTTGACAAGGCCGGCGGTTCGCGGATGGCTGGTATACCTGAAGCACGATTCATGAACGCCGCGTGTTCGACGCGAATGGAAGGAAAACCGCGGATGGCCGTCGCCGGACTTGATGTCTCCGAGCTGCTCGAACTGGCACTTCTCTTGGTGGCCGTAGGCACGCTGTCGGGATTTCTTGCCGGTCTGTTCGGCATCGGCGGCGGTGCGATCCTGGTGCCGGTATTTTACGAATGCTTTCGGCTCGCCGGCGTGCCGCTCGCGGTGCGCATGCCGCTGTGCATCGGCACCTCGCTCGCCATCATCATCCCGACTTCGATCCGCTCCTTTCGCGCCCATTACGCCCGCGGCGCGGTGGATATGGAGACCGTCAAGGCGTGGTGGCTGCCGGTGCTTGCAGGCGTGATCGCCGGCACCGTCACCGCGCGCTACGCGCCGGAGCGGCTGTTCAAGATCGTGTTCGTCGGCATGGCATGGTCCGCCGCGGCGCGCTTGCTGCTGGCGCGCGATACCTGGAAGTTCGGCGAGGATCTTCCGCAGGGTCCGCTGATGAAGGCTTACGGCTTCCTGGTCGGGCTTCTGTCGACGCTGATGGGCATCGGCGGCGGACTATTCTCGAATCTGCTGATGACCTTCTATGGCCGGCCGATTCATCAGGCGGTCGCGACCTCTTCGGCGCTGGCGGTGCTGATCTCGATTCCCGGCGCGCTCGGCTACATCTATGCCGGCTGGCCCGCCGCCATGCGCTATCCCGATGTCGCCGCGCTGCAATTGCCGTTCGCGATCGGCTATGTCTCGCTGATCGGCGCCGTGCTGGTGATGCCGACCAGCCTTTTGACGGCGCCGCTCGGGGTCCGGGCCGCGCATGCGATGTCGAAGCGCACGCTGGAAATGGCATATGGATGTTACCTTTTCATCGTTGGTGGCCGTTTTCTCATCAGCCTGCTGAACGGGTCGTAGTAACACCGGTTGCGGCATACGGCCTGCAAGCGCCGCCGTTGTGTTGCGATGTGATTCGGCCCAAGGTCGCCGCCGGTCCGGAACATTCAACATGAAGCGACGCGCGTTCATCACGCTTCTAGGCGGCACGGCGGCGACGTGGCCGCTCGCCGTGCGCGCCCAGCAACCGGCAGGGCGGGTCTACCGGGTGGGGTACCTCTCGATCGGTTCGCGGGAGCAAACGCTCCATTTCATCAAAGCGTTCGAAGAAGGCCTGCGGAGCCTCGGCTACCGCGTTGGCGAGAATGTCATTATCGAGTACCGCTTCGCCAACGGCGAGATGGAACGGCTGCCCGCGAATGCCGCGGACGTGGTCAGGCTCGGTGTGGACATCATTGTCGCCACCGGCACCAACCCGATTACGGTTGCGGCCATGAAGGCGACCACAACCATCCCGATCGTCATGATCACCGGTCTCGATCCGGTCAGCGCCGGGCTTGTCGCCAGTCTTGCGCGCCCCGGCGGTAACGTCACCGGGCTCGCCGTGGATGCGGGCGGCGAGATTTTGGGCAAGCGGTTTGAGTTGCTGAAGGAAACACTGCCGAACCTCTCGCGCCTGGGCATTCTGTTCAATCCGGACGTTGCGCTCACTCGGAGCCGGCAGACGTCGATGGGGGAGACTGCCCGGGCACTAGGGTTGACGCTTGTCCCGGTCGAAGCTCGCGGGCTGGACGCACTAGAACAAGCGTTTGCGATAATGGTGCGGGAGCGCGCACAGGCGTTGGTCATGCAGGGAGATAGCGTGCTGTTCAACTATCGCGGCCGGATTGCAGAAATGGCTTTAAGGAATCGGCTGCCAGCCGCCTCTATCCAGCGAGAGTTGGCTGAGGCGGGCTTCCTTCTGACCTACGGAGCCGATATTCGAGATCTTTATCGTCGGTCCGCTATTTTCGTCGACAAGATTTTCAAGGGTGCGAAGCCTGCCGACCTGCCGGTCGAACAGCCGACCAAGTTCGAACTGGTGATCAATTTGAAGACCGCCAAGGCACTCGGCCTCGACGTGCCGCCTTCATTGCTTGCCCGCGCCGACGAGGTGATCGAATGAAACGGCGCGCGTTCATCACGCTCCTCGGCGGTGCCGTGGCGAGTGTGCCGCTGGCCGCGCGGGCGCAGCAACCGGCAGGGCGGGTCTACCGGGTGGGTTACTTCGCGATCACGTCGCGGGAGCGAGCGATCCATCTCATTAATGCGTTTGAAGATGGCCTGCGGAGGCTCGGCTACCGCGTTGGCGAGAATGTCGTCATCGAGTACCGCTTCGCCGATGGCGAGTTGGAACGGCTGCCCGCGCTTGCCGCCGACCTGATCCGGCTACGCGTGGACATCATCGTTTCCGGGAACAATGTGAACACGGTTGCGGCCATGAAGGCGACCACGACCATCCCGATCGTCATGGCCAGCAGTGCCGATCCGGTCAGTGCCGGGCTTGTCGCCAGTCTGGCGCGTCCGGGCGGGAACGTCACCGGGATCGCCCAGGACACAGGCGGCGAGCAACATGCCAAGCGGCTTGAGTTGCTGAAGGACACACTGCCGAACCTCTCGCGTATGGGCATTCTGTGGAATCCGGACTTTGCGCCCAATCAGGAACGGCTGACGTCGATAAGGGAGGCTGCCCCGGCGCTAGGGTTGACGCTTGTCCCGGTCGAAGCACGCGGACTGGACTCACTTGAACAAGCGTTCGCGACGCTGGTGAGGGAGCGCGCGCAGATGCTCGCCGTGCTGAGCGATGGTGTCCTGTTCAACCGTCGCGGCCAGATTGGCGTCATGGCCCTCGAAAATCAGCTGCCGGCAATCGCTGCCGCACGAGAATATGCGGAGGCGGGTTTGCTACTGACCTACGGGATTGATTTACGAGATCAATTTCGTCAGTCCGCCGTTTTCGTCGACAAGATTTTCAAGGGCGCGAAGCCTGCCGACCTGCCGGTCGAACAGCCGACCAAGTTCGAACTGGTGGTGAACCTCAAGACCGCCAAGGCACTCGGCCTCACCGTGCCGCCGGCGATGCTCGCGCCCGCGCCGACGAGGTGATCGAATGAAGCGGCGCGCGTTCATCACGCTTCTAGGCGGCGCGGCGGCGACGTGGCCGCTGGCCGCGCGTGCGCAGCAACCCGCAGGGCGGGTCTACCGGGTGGGGTACCTCATGATCGCTTCTCGGGAGCAACTACTCCATCTCGTTAAAGCGTTCGAAGACGGCCTACGGAGCCTCGGCTACCGCGTTGGCGAGAATGTCGTCATCGAGTACCGCTTCGCTGACGGTCAGCTGGAACGGCTGCCGGCGCTGGCTGCTGACTTGGTCCGGCTCGGCGTCGACATCATCGTCACCGGGACCAATCCGAATACGCTTGCGGCCATGAAGGCGACCACGACCATCCCAATTGTCATGACCAACAGCGTCGATCCGATCGGTAGCGGACTCGTTGCGAGTCTGGCACGCCCGGGCGGGAACGTCACCGGGCTCGCCGCGGACACAGGCGTCGAGATATACGCCAAGCGGTTTGAGTTGCTGAAGGAAATACTGCCGAACCTCTCGCGCGTGGGTATTCTGTGGAATCCGGACTTTGCGCCCAATCGGAACCGGCTAACGTCGATGAGGGAGCTTACCCAGGCGCTGGGATTGACGCTCGTCCCGGTCGAAGCACGCGGGCTGGACGCACTTGAACAAGCGTTCGCGATAATGGTGGGGGAGCGTGCGCAGGCATTCGTCGTGCTGGGAGATGGTGTGCTGTTCAACTATCGCGGTCAAATTGCCGTCATGGCCCTCAAAAATCAGCTGCCAGCCGCCTCTCCCCAGAAAGAGTATGCAGAAGCGGGCTTCCTTCTGACCTACGGGGTTGATTTTCTAGATCTTTATCGTCGGTCCGCCGCTTTCGTTGACAAGATTTTCAAGGGGGCGAAGCCTGCCGACCTGCCGGTCGAGCAACCGACCAAGTTCGAGCTGGTGGTGAACCTCAAGACCGCCAAGGCGCTCGGTATCGACGTGCCACCGACGTTGCTCGCCCGCGCCGACGAGGTGATCGAATGAAGCGGCGAGAGTTCATCACGCTCATTGGCGGAGCGGCGACGTGGCCGCTGGCCGCGCGCGCGCAGCAACCGGCAGGGCGGGTCTACCGGGTGGGGTACCTCGCGGGCGGGTCCCAGCAGACGCAACTTTATCTCATTAAAGCTTTCGAAGAGGGCTTGCGAAGTCTCGGTTATCGCGTTGGCCAGAATATCGTCATCGAGTACCGCTTCGCCGACGGTGAGGTGCAACGATTACCCGCGCTTGCAGCAGACATGATTCGGCTCGGCGTAGACGTCATCGTTTCCGGGAACAGTCTAAGTACGGTTGCGGCCATGAAGGCGACCTCGACCATCCCGATCGTCATGACCAGCAGTGCCGATCCGGTCAGTGCCGGATTTGTCGCCAGTCTGGCTCGACCGGGCGGCAACGTCACCGGGTTCAGCCTGGATAGCGGTAACGAGGGCGAGATGCAGGGCAAGCGGCTTGGGTTGCTAAAGGAGACACTGCCGAACCTGACGCGTGTGGGCATGCTGTGGAATCCGGACGGACTCGTTCCTGCTCGACTGGAGTCGATGAGGGAGGTGACCCACCCGTTGGGTTTGAAGCTTGTCGCGGTCGAGGCCCGCGGGCTGGATACACTTGAACAAGCGTTCGCAACAATGGTGCGGGAGCAAATGCAGGCATTCATCCTTGTGACGGATACTGTGCTGTTCAACTATCGCCAGCAGATTGGCGTCATGGCCATCAGAAATCGGCTGCCCGCCACCTCCAGTTTGAGGGAATTCGCGGAGGCGGGATTGCTTCTGAGTTACGGCCCTGATTTTCAAACTCTGTATAGTGGCGCCGCCGTCTTCGTCGACAAGATTTTCAAGGGTGCGAAGCCGGCCGACCTGCCGGTCGAACAACCGACCAAGTTCGAACTGGTGGTGAACCTCAAGACCGCCAAGGCGCTCGGTATCGACATGCCACCGACGCTACTCGCCCGCGCCGACGAGGTGATCGAATGAAGCGGCGCGAGTTCATCGCCCTCGTTGGCGGTCTGGCGGGGTCGTCGCCATTCGCGGCGCGCGCGCAGCGGCCGGCCAGACTGCCGACTATCGGATTTCTGGGCGCGACCACGTCGGCGACCGCGAACCGATGGGTGGCCGCATTCGTGACGCGGCTGCGGGAACTCGGCTGGGTCGAGGGTCGCACCGTCCTGATCGAGTATCGCTGGGCCGAAGCGCACAGCGAACGCTATGCCGAGATCGCGGCCGAACTCGTCGACCACAAGGTCGACGTCATTGTTACATGGGCATCGGCGCCGGTTCTCGCAGCCAAGCACGCTACCGCAGTTGTTCCGATCGTGTTTGCCGCTCAGATGGACCCGGTCGGCGCCGGTGTCGTCGCAAGCCTGGCACGGCCGGGCGGTAACGTTACGGGCCTGTCGCTGCAGCAGACCGATACGGCTGGCAAGCGTCTGGAGCTCTTGCGTGAGTTTGTCCCCCATCTTCGCCGGCTGGCGATCATGGCCAATATCGACGCTGCCGGTGCCATACTGGAGAGGCGCGAGATTCAGGCAACGGCTCACACCCTGGGCCTCGAAGTCGCCAACCTGGAAATCCGGCAGACCGATGATATCGCGCCTGCCCTCGAGGCGCTGAAGGGACACGCGGATGCACTTTACGTCGCGACTGATCCCCTCGTGTTCACCAATCGTGTTCGAATCAACAGCCTGGCACAGGACGCGCGGCTGCCCACGATTTACGGCAGCCGTGAATATGTCGACGCCGGAGGCCTGATGTCCTACGGTCCCAGCTACACGGATCTGTTCCGGCATGCCGCCGACTATGTCGATAAAATTTTGCGCGGCGCCAAGCCGAGCGATATCCCGGTCGAGCAGCCGACCAAATTCGAACTGGTCATCAATCTCAAGATCGCGAAAGCGCTCGGCATCGAAATACCGGCGACGCTGCTGGCCCGCGCCGACGAGGTGATCGAGTGAAGCGGCGCGAGTTCATCGATCTTATCGGTGGAACTGCGGTGTCTGCGGTCTTATGGCCGCTCGCGGTACGCGCGCAGCAGAAGTCGATGCCGGTGGTCGGCGTCCTTGGTAGCGGCCCACCCGACCTGAACGAACCGAATATAAGCGCGTTTCGTCAAGGATTGGCCGGGCTCGGTTACGTTGAGGGCCGTAACATTCTGATCGAGTATCGCTGGGCAGAAGGGAAGCCGGAGCGGTTTCCCGTTCTCGCGGCCGAACTGGTTGCGCTCAAGGTCGATGTCATCCTGACAGCCGGAGGTACACTCGCCGCCCTTGCCGCCAAACAAGCGACGACGACTCTCCCTATCGTGTTCGGTGTTGTTGGCGATCCAATAGCGGAGGGGCTTGTCACAAGCTTGGCGCGGCCGGGCGGCAATGTCACGGGGTAGTCCAACGTCACCAACGACCTGATTGGCAAGTGGCTGGAATTGCTCAAGCAGGTCGTGCCGGGGATCAATTTGGTCGCCGTCCTTTGGAAGCCGGATTCCATGCCCGATCGCGCCAGAGAGGTCCGGCTGAAGGAATTAAACGTCTCGGCGCAGGCGTTGGGGGTGCAGCTTCAAGTCGTCGAAGCGCTCGGTCCGGCCGACTTAGACAAAGCATTCTTGGACATATCGGCGAAGGGCGCGAGTGCTCTGGTCGTGCTGACAACGCCAATATTTGGCATTGAGCGACAACGCATTGCGGACCTGGCGGCAAAGAACCGGTTGCCGACTGTGTACGCCAGCAGGAACTATGTCGATGTCGGAGGTCTGATGTCGTACGGACCGAACTTCGCTGATTTGCATCGGCGGGCAGCTTCCTACGTAGACAAAATCCTCAAGGGCGCGAAACCGTCCGACCTCCCTGTCGAGCAGCCGACCAAGTTCGAACTGGTGGTGAACCTCAAGACCGCGAAGGCACTCGGCGTAGAAATTCCAGCCACAGTGCTGACTCGTGCCGACGAGGTGATCGAGTGAAGCGACGCGCGTTCATCACGCTTCTGGGCGGCGCGGCGGCGAGTCTTCCGCTTGCATCGCGTGCGCAGCAAGCAGATCGTGTGCGGCGCATCGGCGTGCTGGTGGGCGCGGGCGCGGATGGTTTGGACGCACAGGCCCGCCAAGGGGCGTTCCTGCAGGGGCTGCAGCAATTGGGCTGGACCGATGGCCGCAACGTGCGGATCGACACCCGCTGGGGCGGAGCCAATGCCGATGACATCCGCAAATACGCGGCGGAATTGGTCGCGCTCGCGCCGGACGTCATCCTGGCGGCTGGCAACGCGCCCGTCGAGCGGCTGCTGCAGGCGACCCGCACCATGCCGATCGTGTTCGTGTTCGCTATCGATCCAGTCGGCTCCGGTATCGTCGATAGTCTGTCGCAGCCGGGCGGCAACGCTACCGGCTTCATGCAGTTCGAATACAGTTTGACCGCGAAATGGCTGGAACTGCTCAAGCAGATTGCGCCGGGTGTGACGCGCGCGGCGGTGCTTCGGGATGCCGCCGTAGCCGCCGGGATCGGCCAGTTCGCCGTCATCCAGTCCGTGGCGCCATCGGTCGGCGTGGAGGTGAGCCCGATCAACGGGCGCGACGCGTCAGAGATCGAGCGCGCCATCGCGGCCTTCGCGCGTACCGCAAATGGTGGCCTGATCGTAACAGCGAGTGCGTTGGCGGGAGTTCATCGCGACCTGCTCATCACGCTTGCGGCCCGGCACAAACTGCCAGCGGTCTACTCGAACCGCGTCGCCGTCACCGCCGGCGGCCTGATCTCCTATGGGGCTGATCTGGTCGATCAATACCGTCGCGCCGCCGGATATGTCGACCGCATCCTCAAGGGTGAGAAGCCCGCTGATCTGCCGGTGCAGGCGCCGACCAAGTACGAACTGGTCATCAACCTCAAGACCGCCAAGGCGCTCGGCATCGATATCCCGGCAACGCTGCTCGCCCGTGCCGACGAGATGATCGAATGAAGCGGCGCGAGTTCATCACCCTGGTCGGCGTCGCGGCGGCCAGTTGGCCGTTCGCGGCGCCCGCGCAGCAGGCCTCGATGCCGGTGATTGGATTTTTGCATTCCGCGTCGCTTGAACCGAACGCCAAACGGTTGGCCGGATTCCGCAAAGGCTTGCGCGACGCCGGTTTCGTCGAAGGCCAGAACGTCGCGATCGAATTCCGCTGGGCGTCCGGGCAGAACGCCCGGCTGCCGCAACTCGCAGCCGATCTGGTCAGCAAGTCGGTCGCGGTAATCGCAACCCTTTCCAGCACCCCGGCAACGCTGGCGGCAAAAGCTGCAACCTCGACCATTCCGATCTTCTTTTTGATCGCCGAAGACCCGGTCGAATTGGGTCTGGTCGCCAGCCTCAACCGGCCGGGTGGCAACGCCACCGGTATCAGCAGCCAGAACGTGGAGCTGGTGGCAAAGCGGCTCAGTCTGCTGCGTGAGGTGGCGCCTCGCGCCGACAATATTGCCGCGCTTCTCAACTCCAGCAATCCGAATGCCAAGCCAGTTTCGAAAATGCTTCAAGCAGCGGCCGCGACGCTTGGGGCGCAGCTCAAGGTGCTGGAGGCCAGTAGCGATTCCGAAATCGAGATGGCGTTTGCCTCGCTTAAGCCAGGCAGCGTATTGCTTGTGGGTACCGATCCGTCGTTTTTCGCGCGCCGCGCATCCTTGGTCGCGCTGGCGGCGCGCCATGCGGTGCCAACGATGTATGACAACCGTGAATCTCCCGATGTCGGCGGGCTGATGAGCTACGGCCAAAACACGGAGAGCAGTTGGGAGCAGGCCGGTAGATACGTGGCCCGCATCCTCAAAGGCGAAAAGCCGGCTGATCTCCCGGTCGCGCAACCGACCAAGTTTGAATTCGTCATCAACCTGAAAACCGCGAAGGCGCTAGGCCTCGACGTTCCGCCGTCGATGCAGGCGCGCGCCGACGAGTTGGTCGAGTGAAAACAGGTCTACGTCGTCCCGGCCTTGAGCCGGGACCCATTACCACCGCTGTTAATGTTGCATCGGGCTGGAGCCGCTATCCCGCCAACAACAAGCATTGGTGGTTATGGGTCCCCGCGTCCGCGGGGACGACATGGGAGCTTACTTCGCGTAAATCTTCGAATAGGTATCGCGCAAGATATTCTTCTGCACCTTGCCCATGGCGTTGCGCGGCAGTTCGTCGACCACGATCACCCGCTTCGGCATCTTGAATTTTGCAAGGCGTCCGTCCAGCGCCTTCAGCACCGAGGCTTCATCGACGCCTGCGCTCTTGTCGCACACCACCACAGCCGTGACGCCCTCGCCGAAATCGGCATGCGGCACGCCGATCACGGCGGATTCGATCACGCCCGGCATGGCGTCGATCTCGCTCTCGATTTCCTTCGGATAGACATTGAAGCCGCCGGAGATCACCAGATCCTTGCCGCGGCCGAGAATGTGCACATAGTCCTTGGCGTCGATCTTGCCGAGATCGCCGGTGATGAAGAATCCGTCGTCGCGGAATTCGGCTTTGGTTTTCTCCGGCATCCGCCAATAGCCCTTGAAGACGTTCGGGCCCCTGACCTCGATCATGCCGATCGATTCGCGCGGAAGCTCCTTTCCGGTTTCCGGATCGGTGACGCGCAAGGTGACACCGGGCAGCGGATGGCCGACCGCGCCGGGGACACGCTGGCCGTCATATGGATTGGACGTGTTCATATTGGTCTCTGTCATGCCATAGCGCTCGAGCACGGCGTGGCCGGTGCGGGCAGCCCATTCGCGATGGGTGTCGGCCAATAGCGGCGCCGAGCCGGAAACGAACAGCCGCATGTGTTTGGTGGATTCGTGGTTGAGCGCCGGACTTTGCAACAGCCTCGTATAAAAAGTCGGCACGCCCATCAGCACGGTTGCCCGTGCCATCAACTTGATGATGAGCTCGGGATCGAATTTCGGTAGAAAAATCATCGAGGCGCGGGCGAACAGCGTGACATTGCTCGCCACGAACAATCCGTGGGTGTGATAGATCGGCAGCGCGTGGATCAGCACGTCCTTGCTGGTGAAGCGCCAATAGTCGACCAGGGTCAGCGAGTTCGAGGCGAGATTGTCGTGCGTGAGCATCGCGCCCTTGGAACGGCCGGTGGTGCCGGAGGTGTAGAGGATCGCGGCGAGATCGTCGTCGGCGCGCGCAACCGTTTCGAATTGCGCAGGCGCCTTCGCGGCCGCCTCGGTCAGCGATCCCTTGCCGTCGGCGCCCAGCGTCTCGACCTTGGCGCCAACCTTCGCCGCTATCGGGCTGATGCCTTCCGCCTTGGCGGGATCGCACACCACCAGCGACGGTTCGGCGTCACCGATGAAATATTCGAGTTCGTTCAGCGTATAGGCGGTATTGAGCGGCAGATACACCGCGCCCGCCCGCACCGCTGCGAGATACAGCACCAGACCCGGGACGGACTTTTCGGTCTGCGCGGCAACGCGGTCGCCGGGCTTGACGCCGCGGGACACCAGCACATTCGCCATCTGGCCGGCGCGGGAAATCAGGTCGCCATAACTGACGCCCTGCCCGTCTGTAGTCTCGATCGCGAGCCGGGCCGGATCGTCGAGGGTGTCGAACAGACGGGAAAACAGATTGGCGTTCATGATGGTTTTCTGAGGCGCATTCATGCATCATTCCGAGGGGTGGCGCGGTCCAACCGGCCGCGGCAACAGTTCAATAGCAAAAGCGCCCTTCACAAGGCAACGGAGACAGTTTGCATGTCAAATAACGGGAAACGGGTGGCCTGGGTGACGGGCGGCGGCAGCGGCATCGGCGAGGCCGGCGCGGAAGCGCTGGCCTCGGATGGCTGGACCGTGGTGGTTTCGGGGCGCCGAAAAGATGCGCTGGATGCGGTGGTGACAAAGATCACCAGGAGCGGCGGCAAGGCCGAAGCGATCGCGCTGGATGTCAGTAAAGCCGACGACGTGAACAAGGCTGCCGAGCAGATTCTCAACCGCCATGGCCGCATCGATCTTCTGGTCAACAGCGCCGGCATCAATGTGCCGAAACGCAGCTGGGCCGACATGGAGCTGGAAGGCTGGGACAAGCTCGTCGACATCAATCTCAACGGCGTGTTGTATTGCATGCGCGCGGTGCTGCCGGCGATGCGGGCGCAAAAGGACGGCTGCATCATCAACGTCTCGTCATGGGCCGGCCGCCACGTGTCGAAAATGCCGGGCCCGGCCTACACCACGACCAAGCATGCGGTGCTGGCGCTGACCCATTCGTTCAACATGGATGAGTGCGTCAACGGCTTGCGGGCGTGCTGCCTGTCGCCCGGCGAGGTGGCGACCCCGATCCTGAAACTGCGCCCGGTGGTGCCATCGGAAAAAGAGCAGGCCAGGATGCTGCAATCCGAGGACCTCGGCCGCACCATCGCTTTCGTCGCCAGCATGCCGCCGCGGGTCTGCATCAACGAAATCCTGATCAGCCCGACCTGGAACAGGGGTTTTATTCAGCTGCCGGCTAGCCGGGATTAACGTTAGCTCTCTCTGTCTCGCGCGCTCTCTCTCCGTCGTCCCCGCGAAAAGCGGGGACCCATAACCACCAATTTCGGTTTTGCGAAGGCTGGAGCCGTAGCGAGTGCAACAAAACACATCGGTGGTTATGGGCCCCCGCTTTCGCGGGGGCGACGAATTAGGTTGAATGCGTGATGATGGCTCGACCGACGTTTTCTACGTCATTGCGAGCCAACGGGTCGGCGCGAAGCGCCGCCCGATGACAGGCTCCGCGAAGCAATCCATAGCGGAGCAGATCGCCGACATGGATTGCTTCGTCGCGGAGTTTATCATCGGGCCCGCCGAAGGCGGGACCCGTTGGCTCCTCGCAATGACGGTCTCACATCGTTGGAAATTATCGAACAGATTCAACAAATCTGCCCGACGGGCAAATCACTTCTGATTTTCCGAAATCGTGTCAAGCCCCGAAATCAAAAATATTTCCGTTTTCCTCTGACCCAAATCACTTCACTGATTCGCACCGTCCCGTCCCGAAAGAGGGGCGTTGGCCAACGTCATCAACGCGGGGCGGGATGCGGTGGACGCGGGCAGTGCCTTTGACGAACGGCGCTGACGCGTACGGCCAAGTCGTGTGGTTCTGACGCCCCGAAGCTGGCGTCAAGTCTGCGATAAGGAGCGCAGGCGACGGTGTCAAACAAGCCTGGTCACCGAGGAGAGCGCGAAGTAAGCCGTAAAACCATTGCGCGGGGAATGCCGGGTGATTTCCGGTGTACCTGTGGTGACTAACTCGTGTGTTTTTTATTACACACGAGGCTGCGGGTGCATTGGGCACCCGGCATTCCCTGCGCCCTCTGAATTTTCAGGAGGCGACGCTAGAGCAAAGCTCGGGCGATAAACGCCGCGAGATCGCGAAACCGTGTTTGCCGTCATTGCGAAGCAATCCACAGCCAGAGCAACGGTGACAATGGATTGCTTCGTCGCGGAGCCTGTCATCGGGCGCGCTTTCGCGCGACCCGTTGGCTCCTCGCAATGACGGGACACACACGGCCATTGCCTCGAAAAGTTTCAAGCCCACGAAAATTAATTCCCTGAAACCGCACTGCTCGCCTCCCGTAGCTCGGCGCAACAACGACGCGGGCTGATCGCTCAACCGAACCAGCGTTGTTGTCCCTTATCGCCGGCGGAGGTCCGCCGGTCGCTCAATCCATCGGGAGACCAACCATGTCCAAGCACCTTGCACTTATCTCGGCCGCCGCCTTTGGCGCGCTGGCTCTGACGGCCGCCGCCGTCGCGCCCGTGAGCGCGCAAGACAAGATGATGAAAAGCGAGATGTCCGGCGAGAAGACCGTCATGGTCGGCGGCGCCGCGATGTTCCCGTCGAAGAACATCGTCCAGAACGCCATGAACTCCAAGGACCACACCACCCTGGTTGCGGCGGTGAAGGCCGCCGGCCTGATCGAGACCCTGGAAGGCAAGGGACCGTTCACCGTCTTCGCGCCGACCAACGCCGCGTTCGGCAAGCTGCCGGCCGGCACGGTCGACACCCTGGTGAAGCCCGAGAACAAGCCGACCCTGACCAAAATCCTCACCTATCACGTGGTTCCGGGCCGGCTAGAGGCCTCCAGCCTGACCGACGGCAAGAAGCTCAAGACCGTTGAAGGCGAAGAACTGACTGTCAAAAAGTCGGGCGGCTCGGTGACGATCGTCGATGCCAAGGGCGGCGCTTCGACGGTCACGATTCCCAACGTCAACCAGTCGAATGGCGTGATCCACGTGGTCGACACCGTCCTGATGCCGGCGTCATAACTTCACGCGTGCCCTGATCCAGTCCCCAACAGGATGCGCGAGCGGCGAGCCGGGGGCATCCCGGCTCGCTTTTTTGTGACCGAGATACCCTGCAGGCATCGGTGTTATAGCCGGCATGGCAGTAACGAAGCCGCGGGTTCCGGCGTATAATCGGCATATCGACTTCAGCGATGGAACAGCCAGGGATCGACATGTCCAGCCTTGCAGCC
>Ga0307312_10000055_pt1 | contig 38198 bp, 41 predicted proteins | sample ER_DNA_202_FD_194489 | JGI IMG/M metagenome (GOLD analysis project Ga0307312, IMG submission 194489) | Bulk soil microbial communities from the East River watershed near Crested Butte, Colorado, United States - ER_DNA_202 | ecosystem: Environmental > Terrestrial > Soil > Floodplain | place... | reverse complement strand
AACATCGGGCGTCGCGCACTTCCTGCCGCGAACCGAGGAGGCATGCGCCGCAGGAGTTCGTAAGCTCCTCTCCTACCTTCCGTCCAGCAACAACGAGCGTCCTCCCTACCTGCCGACCACCGATGACCCCGAGCGAGCCGATCCCGAGCTGCAAACCATCGTGCCGGAAGCCCCCAACAAGCCTTACGACATGCGCCACGTGGTGTCGCGAGTGCTCGACGACCGCGAGTTCTTCGAGATCCAGGCGTTCTTCGCACCCAACATGATCGTCGGGCTAGGCCGCCTTGGCGGCCACGTCGTGGGGATCGTCGGCAACCAGCCGAAGGTGCTGGCCGGCGCCATCGACATCAATGCCTCGGTCAAAGCAGCCAGGTTCATCCGCTTCTGCGATGCGTTCGGCATCCCGATCGTCTCTTTCGTCGACGTGCCGGGCTATCTACCGGGCCGCGACCAGGAGCACGGCGGGATCATCCGCCACGGTGCCAAGCTCCTGTACGCGTATGCCGAGGCGACGGTGCCGAAGCTGACGGTGATCACCCGCAAGGACTATGGCGGGGCCTACTGCGTGATGTCGCCCAAGCAGATGGGCGCCGACCTCAACCTGGCGTGGCCGACGGCGGAGATCGCCGTCATGGGTCCGGAGGCCGCCGTGAACATCATCTACAGGCGAGACCTGACGGCCGCTCCTGACCCAGCTGCTCGGCGCAAAGAACTTGTCGCGGAGTACACGGCGCGATTCGCCAACCCGTACGTGGCCGCTGAGCGCGGCTACATCGACGACGTGATCGAGCCGAGCCAGACGCGGCGCGAGCTGGTCCGCGGCCTGCAGCTCTGCCTGCGCAAGACTGTGGAACGCCCACCTCGCAAGCACGGAAACATCCCGCTCTAAGCCACCGCCAGGACGACGTTTCCAGTCTCGATCGGGGATTGTCTACTGGGCCGGTCTCGGTGGGACTGTGGACAGTGCCGAACGGCGCACGCGCTCCGATTTGCGGCAGAACTCGTCGACTGTGGCTATCAACTCCGCTGCCGACCAAGTCAAAGGCGAGACTGAGAGCGGGGCACCGGTGTTCGGATCGAGCTGCTCGGACAACAGGCCACCCTGCACCTGGTGGGCGACCACCCAGTTGATGATCTCGCGCGCCTGCTTCAAGTCGTGTGCTGTGTTCGCAGTGGCGATGAACCATTGGGCCAACCACAGCGTGCAGATGAACCAGGGGTTGCCAGGCACCTTCTTCGTGTCGGGATCGACCTTGAAGTAGTAGTCGTCCCGATATCGTGCGATGCCCCCGGCCGCCGCCTTGTTGGCAAGCTCTTCCTTGATCGCATTCATCGTTTCCACGATGCGAGGCTCGTCAGGTGGGTACATGCCAAAGCGCCACAGGCCGTACGTCGCGCTGTCGTTGACCAGGTCGACTGTCATCGTGCCGTCGTCTTCGACTGCGATCCGGCGGGCGAACCGGCCTAGCTCAGGGCTGTACAGGTGGGTGTCCGTCGCCTCACGCAGCCGGTCGGCTGCATCCCGGTAACGAACGGAGGCCGCGACGTCACCGAAAAGCTCTGCGAAGCTGCGCGCGGCGTCGAGGCCGCCCCAAACCGCGCCGACGGTGAAAGCGTGCACGCCCCACCGCTCCTCCCAGAGGTCCCACGAAGGCTTGATGAGGCCATTGCGCTCGTCCACGTACGTGACCATCCAGTCGGCTGCGGGGACCACCAGCGTCGAGTAAAGGCTGACGATGAAGTCAAGGTTGCGGTGGATTCGGTAGTGCTGCCACAGCGCCCATATGACGAGGCCTGTCTCGTCTTCCTGGATCGGAAGCGTGATCACGCCCCGGCTGTCAACCCACGGAAGCCACGAGCTTCCAGGCAGGCCGTACGGCGTGTACTTGTGGAGGAAGAAGCCCTCCTCGACGAGGCACTGCTGGCAGTAGGTGAAAAAATTGCGGGTCACGTCCTCGTGCCCTGCACGATCGAGCGCATTGGCGACCAGCGCTCCATCCCGTGGCCACGCGTACGCGTACGTGTCGCGCGCGAATTTGGTGATGTCGAAGTCGGTTGCGGCGATGATCGCGCCGTGGTTGTCGACGTGGGTGCGCGCCGTCAATATGCAGCGACGATAGAGCTGGGTCACCTCTGAGCCAAGCTCTTCGTCGATGTGACGGTGGTCTTTCTCGGACCACACCTGCCAGTACGTGAGGGTGCGTCCGAGGTACGTGTCAGGGCCCTTGCCGATGATCAGGTCCTGTCCATAGACCGTGACCTCGCTCAACCTGGTGCCCATGCAGACCCAATGGGTCAGCGTCCAGGGCCCACCGGGCGCCACGGGCACGAGATTGAAGCCGACAGTGCAGTCGATTGAGCCCTGCTCGATAGGGTTCCTACCGAGCTCCCCGTCCTGCGCGTCGATCCAGGTACCGGCCAGGCTGCCGCCCTTCTTGCCATTGGCCCATGTATCGATTCCAAAGCCCGGGCCGGGGTCTCCGCCGACAAGGAAGTAGCGATTCGCCTTGTAGGCGATGACCGCACGATGGCGGGGGTCGTAAGCAACGGTGTTGCCGATGTCCGAGCCCTCGATGTACCAGTCGTAGTGGAAGAAGACGCGACCGGTGGTGAAACCCGTCTCGCTGGAGACCTCCAGGGTGCGGATGAACCAGTTGCGGGCGAGGTCGACGAAATCCTCGAACTTGACAGTGATCCCAAGGCGTTGATTTTTCAGCGTCACAGCGGTGACCAGCGAGTCCTCCGCGTAGCCGAGCTGGCGCTCCCAGCCGGCATCCTCGAGCCACGCGAACTTGCCATCGATGAAAAAGCCGGTGCGGCAGACATTGCCCATCGTCTGGTTGGCGTCGCCGACGCGCGGGAAATAGATGTCCCGAACCGAGTAGTTGGCGTCGAAGCCCACGAGCACGTTGCCATTTCCGACGACGAGGCTTCTTGGCACGCTTTGGCCGCAATGCTAATTGCTGGCACCTTTACATGCAGCATTCCGATTGCGGGCCGGCGCGCCTACAATCCCTCCGAACGCTGCACTAAACAACGGAGCACTACGTCTTGGAAACGAATCACAACCAGTTCACCCCGCCGATACGCATAGTCGCCAGCCGCAGGCGGCGGAGAACCGTCGCGGCGCGGCTCCGGTCAGGGGTCCTCGAGCTCCTCGTGCCTGATTGGATGCCCGGCGCCGAGCGCGAGAGGTGGGCCGAAGAGATGCGCCGGCGCCTCGAACGCCGCATGGAGCGGGCCCGGCCGTCAGACGAACGACTGGCCGAGCGCGCGCGATTGCTGAACGAGCGCCTATTCGGAGGGCGGCTGCGATGGACCTCGATCGGGTTCGCGCAGATGTCCCATCTGTGGGGCAGCTGCACTTTCACGATGGGGGCGATCCGGATCGCCACACGCGCCGCCTCCCTGCCCGAGTGGGTGATCGACTACCTCGTCGTCCACGAGCTCGCGCACCTGGAGCACAGCGACCACGGGCCCGCGTTCCACGAGCTGGAGAATCGATATCCGCTTACAGAGCGAGCTCGCGGCTACCTGATGGCGATCGACCAGGCGGCGGCGCTTAAGGCGTAAGCACAATCTTCGTCGCTTCGCGGGCGTCGAAGATCCGGTAGGCCTCCTCGGCCTGATCCAGCTTCATGCGGTGGCTGATGATCGCGTCGGGCTTGAGGCGTCCCGCGGCGATGAGGTCGAGCAGCGGCCGCATGTAGGCCTGAACGTTGCACCATCCGGCGCGGAACGTCAGCGATCTCAACCACATCGTCATGTAAGGAAAGTCTCCAAGCACCGCACTCGGGACTCCGACCATGGAGATGGTCCCGCCGCCCCTGACACTCTGAATGGCGGTGTCGACGGCTGAAAGGAGGCCGACGCATTCGATGCTCGCATCCGCCCCGATGCCGTCCGTATGACCGTGGATCGCCTCCACCGGGTGGACCTGCGAAGCATTGATCGGGATGCCACCGAGTCCCTGGGCGATCTCCAACCGGGAGTCGACCATGTCGACGACGAATATGCGGGCCGGGCCGAACAGCTGGGCGCACATTGTCGCCATCAGGCCCACTGGGCCGGCGCCAACTATGGCGACGACATCGCCTGGCTTGATCTCCGCTCGCTCCGCCCCGAAAAAGCCTGTGGACAGGATGTCGCCGACGAAGATTGCCTGCTCGTCGGTGAGGCCGGCTGGTATCGGTTCCATCGAGTGGTCGGCGTTCGGCACGACGACGTACTCAGCCTGGCCCCCGCCAAGATCGCCGAAATATTCGCCGTGACCGAAGGTGGCCTTGTCGACGCACTGGTTGAACCAACCCTTCCTGCACAGGGCGCAGTGGCCGCACGACGTGAAGAAGCTGGCCACCACCCGATCGCCGGGCTTGAAGCGCTTGACCTCAGCGCCGACGTCTTCGATCACGCCGACGAACTCGTGCCCAAGCACAGCCCCCTGATTCATAGGGGTGTGACCGTGAAGGATGTGGAGGTCCGAACCGCAGACGGCCCCCAGTGTCACCTTGACCAGAGCTTCGGAAGAGCCCTTGATGCTCGGCTTTGGAACATCGATGACCTTGACGTCGCCCTCGCCCTGATACGTCAGCGCCTTCATGCCCGGATTCTACGTGTCGTGGGCAACGTGCCCGCCCAACCTAAGCTACGGTCGTGCGGCTGAGGGATGCTGTTGTCGTCGTGACCGGCGCCTCGAGCGGTATCGGGCAGGCGACCGCTCTGGCATTCGCTGCGAAAGGAGCGCGGCTCGCACTTGGCGCGCGGCGCCTTGACCGCCTCAACGCAATTGCCAAGAGGTGCCTCGAGCGCGGCTCACCAGATGTGAGCGTCAGGCGTCTCGACGTTGGGCAGAGGGAAGACGCGAGGGCTTTTGTGGCCGCCGCGCTCCGGGACCATGACCGGATCGACGTGCTCGTCAACAATGCTGGGGTCGGCTGGATGGGGCGGCTCCATGAGATGCCCGAAGAGAAGGTCGAGGAGCTGGTCGCCACCAACCTGAGAGGGGTCATCGCGACGATCCAGGCGGCGCTGCCTTCAATGCTGGAGAGGCGGCAGGGCGTGATCATCAATGTCTCGTCGGTAGTCGGATTTCGAGCCGCACCGTACTCCGCTGTCTACTCGGCAACCAAGCACGCAGTCGTCGGACTGTCGCACGCCCTGCGCGGTGAGCTCTCCGGAACCGGAGTGAAGGTGTGCGTCGTCTACCCCGGGGTTACGAAAACGGAGTTCTTCAACTCGACGGAGGCGCCGGTCGGTCCGATGTACTCGGCTTCGTGGGTGGCCAACCTCATCGTGAGGACCGCTCGCTTCCCGCGCCGCGACGCGATAGTAATGCCGCTGCGCTTCGCACACCTCGCGGAGCCTGTGTTCGGCGGCTTGATGGACCACAGCCTCGGCGAGGCGCGACGCCTCAGATCCCCGCACCTGAGCGGCACAGGCCCACCGCCTCCGAAATAAAAGTCCCTCTCGCCGAGGGAACCTACTTCTGCCAGGCCGCCAGCAGCTCCTCCAACCGATGCGCGTTCTTGACCGAGTAGTTGGAGTAGTTGTTGTTCATGATCGCGTGCACCTCCTTGGCCGAGCGCTCCATCTCCTTGATGCGGGGCACCCACTCGAGGAGCTCCTCCTCTCTGTAGTCGTGCCGGAAGCGAAGGTTCGGCGGCGCCCCTTTCAACTCCCACGTCTCGTGATTGCGACCGTGAAAGCGGACCACAGCCAGCTTGCTCGAGGTCACCTCGAACACCGGAGGCATGCTCGTCTTGTGGCCCTGAGGAACGTCGACGGCCACATACGGGATGTCCCGCGTGCGTAGGAACGCAAGGGTTCCGTCGCGGTGTCGCGCGTCCAGCCACTCAGGCTTACGCAGCTCAACAGCAACCTGGAAGCCGAACATGCGCTCCTGGCACTGCTCGATGTATGCGAGCGAGCGAGACGAAGGCAGGAACCACGGCGGAAACTGAAAGAAGACGGCTCCCAAGCGGCCCGCGGCTCGGAGCGGCTCGAGAGCGGTCCGGAATCGCTCCCAGGACTCATCGACAAGCTCGTCAGGCATGTGCTCGAGGTAGATGTTCTTCTCGCGCAGCTTCTCTGGGAGAGCCTCGCGGATGTCCTTGGGCAGCGCCATCGGCTTGGTCGGGTGGTTGGTGAAAAGCGAGAACGACTTGACGTCGAAAAGGAACCCGGGCTCGGTCCGCGCCACCCACAGCTCGGAGTTCTCAGGCTTGGGCATCCCGTAGTAGGTGGAGTCGACCTCGACCAGCGGGAACTCCGACGCGTAGAAGTGCAGGCGCTCCTCCGAAGACGTCGCGTTCATCGGATAGAAGAGCTTGGAGTCGATGAGCGACTTGTCTATCCACCCCGCTATCCCGCAGCGCACCGTCACGGCCGGATCGTGGCACAACTGTGTTCCGCGGGCGCTATGATCCGTCGCGCCCGTGGGCCGCTACATCCGCTACTGGTACACGTACCGAACCGTCGTGGCGGTGCTGTTGGCGCTGGTCTTCAGCGGATCGATGTTCTGGCTGTACACGCAGCAGCAGTCGTGCGACAGGAGCAGCTTCGATCCCGCGTGCCACGTCAACATCTCGGTCCACCCCGAAGATCGCCTGGTCGGCCTGTCGGCCACCGACCCGAGCATCGTGATCGTCGGCCTCGACAACAAGAGCGTCGAAGCCCTTCAGCGCTACCCCATCCCGCGCAACTACTACGCCAGTGCGTTGCAGAACCTCGAGAAGGCCGGCGCCGCGGTCGTTGCCTTCGACATTGGCTTTCCGGATCCACGAGACGACGTTGGCGACCAGGCGTTCGCCAAAGCCCTGGCTGCCAGCACCATCCCCGTCGTCCTTTCCTACGGTGGGGACAACACGACCGTGAAGGCCGGAAAGCTCGTTCAGACAGGGCCGGACACGGATCCGCGGGGAATCGATCAGATCCCGCTGCGCCTCTTCAGGTGCGCAGACGCGAATCCGGGCCGTCCAAACACGCCATGCCAGAAGCCGTACCCGAACGTCATCCTTGCCTCGACCGACATTCGGCCTGACGCCGACGCCGTCGTGCGACGAATGGCTCTGTTCGTCGAGCCGGCCTGCTTTGCTGACGGCGCGTGCACGACGCCGATCATCAACCCGCTCAGCTTCACCGCCTATCGCGCGTTCTCCCTGCAGAAGGACTTCCAAACTGGGCCGGCCCTGCAGAGGTCGGGCGACACCGCGACGTTCTCAACCGCTTGGCCTCAGCCGCTGCAGATCGACAGTGCCGGCTCCGCATTGATCAATTTCACAGGGCCCGCCGACAACTTCAAATCACACGGCCAGTACATCTCGTTCAGCGATGTCGCCAACGGCCAGGTGCCGATGGATTTGACCAACAAGATCGTCCTCGTCGGCGCATACAACCTCACAGGTTTCCAGGACGAGCAGCTGGTGACGACCAGCGCAGGCTCCAACGGCAGGCGCATGCCCGGCGTCGAGATACACGCAAACGCGGTCCAGATGTTCTTGCAGGCGGTTCCTATCCCGGGCAATCCATCGAAGTTCCTGACCACAGAGTCGCCGCTTCTGATCTTCCTGACGATCCTGGTGCTGGCGTTGGTGATGGCGGTTGCCGTCGCGCGTGTGTCTGTGCTGTGGGGCCTGGCCGCCACTGGAGTCGTACTTGTCGTCTTCACGTTTGCCATGAGCTTCCTGGCCACCAACAACAGCTTCGTGCCCGACCTGTTCCATCCCTGGCTCGCCATCGCACTCACGTATTCGGGCGTGACCGCGTACCGATTCCTCTACGAGGACCGCGAAAAGCGAAAGGTGACCGCCCTTTTCGGCCACTACCTGAAGCCCGAGATCGTGGCCCAGCTGGCCAAGACGCGTGGCGGTGTCGATGACATCCTGCGCGGAGGCGAACGCCGCGACATCACCCTCCTCTTCGTCGACGTCCGCGGGTTCACCTCGATGTCGGAGCGCATGGAGGCAGATGACGTGGTCAACGTGGTCCAGATGTATCTCGACCACTTGAGCGGGACGATCTTCACCTGGGATGGCACCGTCGACAAGTACGTCGGCGACGAGATCGTCGCGTTCTGGAATGCGCCTCGTTATCAGGAGAATCACGCGCTGCTCGCCGTCCGGTGCGCTTACGACCTGATCAACCGCGCGCCGGAGCTCCAGGCACGGCTTCTTGCCAAGGGCCTTCCGCCTATCAGGTGGGGTATCGGGGTCAACACAGGGCCGGCCGTGGTCGGCAATATGGGCTCTCGCAGCCGGCTGCAGTACACGGCTCTAGGTGACACCGTCAACACAGCGGCGCGCTTCTGCGCCAACGCTCCCGCCTATCACCTGTTGATCGGTCAGCCCACCTACGACGCGTGCAAGGACTACATCGCTGTGGACATGGTGCCCGGCGTCCAGCTGAAGGGCAAGTCGGCCGAGACCTTCCGCATCTACCAGGTCACTGCGATTCGCGAAACCCCGACCTCTCCATGGGTCCCGTTCCCAACAGAGATGGCCACCGAGGCCCATCAGACGTTTACGCAGCAGTACACGCAGCAGCACCTACAACAGATAGTGCTTGCGGCGGACAGCACGGGATCGAAGGAAATACTGGTGGGAGATGAGGCCGAGCGGGCGATGGCTGCCCAGGCGGCGGTGGCACCAACTCCTCCCTACGAAACGCCCACCCCGGGCTGAGCCGGCGCGGTCAATCGACGCCGCCTAATGAAGCGTCGCGGCGACCAGCATGCACAGCGGCGGCGCCAGGCCGACGACGAAGACGAGGACACTCAAACAGCCTGTTGTTTTCTTGGCAACAGGCTTGACCGGAGGGGTTGGGTTGTAAACGACGTTGGCCGGCTGTCCCCCGACGGGTTGGGCCATCACCGGCACCCCAGCCGGCGAAGCTATGGCTGCCGCCTGGCCGGCTGCAGTCGCAGGCACCATCCGGGAGAGATCGGCGCCGGGCTCGAGGCTTTTCGGCCAGCCGGGGCAAAGCCGATCAGCGATGCGAGACATCGCCTCATCGAACTCCTGGCCGGTCTGGAAGCGCTCCTCGGGGCGCTTCGAGAGGGATTTCAGGATCACCTCTTCCAGGCGTAGGTCCAATCCAGGCCTGAGCACCGATGGAGGCTTGGGCGGCGCCTGAACGTGCTTGGCCATCAGGGTGAAGGGACCGTCCGCCTCCGATGCTGTGAACGGCGGCTGGCCCACCACCAGCTCGTAAAACATGATCCCGGCGGAGTAAAGGTCGCTGCGGCCGTCAACCTTGCTCGAGGCCACCTGCTCCGGTGACATGTACTGTGGAGTGCCCACTGTCGTTCCAGTTTTTGTGGCGGTCGAGCCTGCGCCCGAATCGTCGGTCAGGCGGGCGATGCCGAAGTCCGCGACCTTGACATTCCCTTCATCCGAGAGCAGCACGTTCTCGGGCTTCATGTCCCGATGCACTATCGCGTGCCTGTGAGCGTAGTCGAGAGCCTGCAGGACACCATGCATAACGGCAAAGGTCATAGGCAGGGGAATCGGCCCCTGATTGACCATGTCGCGCAATGACTTGCCGCGGACAAACTCCAGCACGATGTAGTTGGCGTCTCCGATCTGCTCCAGGTCATGGACCTGCACCAGGTTGGGATGGCTTGTGCGAGCCATGACCTGCGCTTCCTGCAGGAAGCGCATGAGGGCTGTCGGGTCAGCGGCGGGAGAAAGGATGAGCTCCTTGATGGCGACCTCGCGCCCTAGGCTTGGCTGCTCCGCCAGGTAGACGGCGCCCATGCCGCCTCTCCCCAACTCGCCTTTGACGATGTATTTGCCGATTCGCCGTTCCCCGGAGGCGGCGGGCGGATATGTGCCGGGGGGGTTGGTGGCCGTCGGAGGCGGAGCCTGGGTTGGCAGGCGCATGGTGGGATCCACGGTGCGCGGAGCCGCCGTGGGAGGGGGCGGTTGGGGCGCGGGCGCCGGCGGGGCCGTATGAGTCGGCAATTTCATCGTGACATCGACCCTGCCGGAGGGCGGCGAAGGCGGCATCGACTCAGCCGGTGCAGGGGTCGCGGCGACCGGCTCTGGCGGGGTCGGGGTCAGGGCGGGAGCCCAATCCGGAACCTCATGCTGCGGCTGTTTGGGTGGCGTTTCGGGGGCCTGACCGGACTCGGTCATTTCGTTCGGAGCCTACCAGAGTGGGTTCGGCGCGAACGGCGCCGCTTAAGGAAGGCGACGAAAGCTATGGTGTTTTGGCGGCATTCGACCCATAATCGGCCCCGAACACGCCACGCTTTCTAGGAGGAAACCTATGTCGCAGATGCCGCCACCGCCGCCCGGACAGCCGGCCCCCATGGGAGGGGCGCCAGGTGCTGTAGGCAGCAACAAGAACCTGTACACGATCCTTGCTTGGGCACTTTTTCCGCCCATCGGGAGCCTGATCTTTCTCTTCGTCGGCAAGGACGATGCCGATGTGAAGTACAACGCGGCCAACGCGACAGTGATCCACGGGGCCGCCTTGGTCATCTACATCATCTTGTGGGTCCTCGCCGTGGTTACAGTCGGGATCCTCGCATTCCTTCCGCTGCTCTGGTACATCGTCTGGTTGGTCATATGGGTGGTCGGACTTATCCTCGCGCTGCAAGCCGGCGGGAGGCGCTTCGCCTTCCCGGGCATTCAGGGGATCGCATCCAAGTACGTGCCCATGGTTGAGTCCTGGGCGAAGTAAACGTTCCTCAACACTGAAAAGGGCCCTAGCGGGCCCTTTTTTATTGCTTGGCGATCTGCTCCAGCGCCTTCTCGACTCCGTGGCGCAGCTCGTCACGCTCCTCGCGCATCAAACCGGCTTCGGCGCGCGCTTGCGCCAGCTGATATCTCAGCCGTTCGACCTCCACGGTCAGCTCGCGGACCCGGGGATCGGGGCCACTGCTCGCGCTTCGAAGATCCTGCATCTCGATGCGCACCCGCTCGAGGGCAACCTTCAGCTCTCGCCTTTCCGCAAGCAGCTCCTGGACCAGAGATTCAGACGGCTTTTTCGGCTCTTTCGACATAGCGGCAGAGTCCGGGTTGGAATTCGCGGAGCCGCAGCTGTTCCATTTCGCCACGCAGGTAGCGGGCCTTGATCTCCAGGCTCTTGATGCCCTTCACGTTTTCGAATGGAAAGCGGTACAGCTTGCCCGAATCGACAAGCTGGCACAGCGCCAGGTGCTCCTCGCCGTCCTTCTCGATAACGTGCTTGTAGCACGGCACCGTCCGGCGGGCGATCTCCATCTTGGTCAAGCCGCTGACTCGTCCTGAGAGCACGTCGATCGGACTTCGCATGTGCGAATGCTAGTTCAGAAGGGTGAGCTGAACGGGCTCAGGAGGGGGCTTGAGAATGACCCGCCGGCGGTCTGACACACCGTGCGCAGCTCGTAGCCGACCCACGGTTTTCATCGTGGCTTCTCCGTATGCAGGAGGAAGATAAGCACGCGCCGCATACGCCTGCTCATAGCGAGTCACCAGCTCAGGCCAGTGCTTGGCAAGCACTGACATGAAATGTTCACGAGTGCCGCCTTTGAGATGGAGCATGCCCGCCCAAAGACCCGTGGCACCCGCAGCGCGGGCAGCCTTGACCACCGCCTCGAGACGGTCAGGACGGTCAGAGAGGCCGGGCAGGATGGGGGCCATGCCGACGCCGACGTCGATGCCCGCCGCGACGAGCTTCTCAATTGCGCGCAAGCGCTGCCTGGGGTGCGCGGTCCCCGGCTCGGTCCGCCGCCAGATGTCCTCGTCAACGGTCGGGATGCTGAACGTGATGTGCAGGTCCGCCCGGCGAGCGAGATCGGTGAGCACGTCGATGTCGCGGACAATCATCGGGCCCCGCGTGATCATCGCGGATGGGTTGGCGAAGTCGCGCAGAGCCTGAAGACATTGACGGGTCAGCCGGTAACGCCCTTCGGCCGGCTGGTAGGGATCGGTGGCGGCCCCGATGACGACGGTTTCCTTGGTCCACGAGCGCCGTGACAGCTCGCTTCGCAGGACGCCTGCGACGTTGAGCTTGATTCGTACAGTCCTTCCGTAACGGTCATCCGAAGGCCTGTCTGCCCGGAGCTCGAAGGCACGGACGTAGCAGAAGGCGCAGCGGTGCTCGCAGCCCGTGTAGGGATTCAAAGACCAGGAAAAGAACATCCCCTTCACACGGTTGAGGGCCGACTTGCATTGGATCTCGACGTACTCGACGTCGGCAAGCCTTGCTTCCGGGGCTTCCATTTGGGCCATGGTAGAACAAATGTTCGTTCCTTAACGGCCGTGGCTAGGCGGTTTTTGTGCGGCCCTTCGGGCGCGGGCGGGTGGTGGACGATGGGCAGAAGTCGTTCAGGATGCACTCCTCGCAGCGCGGCCGGCGCGCGATGCAGATGCGCCGGCCGTGAAGAATCAATCGGAGCGACAGGCCTGTCCACTCCTCCTTGGGCACAATCGAGCAGACCTGCCTCTCGATCTTCACCGGGTCCCTGGATGATGTGACCTTGAGCCGGTTGGTGAGGCGCTTGACGTGCGTGTCGACGGCAAAGCCTGGAACCTGAAAACCAACTCCCAGGATCACGTTGGCAGTCTTGCGACCGATGCCCGGCAGCTTGACCAGGTCATCGAGCGTATTCGGGACTTGGCCGCCGAACAGTTCCACGAGCTTGCGGCTGGCCGCGATGATCGATCGCGTCTTGGCGCGAAAAAAGCCCGTCGGCTTGATGAGCGTCTCCACTGCTGCGGGGTCAGCAGCCGCCAGGTCCGCCGCTGTCGGATATCGCCGGAACAGCTCCGGCGTCACGAGGTTCACCATCTTGTCAGTTGTCTGGGCCGACAGAATGGTCGCGATCAAAAGCTGAAACGGGTCGTGGTGGGCGAGCTCAGTGACCGCCGGGTACACATCGCGGAGACGTTCGTACGTGAGCTTGGCCCTGAGCCGCGCACCCGGCGGCAGCCGAGGAACCGCTCCTGGCTTCTTGCGCTTAGGAGCCAAGCAACTTGCGCGCCGCAGCCGCCACCTGGGCGCCTTCGGCCCGGCCCGCCAGTCGTGCTGTTGCAGCCTTCATGACGGCACCGAACGCCTTGGGTCCTTCCGGCTTGAGCTCATCGATGACTGCGCGGACCTCGGCCTCGACCTCATCCGCGCTCATCGCCGCCGGCAGATATCGGCGCAGCACGCCCATCTCCGCCTCTTCGCGCTTGGCCGATTCCTCGCGGCCCGCCTTGCGATACACCTCGATCGCCTCTTCCCTGCGCTTGACCTCCTTGCGAGCAACGCGTATCACGAGATCATCGTCAAGCGCTCCATCCGCTCCGGTTTCCTTGCTTGCCTTCACCAATTCGCTCTTGAGAAGAGACAGCGTGCTCAACCCCAGCTCGTCGCGATTGCGCCGTGCGTCGATCAGTTCAGCCTGGATGCGGTCGTACAGCGCCACGGCGGCGATTGTCACACACACTCAATGGCCGGATGCGTCGCCGGTTCCGATCGCCGATAATCGGCCCCTATGCTCCTTCTGATCGGACCGGCGGTCGCCATCATCGGGATCGTGGCGGTGGTGTTCGTCATGCGCCACAAGTCAGTCGAAAAACGTTCCATGTACTCTGCCCGGCGCTCTCAGATCGAGCACAAAGTCCGCGCGGCACGCCAGCGCACGTTGGCGCCTCTGAAGCGCGCCGAGAAGTCGCACAAAGGGGAAGACTTCGACGAGACTGCGGCGAGAGCTCCCGCACCCACTCTCACCTACGAGGCGTCCGCATACGCTGCGCCGCCCGTCGCGCCACCTCCCAGGAAGTCATCCCATTCGGCTCCCGCCCAGCCCGTTTGGGAGTCTGAGCCTGCGGTGCCGGAGGCGCCGCCCACCCCAGCGCCCTTCACCCCGCCGCCGCCCGCTAACGAGCCCCCGCCCGCTTTCGAGCCGCCCCCCGCTTACGAGCCGCCCCCCTATGAGGCCCCCGCCGTGGAGCAACCGGCCTGGAATCCGGCCGCCGCCGCCGCGCCCTCGCCCACTCATCAGGAGCAGGCGACCCCGGCTCCCACTACGACTTCGGCGGGTGGAGGAGCGTCGTGGTCAATCGTGGGTGAATCCAAGGCCAGTGCCGAGCCGGAACCCGACACCAAGAAGAAGAAGCCGAAGGACGCTGCGCAGGGAGGCGCGTGGTCGCTGGCCTCCGGGGAGCCGGCCGGAGACGACGTCGAAGAAGGTCCGAAGAGGCCGAGCGCAGTGCTGGCGATCGCCCAGTACGCGGTCCTCGTCGTCGGTCTCGTGATGGTGCTGATCGGCGTTGTCGTGATGGTGGCCAACTCGAAAGGGGCTTAACGCTCGCCGGTGCCCGCTCCTTCGAATGCGGCCAGCACTGCCGCCGCGAGCCCGCTTCCACCGTCCTTCATGACTGTGTCGCAGACAATCGCCCGGTAGCCCAGCTCCTCAATGGCCGGTGCGAGCTCGGCGTCAAGGCTGTCGATCACGAACACGCTCGCGACAGCCGCGTACATTTGCGCGACTGCCACCGCCGAAGGCTCGGATCCCATCGCACGCAACATCTCGACAGTTGGGCCCTTGAGTGCCACTCCGCCGACGATCGGCGTTATCGCCACGGTCCTGCTGCGAGGCAGCACCGAGCCGGCCACCTTGAGGATCGGAGCGATCGAGATGAGTGGGTTGGACGGACCGATGACCACCACGTCAGCTTCGGTTAGAGCTGACAACACCTCGGCGGTAGGCTGTGCGGACTCGATCCCTTCGAAGTCGATCCGCCGAAGCGCCGGCTTCAGCCGCTCTTTGACGAAATACTCCTGGAAGGAGAACACCCCTCGATCTGTGACAAAGCGCGTGCGAACGCGGTCGTCGGTCATCGGCAGCACCTGCGCATCGACACCCCACCTCCGGCAAAGCTCCAGTGAGGTCTCGGTCAGACGGGCGCCTCGGCGCAGCATTTCGGCCCGCACCAGGTGAGTCGCGAGGTCCTTGTCGCCGATCCGGAACCACGCCGGCTCACCGAGACGTTCGAGCGCTTCGAGCGAGTGGAACGAATCTCCCTTCACTCCGTATCCGTCCCTGTCGTTAAACGCGCCGGCAAGCCTGTAGATGACAGCATCGACGTCAGGGCTCACAAGCAGGCCCCAGAACTCGTCGTCGTCAGCGGTGTTGGCGACCACCGTGAGATCTCGGCCTGACAGCAGCGACTGGAAGCCCGCGGCGAGCATCGCGCCCCCGGTCCCGCCGGCGAGGACGACGACCTTCACCTGAAAAGGTCTTCGGAGGCTTGGCGAATGAGGTCTCGTCCGCGGCCGCTTTTTCCTGCCTCGAGACCGCGCACGACCACCACCGGAGTTCGTCGGGTCTTGCCCATAACAAGGCCCGCGGCAGCCGCGACCTCATCAGCAACCGCGAGCACGGTGGCGTGAAGCTCTCTGCCTGCGTCGTCGGGCCGGCCACGCAGGTCTACCAACGCGGGCAGTCCGGCCACGCCGAGGGCGACATTCATGATTCCCAGCCGCCACGGACGTCCGAAAGTGTCGGAGACGATAACCCCAACCGCGATTCCGCTGATCTCTCGGAGCCGGCTGCGGAGGCTGCTGGCGCTGGCATCCGGGTCGATCGGGAGAAGCGTCACCACCTCAGAGCCGGGGATGTTCGACTGGTCGACACCACTGTTTGCGCAGACAAAGCCTTGATGGGTTTCGGTGATCAGGACACGGTCCGATCGAAGCACTCGCACGCTTTCGTCGAGGACCACCTGAACAAACCGAGGGTCGTGCGCGGCGATCAACCGAGCCGCAAGCCGCACCGCCTCATCGCTCGCTGTCACATCAGCGAGATTCCGCGTCCGGCCCTCGGCCTTGGACACCACCTTCTGCGCAACCACCACCGCGTCTCCGGCCTGCAGCGTGATCTTCGCGAGGATCAGCGCAGCAAGGTCGTCTCCGGGACTGACCTCCGGCAGGCCTCCGACACCGATTAGCTCGAGTCGATTCAAACGTTGTGCCGCGGGTGTGCAAGGTCGGCCGGCTCGTCGAGGTCCAGCGCCATCGCGTCCGACCTGTGGAGAGCAAAGTTGACGCCCTTCGTCTTAGCTTCGGCGTGGAAGGCCGCCAGCGAGTCGGCGCCGAAATGGAGCGAGATGGCGTCGGGCGGGCTCAGGTAGAGCGCATTGGTGCCTCCTCGCCCGAGAGCGGGCACCGCCACTGCCGCGGGAGTCGCTACCCGGCCGGCGGCGGCAAGGAGGTCGCGCACGGATTGTTTTGTGACGAGCGGCAGGTCGCTGGAGAGGAGCACCACTGCTCGAGCGCCGTTCTTTAGGGCGTAGGCGATCCCCCTCTGTGCAGCTACGTTCTGACCTTCCTGGCGTGGTTCGAGGAGGGCCTCCGCACCCAGCTCTTCGGCGATCGCCTTGACCTCAGGGCTGCCCGTCACAACCAGGCGCCGCCCGCCGGCCGCCGCCGCTCGGATGGCGCGCTCAGCATTTCGGCGCGCGAGGTCGCGTCGGGCGGCAGGGTCCAGGACTGTACCCAAGCGCTGCTTCGCTGAGTCAAGATCTTTGATCAGCACGATCACCCAGGCTCCCAGGGCGCCGCCCGCTTTCATCGCTTACGGATCACCCCCATTGCGCTCGGATCCGCGGCAGGATCTGCGAAGCGTAGAGCTCGAGGAACCGCGCCTGGTCATTGCCGGGCGCGTGAAAGACAAGGTGGTCGAATCCCAGCTCGAGGTAGGGTCGAAGCTGCTCCAGGTGCTCATCAGGGTCATCCGAGACGAGCCAGCGCCGGTGGGCGACATCCTCAACGTCACGGGCGAGTCGCTCCATCTCTCGCGGATCGTCGATGCCGGCCTTGAGGTCGGCGGGCAGAGCCAAGGCTGCCCAGATCTTGGTGTCGGCCATCGCGCGCTGTCGATCGGTGTCGTATGACACCTTGACCTCGATCATCCTGTCGAGAACGGTCGCGTCTCGACCCGCTTCAGTCGCCCCCTCGGCAAACGACGGGAGGAGCTGGTCGGAGTAGAGCTCCATACCCTTGCCTGAGGTACAGATGAGGCCGTCACCGACCCGCCCGGCGAACTTCGCCACCTGAGGACCGCCGGCGCCGACAAAGATCGGTACCTGATGATCCGGGCGGTCATAGATGGTGGCGTTCCGCGTGTGGTAGTACTCGCCGTCGAAAGTCACCAGCTGTTCCGACCACAGCTGCTTGATCAGGCGAACTGCCTCGCGGAGTCGAGCGAACCTTTCCTTGTTGTCAGGCCACTGGATGCCCAGCGCACCTTCATTGAGGTGCTCGCCCGTCCCGACTCCGAGGATCATTCGGTCCGGGTAAAGCGAGCCGAGCGTCCCGAAGGCCTGTGCGACGACGGCTGGGTGGTAGCGGAAAGTGGGCGTTGCGACCGAGGTGCCGAGCGACACCCGTCGCGTCCGCTCTCCCGCGGCTGCGAGCCATGCGAAGGCAAATGGTGCATGTCCGTCGGAGTGCCGCCATGGCTGAAAGTGATCGCTGACGAACACGCTGTCAAAACCACGCTCCTCGGCGGCGATCGCAAAGTCGAGCAGGGTGCGCGGTCCGAACTGTTCAGCCGATGCCTTGTATCCGAGCCTCAGCATGTTTCCTTCAGCGCTTGAAGTAGCGGTTCCAGCTGAAGCCCACGCCCCCCGCGGCCGCGGCCACGATGACGACGCCGAGCGCGATCAGCGAGTGGCTGTCAACGTTGGCGACTCGCGTCATCAGGAGCAGCGCAAGCGAGCCAACTGCCAGCAGCATCATGAGCACCAGCGTGACGGCGCGGTGGAGCTTCATCGCCCCACCAGCTTACCGGCGCGATACTTTGAGGGCGTGGCGTCCATTCTGCATCTGGAGTCGGTCACCTCCACGCAAGACATCGCCCGCGACATGCCTATCGGCTCGATCGTGATGGCGGACCATCAGACGGCCGGTCGCGGGCGGCTCGAGCACCGTTGGGAGGCGCCACCGGGCACCGCGTTGCTCGTGTCGTTCGTCCTGGCGCCCAATCCGATTCTCAGCCTGGCCGCTGGAGTCGCGGCCGCGGAGGCGTGCGGTGCCGGTGTTCGCCTCAAGTGGCCAAACGACCTGTTGCGCGACGGCCTCAAGGTCGGGGGGATCCTTGTCGAAGCCACGCCCTTTAAAGCTGTGTGCGGGATTGGAATCAACCTCACCTGGGCACCCGAGGGGGCGACGAGCCTAGGCCAGCCTCGCGATCAGCTCGTGGGACGGTTGGAGCCCGCTGTCGAGACCTGGGCCTCATCACCCCCCAATGAGGTGCTGACCCGTTGGCGTGAGCTCTCCGACACCCTCGGCCGGCGGGTGCGCATCATGCTCCCCGATCGCACCATCGAGGGTCTGGCGCAGGACATCAACGAGCGGGGCGAGCTGATCGTGGACGGCACCGTGATAAGCGCCGGGAGCCTCACGCATCTAGCAGATTGACGATTTCAGGCAGCACCTCGCCTGACCGTCCGTGGATGACGACCTCGGCCAGCGGGTCGAGCGGGGTCGGCTCCGCGTTGATGATGATGAGGCGGGCTCCCGACCTTACCGCGACGAGTGGGATGTCGGCCGCCGGATGCACGACAAGTGACGAGCCCACAACTACCATCACGTCGGCCTGGCTCGCAAGCGCAAAAGCTTCTTGCACGGCCGGCACCGGCATCGGCTCGCCAAAAAGCACGACTGTGGGTTTGAGGAACGTGCCGCCGCAAGTCCTGCACCTGGGTGGCATCTCGACATCCAACCGCGACTGGACCTCAGAGCGTTGCTCCCGATTTCCGCAGTCGAGACACTGCACCGTGCGGCTGGAACCGTGGACCTCGATTACGTGCCGGAACCCAGAATCCTGGTGCAGCCCGTCGGTGTTCTGGGTCACCACTGCCGACAGAACGCCCGCCGCTTCAAGGGCGGTAAGTGCGTAATGTCCGGCGTTGGGCCGCGCTGCCAGAGCGATAGCGCCTCGCTCTTTCGACACTGTCCAGTAGGCGGCCGGATCCTGCATAAACGCATCAATCGAAGCGACCTTGACCGGGTCGTACTTGGTCCACACCCCGCCCTCACCGCGAAACGTCGGTATCCCACTCTCCGCCGAGACGCCGGCGCCCGTCAACGCAAGCCCGTTGCGAGCGGCCGACAGCAGCTCGGCGGCTCGCTGGACTGTCACGCGTCGGCCTGCTGTGCCGCCGCAAACACCGATTGCTCCGCGTACTGGCGCTTGTAAGTCTCATAGGAGTCGAGCGCAGCCTCGGTTGGGATTTGCACCCACTGTGAGTCCCGGTTCTCACGAATCGCCGTGACCCTGAAGACCCGGAACTTTTCCGCCGACTTGCCTTTGAGCTGAAGGCCCGGCATCTCGTCGACAGCGATGTAGTCCGAGCAGGCCTGGAAGGTGGGCCAGCCGATAAGCAGGTTGAACGCCGGGGCAGCGCCGCAGTAGCGCGCAGCGGTGTTGACCGTGTCCCCGAGGGCCGTGTATTGAAGGCGGTCCTTGCTGCCCATGTTTCCGACCACGGCAGGGCCTGTGTTGACGCCGATGCCCCAGCTGACCGGCGGTAGGCCATGCTCGACGAGCTTCGCCTGGAGAGCTGGGGCCTCAGCGATCAGGTCGTAAGCGCAGCGCAGAGCCAGGAGGGCGTGGTTTGGCTGTACGACGGGGGCGTTCCATAAGGCAACCACCTCGTCCCCCACGTACTTATCGATGGTGCCGTCCCACTTCAGGATGAGCGAGCTCATGTCATCGAGGTAGTGCTGGATCACCGCCAGCACGTCCTCCGCCGCCATCGCCTCGGACATCGCGGTGAACCCACGGATGTCGACGAACAAGAGCGTCAGGTCCCGCCTCTCGCCCCTTGAGATGATCTCGTCGACCGAGTGAGTCGCAGCCAGCTGCTTCACGATGCGCGGGTCCACGTAGTGCCCGAAGATGCGCTCCACCTTCCGCCGCTCGCGGTCCTCCAGCACATAACGCGCCGCCATTGAAAAGGTGGCTGAGAGGACGATGGCGATGGGCGCGTACAACGGATCAGCGAGGTATCCGGCCTTGCCCAACAGGAGGATGCCGACGTAATAGGCGACGAGGAGCCCGCCTGTGAAGATCACCGCGACTCGGAACGAAAGGACGTACACGACGACGGCGACGATCAGAGAGAGGAGGACTATCGCGAAGAGAATCGAGCTGCCGGGCTGCACCCGTATGTACCTGTCGTGGAGGACCGTGGTCATTGCGTCGCCCATGATTCGATAGCCATAGTTCTGGTTGTCGAGCATGCATCGCGGACGGCCGTCCGGACAGAAGCTGGAGTCGTGGTGGAAGCTGACAGCCTGCGAGTAAACGTCACCGGCGTCGATGAACTTGGTGCCGACGACGACGATGTGGCCGGTTATCAGCTCCGGATGCGGACAGCTGGAGTTGTATGCCTCCTGGTATGAGCAGCTCGGGCCGCCGCCCCTGGTGAAGTTGATCAACATCTGGTCGCCGACGAGCGGAATCTCGTGCGTACCAAATTTCGCCACGCTGCCGTTCACCTCGAGCGCGTCGTCGATTCCTTGCGAGATTCGCAATGCCTGCAGGAAAGCGGGCTCGTCGGCCTCGTTCTGGGGACACGTGGCCGACGGATCAGGACGAAGCACGACGCCGCGAACGTTGCTCGCGTCATCAGGGTTCGCCAACCCACGCTCTCCAAGTGCGGCAGCGACGGGCGGGGCGAAGATTCCCTGCGGCGGCAGGTCTGCCGTGCAGACGAGGACCACATTGCCGGCTTTCTGAATCGCCTGGGCGAGGGCGACGTTGGTGTTCTTGATCTTTGGGTACCGATCAAGGTCGGTACCGGTGAGCTGATCGAGAACGATGTCGAAGAGGATCACCTTCGGGTGAAGGCTTGCGAGGTAGTTGATGACCTGGGCGTGGTCCGCGTTGTTGAAGGGGTACGTGCCGGTGGCCCTTATCGACTCCGTATCGATCGCGATGAACGTCACGCTCTGATCAGGCGCCGGAGCGGGGAACAGCTGGTCCTGGGCAGCATAGAACGGTCCGCTCACCAGGCCGACGACATTTAGGACCGCGACCAAGAGACCGGCAAGGAGGCCTGCCAGCGCGAAGCGCCAGGCCAATCGCCAGTCGCCCACACGCTCCCGGACCATGCGCCGCTATGTTAGGAGCCGTGCGGCTGGGTGTCCCGGAATCGCGACGGACTCTCGCGATCTACGTCGCCGCCGGTGCTTCGTTCGCCGCGCTGTCGGCGCGGGGTCTCACCGTTCCGCTCTACGCGCACGAGCTGGGAGCTGACAGGTTCCAGGTCGGAGCCCTCTTCTCGGTCGCGACGCTGGCGGCGGCGCTGCTGTCAATGCCATCGGGAGTTCTGATCGACAGGTTCGGTACCCGTACGCTGCTTGCCCTCTCGATCCTCATCTCGGCGGGTTCGCAGCTGGCGATGACCGCCACCACAAGCGTGCCGCCCCTGTTTCTGTGGCAGATCGTCGGCGGGCTTGCCATAGGAGCCCAGCAGGCCGCGCTCTTCAGTGCTGTAACTGCGTTGGTCCCGAGCGGCCGTCTCGGTCGATCAATGGGTTGGCTGACGTTTTCGATGCAGGTGGGTTTTTTCATGGGCCCGTCGGTCGCCGGTGTCCTTCTTCAATGGATCGACCTCCGGACCGACATCGCGGTGACCACCGTGATGCTGGTGCTCGCCGTCCCAGGCGCCCTGGTGGCCAGCAGCGCCCCGCAATCGGGAAAGCGGCTCTCGCTCATGGAACCGCTGCGCGCGCTGGTCCGTCAGCCGTCATTCGCCCCTGTGACCATCGGGCTTGTCGCGTCGACGCTCGCCTGGGGGACAGTCGGCGCATTCCTGCCGATCTTCGGCAAGGAGAGCCTCGGTTTGCCGAGCGCGCAGATCGGCCTGATGCTCGCGATCCAGGCGGTGGCGAACGGGCTGGCCCGCCTGCCGGGCGGCAGGCTCGTTGACCGTGCCAAGCGTCGTTGGCCGATCGTCTTCGTCGGTGTGATGGTGTGGTCGGTGGCAGCCATTGTGCTCGGCCACCTGACTGGGTTCTGGGGGCCCGTGATCCTTCTCGTGCTGGCCACGCCCTTCATCGCCACCGTTTACGTGGCCATCGGAGTCGTCTTCGGCGACCTGTCGGCGGCTTCGACACGCGGGGTCACGATGGGCGCCTATGGGACTGTGCTGTTCCTTGGCCTGGCGGCCGGCCCCCTTATCTTCGGGCCGATCGTCCAGTCCTATGGCTACGCTGCCGGCTTCACGACTTGCGGGGTGGTCGCGATGGTCCTTGCGCTCGTGATGGCTGCTTTTCACGCGGAGCCTTTGCGAAAGCGATCCGAGGTTCAGCTGCCGCCGGCTTCCCCCGGAACGTAGGTCCCCAGTCATCGCCTACACCCATCGCCGGAACTTCACCCACGTGCTCGGCAATCACCTTGTAGTGGCTTGGGAACGCCAGCACGGGCAGTGAGGCAAGGTCGAACACGCCGACCTCGAGCATCTCCTTTCCAGGGCTCGGCCGGCTGCCCTCGGCGAGCCGTGCCTGGTAGGCGATCCCGATCATGCTGGGAGCGCCTTCCTTGGCGATGTGAAACACGCCGATCAGGCGGACCAGCTCCACCTCTGCACAGATCTCCTCCATGCATTCGCGAGCTGCGGCGTCCCATGGATCCTCGTCATCGTTGACGAATCCGCCTGGAAGGCACCAGAAGCCGAGGCGCGGCTCGATGGCGCGACGACCAAGCACCACGCCGCCGTCAAACTCGATGACAACAGCCGTCGTGACCTTCGGATCGTGCCAGAGGACGAAGTCGTCGTTGGAACAGGCCTCAACCTCGCGACCCTCGATGACCCGGACGCCGAGCTCGGACCCGCAGAGCACGCAATAGTGAGGCATGTTTCGACTCTAGCCCTTACAAAGAAGAGCGGGGTTACGCGTGTTGCTTGGAAGGAGTCGCTTTCATGTCGGCCACTCGGACCTGGTTGCGGCCTCCCTGCTTGGCGGCGTAGAGCGCCTGGTCCGCGCGCTCCATCAACGTCGTGAACAGGGCGGGCTCTGCGGTTGCGGAGACGCCGATGCTGATTGTCAGCTTCAGACCACCTGGGAAAGTGGCGGCCGCGACTTTGGCACGGATTCGCTCAGCAAGGGTTCGCGCTCCCTGTTCGGTGGTCTCGTGAAGGATGATCCCGAACTCCTCCCCGCCGTAGCGCGCGCAGACGTCCGATTCCCGCGCGCCCGCTGTAAGGATCTTCGCCAGCTCATGAAGGACGGCGTCCCCTTGCAGATGCCCGTACGTGTCGTTCACCTGCTTGAAGTGATCCAGGTCGATCATCAGAAAAGCGATGCTCTTGTGGTAGCGGCGCGCCCTGTGCATTTCCTGGAGATAGCGTTGAGCCAGCGCGCGGCGGTTGGGAAGCTGTGTGAGCTCGTCGGTGAGCGCGTTCTCCTCCTGAGCCTGGAACAGCTGGGCGTGGCGGATCGCTATGGCGCCCTGTGAAGCTACCCCGTTGAGGAGGTCTGCCTGGTCCTCGGTGAGCTCTCTCGATGTGTTCAGGTAGAGCTCCATCGCACCCATCAACACGCCTGCGCGCTGCATCGGAACAACCAGCACGTGCTGCGGGTGGCCTCCGGCCTCGAGCCCTGGCGACGCTTCGTCGGCAAGCCCCAGGACCATTGGCCGCATGGCGGCCAGCGCCGTGCGAAGAGGCTCCTGTTCGAGATGGCGCACGGCCCCCTTGGCTCGATAAGAGAGGTTGTACTCGGCCTGGCGGCGCATCTCGTTCTCGCCCGGGGTCACCAGGTACATGGCGCCGGCGACAGCACCCATGATCCTGCCGGCATGTGTGAGGGCGACGTTCAGAACCTCCTCGAGCGCCAGCGAGGAGTTGACGGCTGAGGCGATAGCGAGCAGAAGGCCTGCCCGATCTCGCGCGCCGCTCTCATCGGCGAGGGCGGCCTGAAGCTCGCGGGTCGTCCGGCGCAGACGCATCAAAGACACTGTCAGCAGGACGAACGCGATGACGAGCAGAACTGACGTTACGAGCAGGACGCTCGCTATATCCGGCAAAAGACGCCTCCCCTTTGAGTTGCCATAGGTTAACGCCCCGGACCGCGCCTCGGTTCGGGCTATACTCGCCCCGACCTGGAGCCGATCTCTTTCGACGACCTCCCCCTGGGCGGCGAGTGGACGACCCGCCGGCGCACCATCTCCGAATCAGAGATCGCGCTTTTCGCAGCCGTCGTGGGCGATTTCTCCCCCCTGACCATCGACGCCCCCGGTGGCAGCAGCCGTGTCGCCCCGCCCGCGCTCCTGGTCGCCATGGCCGTCGGCCTGGGCTCGATGGATATGCCCGTGCCATCCGTGGCCGCTTGGGAGTGGCTCAACTGGAAGTTTCCGCGGGCCATTCATGCCGGGGACACCGTCTACGCACGTTGGACGCTGACCCAGAAGCGGGCACCGATCGGGGGATCGCCCACCGCCATAGTGGTTTGGCGAGTGGATGTGCATACCGCCGACGGGACACTGTGCGCCGAAGGCGAGGTCGGGGCAAGCGTGATGCGCAACGGGGGCGCAGCGCTCGCACGCACCGTGGAACCCGCGTCAAAGCCACGCGTCGCTGAGCCCGCGGCTGCTGCTGCTGCCGGCACGGCGGCTCCCCGCAGAGGGCGGCGGCGCCGGCGGACGCCGGGTAGCGACGGTGCCAAGAGCGCGTCTGACGCCAAGGCGGTGGTGGCATCGGAAGCGCCTGCGCCGGCCTCGCCCCCTGCCGAGCGAGCAGCGAGCGGCACCAGGCGGCGGCGGCGGCGGCGATCGCCGGCGTCGGCTCAGGCTCGAAACGGCGATGCTCCGCCGGCTGCCCAAGCTGCAGTCGAATCCCCAGTCTCCTCTCAGATCCTGCCGACGGCCGCCTCCCCAGGGACCGCGAATCCGCTCACCCGCGCGATTCGGCGCCTGCGCAGGCCTTAGCTCAGGCCGGGACTTCCAAAGCCTCCAGGTACTCGATCACCCGGCGTGTGAGCTGGCTCGGGGTGGAAGCGCCGCTTGTGACTCCCACCTTCTTGGCGCCTTTGAACCAACTGGGATCGAGATCTTCGAGGTTGTCGACCAGGTAGGCCGGCTTGTGGCCGAGCTTCTTGACGACCTCGACCAGCCGCAGCGAGTTGGATGAGCGGGGACTGCCCACCACGATGACCAGGTCGACATGTGGCGCCGCCTCAACGGCGGCTTCCTGGCGCTCCTGCGTCGCGCGGCAGATCTCGTTGTGGACCTCGGCGTTGGGGTATCGCGCCTGGACCCGCCCGATCAGGTCCTCTGTGTCCCACACGGAGAGCGTCGTCTGGCAGGTGACAGCGATCCTGTCTCCCTTCAGGTCCAGCGCGTCGATGTCCTCGGGGTCCTGGACCAGGTGCACCTTTCCGGGGGCCTCCCCCATCACGCCCTCCGGCTCGGGATGCCCTTTCCGACCGATGTAGACGACCTCATAGCCCTTGCTTGCCAGATCGAAAACCAGCTCGTGCGTGCGGACGACGTCCGAGCAGGTGGCGTCGATCGGGTTTAAGCCAAGTTCGACAGCCCGCTGCTTCACCTGTGGCGAGACACCGTGGGCAGTGAAGATCACTGTGCCTTCCTTGATCTGGCTGAGCCCGGCCAGCCTGTCGTTCTGATCCACCAGCTCGACTCCCTGCCGCTGCAGGTCGTCGGTGGCGTGAGTGTTGTGCACCAGCATGCCGAGCATATGCACGGGACCTGCGGTCTCCTCCCGCACCCGTTTGGCAATACGAAAAGCGTCAACCACGCCGTGGCAGTAGCCGCGCGGCGTGATCTTCAGGACCTCCATGGACGTATTCGAGTCTACGCGGGCCGATTTGGTGGCATGATCAGCGCTCCATGGCGGTCGCCGCGGCTCCCGAGAGGTCGATCTCCGAGCGCGCGCTCGAGGCGCGCCAGGCTCGCATGGACCGCTTCCTCGCCATGGTTCTCGACCTCATCGTGGTCGGGATCCTTTCATTCATCGTCAACAACGTGTTCGGCGTCACGCAGGTCACGTCAGGAGCGCCGCTCACGGGCGACGCCACCTCCACGTTCTTCACCACAACCACCGCGGTGGCATGGCCATGGCTCGTCCTTTTGTGGATGGCCTACTTCATAGTTCCCGAGAGTACGTTCGGAGCCAGCCTCGGGAAGATGGTCAGGGGCCTGTGCGTGGTGCGTCTCGACGGCGGCCCGGTCAGCTTCGGATCGATCCTGGTTCGAAACGTTCTCAGGCTGCTCGACGTGCTCCCCGGCGCGTACCTGCTCGGCGGTGTGCTGGTGCTTGGGACCGGCAGCAGCCAGAGGTTTGGCGACATGGTCGCAGGAACGACAGTCATACATCGTGCACGCGCTCTCGAACCACACGCGACGCGACATCCCGCTCCAGGCACTCGGCGCGCTGTCGGCCTCGGGCTGGTTGCCTTGCTTCTGTTCACGATCGCTTTCGATTACTTCGGCCGTCCGGCTCTAGTTGTCGAGGGACTCTACAACCAGCACGAGTTGCTTGGCCCTGACCTGACTTCTTACCGATTGGGGACTCCCCAATGGGGTCTTGGGCGGGTCACCTACACGCTCACCGCTTATGACGGAGGACAGCCCTGCACTGGCACAATCACTCTCAACTGGGGCTTGTCCGGCTGGGAAATGAGAGACGGCACGCTGGTTTGCCCGCCCTGACCTCCCGCTAGCGCACACCCGCGAACAGGTCAGGCTCGGGTGTGTCTGAGCCCGGCTTGCCACGTGCCAGCCGGTAATACTCGGTGCCGAAAGCCATCCTGTACATCTGGTCGGCCATCGTCGTGAACCACGAGTTGGGGTCGTTCTGGGTCACGTGCGCCGTGAAGGCCTCCCGTTTGGCGTCGACGTACTTACCGACATCCACTCGGGTCGTGACCAGCTCATCGGGCGTGCCGATGATCTGGATGGTGTCGTTGCGACGATCCTCCTCGGGCACCTGCTCCATGAACTTCTCCATGAGTGAACGCGGGATAGCCATGTAATAGACCTTGCGGGGACGCCACCCATCTTTTTCCAGCACGTCCAGCGCGGCATTGGTGGTGTGGTGCGCCTTGATGTGGTCGGGGTGCCCGTACGTACCGTCCGAGTCGTAGGTGACGACGACATCCGGGCGCTCTTCGCGGAGGATTGCCGCCAGCTTGGCGGCCGCCTCGTCGAGCGGAGCCTGGTGAAACGAGCGTGGATCGTCGTTTTCGGGTGTACCGACCATCCCTGAGTCCCGGTAGCCCAGGAACTCGAGTCGGTCGACCCCGAGGATCTTCGCTGCTGTCTCGAGCTCTTTCGTGCGGACTTCGCCGAGACGCGGGCGCGTCGCCTTCTCATCCATGTTGTAAATCTCTCCGGCCTCACCCCGGGTGCCGGTCACCAGCACAACCCGATGGCCGTCCGCCTTCGCTTTCATCATCACGCCCCCGGTCGAGATCGCTTCGTCGTCGGGGTGGGCGTGCACCAGAAGAAGAGTTCCCATCAATTGATCAACACGTCGGCGAGCTGCTGGATTCCACCGTGGCCGGGCCCGGGGATTGTGCGGTCGGCGGCGGCGATAACCTCCGGCAGCGCTCCCTCGACAGCTATGCCCAACCCGGCCCAGGCGATCATCGACACATCGTTTCGCCCATCTCCGACCGCGACGGCCTGGCTCTGCGGGATTCCCAACCGCTCGCAGAGGAAGGCAAGCGCGTTGGCCTTGTCGCTCTCGATGGTTGTGAACTCCAGGTAGGTCGGCATCGAAGTGGCTGCGTTCAGCCTGCCCTGCCAGCGCTTCCGGACCTCGGGAAGCAGCGCCTCCAGGAGTTCTCGTTTGGCGACGATGACCAGCTTCGGAGTGGTCGGTCCCATCGCCACATCGAGGTCCCCGACCACGTTGATTGGCATGCCTGCATGGTTCGCGTACTCGTGAGCCTCGGGCCGGTCCCGCTCGACCAGCAGCATGTCGTTGTCGTAAGCCTGGATGTGGAGGTCACGCTCGCGCGCGAAGCGGATCACGTCCATCGCCAGGTCGTGTGCGATGCCATGGTCGAGGAGCATCTCACCGACGGGCGTTCGGACCTGCGCTCCCTGGTAGCAGATGATCGGGCTGTCAAGCCCTATCCGCCTGGCCCACGGCAGAGCTCCTGGAAATGGACGCCCGGTGCACGCGACAACTGTGACGCCGGCCCGGAGGATCCGACCCACCGCCTCCACGTCCCGAGGGTCCAGATGCAAATTGGCGCTGAGAATCGTGCCGTCGAGGTCGAGGGCCAGCAATCGATACCGCGAGGTCGGCGCTACCGCTTTACCTCTGGGTTCAAGAGGTTGGGAGGCCGGCCGCCACGAACCGCAGTCGCGATGTTTCGGGCCGCCATCGCCGACATCTCCGATCGCGTGCGCACCGTGGCGCTCGAGATGTGAGGCGCAAGCACGACATTAGGCATCGAAATCAGGCCGGGGTGCACCGCGGGCTCTCGTTCGTAGACGTCCATGCCGACGCCGGCGATCTTCTTGGCGCCCAAAGCCTCGACCAGCGCCGCTTCGTCGACGACCGGTCCGCGAGACGTGTTGATGAGGATCGCCGATCGCTTCATCTGGCCGAACTGCGCCGTGCTGAGCATGTGGTGCGTCTGCTGAGTCAGGGGCACGTGCACCGAGATGAAGTCGGACTCCGCCAGCAGCCTGCCAAGGTCGGCCCGCGCAACCCCAAGCTGCTGTTCGGCGTCTGGCGGAAGTGGCTGCGGGTCGTAGTAGAGAACGCGCATGTTGAAACCCCGCGCGCGATGCGCGACGCCGCGGCCGATGCGGCCGACGCCGATAAGGCCCAGGGTCGCGCCGAACACGTCGGCGCCGAGCATCATGTCGATCGCCCAACCCTTGAATCGTCCCTGGCGCGTGAAGGCGTCAGCCTCGACGATTCTCCGGGCGGTCGCCATCAGCAGAGTGAAAGCAAAATCGGCGGTTGCGTCGTCGAGCACACCCGGCGTGTTGGTCACCATAACTTTGTGTGCGGTTGCGGCGGCAACGTCGATGTTGTCGAACCCAACAGCCACGTTGCTGACGACTTTCAGCCCAGGGGTCGATAACACGGTCTCGCGGATCGGATCCATCAGCTGGCTCACGATCCCGATGCAACCTTCAGCGGCCTGCCGGATGCTCGGTTCATCCAGGGGACGGCCCGCCGGGTAAGCGATCACCTCAGCAGCCTCGGCAAGGATTGCCGGACCTGGATCCAGGATCGGATGCATCAGAAGGACGCGAGGTTTGCCACCCGTGCTCATGGATTCAGTCCCAGCTCCTCGGCTATCGGCTTCAGGGCATCGCGGACGATCTCCACGTGCTCGTCGAAGGGTATACCGAGGAGCTCCGCGCCGTTGACGAGCTCCTCGCGATGCACCGCGCGAGCGAAGGCCTTGTCCTTCATCTTCTTCCGCACTCCGGCCGGTTCCACAGCGCTCAGCGATTTGTCGGGCTTGACCAACGCGCACGCGATGATGAAGCCGCACATCTCGTCCACGGCGTGGAGCGTCTTGCGAATCGGCGTGTCGCGCGGGACATCCAGGTAGAGCGCGTGAGAGGCGATGTCGTCGAGGATGTCCTCCGGCCAGCCTTTCTCCCGCAGCATCGCGATTCCACGCATGGGATGCAGGTCGAGGGTCGGGCCTGACTCGTAGTCCCAATCGTGGATCACGCCCAGCAGTCCCCATCGCTCCTCGTCCTCGCCAAAGCGCCGTGCGTACGCCCGCATGGCCATCTCAACGCTGCGCATATGACGGCGAAGCTGTAACGAAGGTGTGATCGACGTCATCAGGTCCCAAGCCTGGTCACGTGTTGGGGTCATTTGAGGTGAGACCGGGGGGCCGGCCGAGAGATTCGGTGGCCAGGTGGTTCAGCTGCTAGGCGCGACCGAGTAGCGGAGCGCGCGCATCCGTGGATGCGTAAGCGAGCAACGGAGGTCGCAACGACGCAGATGGGCCGCATGGGCGCCGAAGCTCCGGTTGGCATCCCCGGTTTCACCTCAAAATGTCCTTCAATGCGCCGAGCAGGCGTGCGTGCTGGTCGCGCGTGCCGATGGTGATTCGAAACCAGCCGGCGATCGGCTCACGATCGTAATGCCGGATGAGGATCCGCCGTTCCTGTAGCGCATCGGCGACGGCTGCCGCCGCGTTGCCGGGCGGAGGCTGCACGAAAAGGAAGTTGGCCGCCGACGGTGCAACGTCGAAGTGCAGCTCATGCAACTGGTCCGCAAGCCAGGCGCGCTCCGCCACGACGTGCTCGACGATCTTCCGGTGGTGATCTTCATCCTGGATGGCGGCGACTGCCGCCGCGGTGGCCAGGCGATCCATGTTGTAAGAGTCCCTCACCATGTCCAGCGCTGCGATCAACGCGGGGTCGCCGAGCGCAAAGCCGATCCGCAGCCCGGCCAGCGCGTACGACTTCGACATGGTTCGAAGGATCAATAGGTTCTGATGCTTCTCCAGCAGGCTGACGCATGACTCCGGCGCGAAGTCCACGTACGCCTCGTCGAGCACAACCACCCCGCGCGACCTGGTGACGACATCCTCGACCGCGGCTTCGGCCGCCCATGTGCCCGTCGGCGAGTTGGGATTGACGGCGAACTTGAGAGGCGCGTGATCCTCGGCCAGCTCCTTTGCCCAGATCCAGCCTTCCGCGCTCGGATGGGGCGCGGGCACCGCCTCATGGATCCTGCACAGTGGCTCGAAAAGCGGGTAGGTCGGGGTGGGATAAGCGACATGGTCTCCCTTACCGACGAACGCCCTGAAACACATCTCGATCAGCTCGTCAGCGCCGTTGCCCAACGCCACCTGAGATGGCGCCAGGCTGAAATGGGCGGCGATCGCCATCCGGGCGGGCGCCGCGGTGGGGTTTGGATACAGGCGCAGCGTGTCGCCGGCTGCGGCTTTGATCGCCTCGATGACTTTGGGCGAGGGTGGTAGGGGAGACTCGTTGGTGTTGAGCTTGATCCAGTCCTCTCCATCGGGAGGCTGCACGCCGGGGACGTATGGGTCGAAGCCCCGAAGGGCTTTCTTCAGGAAGCTTTCCGGCATTCGAGCAAGAAGCATTCGAGAGCGAGGCGCGGGCTGACGTTCTGCTCCAGGTAGCCAAGGGTGTCGTAGGAGAGCTCCACCAGCCGCGCCCACCGGCCCTGTTCCGCGCCGCGGCTCGCGAGCATTCGCCGGCGGAGCTCGATCTGCCAGCTGGCGATCGCGAAGAGCGCAGGATCCTCGTGCTCGCCTTCGCTTCGCCGCCACGCCATCTGGCTTCCATCCAGCTCGGCAGCCACCTGCAAAGGCACGTCAGCCGGGGCGCCGAACACCTCCACCAGGCGCTGCGTCCACTCGCGGTGGAGCTGGATCACGGTGTCGTCGCCGGCCACCCGGAGAGCCCAGCCCGGCCGGCCGCGAGCGAGTCCCGCCAAGAGCCGTGCTCGATCCTGCTCCAACCCGTTGGTGATCAGCAGCCGCTCGATCTCGGGAGCCGGGACCGGATGGAAAAACACTCGCTGGCAGCGCGAGACCACCGTCGGCAGCACGACGAACGGGTTCAGGCTCGGGGTCGTGAGGATGATCACGCGATGCGGGTGTGGCTCCTCGAGGGTTTTCAGCAGCACGCCCTGGTCCTGGTCGCGGAGCCTGCCGACGTTGGCGACGAGCGCGACGCGCCGTGTCCCGACGGCCGGCTTGAGGTTCAAGAACGCCTGCAATGAGAGCTCGTGGAACTCCGGTGGCTTGTCAGGCAGCAATCGGATCTCGTTGATCGACAGCGGCTTGATCCGATCGTCCTCCCAGTAATCGGGGTGACGGTGCAGCGGGGCCTCTGACAGCAGCGCCGCCGCCAGCGCGCGCGCGGCAGTCGACTTGCCGAGACCGGCCTCGCCGACAAACAGGTACGCGTGCGCGAGACGCCCGGTGCTGAGCTGGGAGCGCAGCTGATCGAGGGCCTGTGCGTGCCCGACGATGGGCTGGAATGGATCGCTCACGGAGTAACTGTATTGCCGCCCTTGAGGGCGGCGGCCGCTTCACGCTCCATGGCGATTCGTTGGGCTCGTCCCTGCAGCCATACCTCACGGATGCGCTGCAGCGCGGTGAGGTTGGTGAGGATCGCCAGCAGGAATACGACTCCATAAAGGACAACTCCGCCGAAGATGAGCCCAACCACCGTCACCACCACCCGCTCGGGACGAGCGAACAGGCCAGATTCGCATGTGAAACCGAGGCTCTGAGCCCGCGCACGAACGTAGCTCACCAGGAAGGAGCCCGCGAGTGCAGCGACTGTCGCCAGCAGAAGCCAGCGCTGCAGCGGGCCTCCATTGCTCGCGAAGTACGCGGCAAGCCCGATGTACATCGCCCCTTCCGAGTATCGATCGAGGGTCGAGTCGAGGAAGGCCCCGTACGGATAAGCCTGGCCCGATGATCGGGCGAGAGCACCATCAAGAATGTCGAACGTCCCCGCGACGATGAGGACCACCCCTGCCCAACGCAGCTGGCCGAACGCCGCCAGCACCGCGGCAACGAACGTGAGCGCCACGCCAACCACGGTTATCTGGTTGGGCGTCACGGGGATGCGGCCCAGCGCTGACATCAACGCCTCCGCGCGACGCCTAACCCAGGCTTCAAACCGCGTCGTGAACATTCAACTCCTCGATGCGGCCCGATGCCGCGGCTCGGGCTTCTTCGTAGACCTCGACGATCTGTGACGCCACCACGTCCCACCCATAGCGCCGGGCCTTCTCATGGCCGTACCCGCCCATACGGCGCCGAAGCTCGGAGTCTCTCGCGAGGATGATCAGCGCTGCACCAAGCTCGGCCCAGCCCTTTGGCTGGACCGTCATGCTGTCGCGCCCGGGCTCCAGAACCGACATGTAGCCCTCGACCTCCGTCGCGACGACCGGAAGCCCTGACGCCATAGCTTCGAGGAGCACTATCCCGAAGCTCTCGGCCCCGGTGGCCGGAGCGCAGAAGATGTCGGCGCTGCAGTAGTAGCGCGGAAGCACGCTGTCAGGCACGTAGCCGGCCATCACGACATCCGGCAGCCGGTGCCTGGAGATGTACGACTCAACCCTGCCGCGTAGAGGGCCGTCTCCGACAACAATGAGGCGGCTCTTGGGCACTCGCGAGCGCACGAACTCGTATGCGCGAAGGAGGTCTCCAAGACCCTTGCGCTTTTCGAGACGTCCGACAAAAAGGATGTTGACGCTGTCGTCCCGCAGGTGCCGGATCGGAGTGTGGCCCGGCTTGAACGCATTCACGTCGATTCCATTCGGAATCACGCGCAGGGGAAAGTCAGGGAAGTACTGGTTGAGGAATGCGCGCGCCGGCTCGCTGACCGCGATCCCCCTATGCAAATAGGCAAGGTAGGGCTCGAGCCAGCGGCGGCCATAGTAGTAACCGAGGTTGGAACGCGCGAAAGCGTGGAACGTGCCGACGTTCGTGGTCGTCGACATCTTGAGCATCGTCATCGGCAGCGCAGGCATGAGGGGCTCGTGGAAGTGGAGGACGTCGAACCGCTCCTTCTCGACGATCGCCGCGACCTGGTCGGCGAGGTGGAAGCTGAGCGTGATCCGAGCCACCGAATCGTTGACAGGGATCGCGATGGGGCTGCCGATCCGATAGAAGCGAGCGGTGTCGAAATCAACGTCGGCGCGGCTCGAGGGCGCAAAGATGCGGGCTTCGTGCCCGAGGCGTCGGAGCTGGCGCGCGAGGTGGCGAACATGGTCGTTTACGCCTCCCGGCGACGCAAAGTCGTACGGCGAAACCAGCCCGACTCTCACCGGTGACCCCTCACGGCGAACCTGGCCAGATGCGGTGCGGAACGTGCCATTGCTCGGGGTGCCGTGTGATGAACCCCTCGATGTGCCGCAGCAGCTCCTGGGTGACGCGAATCTCGTCCGCCCTTTTGTCGCCAGTGTTCTCCGCGATCACGTGCGGTGCCGCCTCCGCCATGAAAGTGTCGTCTGGGAGCCGATAGACGCATACCGGCAGTAGCGGGGTCCCAAGCTTCAAGGCGATGGCCGCTGTGCCGAGCGGAATCGGAGCCGGCCGTCCGAAGAACTGTATCTCGTGACCAGTCCCGATGATGTCCCGATCGATGGCGGTGATCACCATCTCCTTCTCGTGGAGTGCCTGGGTGACCTTGCGTATGCCGGAGACCGAGAGCGTGAGCACGCTGATGCCGAGGCGCGCGCGAGTATCCCGGTACCACTCGAAAAGAGCCCGGGGCTCCAGCTCCTCGGCGAAAAAGCTCACCGGTGACAGGGTCGCCGCCCAGATCGCGGCGACGACCTCGTATGAGCCCATATGGCACGAGACGGCCATCACGCCCTTGCCGAGAGCCCGAGCCGCCTCGAGGTTCTCCATTCCCTGCACCTTCAGCAGCGGCCGCATCGCCGCCACCTGCGTTCGAGGCAGCTGCATCAGGTCGGCATACGCTTTCGCGTGGTTGCGGAAGTTGAGCCAGGTCACCTGGTGCAGCTCGCGGTCGGTCAGGTTCGGACACGCAATACGGAGGTTGTACTGGAGCCGCGGTCGCGCGAGGGGAGACAACCAGAACGCGAAGCGAGCCGCGAAGACTGCCAGGGCGTAGGCCCAGGCTCGAGGCAGTCGCTCCACGATCGACTGCACGAATTTGAAGGCGCGGAACGTCAACACTCAGCTGAGGCACCGTGGGAGACACAGGCTCACCCTCGCCCGGGTTTGAACATCGGCCGGAATGCATACCACTGTTCAGGGCGCTCCCGAATGAAAGCTTCGAAGCGATTCACGATTCGCTGCATCAGATTCTCTTTGGTTTCGCCCTCTGCCCACGAGAGCGCGCCCTCGAGGTGGATGTGGTGCCGGCCTGACTGGGTCATGTATTGATATCCGGGCATGAGGGCGGCGCCCGTCTTCAATGCCAGTGCCGCAGCTCCGGCTGGGACGAGCGCGCGACGCCTGAAGAAGCTGACCTCGACACCCGGTCCCTCCTCCTGGTCGCACACCAGCCCCACCATGCGGTTGGCCTTGAGGGCCTGGATGATGTCCCGGACCGCAGGCCGGCCAACCAACAGCACCTGGAGCCCATAGCGCTCGCGCGTCTTGACGACAGCGTCGTTCAGGGATCCAGGAAAGCGTCCGGTAACAGCGGTGATCGGGTAACCCAGGGCGCCTCCGTACGAGCCGGTGTTGTCCCACGAGCCCATGTGGGGAAGCGCCAAAAGCACACCCTTTCCCCGGACCAGGGCTGCGTCGACATGCTCCAACCCGTCGATGGTCGTGCGCCTGATGAGCTCTTCCTTCGTCAGGCTGCCCATGAGAAGGAAGTCCAACAGCATGCGGCCATAGTTCTGAAAGGCGCGCCGCGCCACCCGCGCAACCCTGGGATCAGCCGGATCCAGGTCCAGGGCCGCGGCATAGTTGTCCAGCGCGGCGCGTCGCTGCTGGCCGTTGAGCCAGTACCACGCGGTTCCTCCGGGAGCCACGACCGCGTGCCGGAAAGCCTGCGGGAACGCCCGCACGACGCGCCCACCCGCGCGGTAGCTAGCGGCGAGCAGAGGTGGTCGCCGCCGGCTTCGCCCGTGTGACGCGGCGGACGCGGCCGTTTTCAGCGGCCTTACCACCATCGATGAACTCCTCCACCAGGCGCTTTGCCTCGTTGTCGCTGTACTGCACGGGCGGCGACTTCATGAAGTAGGAGCTGGGTCCCTCCAGCGCTCCTCCGATGCCCCTGTCGAGAGCGAGCTTGCAGCAACGAACGGCGTCGATGACGATTCCCGCAGAGTTGGGTGAGTCGTGCACCTCGAGCTTGAGCTCGACGTTCAGCGGCACATCGCCGAAGCTTCGACCCTCAAGCCTGATGAACGCCCACTTGCGGTCGTGGAGCCAGGGCACGTAATCGGATGGGCCGATGTGGACGTTGTCGGCGCCGATGTCGTAGTCGAGCTGCGACGTGACCGACCGCGTCTTCGAGATCTTCTTTGACATCAACCTGTCACGTTCCAGCATGTTCAGGAAGTCGGTGTTGCCACCGAAATTGAGCTGGTAGGTTCGCTCGAGCTTGACGCCTCGGTCGCGGAAGAGACGCGTGAGGACACGGTGGATGATGGTGGCGCCGACCTGGGACTTGATGTCGTCGCCGATGATCGGCAGGCCCTTGTCCTCAAATCGTTTCTGCCAATACGGTTCTCTCGCGATGAAGACCGGAATGCAGTTGACGACCGCTACTCCGGCTTGCAGTGCTTGCTCCACGTACCACTTAGTCGCCTCTTCGGAACCCACGGGCAGGTAGCTCACCAACACGTCCGCTTTCGACTTCTTCAGGATCCCGACGACATCGGAGGTTTCGCCCGGCGCTTTTTTGACGATGTCGGCGAGAAACTTGCCGATACCGTCGTGGGTCATGCCGCGGTTGACTTTGACGCCGAGATTGGGAACGTCCGAAAACTTAACTGTGTTGTTGGGTTTGGCGAACATCGCCTTCGAAAGGTCGAGGCCCACCTTGTTCTTGTCGATGTCGAAAGCCGCCACAAACTCGATGTCACTGATGTGGTAGCCGCCCAGATCGACGTGCATGAGACCGGGCACGAAGTCCGTGCGGGAGGCGTTGCGGTAGTACTGGACGCCCTGGATGAAGGAGGAGGCGCAGTTGCCGACCCCTACTATCGCGACGCGAACCTTGCCGTTTCTATGGCCGTTCTTCTGGCCATTCCTGCTGCCGTTCTTCACGCTCCAACCTCCGTGCGTACTTTCACGCGGTCTTTGATTCCGAGCAATTCATCGAGCTGGTGACGCTCACGAGCGATGTTCTCCACGTCCAGGGAGCAGTAGACCTGCCGGCCATCGCGCCGAGTTCGTATAACGCCGCCGACCCGCAGCATCCGCAGGTGCCACGAGATGCGTGGCTGGCTCATGTGGAGGTGAGCGGCGAGGTCGTTCACGCTCTCCTCGCCGACTTCCCCCAGGCGCTGCAGGATCCGCAGGCGGGTGGGGTTGGCAAAGGCCAAGAAGTGGTCGGGAAGCTCGTGGCGCTGGCTTGGCAGAAACATAAAGCTTGCTTTATGAGTCTAACGCATAAAGGTTTCGTTATGTGTACTAGCGGTCAAGGACCCGTCGCGCCTAATGAACTAGCTTGTCAGCATCTCCACGTCGACAACAGCGGTGTTTGAGGACGTGCATTTGTAGCCCGGACCGCACGCTTTCGCGTCCGTGATCACTAAGGTCAACCGCCAGTACCCGCCATTCGGGCACGTTCCGTTACAGTCGGCAGGCTCAGAAACGGTGATTGTCCCGCCGCTGCCTGCGGCAGTAAATCCTGGTGGCGCGGAATACGGTGGCTTTCCCGGCGGCGGTTGGGGGCAGAAGCCGGAGGGTTTGCAGGGAACTGGCGCGATTGCCGTGATATGCGCGGTGACTGCTCCTCCAACCCCGCCCGTGTACCGCAGCTTGGCCGTACACGCACTGTTGAAACCCCCTGCGCACAGTGCGTACTTGTCGACAAACGCGATTTGCCGGAACACGAAGATCGACCTCGACACGCCCGCCGCGGCGCCTGCCGAATCGTCTACACGAACGGCGAATGAGAAGGTGCCGACGGTGGTCGGCTTGCCAGTGGTGCTGCCCCCGGAAGACAATGCCAACCCGGGCGGGAGGGCACCGGATGAAATCGACCACTTGTAAGGCTTCACGCCCCCTGCAGCCCCTAGGACCACAGTTGCATAGGTGAGCCCTACTTCGCCCATGTGGAAAGGCACGCTGGTGATGATCAGCTTCGCCGGGCTGGGCGAGGCTTTCGGCGAAGGGGACGTTTCTGCCGGCGGCGAACTGGTCGGCTCGGAGCTGGGCGTCGTGATTACAGCGGAAGTCGAAGGGCTTGTTTCAGGGGAATTCGCAGGCTGTTCACTGATCGCTTGCGCGCAGGCGGACAGGATCAGGACAAGACCACCGACTAGGGCCGCGCGGACCACACCTCTCCTCTTTTCCATGACGAAGTTTGTTGCGGGGCAAATTGTATTGACCCCAGTAGTAATCCAATCTCACTAGCTCGCATTTGGCGCCGTGGGCCGCTGATAACGCCAGCCGACGTTAATGACAACGGTCGCGCTAGTCGTGCAATTCGAGGTCGAGCTACACGGACGAGGCTTTGCGGTACGCGACCGCGGCCTGCTATTAGAAGGATCATCGCTGCGGCCAGGGTGGCAGCTGAGGTTGATGTTCGCGCTAGCAAGTATTGACCA
>Ga0307312_10000054_pt1 | contig 38228 bp, 35 predicted proteins | sample ER_DNA_202_FD_194489 | JGI IMG/M metagenome (GOLD analysis project Ga0307312, IMG submission 194489) | Bulk soil microbial communities from the East River watershed near Crested Butte, Colorado, United States - ER_DNA_202 | ecosystem: Environmental > Terrestrial > Soil > Floodplain | place... | reverse complement strand
ATCTCCAACAGCTCGCGCGGCGTCCATTGCCGGAAGGGCTGCTGCGGTAGCTTCGGATTGGTGTCGTCGCTGTAGTTATAGAGCCCGCCGCGCATTGCCGCGAGCTGCCTGAGGGTGATCTGGTTACCGCTCGGCACGCCCTCGACGAAGCGATCGATCGGGTCGTCAAGACCAAGCTTGCCCTGGTCCGCCAGCATCAGGACGGCTGTGACCGTGAAGGTCTTGCTGTTGCTGCCGATGCGCATGTAGAGATCGGTGGCCATCGGCTGGCGGGTCGCCGTATCGCGCACGCCGAACGCCCGCACGTACGGCTCGCGGCCGTCCTGCCAGATGCCGACGATGGCGCCGGGGACCGATGCGCGCTTCATGGCGGCAGGGATCGCGTTGTCCAACGCGTCGGCTCGCTGATCAGCGAGACTCGACGCATTGCATCCCACCAGGAGTCCGGCCGCGATTGTGGCCATCATCGCGACCGTACGCAGTCGAAGCAACGTTAGCTGGCTAGTCATTTCGCCCACACTCGAAAGACGTTAGCGGTAGACTCGGCGGCCCTGGTCTCGATCAAGAGACCGCACACTGTCTCGTGGCCGCTCTTGGGCAGATAGTCGAGCAACTCGACGCCCCAACGTGAGTGCGCGATGAACGGTCCCCAGCCGCGACGGCCTTGAGGCGGATATCTTGTCAGGGACACGCACTCGGCCGCCTCCGCGGCGGTACGGACCAACGGAAACATTATGCCTTCGGCGCCGGCATCGAGGGCCGGCTTGACATACGCCTCGTCCCGTTTGGCAACGCGGACCCAAGGCGAGCAACTGGTCCCAGCGGTTGCCGCGATCATGGCATGCAGATTTTCCATGCCAGTCGGCGCATGTTCCTGATCGATGACCAGCCAATCGGCGCCGGCCGCTGCGAACGCTTGCGTTACAACCGCGGAGGGGATGAGGCACAAATATCCGCCCAACAGGTCCTTACTCTTGTGGATGCGATCCTTCATGCTCGCCATGGCTGTGCTCCTTTGGCAGCCGAAGTCAGCAATGCCGGACAAGGCTGCGCGCTCGCCCGGCTTGGCGGCTATCGAGAGAGAGCAGGCCGTGTTTCAGTGATGGGCCGAAACGCTCTTGACGCACTCGGACAGCAAATCACTGGTCGCAGAATGGCCGACGTCACCCAGACTGATGATGCCGACCATCCGCTTGCTCTTGTTGATCACCGGCAGCCTGCGGAGCTTCAGCTTCTCCATGTGATGCACCGCCTTTGCGAGGTCATCGTCCTCCCGGCAACAATGGATGCCTGCGGTCATCACATCGCGCGCCATCGAGCGGCCAGCATCGAAGTCGTTGCTCGCAAGCCCTTTGCAAACGATGTCGCGGTCGGTCACCATCCCGATCAGTCGGTCGTCCTCGCCAATCGGAACGCAGCCAATGTCATGCTCCCGCATCAATTTCGCTAGTTCGGTGACAGTGGTGTTGGGGCTGACCCAGTCGACACCCTTGTGCATCACGTCTTTGACTTTCATGGCGGACCTCCGTTACTGGAGTTTCAGGTGCACTTGATGCAATGCAGCACAGCCCCCGTTATCTCAACTATACAACCGATCGGGTGCGACCTGTTAGACCATGGTGGCACCAAATTTTTCGAAGACGGATGTGCGCCGAGCCAGGTTGGATTCGCTGTATCATTGATTGATACCGGAATTGACATATGTATCATACAATGATACATCTGGCCTGTGATCAGGAGCTTTCGGGACAAGGCCACCGAAGCCGTCTTCAACGGCGAAAGTCCGAAGGGCTTTCCGGCCGATCTGGTCAAGGTGGCGCGCCGGAAACTGCGCTACCTCAATGCCGCGGGCGATCTCGGCGACTTGAGGTCACCTCCAGGCAACCGTCTCGAGGCGTTGGCGGGCGATCGCAAGGGGCAGCACTCGATCAGGGTCAACGACCAATTCCGGGTGTGCTTTGTTTGGACGGCGGAAGGCCCGGCGGGGGTCGAGATCGTGGACTACCACTAGAAGAGGACGGGACAATGGCCAAGAAGCTCAAGCCCATGCATCCCGGTGAGGTTCTGCGGGAGGAGTTCCTGGTTCCGCTGAAAATGTCGGCGGGCGCTCTTGCCAAGGCCTGCGGCTTGCCTCGCACGCGGATCGAGCGGATCGCCAGCGAACAGACCGGCATTACCGCCGATACTGCGCTTCGGCTCGCCAAGGCACTCGGCACAACGGCACAACTTTGGCTCAATCTGCAGAACGACTACGACGTTCAGATCGCGAAGCGCGATCTCGGCAAGGTTCTCGATAGAATCGAGACCGTAAACAAGCCGGCGGCGGCCTGACCGGCGCTGCTGGCGACGATGAGCAGGTCGTTGCTGCCGATCGGCTTTCCGGCCGTGATCGTGCCGGGTCTGGCCCGTCGCTGAGCCTTAGAGTTGGACGCCATGAGTCAGTCCCAAACGCAATGCCCGGTTCATGGCCGCGAAGGCATCGGGCTCAGTGTGGGCACATCGCCTTTGCGGTCGATCGCGGCGAGCGGGTCGGGTTCTTCTGGGGTGACGACACCGATACCGCCCGTCCGGATGCCTGGTGCCTGCAGTGCGAGCAAGAGCTCCGTGCCCTCAATGGTGCGTCATCCGAGCAGTGGTTCCGCGATGCTCACTTCAAGGTCTTCTGCGCCAAATGCTGGGATGAGGCCAAACACATCTGCGGCGGATTTACGGGCCCGTAACGGACGGCGCGGCAATCCGTGATTTGCCGCCATGGCAAATCAAATCCGGGCGTTGGGCTGCGGCAAATCAACCCGACGGGCAAATCACTTCTGATTTTCCGAAATGGTGTCAAGCCCCGAAATCAAAAATATTTTTGTTTTCGTTCTACCCAAATCAGATGCATATCCAAAGCCGTCCCACCCACAGAGGGGCGTATCGCGATCGTCACGGACGCGGGATGGGATGCGGTGGACGTGAGAGCGTCAGGCGCGCAAGGCAATCGCAGGGCGAGATGAACCTCGTGAGCGGTCAGCGGCGTGCAGGATGATCGGCGCTTTTTGCGTACGGTGAAGCCGTGTGGTTCTGGCACCCGTTGCTGGTGCTAAATTCGCGGAGGCCAAGTCGGCCCGACCGGGCAGACAAAGCCTTAATCCGCGGATGACGGTGACAAGACGAATTCGTCGCCGGGGAGAGCACGAAATAAGCCGTAAAACCATTGCGTGCGGGAATGCCGGGTGATTTCCGGTGTACCTGTGGTGACTAACTCGTGTGTTTTTTTATACACACGAGGCTGCGGGTGCATCGACACCCGGCATTCCCCACGCCCTCGTTTTGCTGGGCGAACCGTTCACGCACAGCTCGGGCACATCGCGCCGCGAGATCGCGGGGTCGTATCTGAAATTGTCTTGGTTGTTTGAAAATTGAATCGAAAGTTGCACTACTATTTACGTCGTCCCGGACAAGCGAGCGCCGCGAGCGCGATCCGGGACCCATAACCACGAATGTCTATTGCTGCCCGAAGCTGGGGCCGCAGTTGTGTCTGGACCAGGCATCGGTGGTTATGGGTCCCCGCTCCAGTGCGCAATTGCGCACTAGGCGGGGACGACGAGTGTAGGGTGATCATCGCGTTTTTTGCAACGTTGCCGCGTTCTGTCAGTTCAACCGAGCAGCAACAGCGCGCCGGCCAGAAAAAGCGCCAGCGTCCAGATCAGGTCGACGTTAAACCAGGCGCGCCGCAGGATTTCGAGCCCGACCCACTCGTAGACGGCGACCGCGACAGCCGTCGTCACCGTCAGCATTGCCAGCGTGTGAATCCCGATGGCCAGCAGTGCGGTGAGCCATGGGCCGACGGAAGATGGTTGCGAGGCCGCCGGAAAGCACAGCGGCATCAGCAGTGGCCATAGCATCAGACCCGCGCCGTGCGTGGTCGCCATCAGAAACGACCACAGCGCGAGCGCCACCAGTCCCGCCTGCATCCCGACGCGCACGCGGTGCCGATGTCCGTAGCGCCAGTGATACAACGCCCAACCGATCAGGAAGAGGCCGGCGCCGATGCGGACCGCGCGCAGATCGATCACGAAGCCGGCCCAGAGGAACGCACCGGCCACGATGGCGATCGAGAGCGCATGCCCGAGCGCTATCGGCAGCGGCGAGAGCCATACGATGTGCCGGCTATGACGATGAAGTCCGAGCGCGACCGCGAACAGCCAGCCCATCGCAGGATTGAGACCATGAAAGGCGCCAAGGCCGGCGAGCGCGAGCCATGGCCATAACTCGCTAGGGACAGGGCTCATGCGTCGCTATTCCGACCTGTCGCGGCTCCGGCTGTGTGCCGCGCGCCCGGATGCAGCCGATTGGATCGGGCTGCATCCTGTGTTCGTGCCTGCGGCCGGCACGCGAAAAATGATCCGCCCTATCTCTTCATGGATAGCAATAGGAATCCGACGAACAGTCGCCGCCTTCGAGGCGCACCTGATGCGGCCGGTGAGGCGCCGGCCACTGCACGAAGAATTTGGAATCGAAGGCGATGCCGCCTTTCGGATCGGCATCGAGCTTGACCATCCATCCCTCGATGCCGTCGGGATAGAACTGTGGGTCGATGGCACCGTACAGCGAATTGGTGAAATAAACGCGCCGTCCGTCGCGGCTGATCTCCACCATCTGCGGCCCGCCGCTGAGTGCGCCGTTTTTGGCGACGGGATGCGTTGCCTTCGAGACGATGCCGCCGATGCGCACCTTGCCGGTCAGCTTTGGCTTGAACGGGTCGGAGACGTCGTATTGCTGCAGGTCGCCGGTGCCCCAGCAGGCGACATAGAGGAACTTGTCGTCCATCGACAGGTCGATGTCGGTGACCAGCGGCGGGCAGGCCTTGAATCCCTTGAGCACCGGCGGAAGCTGATCTTCGCTGGCGGGTTCGGCCGGGATCTCGATCACCTTCTGCACCGCCCACTTGTCGCCGTCGCGATACCAGGTCCAGATCGAGGACGACAGGTTCTCCAGGCTCACCACGCAGTTGACGAAGCCGTAGGCCTTGGTCGGATCGTGAGCCGGCCGGAGTTCGAACACGAGCTGGTACTTGTCGCCGAAGTCGATGGTCTGCAGGTGCTTCCGCTTCTGCAAATCCCAGAAATGCAGCCGCCTGCCGTATTTGGCGCCAAGCAGCACTTCGGGGATCAGCCCGTTCTCGATTGTGTCGGGCGTGCCCCACTCGCTGGTGACCAGCGTGTCGTGGCCGAGGTGCCACCAGGCATCATATGCGAGATACTGAGACCCGCGATCCATTTCCCACTGCCCGAGCACGTCGAAGCTCTCGTGATCCATCAGGAAGATGCCGCCCGGTCCCTTGCCCTCGCGGTTGCCGAGAGCGGCGACATAAATGCCTTCGGGACCGCAATGCACCGTATGCGGGCGCGTGTAACCGGCCTTGTCGGCGACTTCGTCCGGCTCAATCACCTTGACGATCTTCGGATTTCTCGGATCGGGCTTGGTGTCGAGGATGTGGATGCGCGAAGACCTCAAGCCCGGCACCACCAGATAGCGGCGCTCGACATGCGGATGCGGTGCGTTGGGACACAGGCACGAGGAGCAGGCATTCCAGCCGAAATGATGCAGCTCGTCACCGGCGTTCGGCATCGGCGTCGTGCTGATGATCCTGGAGTAGGATGCTGATTTGGGATCGACGTCGACGACAGCGATCGCGTCGGGCGTTTTTCGGTTGGGATCGAACGCGGCAACGTAAGCCACGGTTTCCGGGGCGGCCTTCGAGGCCATGCGCGGGGAGGGATAGAAACTGGGATCGGGTTTCCACGTCATGTGCGGTGCTCCTCCTGGGTCATGTCCATTTGAACAACCAAATCCGCGGATGCGCCCACAGCCGCAGGATATTTCACTGGGCCAGTCTTGCGGAGCCGATCTTAGGCCGAACGGACGGTATCGGGGAGCCGAAAAATTGCGGTGCGGCGATTTGTTTCCGCCCGAACTGCGGCCGTTCACTCGGACTGCAATGATTTTGCGACAGCAGTGTCAGTCGCGGCCGGCTCGAATAGACCAATTGCTATTTTGGCGGGCTCACATTCGCGGTGAGCATCACGATGCGCCACACATCGCCGTCACGCACAACGACCCAGCCGAAGCGTCCGCCGGTCTGTTTGCCGGCCACTTCGCCGGAGCCGAACAAAGCATAATCGCCCGCAGCCCAAACGGCGTTGCCGGCCGCCCCGGCGTCGTTCGTTGTAACCGTTTCCCTGGTCCAACCCGCTTTCATACGGCCGGCGAGCGCCTTTTCGATCGCCTCGCGTCCCTTGACCACGGCACCGGAGGGCGCGTTGAAGACACCATCCTGGGTGAACATTCCGGCAAGAGCGGCCGCATCGCCGGCATCATAAGCCGCGACCCATTTGGCTGCGAAATCGTCGGCGGTCTTCTTTGCATCCTGCGCGCAGGCAGTGGAAGCCGAAATGATCAGAACGAACAGGGTTAGAAACGAACGGAGATTCACGTGATCCCTCCATCGCTTGTCTTGTTCACGCCGACGCGATGCAAATGCCATCTCCTCGCCCTTCTTGGACGTTTGCGAAACAGCGTCAGCAAGTGTGCTTCGAATATCATGGAGAATCAACTTGCTTCGAGAGGGAAACAAACGGCGTCGCTCGAAATGACTTTCGCGCGTCCGGCTTTGCCGCCCGGTCAAATGGCCGGGGCAAACCCGGCCGTCCGGCCGATAGTCTGGAGCTGCGGCATCGCCCAGTTTCGTGCCTATCTTCAGTGGATAGGAGTTTTCCATGACCGATCAACCGGACCTGTTGGCCCAATTCTCGAACGCCCTGGCCATGCGCGCGGAAGCTGCGAAAAATGCTGTCGTCGCTATCCGCCTTGCACACGGGCGGCACATCACGGGCATGGCGTGGCGGTCTGACATTGTCGTCGCCTCCGAGCAGTCGCTGCCGCGAAATGATGACTTTGAACTTGTCGCGGCAGGGGGCTCAGTGCTTACGGCCAGGATCGCCGGACGCGATCCCGGCACCAATATCGCGATCCTGCGGCTGGCGGGGCAGATTGCGTCGCCGTCGATCGCCGCGGGCGAGGCGCATACCGGCGCCATTGCCCTTGCGATCGGAGCAGACGGAACGGGTGGCGCGAGTGCGCGGCTGGGGCTCGTCAATCTCGCGGGCGCCGAATGGCATTCCAGCCGCGGCGGTCTGATCGACCGGCGCATCGTGCTCGATGTCAGACTCGCTCAGCGCGAGGAGGGCGGGCCCGTCTTCGACGCCGCCGGCGCGTGTCTGGGCATGTCCACCTTCGGGCCACGCGGCCGGGTCATTGCGATTCCGACCGCGACCATCGAACGCATCGTCCCGCTGCTGCTCAAGGACGGCCGCATCGCGCGCGGCTGGCTTGGTGTCGCTCTGCAAGCCGTCGCCGTGCCCGATGCGCTACGCGAGACCGCCGACCAGTCCAGCGGCTTGATGGTCATGTCGGTTGTTGAAGACGGCCCGGCGGCGCGTGCAGGAATTGTGGCGGGCGACATCATCCTGAGTGTTGACGGAATAGCGGCGCATCGATTCCGAAAAATCGCCGGATATTTCGGTTCCGACAGTATCGGGCGAAAGGCGGATCTTCGCCTGATCAGGAGCGGCAAGGTGATTACGGTGCAGACGACGATTGCGGAACGTCCCGCGCATGAGTGAAGCGGCAAGCAAACTGGCACCTATCGCGCGGCTGCGCGTGGCCGTCCACGCCGTGGATTTGCCGCGCCGTAGTGCCTTGAGCAGAGTGGTCGCCGAGGCCGGGCACGTTGTGGTCGGCGCGCAGGATGCGGCCGACGTGGTGCTGGCGGACGGCGACTGCCCGCCGGGTGAAACCCGCCCCGTCGTCATACTCGGAGGCACCGGTCATGATTTGCCGGGCGTGCTGTCCCGCGAGGCGGACGCGAGCCAGATCGATGCCGCCATACGCGCGGTTGCCGCCGGCCTGGTCGTTCGCTTGCCCGAGGCGATGGATGCCGGCTTTGGCGCCATGCGCGAGACCGATGCTCACGCCCTTCTAACGCCGCGCGAGCTCGAGGTGCTTGCGGCGCTTGCGGAAGGCATGACCAACAAGGCCATTGCGCGCCAATTGAACATCTCGCTGCACACCGTGAAATTCCATGTCGAATCCCTGTTCCGGAAATTGGGCGCGCGCACCAGGACCGAGGCCGTGGCAAAAGCCTCCGAACGCCGTCGCCATGAGACGATCACGTTGTGACGGATAGTTCGGCCGCTGCGCGATAGCCATTGGTCATGCTCCAATACAACTCACGGGCTACACCCGACGAGTACCCCGTTCCGGGCAACCCATCATGCCCGTGCGCCCCGTTGCGGAGTTGCGATCAGGCGCAGGATACTCATGACGCATCCGACCGCGGCGAATGCTGCACCAAGCACCAGTGCGAGCGTAGCTCCTTCACGACCGGCGAGGCCAAAGCAAAGCGCCGCAAGCGCCGCTCCGCTCGTCTGCCCCGCCAGGCGTGCCGTCGCCACGATGCCGCTCGCGCTTCCGCTACGATCGGCGGGCGCGCTGGACATCAGAGCCTTCATGTTCGGAGCCTGGAAAAAACCAAATCCGCATCCGCAGATTGCCATGCGCCAGACGATGTCGACGACGTCAGGCCTCGCCGGAAGCATCGCCAAAAGCGCCATCCCCAGACCGAGCATTGCGAGACCGAGGCCGCCGAGGACGCCAGCGGGGTAGCGATCGGACAGACGTCCTGCGATCGGCGCCATCGTGGCCACCACAAGAGGCCAGGGGGTCATGAAAAAGCCGGTCGCGACCTGCGAGCGGCCAAGAATGTCCTCGAAGTAGAATGGCAGGGAGACGAAAGCCAGGCCCTGCGCCGCAAATGAGCAGATCGCGGTGGCAGTGGACAGCGCGAAAAGCGGATTGCGAAACAGGTCGATTGGCAGCACCGGAGCCGGATGATCCGCCTGTCTGCGGATCAGAACCCAGCCAAGCAGCACGGCGGTGGCAAGCTCGATCGATACAAGTCCAGGCCGCGCGTGATGGGCCGCGCTTCCGATCCCCAGAATGAAAAGGCCAAGACAGCTCGCGGCTAACAGCGCGCCTGGAAAATCGAAGGCATGCGTTGCTCTCGGGGTACGCGGCAATGTCTTCAGACCGATCAAAATCGCAACCAGCCCGAAAGGAATGTTGAGGGCAAACAGCCAGCTCCACGGCCCAATTGCGAGAATGCCGGCGGCGACCGTCGGGCCGAGCGTGAAGGCAGTGGCGACGACCAGCGCGTTGTATCCGAAGCCACGGCCCTGCCGGCGCCCCGGATAAACGAAACGAACCAGCGCCGTATTCACGCTCAGGATGCCGCTGGCGCCCAGACCCTGCAGCGCGCGCGCCGTCAGCAGGCTGGGCAGCGACCAGGCGCACGCGCAAGCCAATGACGCCAATGTGAACAGCAGAAGGCCTCCGAGATAAATCCGGTGGTGACCGACGATTTCGCCAAGCGCGGCGAGCGGCAGTAGCGTTGCCACCAAAGCAATCTGATAGACATTCACCACCCAGATGACATCGGCCGCGTTGACATGAAGATCGGCCGCGATAGCGGGGAGGGCGATGTTTGCGATCGCCGTATCGAGCGACGCCATCGCAAGCGCGGTGAAAATCGCGGCCGCGGGCCACCCCTGGCGTTCTGCCGGCAGGCCATCGGCCACAGCCACGACATTCGCCGAAATTATTTCCGTCGACATCCTGAATCCCAAAGAGGCTCCAAACATGCGGGAAGTAGTACGGATACGGCCGACCAGCAGGCGACTCTCTGCATGCCGCATATGCGAAGCGGAATGTCGGGGACTCAGAGCGTTTTTCGTTCGTGCTGCACGAAGCAGACGATCTTTTTGACCCGCGGGACGGAATGGCCAACAGGTCGGGCGAATATGGCCTCGCCAAACGCGTCGCTATCTTGAACTGTCCTGCAATATGCACTCTATAATCGTGCAATCCACGAACAACAGGCCGAACCTCATGACCGTGCACGAACGCAGCGTCTCGGCGTCGATCGATCCGGTAAAACTGGACCGTCTCGCCGAATTGGCCATCAAGGTGGGGCTGCAGCTCAAGGCAGGACAGGATCTGCTGGTGACGGCGCCGACGGCGGCGCTGCCTTTGCTGCGGAAAGTCGCCGAGCATGCCTACCGGGCCGGCGCAGGTCTTGTGACCCCGGTCCTGTCTGACGAGGCGGTCACCCTGTCGCGCTACCGGTTCGCGCTGGACGATGGTTTCGATCGCGCTGCCGGCTGGCTCTATGACGGGATGTCGAAGGCGTTTGCCGCCAACACCGCCCGGCTCGCGATCGTCGGCGACAATCCCATGCTGCTTGCCGCCGAAGACCCGGTCAAGGTCGCGCGCGCCAGCAAGGCCAATTCTGTCGCATATCAACCGGCGCTGGAAAAGATCGTCAATTTCGACATCAACTGGAACATCATCGCCTATCCGAGCCCGTCATGGGCGAAGCAGGTGTTTCCCGACGACGAAGAGAACGTCGCGGTCGCAAAACTCGCGGACGCGATCTTCGCCGCCTCGCGCGTGGATAACGACGACCCGATCGCAGCGTGGGACAAGCACAACGCCACGCTGCGCCACCGGACCGAATGGCTGAACGGGCAGCGGTTCAGCGCGTTGCATTACTCCGGACCGGGCATGGATCTGACGATCGGGCTCGCCGAGGGCCATGAATGGGTAGGCGGCGCCTCCACCGCGAAAAACGGCATCACCTGCAACCCCAATATTCCGACCGAGGAAGTGTTCACCACGCCGCATGCGACGCGGGTGAGCGGGCACGTGGTCAGCTCCAAGCCGCTGTCGTACCAGGGTTCGCTGATCGACGGCATCGCGGTGCGGTTCGAAGAAGGATGCATCGTCGCAGCCAAGGCCGCGCGCGGCGAAGAGGTCCTCAACAAGGTACTGGATACGGACGAGGGGGCGCGCCGGCTCGGCGAAGTTGCGCTGGTGCCGCATTCATCGCCGATTTCGAAGAGCGGTCTATTGTTCTTCAACACGCTGTTTGACGAGAACGCCGCCTGCCACATCGCGCTCGGCCAATGCTATTCGAAATGCTTTATCGACGGCGCTAGGCTGACGTCCGAGCAGATTGCGGCACAGGGCGGCAACAAGAGCTTGATCCATATCGACTGGATGATCGGCTCGGATCAAACCGACATCGACGGCGTTCACGCCGACGGCAGACGCGTCCCCGTATTCCGCAAGGGCGAGTGGGCCTGATAGGTTTCGCTAGAGCCTCAGGCCGGTTCGGGCGCCAGTTCGGGACTGACGGGTTGCAAGCCGCCAAACCGGCGTTCGCGGCGATGGAACGACGCCAGCGCTTCCGCGAGATCATCGCCCCCAAAATCCGGCCACATCCGCTCGGTGAAATGCAATTCGGCGTATGCGCTCTCCCAAAGCAGGAAGTCGGACAGCCGCTTCTCGCCGCTGGTCCGGATTACGAGGTCGACGTCGCGTAGCCCGGCTTCGCCGGTGACGAACGCGGAAAATAGCTCCCGGGTGAGATTGCCTGTCCCTGCAGCCTTCACAGCGGCATTGAGGATCGCGTCGCGGGCGGAATAGTCGACGGCGATGCGCAGATGCAGGGCATCGCCTCGCGCGGTGGCGGCTTCCGCGCGCCCGATTGCTGTTGCGATGCCGTCGGGGAGGCGATCGCGGCGGCCGATCACCGTAAGACGAACGCCGTTGCGAACCAGGCTTTCGACTTCGCTCGCCAGATAAAACCGCAACAGCGCCATCAGCGCTGTGACCTCCGCCTTCGGCCGGCGCCAATTGTCGCTGGAGAAGGCGTAGAGCGTCAGTGTCCCTACGCCCTGCTGCGGCGCGGCTTCAACCACACGCCGGATTGCCTCGAGGCCGGCTTCGTGGCCGCGCAGGCGCGACAGCCCTCGTCGCGTCGCCCATCGTCCGTTGCCATCCATGATGAGGCCGACATGGAGCTTGGATTGCAGTTTGGATGAGAGATTGCTTTGCATTACAAAGCTTCCTTTCAAAAAAAGGGACGACGATCAGGCCGGAAGGATACCGAGCTTGCGTGCGGGGGCGCCTTCCTTGCCTGCAGCCCTGGCCGCGTCGCGGACCAGCCGCTCCAGCACGACGAGATAATCGAGAAAGCGGCGGCGGCCGATTTTTGTAAGCCGACAGCGGGTATGAGGCCGGTTGCCCTCGTAGCCCTTGGTTACTTCGACCAATCCTGCTTCCTGGAGCACCTGAAGGTGACGGCTGAGGTTGCCATCGGTCAGTCCGCAGAACTGCTTGAGATCGGCAAAGCCTAATCCCTTGGGATGGGCCATCAGCGAGGTCAATAGCCCCAGCCTGGCCTTCTCATGAATCACCCGATCGAGACCGTCATAGGAGAACGGCGCGCTGTTGGTTTCAGTCTTCGACATCGGTTTCTCCGGAAGCAAAGTGCAGGATCGCAGCCATCAGCAACTGGCCGATCACGAAGGGAAGGCCCATGGTCCAGGGCGACAATGCGTGGCTCTGACTTGCCAGCAACAGCGTCGCAAAACCTGCGACGAAATACCAGGCGCCGCCAAACGCCACGGTGCGAGGCAGCGAGCGGACAGATGCGAACACCCCGAGGCTCACCAGCACCTGCCATAGGCCGGGGAGCATCCACAGCGTCTCCGGCGCGAACTTCCAAAGCATCACCGCCAGCAAGGCGCCGGCAATGCCGGGCGGCAGAAACTGCTCGACGGCCTGATGCACCATGGCATCGGCGAGACCGGAATGATGCCGGCGCGACCGCGCCTGCATCTCGATCCAGATCATCGCCCCCGACAGCAGCGCGGTCGCAGCCCAGCCGGAGAAAAACGCCAGCGGATGGCCGGTCGGATCGTCCAGCCACAGAAATTGCAGGAGCGCGGTGAGCAGGGCCAAACCGCCGGTGGCGGCGACGGTTGCCGGGCCATAGCCGCGAAACGCCGTGCCGGCGGCAATCTGGCTGCGAATGGCGAAAATGTCGGCCAGCGCCTTGTCGAGATCGCGCATCTCTCCCCCAAGCTTTGCAATACAAAGTATAGCCGACTGCGAAGTAAATACAAGCATGCCGGATGGCGGCGTAGGCGCTCACAAAGGGAGTTGCAGCGCGCAGGACGCGATAGTCAACGTGCTTGCGCGAATGCTGCCCGGTGGCGCAATACGGCTTCGCTATTGCGCCTACGATGCCACTTCAGGCCGATTTTGCCATCAATTCGCTCTGGCCCTCCCGCACGAGCACCTCGAAGGTCTTGGGCTTCGCGCCGCCGAGCTTTTCGATCGTATCGGTCACCGCGAAACGGGCCCTGTCCGGATCAAGGCCGGCGGCGCGGAGCGCCTTCCAGAGCGAGGACAGATGCTCGAGCGCGTGCGCGTTGAGGCCTCGCGCAAGCGCCTCGCTGCGCCAATGGTCGTCCGAAATCTCTTCGTAGCGCACGTTCTTGCCGAGAACGCGCCCGAAGGTCGCGATGATGTCCTTCAGCGAGATGACGGTGCCGATCACCGGATAGGCGGTGCCCGCCGTCAGCGAGGGGCTGGTCAACAGGCCGACCGCCACACGCGCCACATCCTCGCCGGCGACGAGCGGAAGCAAGGTCTGCTCCTCGCCCCAGGGCAACCGGACGGCCCCTTGCGCCGGCAGGCTCAAGCGGACCAGGGAGGCGAGATTCTCGTAGAACACGGTGGCCCGGACATGCACGGCTCCGATTCCCGCCCACTCGAAGACCTGTTCGGACAAATAATTTTGCCGCATGCGCGGGGTAGGCGCGTCCACCGAGGACTGCAGCATCACCAGATTGACCAGGCGTGTGATTCCCGCTTCGCGTGCGGCCACGGCCATCGCCGCCGTCGCATCGAGCAAGCCGTCCTGCACCGGATAGGCGAAATAGATCGATGAAGTGCCCTGCACCGCGCGCTGCACCGAGCGGATGTCGAGGAAGTCGCCTTCGAATATTTCGGCGCCGAGCGTACGCAGCTGTTCCGAACGTTCGTCGATCTTGTGAACAAAGGCGCGAACCGGAATCCCGCGCGCGAGCAGCATTTTGGATACGTGCCGCCCGGTCTTGCCCTGCCTGCCGCCGGCCGCTGAAGTGACGAGGACTGGTTTTGCCATGGCTGCCTCCTTGCACATTTTGCCTTGTCTTGGTACCAAGCGGTACCAGCTGTTCTGAAACTATGGTACCAACTGGTACCAAGTCAAGGAGAATCATGCCGACGCAAGCGACGGCGAAACAACGCCGGTCAGGCTCCGACGAAACCCCGGCTCGCCAGCGCATCCTTGAAGCGGCCTTTTCGGCGTTCATGGAAAGCGGCTTTGCCGCGGCGAGCACGCTCGAGATCGCCACGCGGGCGCGCGTCTCAAAACGCGAGCTTTACGCGCTGGTGGGCAGCAAACAGGAAATGCTGGTGACTTGCATCCGCGAGCGCGCCAAGCGGCTGCAGATGCCTGACCTTCCCGAGCCACACGACCGCCAAGCCCTCGCGCGAACACTGGAAACATTCGGGACGCAATTGCTGCGCGAGGTCACCGATCCCACCGTCATCGCCGTATTTCGGCTCGCGATTGCTGAGGCGGTACGCGCGCCGGAAGTTGCCCGCGCCTTGAACTCCCTGGGCGTCGAGACCAGCCGTGCTGCTTTGAGGGAGGTGATGACCCGGGCTCGGTCGGCCGGACTCGTCAGCGGCGATACTTCCGGGATGGCCGAGCACTTTGCCGGGCTGCTCTGGGGTAATTTGAAGGTAGGCTTGCTGCTTCGCGTCGCGGAGCGGCCGAGCCCCCGCGAGATCGCGCGACGCGCCCGCGATGCCACTGCAGCCTTCCTGAAACTCTATCCGCAACCGGACAAGGCCGGGAGTGTCGATTAGCCAGCAACCAAGCTTCAGCCTGTAAAACTCCGTCGCCGTCTTTGAGAACAAGGCGGTCTTCTCGGCCTCGCTATATTGCGCGGCGATGCGTTTGAAGGCGTTGAAGATCACCTGATAGCGGCGCTGGCCCTTCACACGACTCTGACGCATGTCGGCTTTTTGGCAAGTCACGTCGCTCGAATGCTATTTCGCGAGGGACACGACCGCCGAATTGCTGTCGCCGAAGCGACGTTCGTAAGCGCGAATATAGGCCTCCTGCGAGGGTTTGAGGTGGCGCCGCGCGAGCGCAATGAGGTCGTTGCGGCGCGGGGCACGCAACGCTTCGATCATTTCGATATGGTCGCGACGCGCTTGATCGAGGGCTTCGGGAAACGCATTGGCATATGAGCGAATGCCGTAAGTCTTTTGCGCGAGTAGTTCGATCGCCTCGATCAGGCATGTATTTGAGCACAAGCCGAACAGCATCTGATGAAAATGCAGATTACTGTAGAAGACTGTAAGCAAGTCGCCCGCGTCGATCGCTGCGCTGTGCTTGCGCTGGAGTTCAGCGAGCTTATCGAGATCGCTTTTGGCGACGGGGAAAGGAAGAATGCGCAGCGCCATCACCTCGAGTTCCTCGCGCACCGCATAGATCTCCCTCACTTCCTTCGGCGTGAGATCGCGCACAATGGCGCCGCGGTTCGGAATACGCCGGATAATTCCCTTCTTCTCCAGTTCGAACAGAGCGAGGCGCACATCGCCGCGATGGGTGTTGAAGCGCTCGCAGAGATCCTGCTCGACCAGGTGCTCGCGCGGATGGCGTCGGCCGAGGACAATGTCCTCTTCCAGGCTCCTCGCGATGACGTCGGAAACCGATTGCTTGCGGACGGGGACCTTCGGCCCCTCACGCGTTGTGCGCGGTGTCCTGGTGCGAAGGTTGCGGGTCACAGGTTCTCGTTTGGCAGACCGAACGGCCATGGCAGTGCTCTGTCGCGTCGCGCTAGTCTACAATATTAAAAACTATATTGTAAACAATCTTGGCCGGCCCTAAGCTCGCTGGGCGTCAACCAGGCGGGCACTGATGAAGGGGCTCGAGCATTCGCGCAGGAGATTCGGCGAACAAGAGCGGTTCATGCTCCTCTTGATCGCGCCGGCAGCGCTTTTGATGGCGCTATTTCAAGTCGTGCCGATCGTGATCGGCGCCAATGCCAGCTTCCGCGACTGGGCGTTGAACAACCCGAAAAAAACCTGGGTCGGCCTGTCTCACTACATCGATGTCATCACGGATCCCGCATTCCTGCAGGTCGTGCTGCCCAACACATTCCTGTTCATGGCCTTGAGCGTCTGCGGGGCGCTCGCGATCGGGCTTTGTCTCGCGCTCGTGCTCAACCGCGGATTCCGTGGCCAGAAGCTGGTGCAGACCATGTTGCTGCTACCGCTGATGGTTGCCCCCGTGATCGCAGCAATCATGATGCGTTGGATGTTCAATGATCAATTCGGAATCGTTAACGTCGTCCTTGAAGCGGTTGGTATCGAAGGTCAGCCGTGGATGGCGCAACGCTGGAGCGCATTCGGAGTCATATTGCTTACCGATATCTGGCTATGGACGCCGTGGTTCATGTTGCTGCTGCTTGCCGGTCTGCAATCTCTTCCCAGCGAGCCATTCGAGGCGGCGGCGATTGACGGCACGACCCCATGGCGGGTGTTTCGCTACCTGACACTGCCGATGTTGCGTCCGGTGATTGTCGTATGCGTGGTGATCCGCTCGATCGATGCGTTTCGCACTTTCGACATCGTGTGGACGCTGACCGGCGGTGGTCCAGCGCGTTCCACAGAGCTTTTCAGCCTCTATGCCTATGTTCACGCCTTTCTCAATCTCGACTTTGGCAAGGGATCGGCAGCGGCCATTATCGGGGCTGTCATCATTTTGGTGGTCGGCCTGCTGCTCTACCGCCTCACCGACCGCGTGATGAAGGTCTAGCCATGGGCATGGTGAAACAACCGATGTTCAGCGAGATCGCGCCCGCCGCACGGCGTGCCTTTTTTGCGTTGGCGATTTTCGCCGTCTGTCTGTTGTTCGTATTCCCGGTGCTGTGGCTCATCCTCACCTCACTGCGGCCGGTATCGGGTGTGTACTATGTTCATCGCGGCCTCGAGTTCACTCTCGGCAACTTTGCGGAGGTGCTGCGTGACGAGCGCATCGTGCACGCCTTCGTCAATAGCGGCTTGATCGCGACGCTCGCGACGGTGCTCTCGCTCATGGTCACGGTGTCGAGCGGCTATATGTTGTCGCGCTTCCGCGGCCCGATTGCCAGAACCTGGTTTGGCACGATCTATGTCTTCCGGTGCGTGCCGTATATCTCCTGGGTGCTGCCGCTGTACTTTGTGACCCAGAGTTGGGGTATCTACGACACCTATCTCGGCCTGCTCTTGCCGCACATTGCGGTCCACATCTGCTTCTTTTCCTGGCTGATGAAAGGCTTCTTCGACGGCATCGATCCCTCGATGGAATATGCGGCCTTGATCGATGGCTGCACCCGATGGGGAGCATTTTTGCGCGTTGCGTTGCCATCGGCCATCCCGGCGATCTCGGCATTGGCGGTATTGTGCTGGCTGTTTACCTGGAACGAATTCCTGTTTGCGCTCATCCTCACCGGCCAGAAGACTCCGGTCATTACCGTCGTTATGGCGCAGTTCGTCAGCGAAATGGGTCTGCAGTGGAATCTGATGAGCGCCACCGCGGTGATGGCCCTGGTGCCGGCATTCGTGCTTACGCTGTTCGGACAGAAATATGTCATCCGCGGGCTGAAAATCTGACGCCAGCGGGCGGCAATTGCGTGAAGATCAACAAGAAAAACAGAGTCAATCAAAGTGGGAGGTAGCGATGAAGTGGTTCAAGACATCGACCGTCAAGACCTGGCTCGTCGCCGCCGCGGTCGGCATCTCGCTTGCCGGCACAGCGACGGCGCAGGACAAGGAACTCCGGGTTGGATACCAACCCAATCCGATTCAGGACGCATCAATTGCGATGATGGAGAAGTGGGGTGCCAAGAATGGGGTCAAGATCATCAAGATCCCGAACTCCTACGGTGTCTACGTCGAGAAAATGACCGCGTCCCTGACGTCGAGTTCGGATCAATACGACGTCATCTGGCACAATGACGATTGGGGCCAGCTCTGGGCGCATTTGCTCGAGCCGACCGACGATGTTGAAGGCCTCAAATACGCGGACAAATGGGGGATGGACGGCATCATCTTCAACAACGCCCAAGGCCAGAACACGGTGGTGCCGATGGGCCAAACCTTCGGGGTGTTCTATTATCGAACCGACCTCGTCAGCGAGAACGAATTGCCCAAGACGCTGGACGACCTGGTGAAGATCAGCAAGAAACTTCAGGCTGAAGGCAAGGTGAAGTTCGGCTATGTCGGCGCCATGGCCATGAACCATACCTGGTTCACCTGGTTCTGGTCGATGTGGGCCAACAATTGCGACGTGTTGTTGCCGGTCTTCGAGCGGGCCAATGCGAAGTTGGCCGCCAACAACTGGAAATCGGCGCTGGAGGAACCGTGCATGCGCCAGGCGGCCGAATTCTGGTGGGACGCCATCAATACCCACAAGATCAGTCCGCGTGGCATGCCGGCCTATGACCGCAACGAGGCCAATGCCATATTCATGGCGGGCGATGCCGCCTTTACGGTAGGCGATTCAGTTTACTGGGCGACGTTCAACGATCCGGCGAAATCCAAGGTCGCCGGCAAGGTCAACATCACCTTCTTTCCCCTCGGTCCCAACCGCAACGAGCCGATGGCCTGGAACGACATCTGGGGCTGGGCCATTCCAAAATCCGTTCCAGCCGAGCGCAAGGCTCTTGCCAAGCGGATGCTCTCCGACATGATGCTCGATGAGGAGGGTCAACGCGAATTGTTTAAACGGACCGGCGCACCGCCGCCCAACAAGGAATTGTGGGACAAGATCGCCAAGGATGACGTGTTCATGCAGCAGCTGAAGAAGTTCAATCTGGGCGTTACCAACAAGGTGCGCAGCGCTTACTATTTCGAGAAATGGCCGGGCGTACACAAGGCCTTCTCCGATGCGGTGACCAAGGCGGTGACAGGCAGCCGCGAGGACATACCGAAAGCCCTCGCCGCTGGTGCACCCCTGGTCAGCAACGCAGCGAAATAACAGCCGCGAATGCCTGCCGCGCCTGTGCGCGGCGGGTTCCGTTGCGAAAAGACGGCCGCAAGAAATGTCTGAAGTCGTACTCAACAAAGTCAACAAATATTACGGAGAGATCCATCACGCGGTGAAGGACGTGGACCTTGCCATTGCCGACGAGGAATTCGTCGCCTTGGTCGGGCCGTCCGGCTGCGGAAAGTCGACCACTTTGCGCATGATCGCGGGGCTTGAGGATATCAGCACCGGTGAAATCCGCATCGGTGAGCGAGTTGTGAACGCTCTGCCGCCCAAGGATCGCGACGTCGCCATGGTGTTCCAGAACTATGCGCTGTACCAGCATATGAGTGTCTACGACAATCTCGCCTTTGGGCTACGCAACAAGAAAGTGCCGGAGGACAAGATCAAGAAGGAGATCGACCGCGCGGTCGGCATCCTCGGTTTGAACGAGTTGTTGCAGCGCAAGCCGCGCCAGCTCTCCGGAGGACAGCAACAACGCGTGGCTTTGGGCCGCTGTATCGTACGAAATCCGAAGGTATTTCTGTTCGACGAGCCGTTGTCCAACCTTGATGCGAAACTGCGCACCCAGATGCGTCTTGAGATCAAGCGCTTGCGCAGTCGGGTGCCGACCACCTCGGTGTTTGTGACCCACGATCAGGTCGAGGCCATGACCTTGGGCGATAGGGTCGTGGTGATGATGGATGGCCGCATTCAGCAGGTGGGAACGCCGCTCGAGGTCTATGGCAACCCGGCGAACAGATTTGTCGCAGGCTTCATCGGCGCCCCGTCAATGAACTTCCTCGACGTCAAGATCAGCGAGGAGGGGCCCGGTCTTTTGGCCGAAGCACCGTCGCTGCGGCTCGCTCTGCCAACGGCGAACAATCGGGCACTGGCTGGCTGGCGGGGCAAAGAGGTATTGATGGGCATGCGGCCCGAACATCTTTCGCTCGGCAGCGACAGTTCGCAATGCGGCTTCGACGCCAATGTCGAAGTGGTTGAGCAACTGGGTTCTGAAATCATCCTTGAAACACGCCTCGGAGATGCTCGGGTAACCGTCGCACGTGTCGACCCGCAGCTCTGCTTCAGGGTTGGTGAAACGGTTCGGCTTTCGGTTCAGCCCGAACGCCTGCATTTCTTCGACCCAATAACCGAAGTGGCGATCCGGTAAGCAACGATGAAAATCGAGGAGTTACGCGCAAACTTCCGGTTTTCGCCAAATGCGAAGGGGCGCGCTTCGGCCTGAGTTCACCCCAATTTGAGCTCGTAAAACTCCGTCGCCGTCTTCGAGAACAAGGCGGTCTTCTCGGCCTCGCTATATTGCGCGGCGATGCGTTTGAAGGCGTTGAAGATCACCTGATAGCTGCACTGGCCCTTGTCGGGGGGAAAGTTGCTCTCGAACATGCTGCGTTCGGGACCAAAGGCCTCGATGCAGGTCTCGATATAGGGACGCCACGCCACGGCGGCTTCCTCCGACGACGGCGGCAGCGGTCGCTCGTGAAAATCATAACCCAATAGCCGCATCGCCAGTCCGCCAAGCTTCACTGCGACGTTGGGACATCTGGCGATTTCCTGGATCGACGCTTTCCACGCTGGAAAGATCTCATCGCGCCGGTTGGCATAGCTGCCGATGCCGATCGGTCCGCCGCAATGATCGAGCACGATCCTGGTATCCGGAAAGGCGCGCGCGAGCTCGGTGAGCTCGCCGATCTGCGGATGAAACAGCCACGCATCGAAGCTCAAGCCGAGCGGCGCCAGACAGGCAAAGCCCTTGCGAAAGGTCGCATCGAGCAACAGGCCTTTCGGGCGTTTGGCATACATGCCGGCGACATTGGCATCCGCGTCCCAGGCGGAAGAATGCCGGATGCCGCGGAAGCGTCCCTGGCCGGCGGCGATTTCGGCTTCGAGAACGGGGCGCGCGGCTTCGCCGAGCAGCAGGTTGACGTGGCTGACGATGCCGGCGCAGATCGCGGCCGGACCATAGCCGCCGCTCGCGCTCATCGCGGCGACGCCATTGGCGAATTCGACCTCGCCGACGGGCCGGAACGCCTCCGGTCCGTGAGCGCGATACATCGAGCGGCAATCGACATAGACGGTCGCAATGATGCTGTGGCCGGACGCGATGTCTTCGGCCATCTCCTCGACCAGATAGCGCTGGCCGCCGCGATCCCACAAATGGTGATGCGGGTCGACAATCGGGCGCGCCGGATCGATGATTTCCTCTTTCCGCAATGCCAGCCAGTCTTCGCGCGGATCGGCATAGAGCCCGCTTTTTGAAGCGGCGGCAGTGCTGGCGGCCATCGGTCGTCACTCCCTGCGTTTTGTTGTTGTCGAGATTGTGCGAAACCCGCCGCGTCAAACACCGTCGAGAATGATGACGGTTGGCACGCTCGGCAGCGAATCCCGCGAAGTCTTCAGGGTGCGCTCGGTCCGCATATCGATCTCGAACTGCTGGCCGATCCGGCGCATGAAGTCGTCGAGCGGGGTCATGAAGCGATGCATCGGCAGCACCACGGAGGCGCGCAGCCGCCGGGTGATATCCGAAATGCCGTCGAGCGACATGGTGTAAGTACCGTCGATCGGGACCATCACGATGTCGAGCCGGCCGATCGCCGCGTAATGGCTTTCGTCGAGCTTGTGATGCAGGTGCCCGAGATGGCCGATGCAGAGGCCTGCGACCTCGAAGATGAAGATCGAGTTACCGTCCTTGATCATCTGGCCGTCCGAATCGTCGCCGTAATAGCGCCTGATGTCGGTCGTCACATTGCGTATCAACACATCGCCGACCCGGAGCGCGATTCGTGCCGGCTGCCCGTCATCGCCCCAGCCGTGCAGCACATGCGGAATGCGGGAATCCGGAAACAGCGAATAATGCGTACTGTGCGCACGATTCATGGTGACGACATCCGGCGGGCGACCCGTCGTGTAGGCACCACTATAGTCGGTCGCGATCCGCACTCCTGCGGGCGTGTCGATGTAATAGGTCGAATGGCCGGCATAGGTGATCGCGACCTCGTCGATCCTGGCCGCAGCTGAGCGAAGGCTGACCGGCGTTGCGCGCGGTGGCGCGTTCGTCATCGCAAGACATTCGCTGCTGCGCGAGGCATCCTGGGCGGCAGCCGGTATGATCAGCTGACACAGCAAGGCAAACGCGGCGGAAAAAGATCGCAGCATGGCAGGGTCCGTGGTCCGGTAGCGGCCACACTGTATCGCGCAATCCCGCCGCGGCAATCACTTGTCCGGGAGGCGCCCCTTTGCGTCTCTCGATCCGCCGCTTAGGCCTGCCGCGGGCTGATTTTCCAGGTGGCCGCGAGGATGCCGGCGGTCAGCAACCCCGTGACAGGCGCGACAAGCGGGACAGCCAGCGCCAGCGCCGCGGTCGCCGCCCATCCGATCGAGGAAAAAGCTTCCGCGAAGGTTGCCAGCCGCGACGAGGTCTGGCGGCGGCGAAACTGGCTGCGCCGTGCCTGCACCCGAAACCAGAGCTGGATCGCGGTCGCCGACGTGGAGGCGACGATGACGCCGACCGCGGTGACCGCCGCCTGCAGCGGCGAGGCAAACAGCAGGGCTGCGACCAGCGGCGCGAAGATCGCGCCGATCGCGATCAGCACTACTTCGATTTTAGCCCGGATGACCCGCGAGGCCGGCAGCGGTGCGGTCGCCACCAAATCGGCAGCGTCTTCGCCCGATATCGTCAGCCATGCAAGTCCGCCGGCGAGCTGGCCCGCCGCCATCACGATAACCGGCGTGATCAGCACGATGGCCAACGAACTGTCGGCAAAGCTTCGCCACAGCAATAGCGCCGGCGGCACCAGATAAAGCAGCTGGATCAGGGTCTGCGACACCAGCCAAGGATCGCGCCGCAGCAGCACGAATTCCTTCCGCCGCAGCGCCTGTTGCCGCGAACTTGCACGAAAAACCATCGCGCGGGAGCCCTGACGGGAGGGTGTGGCGTTCGTCGAAGCGCGGACGACGATATCGGCAAACCCTGGCGAGAATATCGCCATCACGGCGCCAAGCAGGACGAGGCCGCCCGCCAACAAGAGCAGCAGCGCTTCGCCATCGCCAAGCGCGGCGCGCGCCGGCCACCAGACGATGCTCTCAATATCAGGTGCGAACGCCGCCGCGGCATCGGAAGTCAGAACCGCGAACCGCGACAGCGTACTGTAGGACAGGATCGCGGCGATCTGCAGCGCGATGACGAAACCGGCGCCGATGATCGCGGCGAGAATTTGCGCCACCAGCCGCGTCCGGCTCGGACCGATCAATCGAAACAACACGATCGTGACTGCAATCGCAACCGCCGCAGCTGACAGTCCAATCGCCATCACGACGCCGTAAGCTGAAAACCATCTGACGCCACCGCCGATCACGAGAACATCGACAAAAGGCGTTGACAGCACCAGCGCCATCCCGGTCACCGACAGCGCGATCGCGGCGATGCGAACCGAGAATACGTTGGCGAGGGCGACCGGCGACGACATGATCAGATCGAGATCGGCGCGGGCGTAAAACACCCGCGTCACGGATTCGATCGCCTGCGACAGCATCAAGGCCCAGGCCAGGAGTATCGTCGCGGTGATGACGATGAGAGTGGATTTGTCGAGTGGGGCCTGCAGATCCGCAAAGCGGCCAATCACCGCATAGGCCGGCAGGTGCATGATCGCGGCAAAGGCAATCAGGCCGATGATGGCGCGGCGCTTTCGCCCGCGACGTCCGCCCGTCATCATCGCGAGCCATTCACGCCACGCCAGCCGGAATTCGTGCCGGGCAAACCACGTCAAGGCAGTAGCCGAGCTCATGCGGCGGTGGCCTCGACATTCACAAGCGCGATGAACAGGTCTTCGAGGCTGGTATCGTTGTGCCCGTTCTGCTGGCGCAACTCGGCAAGGGTACCTTCGGCGACAAGCCGTCCCGAGGCGATGACGCCGATCCGGTCGGCCATGCGTTCGGCGACCTCGAGAATATGCGTGGTCATGATGACGGTGCAGCCGGCGCGCACGCGATCCCCGAGCAATCCCTTGACGTGGCGCGCGGAGACGGCGTCGAGGCCGGTGAGCGGTTCGTCCAGGATAATCAGCCGCGGATCGTGTACCAGCGCTCCCGCAAGCGCGACCTTCTGGCGCATGCCCTTGGAAAATCCCTCGCAGCGCTCGTGCAGGTGCGGCTCCAGACCGAGCGAGACCAGGAGATCGCGCGCGGAGCGTCCGGAAACCGCCGGATCGACGCCCCAAAGCCCGGCGACGAATTCGAGATATTCCAGCGGCGTCAGCTTGTCATAGATCATGGGTTCGTCGGAGACCCAGGCCATCATTTGCTTGGCCGCGACCGGATCGCGGAGCGCGTCGACGCCGAACACCGCGACCGAACCGGCATCGGGCCGCGAGAGGCCGGCCACCATGCGGAGCGTCGTGGTCTTGCCGGCGCCGTTGGGCCCAACCAGCGCGTAGAATTCGCCTGATTGGACCGTGAGATCGAGCGCATCGACGGCGAGGCGGTCAAAACGCTTTGTTAACCCTCGCACGCGCAGCGCGGATTCAACTGGCTTCATGATGTCGGGACAATCCGTGGTTTCGTATCCGATACGAACCATGGACCCAAGATATTTCGGCGCAGTGAATCCAGCGCCGCAAATCCCGCCAATGCTCGCGACTTGCCCAAAGCTGCGGCATTTCTCCGCAATCCAGGCTTAGGGCGGCAACCAGCGCTTTGTTGACAGGGGTCGGCGCTTTGGGCTCAATAAGCGCCGGACAATGCGAAGCTTTTCAACGCAGGCGGCGCTGGCTAGCAAGTAAACACAAGATGCGCCAAAGGCGGTCGATAGAATCGCCGCGCATCGGGGGAGGATGGCAATGCTGGACTTCGTTCAGCAGCTGGTGAGTGGCATTGCGCTCGGCTGCGTCTATGGCCTGATCGCCCTTGGCTTCGTCCTTGTTTACAAGGCGACCGAGGTCGTCAACTTCGCGCAGGGCGACCTGATGATGCTGGGCGGATTTTTCGCCTTCACCTTCATCGGCATTCTCGGGCTCAATTACTGGATCGGGTTTGCCGCGGCGGTGGCGGCGATGGCGCTTTTCGGCATGCTGGCAGAGCGCGTGGTCGTGCGCCCGATCCTCGGCTATCCGCAGTTTTCCATCATCATGGCGACGATCGGGCTTGGTTATTTCCTGCGCTCAGTCGTCGGCATGATCTGGGGCACCGACGACTTCACGATCGAGACGCCATTCAGCCATGGCGTGTTGCGGATCGGCAGCCTGGTGCTGGCCGATGACAAACTCTCCGTGATCGCGGCGACCATCATCCTCTGCGCGCTGCTCTATCTGTTTTTCAACAGGACCACGCTCGGCACAGCGATGCGCGCCAGTTCGGAGAACATGCTGGCGGCCTATTATATGGGCATACCGGTCAAGCGCGTGGTGTCGATCGTGTGGGCGATCAGCGCGGCGGTCGCGACCTGCGCCGGCGTATTGCTGGCGCCGATCACGTTCATTCATTCCAATGTCGGTCTGGTGTTGGGGCTGAAGGCGTTTCCGGCGGCTGTGCTCGGCGGCTTCGGCTCGATTCCCGGAGCGGTCGTCGGCGGCGTGCTGATCGGTGTCATCGAGAGCATGGCCGGCTTCTATCTGGCGCAGGGGTGGAAGGACGTCGCGCCCTACATCGTTCTCCTGGTGGTGTTGCTTCTCAAGCCCGAAGGCCTGTTCGGCCTCCACATCCGCAAGAAGGTCTAGGAAGCAGTCATGCGGTTCATGTTCAAGACCGATTATGAAGACGACATAAGGCTGTTTCCACACAGTGGTTACGCCATCTCCTACGGCATTCTGCTGGCGCTGTTGCTGATCGCGCCATTCGTGCTGGGCAGCTATATCGTCAGTCAACTGGTATTCGTCTGCATCTACGCCATCGTCGGCGTTGGGTTGATGATCCTGACCGGGTTTACCGGGCAGGCGTCGTTGGGTCACGCCGCCTTTCTCGCCATCGGCGCCTACACCACCGCCTATCTGCAGCAATTCAACGTGCCCTTCCCGGTCTATTTTCTTGCCGCCGGGCTGTTGACCGGCGTCATCGGCGCCCTCGTCGGATTCCCGGCCCTCCGGCTGCAGGGGATTTATCTTGTCATCGCCACCATTTCCTTCGCCTTCATCGTCGAAGAAATCCTGGCGCGCTGGGAAAGCGTGACGAACGGCAACGAGGGCATGCGCGTCAAGACCATTCAGCTGCTCGGCACCAGCGTGCCGCGCGACAGTCCGGCATTCTATTTTCTCTGTCTTGGCGTGCTGGTTTTGACGATCGTGGGCACGCTCAATCTGCTGCGCTCGCCGACCGGCCGAGCCTTCGTCGCGATCCGCGACAGCGAGACGGCCGCACGAAGCATGGGCGTCAACGTCTCGCTCTACAAGGTAAAATCATTTGCGATCAGCGCGGCCATCACCGGCTTTGCCGGCTGCCTGTTCGCGCACAAGCTGTCCTTCATCAGCCCGGAGATGTTCACGCTGCAGCTCTCGATCGAGTTCATCATCGTGATCCTGATCGGCGGCGCATTCAGCCTGCACGGCGCGGTGCTGGGAGCGATCTTCATCGTCATGATCGATCCGTTCCTGACTTACCTGAAGGACGATCTGCCCGGCATGGTCGCGGGGGTCGCGGCGGCGCTGGGCGCGGGTGCGGAACGCGCGGCGCGCATTCAGGGCAATGTCGCCGCGTTCGCTTCCGCCAACGGCCTGAAAGGCGCGATCTACGGGGTGATCATCGTGCTGTTCGTGCTGTTCGAGCCGCTCGGCCTGTACGGGCGCTGGCTGAAGATAAAACTCTTCTTCCAGCTGTTCCCGCTTTACAAGCGCGCCACCTTCAAGCGGCAGAAGATCTACGTCAAATCGGAGCGGAACCGATGAGCTATTTCCGCGCCGAGAATCTGTCGCTGCATTTCGGCGGCCTGAAAGCGGTCGACGCCGTCAGCTTCGCGGTGGAGAAGGGCGAGATACTCTCGATCATCGGCCCCAATGGGGCCGGCAAAAGCTCGATCTTCAACCTGGTCTCGCGGATCTACAGCCCGACATCCGGCAAGATTTATTTCGAGGATCAGGACATCACCGAAGAGCCCGCCTTCGGCATCGCCAAGCTCGGTATCGCCCGCACATTCCAGAACATCGAATTGTTCGAGAATGCGACCGTGCTCAGCAATCTTCTGGTCGGCCGCCACCGGCATTCCACCACCCAGCTTTGGCAGGAACTGCTATTTCTGCCAAGCGTGCGCTCAACCGAGAAAGCCCATCGCCGCCGCGTCGAGCAGGTGATCGAGTTTCTCGACCTTGAGCCGTATCGCGACAAGCTGATCTCGGGGTTGCCCTATGGCGTGCGCAAGGTGATCGAGCTGGCGCGCGCGCTGTGCTCCGAACCAAAACTGATCCTGCTCGACGAGCCGTCTTCCGGACTGAATGTCGAGGAGACCGACGACATGTCGTTCTGGATCCGCGACATGAAGACCGAGCTCGGCATCACCGTGCTGATGGTCGAACACGATATGACACTGGTGAACCGGGTGTCGGACCGTGTGATCGCGCTGAACTACGGCAAGGTGCTTGCGATGGGATCGCCGGCCGAGGTGCAGCGTCATCCCGACGTCGTCGCCGCCTATCTCGGCGCTTGAGGGGTTGATGGCATGAGCGCTTCCGACATCATCCTGAAGCTCAGCAACGTCGAGAGTTATTACGGGCCGATCATGGCCATCAGGGGCATCAGCATCGAGGTGCCGCGCGGCCGGATCGTCACCCTGCTCGGTGCCAACGGCGCCGGCAAGACCACCGTGCTCAAGACCATTTCCGGCATTCTCGATCCGCAGAAGGGCTCAATTGAATTTCTCGGCAAGCCGATCCAGCGCATGGAAGCCGACAAGATCGTCCGGCTCGGCTTGAGCCACGTGCCTGAGGGCCGCGAGGTATTTCCGTTCCTCAGCGTACGCGAGAACCTGATGATGGGCGCCTATCCGCGCAAGGATCGCGACGGCGTCGCGGACGATCTCGAGCGGGTTTACGGATATTTCCCGCGGCTGAAGGAACGGCTCAACCAGCCGGCCGGCCAGCTCTCGGGCGGCGAGCAGCAAATGCTCGCGATCGGGCGCGCCTTGATGAACCGGCCGACGCTTTTGCTGCTCGACGAGCCGTCGCTAGGCCTGTCGCCGATCCTGGTGAGGGAGATTTTCACCATCATCCGGCGGGTTAACGAAGAACAGGGCATGTCGATCCTGCTGGTTGAGCAAAACGCCAAGGTCGCGCTGGAGACGGCGCATTACGGCTATGTGCTGGAGATCGGCCGGGTCGTCATGAACGATAGTTGCGAGCGGCTGATGCATTCCAAGGACATTCAGGAATTTTACCTTGGTGCCAAGGAGGCGGGCGCCCGGGGCGAACGGCGCTGGAAAAAGAAGAAAACGTGGCGTTAAATGCAGGTCCTGCTTCGGAAAAAAGATCGAGCCGTCAAAGCCGGCGTCCGAAGCGGCCGAAGGAGAGGGAGGAACGAGCATGGCCAGACCGGCGGTACTGACGGTCGCCGACACGATTGCGAAGAGCCTTCTGCTAGCAGCGGAGACGCGCGGCGACCGGCCGGCGATCCGTGAGAAGAAGTTCGGCGTCTGGCAGCCGACCAGCTGGCAGCAATGGCTGGAAATTTCCAAGGACATTGCCTACGCACTGCACGCCACCGGCTTTCGGCCGGGGAACGTCGCCTCGATCCTCGCCAATGCCGTGCCGGAATGGGTGTTTGCCGATATGGGCATCCTGTGCGCCGGCGGCGTCTCATCCGGAATCTATCCGACTGATTCCACCGTCCAGGTGGAATATCTCGTCAATGACTCCGCAACGCGGGTCATCTTCGCCGAGGACGAGGAGCAGCTCGACAAGATCCTGGCGTGCCGCGCCCGCTGTCCGACGTTAGAGAAGATCGTCATCTTCGACATGGAGGGCCTGAGCGGCTTCTCTGATCCGATGGTGATGTCGCTTGCCGAATTCATGGCGCTGGGGCGCAATCACATCCAGGGCCGCGAGGCGTTGTGGGATGAGATGATCACGAGCCGCGGCGCGGGCGATCTCGCCATCCTGGTCTATACCTCCGGCACAACGGGTCCGCCCAAAGGCGCCATGCATGCCAACCGCAGCGTGACGCATCAGATGCGCCATGCCAACGATCTGTTTCCCTCCACCGACAGCGAAGAGCGCCTGGTGTTCCTGCCGCTTTGCCATGTCGCCGAACGAGTCGGCGGCTATTACATTTCGCTGGCCTTGGGCTCGGTGATGAATTTCGCCGAAAGCCCGGAAACGGTGCCCGATAATCTGCGCGAGGTGCAGCCCACCGCGTTCCTGGCGGTGCCGCGGATCTGGGAGAAGTTTTATTCGGGCATCACGATTGCGCTGAAGGATGCCACCCCGTTCCAGAACTGGATGTACCGCCAGGCGCTGGCGATCGGTTATCGCATGACCGATTGCAGGCTCGAGGGCAACAGACCCTCCCTGTCGTTGCGTCTTCTCAACCGGGCCGCCTATTGGCTGGTGTTCCGCAACATCCGCCGCATGCTTGGACTGGATCGCTGCCGGGTAGCCTTCACCGGCGCGGCTCCGATCGCGCCGGAACTAATCCGCTGGTATCTCGCGCTCGGCATCGACATGCGCGAGGTCTATGGCCAGACCGAAAACTGCGGCGTCGCCACGCTGATGCCGGCGGATGGGGTCAAGCTCGGATCGGTTGGCAAAGCGGTGCCTTGGGGCGAGGTTGCAATTTCGCCAGCGGGCGAAATCCTGATCAGGGGCGACTTCCTGTTCATGGGTTACCTGAACCAGCCTGAAAAAACCGCCGAGACCGTCGACGCCAAGGGATGGCTGCACACCGGCGACGTCGGCTCGATCGACAATGAGGGTTTTGTCAAGATCACCGACCGGATGAAGGACATCATCATCACGGCAGCCGGAAAGAACATCACTCCGTCGGAGATCGAGAACCAGCTCAAATTCTCGCCCTACATTTCGGACGCCGTCGTGATCGGCGACAAGCGGCCTTATCTGACCTGTCTGGTCATGATCGACCAGGAGAACGTCGAGAAGTTCGCCCAGGACCATGACATTCCCTTCACCAATTATGCGAGCCTGTGCCGGGCGGCGGAGATTCGGGATTTGATCCAGCGCGAGATCGAGGCGGTCAACGCCAACTTCGCGCGGGTCGAAACCGTCAAGAAGTTCTTCCTGATCGAACGACAGTTGACGCCCGAGGACGAGGAACTGACGCCGACCATGAAGCTGAAGCGGAATTTCGTGAATAAGCGCTACGCGGTCGAGATCGACGCTATGTATGGTGAGCGGGCGGTGGCGTGAGTGGCGAGGTTTTGAAAACGGCGAAGGATCAGAGGGCCCCAGCCTTCGCTCAACACGGGCCAACGAAAAGGAGACTTAAAATGCCGAAATCGTTAAAGGTGCTGGGCCTTGCGGTGAGCGCGCTTGCGCTGACCTGTCTGCCCGCCGCAGCCCAGACCAAGGTCACCAATGAAGGCATCTCGGCTACCGAGATCGTCATCGGTACCCATCAGGACTTGTCCGGTCCGATCAAGGTTTGGGGCGTTCCGGTTTCCAATGGCATGAAGATGGCGGTGGAGGAAATCAATGCCGCCGGCGGCATCAATGGCCGCAAGATTCGACTGATTCTCGAAGACAGCGGCTACGATCCGAAACGTGCGGTGCTGGCGTCGCAGAAGATGGTCGAGCGCGACAAGATCTTCGCCATGGTCGGCCCGATGGGTTCGCCGACTGTGCTCGCCGCCCAGGACGTTCTGTTCGATGCCGGGGTGTTGCAGCTGTTCCCGCTGACGGCCGCCGAATTCACCTTCAAGTTCGACCCGGCGAAACCGCAGGAAAGGCTGAAGTTCAACAACCTCCTGCCTTACGTCGAGAGCACGCGCGCCGCGCTCAAATACATGATGGAGGCCAAGAATTTCAAGAAGCCCTGTATCATGCATCAGGATGATGAGTACGGCAAAAACGTGCTCGACGGCTTCACCCAGCAGCTCGAGGCGATGAAGCTGGCGCCCGCCTCGATCACCAGCTACAAGCGCGGCGTATCCGACTTCAGCGCGCAAGTGGCCAAGATGAAATCCGACGGCTGCGATATGGTCCTGCTCGGCACGGTGATCCGCGAGACCATCGGCGCGATGAGCGAAGCCAAGAAGCTCGGATGGGACGTCACCTTCCTCGGCGCCACACCGACCAACGTGCTTGAAGTGCCGGCACTCGGCAAGGAAGCCGTGGAAGGCCTCTATGCCGCCTCAGCCTTCGAAATCCCCTACGAGGACACCGCCAAGGGCAAGGTCAAGGACTGGCTCGCCAACTACAAGAAGATGTTCGGCACCGATGCCAACACCCAGGCGATCATCGGCTACAATGCGGTGGTGACGTTCGCGTTCTATGCAAACAAGGCCGGCAAGGACCTGACCGGCCAGAAGATGCTCGACGCGTTGGAATCCGGCGACAAATTCCTCGACATCTTCAACTCGCCGCCGACCACGTTCTCCAAGACCAATCACCTCGCCAACACCATCACCCAGGTGCAGCAGATCAAGAACGGCCGCTGGGTGCTGATGAAGGAAGGCCTGATGTTCTGACGAGGATGTTGCGCGCGCGGGCCAAGCGAGTTCGCGCGCGCAGTTTTCTCCGCGAAGCGGCCAGAGCATGGGGGTTACTGGATTGCTTCGCCGCTTCCCTCCTCCAAGGGCGCATTTCGCAACGAGGCTCTAGGGCCCGCTCACCGCAACGCCGAAGTCGACCGGCTGGAGCGCGGGCGTGTTGCAGCGCCAGCCGCTGTCGGTTTTCTGGAACGCGAACGCCTTCTCAATCCGCAGTTTGCGCGCGACCGAAAAGCCCTCTCTGGTTACCCATGACGGTTTTGCCTGGCCCGGTTTGTCATTCCAGCACATGCCGGTGCAGCTTGATGCGACCGGACTACAGAGCGCAAACGGAGAGAGCACGATCATCTCAATCTCGGCCGTCACCAGCGCGCTCTGCTCCGTCACCTCGCTGTCAATCTCAAACACACGACTGACCCTTAGAAAATCATTGCAGGTATTGGCCGAATGGATCTGCGCCACGCACAAATCGACTCCATCGGCATCAGGCAGGGAGGAGGAAACATGCCGTCCAAAAACTCGCCTGGGATCGCCTTTGGCTGCAATGATCTCCGCTGTTTTCTGGCTGATGTATTCCGCCAGACAACCCGCGGACGACGACAGCTCTTGCAGCGGCACGTTATCCTTGTCATCGAGATCGCACTTTCGATCGCGGGTTCGGGTCCATCGAGCGTATTCGGCGAACGCATCCCTTGCCTCGTCTTCTTTCAATTTGGCTATTAGTCCAAGGACGAGGCTGTCGAGTTCCGTGTCCGCCATGGCCAATGACGGGTCGGCGCATATGAGCATTACTGCTGCGCAATGTTGATGTTCTGGAACAGGCGGCTGCCGGGCGTGGCCTGTTCACGATCAAGCCCGAGCGCGACGGAATTGTCCGGCGGGTACCGATGATGATGCTAGCGCAGGGCGCAACCATGCCGTCCCTGAGTTTCGAAATATTGCGGGTCGCGACCGGCACCGACACCATCTTCATCAAATCTGAAAAAGCCGGCATCAAGAGCGTCGCCGTCAAAGGCTTCGAGGTTCCGACCGATCGCAACGGCCAGCTTTGGATTCATTTCGCACGCCGCGATCCTTCGATCTATGTCTCGGCGTCCGACGTGCTCGAAGGGCGCGTCGCGCCCGAAAGGATTGCGCGCAAGCTGGTGCTGATCGGAACGTCAGCGGTGGGACTGCTCGACCTCAAGACCACGCCGATCGATCCCGTGATGCCCGGTGTCGAGGTTCACGCGCAGGTGCTCGAGAGCGCGCTGACCCGCGCCGTGCTTTCGCAGCCGAATTACGGCATTGTTGTCGAACTTTGCGCGGCGATCGTGCTTGGACTGCTGGTGATCGCGTTTGCTCCGCTGTTCGGGCCGATTACCCTCGTTGCCGTCGGCGGGCTGTTCGCATCGCTGCTGGTCGGAACGTCCTGGTATTTTTACTCGCAGCAGCGGCTGTTGATTGATTTTACCTACCCGCTGCTGTCGACCACCGCGATATATCTGACACTCATCTTCTCGAGCTTTGTCAGGGAGCAGGCGCAGCGGCGGCAGATTCGCTCGGCGTTCAGCCAGTATCTATCGCCGGCGCTGGTAGAACAGCTCGCCCAGGCGCCGGAGAAACTCGTGCTCGGCGGCGAGGAGCGCGAGATGACCATCATGTTCAGCGATGTCCGCGGCTTCACCACCATTTCCGAGTCGTTCAAGCATGATCCGCAGGGGTTGACGAAGCTGATGAACCGCTTCCTGACACCTCTTACCAACGCGATCTTGGCCAGGAAGGGCACCATCGACAAGTATATGGGCGATGCCATCATGGCTTCTGGAATGCCCCGCTGGATGACAAGGAGCACCAGCTCAACGCCTGCGAGGCCGCGCTCGATATGCTGGAGCGGATCGAGGGGTTGAACGAGGTGCGCCAGCTTGAGGCCAAGGAAGGTGGCCACCCTTATATTCCGATCAATGTCGGCGTCGGCCTCAACACCGGCACCTGCGTTGTTGGCAATATGGGCTCCGACCTGCGGTTCGACTATTCCGTGCTCGGCGACAGCGTCAACCTTGCATCGCGACTGGAAGGACAATCCAAGGAGTATGGCTTCCCGATCATCGTCGGCTCCAACACCGCGCTCGCGGTCAAGGACAAGTTTGCCATCCTCGAGCTCGATTTCATCATGGTCAAAGGCAAGAAAGAGCCCGAGGTCATCTATGCCATCGCCGGGCGCGAGGATACCGCACACTCCGGCCGCTTCCAGCGCTTGCGCAATCTGACCATCGAGATGCTGGCGTGTTATCGCAGCCGCGACTGGCAGGGCGCGCTGGAGGCGATCGAGCGAGGCCGCAAGACCGATGACGCCGGCGCGCTAGAGCTGCTCTACAATCTCTATGAGGCGCGAATTCGCGGCTATCAGAAAAACCCGCCGCCGGAAGACTGGAACGGCGCCTTCGCGCTATTGACGAAATAAGTCACGTCGTCCCGGCCAAGCGAAGCGCGAGCCGGGACCCATAGCCACCGGCGCGTGTTGGGCGAAAGCTGGAGCGCTATCCAAAGCAACGACGAACATCGGTGGTTATGGGTCCCCGCGTGCGCGGGGACGACAATGAGATTCTCACTCCACCCCGATCGTCGTCAGATCCTGAAACCAGTGCTGCGCCTGTACGAATTTCTTGATCCTCGGCGATAGCGCATGCGGATTGGTGTCGTGCACCACCCACACCAGCACCGCATCGTCGACGATCTGGGCATGCGCCTGCGCCAGCAATTCGTCCTGCTTGGCGATGTCGAAAGTCTGCTTGGCTTCGTCGATCAGCGCATCGACCTTCGGATTCTTGTAGCCGCCCCAGTTGACGCCCACCGGCGCGATCTGGCCCGAATGGAAGAAGCGGACGATGGCGTAAAGCGGGTCGGAGGTCACATAGGCGATGTTATTGGCGGTAATGCCGGCGTTCATTTCGTCCGCCGCACCCTTGCGCCAGTGCGTGTAGAGTGTTTCGAGTTCGACCACCTTGAAGTCGATATCGATGCCGATTTCCTTGAAACTTTGCTGCAGGAATTCGTTCATCGGCAGCGACAGCATTTGCCCCGTTCCGCCCTGGGCGATGATGAAGGTGGTCTTAAGCGGCTTTTCCTTGGAATAGCCTGCCTCCTCGACGAGCTTTTTCGCGGCGGCAGGGTCGTACTTGACCTCGAAGGTCGGCTTGCCGAACCACGGGCTCGACGGATCGACTTGGCCCTTGGCGGGTTTGGCCAGGCCGTTCATCAGCCCGACCACCGCGTCGCGATCGATCGCAAGATTGAGCGCCTTGCGCAGCCTTATATCGGTCCAGGGCGAGCCTGGCAACACGCTGAGATGATAGTTCCACACATGCGGCGTGATGTTGTCGACGATCCGCATACCCGCCGATTTGAGTTGCGGCACCGCGTCGGGCGCCGGCGTCTCGATCAGGTCGACCTGTCCCGCCAGCAGCGCATTGGTTCGCGTCAGCGCTTCCGGCATCGGAATCAAAATCAGCTTGTCGACTTTCGGAATCCGCTTCTTGTTCCAGTAATCCTCGTTCTTCGAAAGCTCGGCGAGCTCGCGCGGCACCAGTTTTGTGAGTTTGAACGGTCCGGTGCCGGAAGGTTGGCTCGCGAACTTGTCCCAGTCCTTGCCGAGCTTGTCGTATTGCGCGGGGCTGGAGACCAGGAACCAGAGCATCTGGTAAGGGAAGAACGAATCGACCGTCTTGGTCGTGATTTCCACGGTGGAGTCGTCGACCTTGGCGTAGCTCGCAACCGACGGCAGGCGGGTTTTCACCTGCGCGCTCTGGCGCTTGTCGAATTGCGGTGCCTTGTCGTTCAGCACCTTGTCCAGATTCCAGATCACCGCATCGGCATTGAAGTCGCTGCCGTCGTGGAATTTCACGCCCTGCCGCAGCTTGAATCGCCACTTGGTCTTGTCGTTGTCATCGACTTTCCATTCCGTGGCGAGGCCGGGCACCAGTTTGCCGGGTCGATCCGACACGTCCATCTCCCAGGCGACCAGCGGATCGTAAATCGTATAGGCGCTGAACTGATAGGCGCCGGCGCCCCGATCCGGCTGACCCGTGGTCAACGGAATATCCGCCATCGAAATGCCGTACCGCACAATGGTTTCGGCTTGTGCTGCAGGGACGGGCAGGCCGGCGCCAAGGGCAACCGCTGCGACAGCAAGGAGGATCGAATTTCGGACGCGCATGAACTAAGCTCCATTGGAAAAGTGGTCGGAGTACCTCCGGCCAACCGCTCAACCTGCAAGGTTGATGCCAGATTAGGCATCTGTGTCTCTTCCTCGTGGACCCCAAGGAGTTGTACCGCCAATCACAATTGGATGAGCGATTGCCGGCGTTGGCACAGCCGTTGCATACTGCTGCATAAGAAATAATCACCGAAAGCTGAGAAGGGATTTGCTGCAATGCGTACCGAAAAATCTGGAAAAAGCCGGGCAACAACCGCGCTTGTGATGCTGGCGATTGCCTCAGCGGCAGGCCTGCCTCGGAGCGCCGGCGCCGAAACCGTGCTGCGCATCGGCATGACCGCGGCCGACATTCCGCGCACGCTGGGCCAGCCCGACCAAGGTTTTGAGGGCAACCGCTTCACCGGCCTGACGATGTATGACGCGCTGTCAATGTGGGACCTCTCCTCCGCCGACAAGCCCAGCGTCGTGATCCCCGGGCTCGCGACCGAATGGAAAGTCGATGATGCCGACAAGAAGAAATGGACCTTCAAGCTTCGCCCCGGCGTCACATTCCACGATGGTTCGCCGTTCAATGCCGACGCTGTGGTCTGGAATGTCGAGAAAGTGCTCAAGCAGGATGCACCGCAATTCGATCCGAGCCAGGTCGGCGTGACCGCGTCGCGAATGCCGACGCTGGCTTCGGCCCGCAAGATCGACGACATGACGGTGGAATTGACCACCAAGGAGCCGGATAGCTTCCTGCCCATCAATCTTACCAACCTGTTCATGGCAAGTCCTGCGAAATGGCAGAAGCTGTTCGATGCCGCAGAAGGCGCGGATGCCAAGGCGAAATCGCAAGCCGCCTGGGCCGCGTTCGCGCGTAACGCCTCGGGCACCGGCCCATGGAAGATGTCGAGCTTCACGCCGCGCGAGCGGCTGGAACTCGCGAGGAACGAGAATTACTGGGACAAGGCGCGGATTCCCAAAGTGGACAAGATGCTGCTGCTGCCGATGCCCGAGGCGAGTGCCCGCACGGCGGCGTTGCTGTCCGGCCAGGTCGACTGGATCGAAGCACCCTCGCCGGACGCGGTCGCGGAAATCAAGCAGCGCGGATTTCTCCTCAAGACCAACGAGGAGCCGCATGTCTGGCCGTGGCAGTTTTCGCGCGTCGAAGGTTCGCCATGGAACGATATTCGCGTCCGCAAGGCGGCCAATCTCTGCGTCGATCGCGAGGGCCTGAAGGACGGCTTGCTCGCCGGCCTGATGGTGCCGGCGACCGGCACCTTCGAGCCCGGCCATCCGTGGCGGGGAAAACCGACTTTCGAGATCAAGTATGACAAGCCCGCGGCGCAGAAGCTGATGCAGGAAGCTGGATACGGTCCGAACAAGAAATTGACCGTCAAGACCCAGACCTCGGCGTCGGGCTCCGGGCAGATGCTGCCATTGCCGATGAACGAGTATCTGCAGCAGGCGCTGGCCGAATGTTATTTCGATGTCCAGCTCGACGTCATCGAATGGAATACGCTGTTCACGAACTGGCGGCGGGGCGCCAAGGATCCTTCCGCCAACGGCGCCAACGCCACCAATGTGACCTACGCGGCGATGGACCCGTTCTTCGCTTTAGTGCGGTTCCTGCAATCGTCGATGGCGCCGCCGGTTTCGAATAATTGGGGTTATATCAACAATCCCAAATTCGACGAGCTGGTGACGAAGGCGCGCCAGACCTTCGACCCGGCGGCCCGCGATGCGGCGTTGGCCGAACTGCACGCGGCCTCCGTCGACGACGCGGCGTTCCTTTACGTCGCCCATGACGTCGCCCCGCGCGCGATGAGCCCCAAGATCAAGGGTTTCGTGCAGCCGAAGAGCTGGTTTGTGGACTTCTCGCCGATTTCCATGACGCCGTGATTGCTGAGCGCTTTCCTCGTCATGCCCGGGCTTGTTCCGGGCATCCGCGGCTTTGTTGCGCGTAACCGAGACGTGGATGGCCGGGACAAGCCCGGCCATACGAATGAGAGATTCGTTGGCCTCCTAAAGGCCGCTCGCGAGCCAACTCGCGATGACCGAAGGTAATCCTGTGTTCGTCTATGTCGCCCGTCGCATTGTCTATGTGATCCCGATCGTCATCAGTGTCGCGCTGGTGTGCTTTCTGCTGGTGCACATCACGCCCGGCGATCCCCTGGTCGCGATCCTGCCGGCGGACGCGTCGCAGGAACTGGCGGCGCAACTGCGCATCGCCTACGGTTTTGATCGTCCGCTGCCGATCCAGTTCGGTCTCTGGCTATGGAAGGCAGTCAACGGCGATCTCGGTCATTCCATCGCGACCGGGCGCCCGGTGCTGTCGGAAGTCATGCGCGCGGTCGGCAATACCGTCACCTTGG
>Ga0307312_10000051_pt1 | contig 38562 bp, 44 predicted proteins | sample ER_DNA_202_FD_194489 | JGI IMG/M metagenome (GOLD analysis project Ga0307312, IMG submission 194489) | Bulk soil microbial communities from the East River watershed near Crested Butte, Colorado, United States - ER_DNA_202 | ecosystem: Environmental > Terrestrial > Soil > Floodplain | place... | reverse complement strand
CTGTGCCGCGTGCAGCCGTGCACGTTCAGGATGTTCGACGGTTACCTGGCCACTCGGCCGGCTTTCACCGACCGCCTACAGCGCACCCGCATGGTTGACACGAGCACGCTGGTCACCTTCTTTCCGTGGCTCGACCCTGAGCTGCAGCAGGCTGGCGGTCTGGTCATTGGACGCAGCGGCTCGACGGGCTCACCAGTGATGGTCGACCCATTCGATCAGCAGCATTACGCGAACGCAAACATCGGGGTGTTCGGCCATTCCGGCGCCGGCAAAACCTATTTGCTTTCGACCCTCGCGATGGGCGCGCTCGGACTGGGCGTCCAGGTTTACGTCATCGATCCCGAGCACGAGTACGGCGAGCTCGCCAAACAGCTCGGTGGTGTCGATGTGCCCCTGGCCCTGGGCTCCGGACACGCGCTCAACGTCATGGAGCTGCGGCCCTCCGACCGCCGCGACGAATCTTGGATCGGGCCTGCCACGGCGGACGCTGTGGACCTGTGCGCGACGATCAGCGGCGGTCTCGATGAGCGCGAGCGAGCCCTTGTCGAAACCGCAGTCCGACGCGCCTATCGCGACGCAGACCCTCCGCTCCTGCGCGATGTGGCGACGAGCCTTCCCGAGGAGTCGCGGGTGGCGGTGATTCTCAAGCGCTGGGTGCATGGCAGCCTCGGCCAGATGTTCAGCGCTCCGACGAACATCGACCTCGACGCCCCGATCGTCGCGTTCGGAATGCGCGAGCTGCGAGATGAGATGGTGGCGCCCGTCCACTTCCTCCTCGCCGAAGCCTTGTGGACTCGCATCAAGAGGAAGGACCGTCGCCGAATGCTCGTTGTCGATGAGCTCGGGCTGCTGTTCGAGGACCCGACAATCCGTCGATTCGTGGTCAGCCTCGCGCGCCGGATCCGCAAATACGACGGATCCTTGGTCTTCGCGACCCAGAATCCCGGCGATCTTCTCAGCTCGGATCAAGGAGCTGTGGTCGCGACCAACCCCGCGGTCCTGTTGTTCGGCGTGCAGCGACCCGGTGAGGCGGCGAAGCTCCAGCGCACATTTCACCTGAGCCGGCACCAGCGCAGTTTTCTCGAGACCGCTCGCCGGGGGGACTTTCTCCTTGCCGCTGGGGCGGAGCGGCTGTCGGTTCAGGTCCAGGCCCCTCCGTGGCAAGAGGAGGCGATGCGCATGGCTCGCGATCGGGTCCGACCTCCGCCCTGACCCGGTAGGCTAGCCACGTAAATGCGGCGAGTTCTCCATTACCGATTGCACGGCCTGCCTGAACAGCGTCTGGAGCGCGTTCATGCCCAGTTCGAAGCGCTTGCGGCGGCAAGAACGTGGCGTTGCGGCACGCCCTGGGTGGCCAGCGCCCGCTCGACAGGCCTCTTCGAGATGGAGTACTTCCGGCATATGCGCATCGAGGAGAAGGAGAACCTGAGCGCGGCAGGCTTCGTGAAGATGGCAGGCGACGAGACCGACGCTCTGATCATCACGATCTTCATGCGCGACCTGAGCGCGGAGTATGCGATCAGGGTCGCGATGAAAGACGAGGACCATCCGCTGGCCAAGCTGCGCCGCCTCGAATTCCACAACGGCAGGCTCCCCAGCGGACAGTCGCTTGAGGACGTGCTCGCCAAGCGTCCGGTGATCAAGAAGGTGGAGGGCGAGAGGATCCTCTTTTACCCGCCGACCTTTCGGCTTCACTCACAGGGTCCGCCAAGTCCCGAATGGGCGTATGCGCTCTGCGGCATCCGGGCCTACGCGCCAACGCTGCTCGAGGCCGAACAGGAAGCGCTCAAGATCCTGAGAGGCTTCGGCCACCTTGGCACCTGAGGTCGCGGGTGCCGACGGATCAGTAGAGTCCGCCGGCGGCGTCAAGCTTCAATACCGCGCCTGGCCCCACGCTGGCGCACCCATCACTTTCGCTGTGGTGCACGGCCTCGGAGAGCATGCGGGGAGGTACGAGCGATTCGCCAAGGGCATGGCGAACCACGGCATGGGAACTTTCGCTGTTGACCTTCGCGGCCACGGCAAGAGCCCGGGCCAGCGCGGGCACGTCGACTCGTGGTCGCAGTGGACCGATGACGTCTTGGCATTCGTCAAACACGTTGCCTCGGTCGTTCAGGGCGAGGTGGTGCCGCTCGGACATTCATTCGGTGGGGCAACCCTCTTGAGCGCGGTGCTGGCTGGCAAGCTGCCGAGCAGCAAGCGGTTTATCGTGTCGAGCCCGGCTCTCAAGGTGAAGGTTGCGGTGCCCGCGTGGAAGATCAAGCTGGGTACGGCGGCATCGAGCGTGCTGCCCAAGCTGGCGCTGGACAACGAAGTCGATCCCAAGCTTCTCTCGCGGAGGCCCGACGTCGTCGAGGCCTACCGGACCGACCCGCTGGTCCACAGCAAGATCTCGAGCCGTCTTTACACGGAGTGGCTGGCGGCGACAAGGCAGATCCTCGATCGCGCCGGCGAGATCAATGTCCCGTTCCTGATCCTGGCTGGAACAGACGATGGGCTGATCGACCCCGAGGGCAGCAAGGAGCTGCACGCGAAAGCGCCTTCCGTCAGCGAGCTAAGACTGCTGGAAGGCCGCTACCATGAGCCGTTCAATGACAGCGACAACGAGGAGGTCTTCGCAATGATCAGCAGCTGGCTGGCGAACTCGTGATGGCCCTTGCCGGGCTCGCGCTGGCCGCGAGCCTCAACCTGCAGCCGGGGTCATGGCTTTTGTGGATCCTGGTTGGCTTGATTTCGGGCGCGATTGCCGCGCGCGTCGTCGCTGGTCGCGGATTCGGCTGCCTTGCTGACATATTGGTCGGCATTGTCGGCGCTTTCATCGGCGGCTGGCTCCTCGGATTCTTTTTCGACGTCAACACGACGGTCGGCTTCTGGGGCAGCCTCGTCGTCGCGTTCATCGGCGCCGCGGCGCTGCTGGCGGTGCTGAAGCTTTTATCCGGCGGGCGCCTCTGACGCCGGAGCGCCTGCAGCCAGCGAGGCGACTCGTTCAACCGCTGACGCCACTTCCGCCGGCATGAAAAGAGGAATGTCGTGTGGTGAGTCGAACCAGCTGACCTCCACATTGGGCGCCAGTGACGCCAGGCGCTCTGCGCCCAGCTCTCTCGACCTGGATACCCTGGCGGGGCCGTGCTTGGCAAGCAGCGCGGCAGCCGGCACCTCGACGCGCGGCCACAAGACATCCGGCTGCGCCTCGTAGAGACCGCGCAGCAGCTCCAGGCGCACAGGCGCGGTGAGCGTCAAGACGAGGGCATCGCCGTCGGGCACGATCCTTGCTTTCACAAACGACTCAAGATCTTGATCCCACGTGCCCTCGAAATCGCGCATCGACTCGGCGACAGCGTCCTCGAAGGATGAGAACCGAGGCAGCGGCGGTTGCATGAGCGACTGCGCCTCCTCCCAGCTGAAAAGGTTTGCTGCACTCTGCACCGGGCCGTCGATGAAGACCAAGCCGGATGCTGAGCCGGAGCGCGTGCCGGCAAACTCGAGCGCGACAGTGGCGCCCCACGAGTGACCCACGACAACAGGCTTTGCCATCCCAAGCGCGGAGATGACTGACGACACGTCGTCCAGCAGCTGTTCCATCGCGTAGCCGTCCGGAAACGCGGGGGGATGCGGGGCCTGACCGGTCAATCCATGGCCGCGCTGATCGAGAGCGACAAGCCTCCGGCCTGGCAGGCGCCGAGCGAGTCGCTCCCAATACCTGGCGTTCGAGCTCAGGCCGTGGAGGAGGAGGACACCGGGCTCTCGCGCTGAGTCAGGTTCAGGAATCCACTCCAGGTAGTGGAGGCGGACTCCATCTCGAATAAGCCAACCGTCGACCGGTGTGCCCACCGGCGCTAAGGCTAACTCGCGGCGGCGGCCACACCCTCCGACACGGATTCCTCGACCTGAACCACAGGGCGCTGGTAACCCTTGATCAGTAGGGCGGACAACGCCGTGAGAGCAAGGACTGCGATCGGCACCACCAGGGTGGGCTTGAGTGCATCGATGTAAGCGGTGACGAAAACATCGTGGGCGAGAGTAGTTAGCTGCTGTGCGACTCCGGGCGGCAATCCCGCCGGCAGCTTCGCGCCGTTCTGGCCCGTGCCGATCTCAAATCCGTTTGAGGCAACCGAGCTGAAGGCGGCAATGAACTGTTCCCGGTAAGCCGCAGGAAGCGCCCCGGCGTGACTCACCGCCTGGTCGTGCAGCGCGGTCGCGAGATTGTTTTGAAGTAGAGCTCCCACCACCGCGCTACCGACAGCAGCACCAACCTGGCGCGTGGTGTTGAGAACACCGGATGCCGCGCCGGCCATTCGTGGAGAGATGTCGCGCATGGCAACTGTCGTCATCGGAGCGAAGGTCATGCCCATACCTGCGCCGGACACGATCGCAGGCCCCAGGAAATCGATCCATGTCGAGTCGGGCCCGGCGACGAACGTCAGGGACCCGAATCCGATGGCGAACAGCAGGATGCCCGCCATCAGGATGTACTTACCTCCGACGCGATCAGCCATCCGGCCGGCGAACGGAGCCACGACCATCGATGTCAACGACATCGGGGCGAGAGTGAGGCCGGCGGTTAGAGCAGAAAAGCCGCGAACCGACTGCAGGTAGATGACGATAGGCAGGAACAGGCTCATCATGCCGAATGCGATCGAAGCTGCAATCCAGTTTGCAACCGCAAAGTTCCGCTCCTCGAAGAGCGACAACGGAACCAGCGGCTCGGCCTGGAAGCGTTCCCAGATCACGAAGAGCACCAGAAGCGCGGCGCCCGCGACGATCACTTCAGGAATCGTGATCACGTAAGAGCCGATCTCACCCCAGCTGAAGCGCTCGCCCTCGATGAGGCCGAAGACGACCCCGAATAGGCCGGCGGTCGACAGGATGATGCCCACGATGTCCCATCCGTGTCGCCGCCCCGGACGCAGGTCCGGGATGATCACAAAGGTCGCCACCAGCGCCGCGATCCCGATCGGCACGTTGACGTAAAAGATCCAGCGCCAATCTATGTAGGTGACGATCGCGCCACCCACGGTGGGTCCCGTGAGGGTGGCCAGGCCTGCGACACCGGCCCACACCCCAAAGGCCGCTCCGCGGCGCTCCGGCGGGAACAGGACGGTGAGTATGGAGAGCGTTTGAGGCGTGAGCACTGCGCCTCCGATGCCCTGGAGGACGCGAGCCGCGATCAACTGATTGGCGTCTTGGGCGAAGCCGCAGAGGGCTGAGGCGACAGTGAAGATGGCGAGCCCGATGGCGAACAGGTTGCGTTGCCCGTACAGATCGCCGAGGCGCCCTGCGGTGATGAGCAGCACGGCGTACGTGAGGATGTAGGCGTTCAGGACCCAGAGGATTTGATCGAGTGTCGTGTTGAGCCCAGCGCTCATGGCCGGGATCGCGACGTTCACGATCGTGGTGTCCAGCATGATCATGAAGAAGCCGGTGACCAGCACCACCACAACCAGCCACGGGTTCCTCTGCTTTTCAGGCATACCTATCTCTCAACCTCGAGTGTTCGCGATCGATTCCAACATCCTTGCGACGAACGGATCGCGCCGGAATCGACACCAGCGCTCAATCTTTGAGCGTGTGACCGAGGGGCTTTTCGAACCACGCAACGTCCCAGTAACGGCCGAACTTGCGTCCCTGCTCCGTGAAATGGGCAACTCTCTTGAATCCGAAACGCTCGTGTAGCGCAACCGACGCCGGGTTGGGTAGGCCGATCCCGGCATATGCACGATGAATGTCCTCACTCTCCAGCGCGTGGAAGAGCTCCGTGTAGAGCTTTGAGCCGGTGCCACGCCCGACAGCCTCCGCAGCCAGGTAGATGCTGGTTTCCACCGAGGTCGCGTAAGCCGCTTTGGGCCGAAACCGGCTGCTGGTGGTGAACCCGACCACAGCCTCCTCCCACACGGCGACGAGCAAACGGTGACGGCCGGTGGTTCCGTAGTGGGTGAACCACTCGCGGCGCGCCTCGATGGTGATGGGCTCGATGTCGAACGTGAAGTGGGTCTCCTTCACATACTCGTTGTAGATGCCGTTGATCGCTTCGAGGTCGTGTTCGGTGCCCTCCCTAACGTTCACGTTTCAAGTTTATTTGGCGACCTGCCGGACGATCGCTCGGGCGACAATTGAGAGATGGATAGGATCGAGCTGATGGGCCTGGTGTTCAGCGGCCGGCACGGAGTGCGCCCAGCTGAAAGAGAGCAACCACAGGAGTTCAAGGTGGACGTCAAGCTGGATGCCGACCTGGCCGAGGTCGGGCGCAGCGACAGCATCGTCGACACAGTCGACTACCGCCTTGTATACGCGATCGCCAAAGACGTCGTCGAGGGCGAGTCGGTCCAGCTAATCGAGACCCTCGCGCACAGGATCGCCGAACGTGTACTGGACCTGAACAAGGTGATGGCGGTGTCGGTTCGCATCGCCAAGCGGCCGGAGAGCATGAGGCCAATAGACGCGGCCGCTGTAAAGATCAGAAGGACGCGCGCGTGACCGTCGCGTACTTCGATTGCTTTGCGGGCATATCTGGGGACATGACCCTCGGGGCGCTGATCGATGCCGGCGCCGACCGAGCGGTGCTCGACGCGGCCGTCGAGGCGATGCGGCTGGGGGACGAGGTCAAGGTCGAGGTCAGGCGTGAAGCGCGAGGACACGTCGGTGGAACGCGGGTGCTGGTTGAGCTTCACGAACGCACTGGGCGCACGGTTCCGTCACTGCGCACCGTCGTGGAGGAAGCCGATATACCTGATGGGGTCAAGCTGTCCGCGCTTGGCGCCATCAACAGACTTGCGACCGCGGAGTCGCAAATCCACGCCGTCCCCGAAAGTCAGCTTCACCTGCACGAGCTTGGCGGCTCAGACACGCTGGTCGACCTGGTGGGCGCCTTCTGGCTTCTGCAGGAACTGGAGGTTACCCAGGTCTACGCTTCGCGCCTCCCCGCGCCGCACGGGAGGAAAGAAGAGCTGCCGCTTCCGGCGCCTGCAAGCGTTCGCGTTCTCGCGGGCACCGGCGCTGTGTTTGAGGATGCCGAAGGTGGACGTGAGCTTGTAACGCCAACCGGTGCAGCAATCCTCGCGGTGGCCGCGAAGTTCGAGCGACCTGCGATGTCGCTCAATTCGATCGGTTACGGCATCGGAGCCCGGGAGTCGCCTGGCAATGCTCTGGCGGTGTGGATCGGTGAAGAGGTGCGGAGCGAGACAGGAGTCACTGTGATCGAGACCAACCTCGACGACATGGCCCCGAACTTGCTCGCTGCCCTTTGCGAAGACCTGATGGTCGCGGGCGCCCTTGACGTGAGCGTGACGCCGGCCCTTATGAAAAAGGGTCGCTCAGGTCACCTGCTCGCCGTCATCTCGGCGCCTGAGCTGGTCGCTCGCCTGACCGACCACCTGCTGCGACACAGCACGACACTTGGGGTGCGCATGAGGACGATGGAGCGGGTCGTCGCCCAGCGGAGGATTGTCGAAGTTCAGACGGCGCTTGGCGTGGCTCGCGTCAAGGTCAAGGAGATTGGTGGCAAGCCTGTGGATGTCGCCCCCGAGTTCGAGGACTGCCGGCGGATCGCCCGCGAGTCAGGGCGGGATCTCCGGGAAGTCACGAGATTGGTGGCTGAGGCAGCAAGGAACGAGCTGGGCCTCGCCTGAGGTTTATCAGCCGGCGCAGTCGCGACAATTAGTCGCGTGACAGCTCGAGTCCTCGACGGCAAGGTCGTCGCGCGACAGGTTTACAGCGACATCGCGGCAGGCGTCGAAGCGCGCGTGGCGCGTGGCGGCTCCCGGCCCAAGCTGGCAACAGTGGTCGTCGGCGACGATCCGGCGTCCGCGCAATACGTACGCATGAAGCAGAAGAACGCCAAGCAGGTCGGCATCGACTCCGACGACCACCGGCTACCCAGCTCGACAACCACCGAGCAGCTATTGGACCTGGTCGAGAAGCTGAATCGGGATGACGCGGTGAGCGGCATCCTGGTGCAGCAGCCTCCGCCACCGCATATAGATATGACGCGCGTGATAGACGCAATCGATCCGGCCAAGGATGTCGACGGCGCCCATCCACTGAATGTGGGGCTCGTTGCGCTGGGATTTGCTGGAGGCATCCTCCCGTGCACCCCCGCTGGAATCATCATGCTGTTGGAGCACGCGCAAGTTCCGATCGAAGGCGCGAACGCAGTGGTGGTGGGCCGGAGCAACCTGGTCGGAAAACCCACCGCGCTTTTACTCCTGAGACGAAATGCGACGGTGACTCTGTGTCATACGCGGACCAAGAACCTGGCCGGCCACGTAAGCAACGCAGACATTCTTGTCGCGGCTGCGGGACGGGCGAACCTGATAACCAGAGAAATGGTCAAACCCGGCGCGGCCGTAATCGACGTCGGCACCAACATGCTCGATGGCAAGCAGGTTGGAGACCTGGGACCTGGCGTCGCGGAGGTAGCCGGGTGGCTGACCCCCAATCCAGGAGGAGTCGGTCCGATGACGCGGGCGATGCTGATAAAGAACACGTTTGACGCTGAGGTTCGCCGGCGCCCTCTCGCGTGACATACGAAGAATCGCTCGCCTACATCTCCAGGCTAGGCCGCTTCGGGATGAAGCTCGGCACTGAGCGAACGCGCGCGATCCTCGACCATCTCGGCAATCCGGAGCGAGGCCTTCGAGGAGCATTGATCGCGGGCACCAACGGCAAGGGGTCGACGGCTGTCTGCCTGGCTTACATCCTGCAATCCGCGCATCTCAATGTCGGCTTCATGCCGAAGCCACACCTCGTCTCGTACACCGAGCGCATTCAGCTCAACGGTGTGCCGATAAGCGAGGGAGATTTCGTGAGGATTCTCGAAAAGCTGTTGCCTGCCCTCGACGAGATCACCAAGGAGGTAGGTCAGGCAACGGAGTTCGAAATGCTGACCGGGATGGCGCTTGCTCACCTGGCGCCTCGAATCGACAGGCTCGTCTGCGAGGTCGGCCTCGGCGGCCGGCTTGACGCCACGAACGCCCTCGATCTCGGGGTCGCTGTCATAACCAATGTGGATTACGACCACCAGAAGTACCTGGGGGACACGATCGAGCAGATCGCACGCGAGAAAGCGGCAATCATCAAGCCCGGCAACCACGTCATCACCGGTTGCGAAGGCGTCGCACTCGAGATTGTTGAGGACCACGCGAGGAGAGCTGGCTCGACGATCTGGCGGCTGGGCCGCGAGATCATGCTCGAATCGAAGTCCAGAGGGTGGAACGGGCATACGCTCGCGGTCACCGGCCCCGGCTTCGAGCATTCGGACTTGAGCCTGCCTCTTGTCGGTGACTACCAACCTTCGAATGCCGCCTTGGCGGTGGCGGCCGCCGAAGCGCTCGGCGATGCGACCAACGATGCAGTGCGCCTGGGTCTCGCCTCCACGATCTGGCCGGGAAGATTGCAGCTGATCGCGAAGCGACCGCGCGTGATCCTGGACGGCGGCCACAATCCAGCCGCCATGACCAAATCCGGAGCTGCGCTCCGGCGCCTCATCGGACACGAGCGGTTGGTAACAGTCTTCGCGATGCTCAGAGAACGGGACCCGGTCCAGCTGCTGGCGGCGCTGCGCACCTTGGATCCGGGCGCCGCGGTGTTCACTGAGCCGGGCAGCGCTGCGGGACATGCAATATCGTCGGACCAGCTGGCGGCAATCTATGGCGGGGGCGCCGAATCAGTAAAGCCGGCGCAGGCGGCTCTCGAGCGTGCAAAGGAGCTGGCCGGCCCTGCAGGCAACGTCCTGGTCTGTGGCTCTCTTTACCTGGTCGGGGAGATCCTTGCCAATTCGGAGGCTGCAGGATGTTGAGCCCCACTGTCTGCTAGTAATTGATGAGCAAAATGCAACCACCCGAGAACCAAACCTTCCATCGAGGCGGAGACCGCATCCTGGGCGGCGTCTGCTCGGGCCTGGCAGAGGGTTTTCATGTCGAGTCGCTCTGGGTGCGGCTCGCGTTCGTAGTGTTGACGTTCCTGAATGGAATTGGCCTCTTGCTCTACATCGTGCTTTGGGTGTTGATGCCCGAGCGGACCGGGTACCGGCCCACGGGCCAAGGCGTCTTCGTGTCGATGAGCAACGACGTGAAGCGCGCCTGGGCCGACCTGAGAACTCAATTCGGCGGCTCGGCCGCCAAATCATCGGTCACCCCGGAGGGACCGCCCAACCCGCCGCCGTCGGGTCCTCCGCCGTCTGCGTCGGGTGCGGCTGTTCCTCCTGCGCCAAATGCGTCACCTGTGACTCAGACTGCTGCGCGCAACCCGTCGTTCATCTTCGGCGCGATCCTGATCGTGATCGGCATTGCGTTCCTTGCCGCGAACACCAACTTCGTCAACTGGTCGGTCATCTGGCCGGCAGCCCTTGTCGTAGTTGGCATAGCGCTACTGGTCCGGAACCGGGAGTCGCGGCCCTAGCTCAATCGCGGCGGTGAGTCAGCCGTTGGATGTCGATCTTCCAGTCGCGCTCAAGAGCCGTGAGAAAGCGCAAGCACAGATATGCGCAGCCGATCGCCATCGGAAGCAGCAGTACCAATCCCAGCACCGCCCATAGCATGCCGGCGCTGATCGCGATGCCGGTGACAAGGATCGCCGTGATCACCAACCCGCCGCCGCCGATGAGAAGGTCGTTTGCCGAGCGAACCTGCGCACCGGGTGGCGAGGTGACAGGCTGTCGCGGAAGACCGGTCTGAGCGCGAACCGTGCTCGCCACCCAGCCGTAAAGGATCAGGATCACCCCGGCAAGCCCTGCCAGCAGAGCGATCACTTCGTAAACCAGACCTTCGCGGGTGTCGGCCACACGCGAGCCTGCCAGAAAGGCGACAGCGACCAACATTGCGCCGGTGGCCAGGGCCAGCCACCGCACGTCAGTTGGCGGCGGCTATTTTGGCTCGCAGGCGTCGCATCCCCTTGAGCCAGCGGTCATAGTCGGCTGCTTTACGACTGAAGTAATCGGCGACCTCGGGGTGCGGGAGGATGAGGAACTTCTCGTCGCGGATCCCCTGCAAGACGATCTCTGCCACGTGGTCGGGTTCGAGTGCGTTATCGGTCAGGAATTCGAGGCCGAGCCGTCGCTCCGCTGCCAGCATGTCCGTCTTTACGCCCTGAGGGCAAAGGCATGAGACTCGGATTCCCTCGTCTCCATGAGCGATCGCCAGCCATTCAAATAACGAGAGGGCGGCCGCCTTGGTCACCCCATACGGGGCGGCGAAAATGTGGTTGAGCAATCCTGCCGCGGAGACGGTGCCGAGGACATAGCCCTCCTTGCGAGCGAGCATTCCAGGCAGCACATGGCGGGCGACGAAGACATGGGCCATCACGTTGACTTCCCAGATGCGCTGCCACTCATCGTTCGCCGCCTCGGGTCCACCGCCGACCGCGATACCTGCATTGGAACAGAAGATGTCAATGCGTCCTTTTGCGATGGTGACCTTCTCCACCAGTTGAGCCACCTCGGCTTCGCTCGAAACGTCGCAACGAATGGCCATGCCTCCGATTTCTCGCGCCACGCTCCATGCGCCATCGGGGTCGACGTCGGCCACCACCACGATTTCTGCCCCCGCCGAGGCGAATCGGCGGGCCAGCGCACGACCGATGCCGCGTGCTCCCCCCGTCACGACGACTACGCGATCAGCTACTTCCATGCGATCGGGTTAAGCCGGTTGGGAATTCGGTTTGTTCCACCGAGTCGCGATCGCGGCCATACCGATCATGGCGGCGATCAGAAGTGCAAACCAAGCAGTGGGAGGAAGGATCCCAACTTCGCCGGCGAGGGCCGCGCATCCGAAGAGCGCGCCAGCCGAGGCGCCTGCAAATACAAGGTATCGGCCGCGGGGCAATCGCTGTCGAAGCGCAATCAGGGCCCATGCTGCAACCCCGACGCCTGCTGCAATCACCACGAGGTGCATGACGTCGACGGCAAGGCTCACAGCGGGAGTCTACGCCGCGCAGCTTGGGTGTCTACTCGAGCGTGGCGGTCATTGGCGCATGCGCCGCATCGCATTTCTACGCGGACGCTGCGGATCGCCGAGTCTGTTATCAGCGCCTTCAACTTTCATCGCGATGATCAAGATGAACCGGATTGTGCAATGTCAATCGCATCTTCAACTGAGGCCAAACGACGCCTCGACGGCTTCCTTCCCCTGTGGACAACTTGTGCAGCCGCCTGCTTTCGAGCGTAATAACCCAGAGGCCGGTCGTGAGAATCTAAAAAATATCGAAGACCGATGGTTTCCGAGACGACCGATAGCGCATAGAATCTCTCCCCATGGTCGGTGGGGGCCTCGACTACAGCGCGCCCTTTCAGCGCGCCATTGAGCTGATAGGGAAGCGTTGGACCGGGGCGGTCGTCAAAGCCTTGATCCCAGCGCCTGCTCGATTCAATCAGCTTCTTGCCGGCATTCCCGGCATAAGCGACCGCGTCCTCACCGAGCGGCTCCGCGAGCTCGAGACCGAAGGGCTTGTCGAACGTCTCGTTGACCCGGGCCCTCCCGTGCGAGTGAGCTACAGGCTGACTTCTCGGGGCCGTGCTCTCGAGCCGGTCCTGGCGGCAGTCGCCGACTGGGCAGAGAGCTGGCTGACCACCCCCGCCGCCGCTGTCGGATAAGAGGCGGTCGCCTAAACCGACCGCCGTTCTCCTCCCCGCGCTTGTGGTGCGCGGGGCTAGCCCGGAGGGGAACCAATGCGAAGTAGGGTGACCCAGCACATTCCCTAGCTCCCGGCACTCGGCTGATAGGCTTTAGCGCGATGCCGATTGGCGACTTCCTACGCCGCCGGCCGGAAGCACAGACATGCCTGGCTTGCGGATCCCCATTGCCTCGCGGTGCTGTCTTCTGCCCGTCGTGTGGCGTGAGAGCGGACGACCCGCAGGCTGAGCCCCTGCACATCGTCGACCGGACGACAGGCTTGTTCAACGAGCGGTTCGTGCGTCCAGTGCTGGAGGACGAGCTCGCGCGGGCGCACCGGTACCAGCGCAACCTTGGCGTTCTGCTGGTCGAGGCGGATGGCAGCGGACCGCCTGACGAATCCCTCAAGACCATGGCCGCCGCGCTGGCGGGCACCGTGCGGGACGTGGATACGCCAGGAGTCCTTGGCCGCACCCCGCCTCAGCTCCTTGCCATTCTGCCGGACACTGATGTCGCCGGAACTGCCCATGCCGCAAACCGCGTCCTGTCGGCGGTCAACGAAGCGCTTAAGCTCCAGGGCGGCCATGCCACAGTCGGATTGGTGTGCGTTAGGCCGGGTCAACGGGTTCGGGCTGGCGCCGTGATCGAAAGCGCCAGTCGGTCCTTGCGCTCGGGCAGGCCCGAGATGATGGGCAAGCCGGCCTGACCCTCGAGATCTATCTGGTCCGGCACGGCGAGACCGAGTGGAGCCGTAGCGGGCGCCACACCGGCACCACAGACCTACCCCTTACTCCTCACGGTGAGCAGAAGGCTGCTTCGCTGAAGGATCGCCTGGCGAAGGTGCACTTCGATGCGGTGTACTCGAGCCCTCTGCAGCGCGCCATGCGGACCGCTGAGATCGCGGGATTCTCGGACTCGACGTTGACGCCGCTCCTCAAGGAGGTCGATTACGGCGAGTACGAGGGCAAGACTACCGACGAGATCCGGAAATCCAGGCCAGGGTGGGATCTGTACAAGGATGGGAGCCCGGGCGGCGAAACCCCTGCGCAGATCCTTGCGAGAGCACGAGACTTTCTTTCGCTCGCTGCCAAAGTCCAAGGCCGTGCGCTTGCCTTCTCGCACGGCCATTTCCTGCGCGCCATCGCAATTGCGTGGATGGGACTGGACATCGAAGCGGCAGGAACGCTTTACCTGGACGTCGCCACCCTCAGCATCGTCCGCGAAGATGACCACGGCCGCGTTCTCGCGGTCTGGAACGCCCCATAGGGGAGAGGCCCGTCGGTCTCAACGCTTACGGCGCAGGCTCCACGTCCGGCTGCGCACCCCGGGCAATCCGGCGAAGACCAGGTACGCCGACGTCTCGATCTCGGCTCGGTAAGTGTGCCGCTCGCCGGGATTGATAAGGAGCATCTCCCCGGCCGCGACCTCGCCCTGGTTTTTCCCATCGTCGAAATGCAGATGACCAACTGTGACGATCAGTGCAAGAGGTATCGCGTTGCGGTGCTCGGGAATGTTCTGTCCAGGCCCCAATCGCAGTCCGACCACCCTCATCGATCCACAATCGGCGATCTGCTCGAAGCCGATGGCGCGCCGCGATCCTTCAGGGCTCTGCGCTGACACTCTCGCTGAATATCATGCGCACTGGCGCCATGCGTCAGTATCGGGGGGACCGTGGAGATCATCCACCTCACTGGAATCGACGGCGCACGCAACGCGCGGGGGACCGTCGTTGTCATCGACGTGATCCGATCATTCACCGTCAGCGCATACGCGCTTGCGGGAGGAGCGCGGGAGTGCTTGCTGGTGCCGACGGTGACTCAGGCGCTAGCTCTCCACGCCAAGATTCCCGGCTCAGTGATCTCTGCTGAAGAGGAGGCACTCCCGGTTGACGGGATTCCGATCAGCAACTCCCCGACCCAAATCAAGAACGCTGATCTCAAGGGTCGCGTCCTGGTCCAGCGTTCGAGCGCCGGCACGACTGTCATGTCGGCCGTCGAATCCGACGACGTGTACGCCGCAAGTCTCGTCGTCGCGACAGCGACAGTCAGGGCCTGCTTGTCAATGCACCCGCGCCTTCTGACCCTGCTCGCCTCGGCCGACCACCCTGAGGATCACGCCTGCGCGAAATATATGGAGGGCCTCTTGCGCGGCGAGCAACCGGACCTTGATCTCCTCCTGCAGCCACTCCGTGACAGCGAGCGCTACGCGCGTGCGCGCGGCGGTAGCTGGCCCGGTTTCCCTGCAACGGACCTGGATCTGTGCCTCGCGCAGGACCGTTTCGACTTTGCGATGCCTGCGACAAAGCACGCGGATTGCCTACGACTCACAGCGGTCGGGGCAGCTCGCCCGAAGAGCTAAGATTCCTGCAGGGCACCAAGGGAATCCGGTGCGAACCCGGAGCTGTCGCGCAACTGTGAGCGGGGAGCCTCCGTCCGAGAAACGCCACTGAGGTGAAAGACCTCGGGAAGGCGGGCGGGGGCGGCGATCCGCAAGCCAGGAGACCTGAACGCCCGACTCGGCGACCCGTCCGCGCGCAACGGCACGGAAGCTCATGGCGGTCGGCTTTCAGCGGCGCGTTTGGGAAAGGCTGACCGCCTGGAGGAAGAACCGTGCGTAAGCACCTCATGTGGGCCAGCGCGACACTGGCTCTTGTCATCGCCGCGTGTGGAGGCTCGTCGCCGGCCACGAACCCCACCAGCTCTTGCGTCAACGCCGGCGCCCCGCACCACGCCTACGTGGTGGTCCAGCACCTATCCGGCACTTCGTTACAGAAGTGCGTCGGCTTCGCCGAGGACACCATCGACGGCCAGACCTTGATGGACCAGTCGGGAATTGAGTACCAGGCGCAGACGTTCAGCTTCGGCAAAGCGGTCTGCCAGGTCGATAACGAACCGGCCCAGTTCAGCAAATGCTTCCCGCAGAACGAGCCTTCCTGGGCGCTGTTCATCCAAACAGGAGGCGCCTGGACGAGCGCATCAAGCGGATACACGGACGCCAAGCTCCACGACAAGGAGGCGCTCGGCTGGCATTACGTCCAGGCCGCCGACCCGTCGCCGGCTCCTCCCCCGCTGGCTAAGCAGTAGCCCTGCAGTGAACGCACGCGCGGTCGCGGCCTGGTCGGCCAGCTGCATCTTCATCGTCCTGTCGACGTCAAACCCGGTTTACAAAGCCGCGGTGCTGGCGGCGGCGTTGTGTGCGCTTGCCGCCGGCGTCGGGCTTCGCAGGCTGCGCGGCCTGCTCACCGCCGTCGCGCTCGTCTCAGCGTTCGCCGTCCTCCTTAATTTCGCCTCGGCACACCTCGGAACCACCGTCCTGTTCGCTCTCCCAGACCAGATCCCCGGGCTTGGGGGCCCGTACACGCTCGAGGCGCTCGCCTTTGGCGCTACTGGCGGCCTGACGATCGGCGCCGCCATCCTCGCCGCGGCCCCCTTCTCACTGCTCCTCGCCTCGCATGAGGTCATGGACGCTCTGCCCGCTGCCCTTTCGCGAACCGGGGCTGCAATTGCCGCTTCTCTCAACCTGGTACCGGCGGTGGGGGCGTCGTTCGTCCAGGTCACCGAGGCGCAGCGACTGCGCGGATGGCGACCGCGAGGCCCGCGCTCCTGGTCCGAGATAGTGGTGCCGGTGGTGCTGACGAGCGTCGAAGGCTCAATCCAGCTGGCCGAGTCGATGGAAGCCCGTGGCTTCGGCTCCGGCCCTCGCACCTCAGTTACCCCCGCCCGCCTGCGTCGATCCGATTGGCTATTGATTGGAGCGTCAGCTGCCGCGCTGGCGATCTTCGCCATCTCCCAGGCCAAGGGGTGGGCGGCCCCCTGGTACGCGTACCCAACCTTGACGCCCCCATCCATTGACTGGACGCCGCTCGCGGCGTGCCTGCTGCTCCTGGCGCCGGTGCTTGTGTGGCGGTCGCGACGCTAAGCCACCTTACCTACTCGTATCCGGGCGCCCAGCAGCCCGCGCTTCGCGACGTGTGCCTCGAGGTCGGCGATGGATTGACGGTTGTCGCCGGTCCATCCGGGGGCGGAAAGTCGACGCTGCTAAGAGTTTTCAACGGCCTCGTGCCGCATTTCCACGGTGGCCGGATCGCGGGAAGAGCGTCAGTCGTGGGGCTTGACGTCATCGCAACTCCAACCCGACACGTGGCGCGTGATGTCGGATTCGTCTTCCAGGATCCCGAGCTACAGACCGTCTACAACGTCGTCGATCGGGAAGTCGCTTTCGGCCTGGAGAACATCGGACTTCCCCCGCGTGAGATGTCCGCCCGTGTGGACGAAGCGTTGCATGCCGCAGGGGTCGAGCACCTGCTCGGGCGAATCGTGCGGACGCTGAGCGGCGGAGAGCGCCAGCGCGTCGCCCTGGCCTCGGCCCTTGCGATGCGTCCGCGCCTTGTCGTTCTCGACGAGCCGACCTCGCAGCTTGATCCGGAAGGCACCGCGATGGTGCTGACCGCGGTGATGAACATGATTCGCCAAGGCAGGGCTGCGGTGGTCTCAGAGCATCGCCTCGACCGACTTCTGCAAGAGGCAGGCCTCTTGGTCCTCGTCGCCGAGGGCAGAGTGGAGAGCGTGCGCCCGGGAACCTGGCGTCCAACTCCCGCGCCAACCCAGCCGCCGCGCCAATCCCCCATCGGCGCAGAAGCGTGGTCGCTGCGGGGCGTCAGCGCCGGTTTCGGCGGTCACCTGGTGCTCGACGGTGTCGACCTGGCGGGTCGGCGGGGCGAGGTGGTCGCGCTGAGCGGTCCCAACGGAGGCGGAAAGACCACAGTCCTTCGCCTGATCGCGGGTGGCATCACACCGCTGGCAGGAATGGTGGAGCGCCGGCCCGGCCGCATCGCTTACCTTCCGCAGAACCCGACGGCCCTTCTCCACCTGCCGACGGTGACCGCCGAGGTCAACCTGACCCTTCAACGGGCAGGCGAAGCCGGATCGCCGCACGAGATCCTCGAGGAGCTGGGCCTCATGTCGGTGGCGAATCGCTACCCACGCGACCTCTCTTGCGGCGAGCGTCAGCGGGCCGCCCTCGCCACCGTCTTGGCGGGCACACCCCATCTGGTGCTGCTTGACGAGCCGACGCGCGGCATGGATATGGCTGCACGGGGCGCGCTGGTGAGAGTGGTGGCGAGGCTCCGAGATCTCGGCGTGGCAATCGTCCTGGCGACCCACGACGCCGACCTGCGGTCAGCTCTGGCCGATCGGGTGGTGCGAGTCGGTGACGGCACTGTCGTGGAGACCGCGCTCGAGGTAGCACCGGCGTGAGCAGGGCACTTCCGGTCGGGGTGGTCTCGCTGGTGGGCGTTTTCCTCTTCCTTTGGCCTTTCTTTGGCAGCGGCCTTCCTGCGAACACCCCGGCGTGGACGCTCGCGCTGGCCTGCGTGGCCGGTCTGTTTCTCGTCGAGGCCGGGACGCGGCAACTAGACTCGCGCGCCATTGCGCTGCTCGCTGCGATCGCTGCCATAGATACAGCGCTGCGACTTGCGGTGATCGAAGGCATCGGGGGGTTCAGTCCGATCTTCTTCCTTGTACTTTGCGCGGGCTATGTTTTCGGCATGTCGTTTGGTTTCCTGGCCGGCGCCCTGTCGATGCTCGTGTCGGCGCTTGCCGGAGGCGGCGTGGGCCCGTGGGTGCCGTACCAGATCTTTGCAGTCGGCTGGGTCGGAGTCGCAGCCGGGATGGCGGGCCATTGGAGCCGAGGCACAGGGACGCCGGGCTGGCGTGATTTGCTCGTGCTGGCAGGCGTGGGGGCGGTGACGGGATACCTGGTCGGGGCTCTGCTGGATATCACCGACTGGGTGCCGGTCTATCGCGGCAATCCGTCGCTCGGGTGGCTTCCGGGCATGGATCCGGCGACGTCATTGCTGCATTTCGCCCGTTTCTACCTCGTCACGTCGCTGGCGTATGACACGTTTCGAGCTGTGGGTAACGTCCTGATGGTGCTGGCGCTCGGGGCACCTGTATTGGCGGCACTTAACCGCCTCAGGGCGCGGCTCACATTCGAGGTGGTAGGCGTCACGCCATGACCTTCAAGCAGCTGCAGCGGTTGTGCATGGCGCTCCCGGAGGTGGAGGAGATTGAGACCTGGGGCGAAGCAACGTTCCGCGTCAAAGGCAAGATCTTTGCCATCTCGTCGCCGGACGGTGATTCCGCATCGATCAAGGCGTCGCTCGACGATCAATCAGGCTTAGTCGCAATGGACCCAGACACTTTCTCAGCGGCCGCTTACACCGGCAAGTACGGCTGGGTGAGGGTGCGACTGCCAGGCGTCCCGCTCGAGCTTGCAGAACGCCTCGTGACAAACGCCTGGAGGCGGACTGCCCCCAAGCGCTTGATCGAGAAGCTGGAAAAAGCTCCTTAGCCGACCGCTCGCCGGCGCGACCGGCCGCCACCGAACATGCCGACGACAAGTAGGAGGAGCGCCGCTCCGACGAAGGCGATGACCATCTGCGTGATGAGCGGATGGCCGACGATCGCGAAGCCGACATGGAACAAAGCGGCAAGGAATCCGCCGATGAACGCACCAAGGATGCCGACGATGGTGTCCCCGAACAGACCCAGGCCGCGACCGAGTGCGACATGGCTGGCGAGAAAGCCGGCCACGAGGCCGACCAGGATCCAGATCAAGATCGTATCGAAGTCGAGATGGACCGGGGTCCCATTGACAGTAATAACCACAGCCATACCCCCTTTACTGGTGAACGCGCAGCTGCGGCGATATCCCGGAGGCTTTCAGACCGTCTTGCCCGCAAGCTCCCCAAGGGCGGCACCGAGCACGCGATTGAATGCGGGGTAAGGGTGAATCACGTCGGCCAGGGTGCCAACCGGAGTCCCCAGCTTCACTGCGAGGGTGAGCTCACCCAGGATCTCGCCCGCGCGGGGGCTGACGAGGGTGGCGCCGACCAGCACGCCGCGCTTGCGGTCACCGACCAGCTTCAGCATGCCTCCATGAAAGTCGTGAATGTAGCCACGCGCGGCTTCCCCCGGGTCGGCCGACGCGATCACGACGTCGATGCCTTTTTCGCGCGCGCTCGCCTCTGAAAGGCCCACCGACGCGACCTCGGGGTCGGTATACGTCACCCGTGGGACCGCCGAATGATCGGCGCGGGAATCCTCGCCCCGAAGGCGGCGTGCAACGACCTGGCCGTGGTAGTACGCGAGGTGCGTAAAGCCTCCGATGCCGGTCACGTCGCCAGCCCCATAGATGCCGGGGCCAGACTCGAGGGTCGCGGGGTTCACCTTCAGCCAGCCGCGCTCAGTCCTCGGCAATCCCACAGCTTCCCAGGCCTCGAAGTTGGCGCGCCGCCCGGTCGCCACAAGCAGTCTTTCTGCAATCACGCGCTTCCCTGACTTCAGCTTCACTACAACGCCCGAATCTCCCTCGCCCTTCTCCACCCCAACGCACGGATCGCCAACCACGAGCTCGATGCCGTCGGCCTCCAGGTGCGGTCGCAGTGCAGCGCCGGCCTCAGGCTCCTCCAGGCCCAGGAATCGCGGGCTTGCCTCAATCACGGTCACCTTTGAGCCGAAGCGGGCGAATGCCTGGCCGAGCTCAACTCCTATGGCGCCACCTCCCAACACGGCCAGCGAGATCGGAAGCTCCCGCGGTACAGCTGCTTGCCGGTTGGTCCAGTAATCAACCGTGTCGAGCCCTGGAATCGGCGGGATCGCGGCGGTGCTTCCGTTTGCGATCACCAGCGATTGGCGCGCGACGTAGCGTTCGCCTGCGACCTCGACGGTGCGGTGATCGACGAGCTTGCCCTCGCCGCGCACGAGCTTGGCGCCCGTCGCTTCCAGCGCCGTCGCGGGCCTGGTGTCGTCAAGGTCGCGCGCCATCCACAGCACCCGCTTTGAGATCTTTGGGAAGTCCAGCTCCCAATCCACGCGTGAGGCGGCAAGCGCGCGTGCGCGATCCGCTTCAGTCAGCGTCTCGCCCGACCTCAGCAGCGTCTTCGACGGAACGCATCCCCAGTACGGGCACTCGCCGCCAACCAGCTCGCGCTCGATGACAGCGAGGGTCAGCCCGCTTCCCTCGAGGCCGCCGGCGATCGCCTCGCCGGCGACCCCGCCCCCCAAACACACGACATCAAATTCCTGCGGCACCGTTCTCACCTCCGCCTGCGCCCGCGCGTCTCAACGATTCCAACAATGAGGTGGCGGTGAACGTTCCAACGTAACGCTCGCCGTCGAATATGGCGGCACGCTCAGTCGGGCTCGCCAGCGCCGCAGCGAATGCTTCAGTGAGCGTGCCGCTCAGCGGAACGTGGGGCTCGTCCGCCGAAGGCCCAGCCGCTGGATGCTCGAGGGCGAAGGGGTCGATCCGCACCACGGACATGCGACGCACAAGCCGTTCGCGACCGAGAAACTCCGCTACGTAGTCGCTGGCGGGTCGCGTGAGGATCGCGTCAGGCGTGTCGTACTGGGCGACGCGCGCTTGCATCTGCAGGAGGCAAATGCGGTCCCCGACCATCACAGCCTCGTCGATGTCATGCGTCACGAACACGACTGTCTTGCGCATCGAACGCTGGATGCGTATGAACTCCTGCTGCAGGCGCTCGCGCGTTATGCGGTCGACGGCGCCGAAAGGCTCGTCCATCAACAGGATCGGTGGATCGGCGCCCAGAGCCCGCGCAAAACCGACGCGCTGCCGCTGGCCTCCGGAGAGCTGGTGCGGATACCTGTCGCGATATTCGCGAGAGTCGAGACCGACGAGCTCGAGCAGCTCCTCCACTCGCGCTTTGATCCTCGCCTTGTCCCAGTCCCAAAGTCGAGGCACCGTGCCGACGTTGTCGCCGACCGTCATATGCGGAAAAAGACCTGTGTTCTGGATGACATAGCCCATCCTGAGGCGCAGCCTCGCGGGGTCGACCCCGCTCGTGTCCTCCCCGTCGATGAGGATTCGTCCACTGTCGGGATCGATGAGCCTGTTGATCATCCTGAGCGTGGTGGTCTTGCCACAGCCTGATGGCCCGATGAGGACGCAGGTCTCGCCGCTGGGAATGTCGAGCGTCAGGTCACGCACCGCGTTGGACCCGCGGGCGAACTCCTTGTTGACGTTCTCCAGGCGGATCACGGCGTCGTTTACCGTAATCGAATGCCAACTGGGGTATTCCTTGTGGCCGATCCCTGGGTCAACTGGGACTGGCTGTCCACTCACATCCCGCTGTTCGTCGCCGCGCTCCAGGAGCACCTCACTCTGACCGGAATCGCGATTGTTGGCGGCCTTGCGCTGTCCCTACCGCTTGGCGTCGCGGCTCACCGCTGGGGTGTCTTGCGCAGCCCGGTCCTCGCAGTGTCCGAGATCTTCTACACGATCCCATCGATCGCGCTCTTTTCGCTTCTGATTCCTTACACGGGGCTGACTGTAGTCACTGCCGAGGTCGGGCTTATCGGCTATACGGTGCTCATCCTGGTCCGCAACGTGATGGTCGGCCTGGAAGGGGTACCGGCCGATGTCATCGACGCCGCGAACGGGATGGGATACCGTCCGCTTGCCAGGTTGCTCCGCATCGAGCTGCCGATCGCCCTGCCGGCCATTATTGCCGGCATTCGCATAGCGACGGTGACCACCATCGGCCTGGTGACAATCACGGCGCTCATCGGACTCGGCGGCCTTGGACAGCTGATCCTGCGCGGTTTCATCGAGAACTTCCACACGCCATTGGTTGTCGCAACGGTGCTCTCGATAGCTCTTGCGCTTATCGCCGATGTGACGCTCGCCGGCGCACAACGCCTCGCCGTTCCCTGGGCCAGGAACACTTAGCCGTGGCCTTTCTGGGCGGCGTGTGGCAGTGGCTTTCCGATCCGGCTCACTGGAGCGGCGCCAACGGAATCCCACAGCGTCTCGTAGAACACATCCAACTCTCGGCCGAATCGGTCGCCATCGGCGCGCTCATCGCCCTGCCGATCGGGATATTGCTTGGCCACTATGGCCGCTTCGGCAACCTCGCGATCAACGTCTCTAACGTCGGCCGGGCACTGCCGTCGTTCGGAATCCTTGTCATCGCCTTCCAGGTCTTCGGCCTTGGCGACTTTCCGATAGTGCTTTCGCTGACCGCGCTCGCCATTCCGCCGATGCTCACCAACAGCTACGTTGCCCTGCGTGAGGTCGATGCCGATGTCAAGGACGCGGCGCGCGGAATGGGCTACCGCGAGCTCACGCAGGTGCTAAGGGTCGAGTTACCCCTGGCGGTTCCTCTGGTGATGGCCGGCGTACGCACGTCAGCGGTCCAGGTGGTGGCGACGGCGACCCTCGCCGCCCTGATCTCCGGCGGAGGCTTTGGTCGGTACATCATCGACGGCCTCGCCCAGCAGGACTTCACGAAACTCTTCGCCGGCGCCCTCCTTGTCGCCCTGCTGGCAATGGCGACCGAGCTCTCGCTCTCGTGGCTGGAACGTGTGCTGGTGCCCCGGGGAATCAGGCTCCTGAATGCTCCGGTCAGCTCCAAGGCCGCAACATTCAAGACCGCATAAATGGAAGAATCAAGGCTCGGCCGCGGTTGCATCGGCATACCGGCAGGCTGGAAGGAGAGACTCAAATGAACCTGAAAACCAACTCGTGGCGCCTGCTCGTGGCGCTTACGGCGCTCATGGTGGTCGCGTCCTGTGGGGGTACGACCCCGGGGACAACCTCTAAGGGCACCGTCACTGTCGCCGGCTTCAACTTCCCGGAGAGCAGCATCCTGGCCCAGGTCTACGGGCAGGCGCTGGCCCACGATGGCTACACGGTCAACTACAAGCTGCTTCTCGGCACGCGGCCGATCGTGACCACTGCAATCAAGGCGGGCCAGGTCGACCTCTACCCCGGCTACGCTGCAAGCGAGCTCGAGTTTTTCAACAAAGGCGCCGGCGAGGCGACAAGCGATCCTGCAGCGACCACCGCCAAGCTCAACACGTACCTACAGCCGGCGGGCCTTGTAGCGCTGACCCCGGCTGCGGCAGTTGACGCCAATGCGTTCGCAGTGCCGCAAGCGACCGCAGACAAGTACAAGCTGGCGAAGCTGTCTGACATAACGCCGGCCATCGCAAGCCAGCTCGTGTTTGGCGCCGGGCCCGAATGTCCGACCTATAAATTCTGCCTGCCTGGCCTCAAGTCGGTCTACGGCCTCACATTCAAAGCTGTGAAGACTCTCGACACCGACGGATCACTCACTCGTGCCGCCTTCAAGAACGGCAGCATCCAGATCGGGCTCGTGTTCACCACGGACGCCGACCTCAAGGGATTGGGACTGGTGGTGCTCGAGGATGACAAGCACATGACCGCCGCCGACAACGTCGTGCCGATAGTTCGTCAGACGGTGGCCACAGATAACGTCAAGGCGGTGCTCAACAGCATTGACGCGAAGCTGACCACCGCGGACCTTGTCTCGATGGTTGACCAGGTCGCAAACCAGCACAAGGACGCCGACGCAGTCGCGACTGCGTGGCTGCAGCAGCACAACTACTCGAGCTGAGCGTCTTGTCCTTCGGCTAAGGGCGCGCCGTCCCTTGTGGTCGGCTCTACGTCGGTGCCTTTTCCGCTGTATGTTTGCCCGATGCTGAAGGACGCCGCCGTGGCCGACTTCGAGAAGGCGCGAGCGGAGTGGGAGTCGGCGCTAGGCGAGATCCCCGACGAGGCCCTGTCGTACCTGAAGCCCGGCGACGATTACGCCTTAGGCGGGCTTCAGGTGCACGTGAACTGGGTCCTGGTTCACTACAGCCGGATTCTCGACGGGATCATCGCCGGCGCGTTTGCTCAGGTCGCGCCACTGGATCCGCCCGAGGAGCACGAGCAGACGACCAGGAAGGCGAAGGCCGGTCTCAATGCCGGCGGGCGCCGCGGGGCCAGTGCCGAGATGGCCGCTTTGCATAGCTCGGTGCTCGAAGCCGTCAAGCGCCTTCCAGCAGAAAACTGGTCGCGCAAAGCGCCTGTCATCTACGGCGTCGGGCAAGAGCCGTACCCGACCAGCCCTGAGGACATTGTCGGCTGGCTAAGCGATCACTACCGCGAGCACGTGCTCCAGTGCCCAGAGCTGGTTAGTTGCTGGCGCGAGAGCTCGGCTTAGGGCAGCCGCGTAACCCAGGCCTCCGTCCCGTACTTCTCCGCAACGAGCTCGTAGGCCGCCTTGAGCTCGTCTGTGGAGAGCTCGCTCGGGCTAGCGTCGTACTCCTCGCTGAAGGATCTCTCCAGGTGTCGAGTGGTCTCGGCGCAGCTCAATGTCGTGAACCGCGAAAGAGGCGAGACCTCCTTTTCCGCGCTGCGCACTCCGCGCTGCGAGACCCGCTCGCGGCCGATGCGGATCAGCTGCGGCAGCAGCTCGACGTCCATCGAGTGGGCGATCGTCGTGTGGTGGAGGATGAAGCCCCGCCGGCGCGCCTGCGCCGCCCCCGCGATCTTCCCCTGCGGGGAGATGATGTCGTTGATCTCGCGATAGCTTGCGGGCACTCCAAGCGCGTTGAACGCGCGCACGGCCCAAGCGTCGAGCGCTGCGTATGACTGGCGGAAGCTAATCCCTTCGACCACGGAACCTGGCAGGTAAAGGGAGTAGGTGATGGTGCGCGCAGGCTGGCAGAGCATTGTGCCGCCGCCGCTCATCCGTCGGGTTACAGTGAATCCCAGGCGCCGCGCAGCCTCCAGGTCGACCTCGTTGGCGACCGACTGGTGCGAGCCGATGACCAGCGCAGGCTCGATCCACTCCCAGAATCGGACCAGCGGAAGCCGCACGCCGGCGATCACCCTGCCGAGCAGCACCTCGTCAAGCGCCATGTGCATGTGGGCGGGATGCGGCGACGCTGGAATGACGTCCCACTGCAGGTCTTTCAACTTGATGGCAGCCACTGCTCTGCCAGTATTCCCGATGCGAGTGAATAAGCGGACTCTGTGGACCCTGTATGCCGGCAATCTGCTGACCGCGATCGGGTTGTGGTTCTTCCTGCCGCTGCTGCCGATCTTCATCGGCCGCAAGGGCGGCTCGGCCGCGCTTGTGGGAGCGGTGTTCGCGGCAGGCTTGCTGGCGAACGCCGCAATCCGCTATCCGGCCGGTTGGGCAGCCGATCGGTTTGGCACAAGGCCGGTGATGGTCGGGGCGATGGGGGCTTATGCCGTCCTCTACCTCGTGTATCTGCTGCCGCTACCGCTCCCTGCCTTCATCGCCCTGCGCTTCGTGCACGGGGCGGCGGCGGGCGCTTTCTGGCCGGCGGCCAACGGCCTGATTGCCGAGGTGACGCCGTCCAACCAGCGAGGTCGTGCGTTCGGCACCATGCAGTCGACCAACATGGCGGGCATGTTGTTGGGACCCGTCATCGGCGGCTTCGTCGCCCTGTTCAATCTCGACGCCGTCTTCGCGATCTCCGCGATCGCTTGCGGGCTCGCGACAGTGGCGCTGGCGACACTGCCAAGCGTGCGGGTCGAGCCATCCGAACAGACGACGCCGGTCCGGGCAATCACCATCGCTCGCAGGCTCTTGCCGCTCTTGATGCTTGGCGCTGGGACCTCGTACATGATCGGAACGTTCGACACGATCTGGCCTCTCTACATCACCTTCAGAGGAGGCAGCACGTTTGCCGTCGGACTTTCATTCATGGCATTCGCCGTGCCGGCGACGCTGTTGAGCGCGAGAGCCGGCGCCCTGGGTGACAGGGTCGGGTCGCGCCGCCTCATCGTGGTGGCGCTGCTGGGCTCGGCGGTGTTCGCCGCCATTTACCCTTTCGTGACGTCCGTAGGCTGGCTCATCGGGTTGGGGCTGATTGAGGGCATCTTCACAATCTCCGGCTTCCCGAGCCTCAACGCAGAGGTGAGCCGGATGGCCCAGGCCGGCCAGCAGGCACGCACTCAGGGTGTGTTTCAAACAGTGCAGTTCGGTTTTCAAATCGTCGGCGCGCTCGTGGGTGGTGCGCTGTTCACTGTGAGCCCCACGTGGGCGTTCCTTGCCATCACGGCGGTCTGTTTGCTCGGTATCGGCTCCGCTTTGCTGCCGGGACGGCAGAAGCCCCTACGCGTCAGTAGCGCACTCCGTCAAGACGCGGCCAGCCGTACGACACCTCCTCCAGCGTCGCCGAACCGATTGTGATGGGCTGAGCTCGGACATAGGCGCCGCCGAGGCGCTCGTAGAAGCGACGCGCCGGCTGGTTGTCACTCAGGACCCAGATGATCATGTCCTCCAGGCCCATATCTCGCAAGCCGGAGACGCATGCGCGCACCAGCTCGCGTCCGTAACCGCGCCGGTGAAAGGCGTCCAAAACGTAAATGGCATAGAGCTCGCCCGTGAAGCCGATCTCTCCAGCCCGCTCGTGGCCCGCCGACGCAAACCCGACAAGGGCGCCTTCGGCAGGATGGTCGGCCTCGACCACGAAGACGCGGCTTGATCCTCCACCTATGAAGCGCCTCCAACGATCGGCATAGTCCGCTTCAGTGAGGGACTCCAGAAAATCGTCGGGAAGCAGCGTCCGATACGTCGACCGCCAGCTGGCAACGTGGACCCGCGCGATGGCCGCCGCGTCATCGATGACCGCCTGTCGAATCATGTGCCCAAACAATCTATCGCCGTCGCCTCGCAGGCGGGCTAAGCTGGCAGCAGGCGGCGATGGAATCTGAAGACGAGCTCCCGTCGCTTTCGAACGTCTCGCGCGTCCCGCGCGCTGTGACCATCATCGTGGTGTCGATCTTCACAATCGCGGTCGCGGGCATCGCCTATATGAATCCAGGCGCCTGGTTCGACTTGAACCGGTCAACCCCAACCGAAAAGCTGCCGATCTCATACCAGCTGGCGGCCGTCGACTTCGTCACTCCGCGCGTCGGATGGGTGGTCATGGAGCTGCCGCCTCATGACTTCGCCGTTTTGCGCACCGCCGATGCCGGTGAGACCTGGACGCGGCAGATTGCGGGGTTGGCGGGTCAAATCGGCGAATACGTCAGGTTCTTCGACCCGTCTCGCGGCGTCCTGGTGCTGCTGGGCCCACAAGCTGCCATCTACCAGACGGGCGATGGCGGTGGCACCTGGAGCAGGCACGAGCTCACGGTTGGGGGCGGGTATGTCTGGTCCGCCGACTTTGTCGACGCCAGCCATGGCTGGCTGCTGGTGCAGGGTGCCACCGAAGGCCAGTCACTGCTGCGAACCGAGGACGGCGGCACGACCTGGACCGGTTTGGGCAACCCGGTGGTGTACTCCGACTGGGCTTATCGCGTCGTCTTCGCCAACCCTCGGGATGGATGGCTGTACAGCCAGTCGACGGGAGCATACGTGTACAAGAGCAACGACGGTGGCTCCACATGGGTCCGAATTGCCCTGCCGGCGCCGCGTGGTGGTTGGCCTTCTGTGCAAGGAGGTTTGATTTCCACTGGAGAGTTTTTCGTGGCCGCCCACCCAACGCAGGGAGCTGGGGTCGTGACGACAGTTGTCGGTGTTGCATCGCGCAACGGCCGTGCGCGGGTGGGCGGCGTGCTTCTCGGCTATCCACCGCTAAGGATCAGCACCTACGACGGCGGCCGCCCCATCATCAACGTCTACGCCGATGTGGGTCCTTATAGATACTCCTCGATCGAGCGTGTCAATCCAGGTCCTCTAGTCGATACCGCGCCTGTCAAGCAGTTTCACCTGAGCTCTGTCGACGGCGGCATTTCCTGGAACCCGATCTTTACGCCTTCGTCTTTCGGCGCGGTCGGCTACATCGATGCGAGCAATTGGTGGTGGATCGGCTCAGGCGCGGCGGCGACAAGCTCCGACGCCGGGGTCACGTGGACTGAGACGAGGAACCTCGGGGTTCCAGCGCCGCTTCCAGGCTCGCTCCAATTCGTCGACTCAGATCACGCCTGGTTTGGAGCGATGGCCGGCACCCGCCCACTCGTGGAGACGACCGACGACGGCGGTGTCCGGTGGACGATGATCCTTCTGCCTGCTGTCGCGCCTGGTTAGATCCCGTTCACGCCTTGACGTAGGCAATCACGGCGCGCGCCTCGGCCACCACTTCGCCACTTTCCTGCTCCACCCGTGCCTCGCAGAATGCCAGCCGCCGGGAGCGATGGCGGACCGAAGCTCGCGCGGTCAGCCGGCCTGGCTTGCAGGGTCTGAAGTAGTCGACCTTTAGATCCGCAGTGGTCGTTGTTTCGCCCTCTTCCGCAAGGGTGAAAGCTGCCGACGCGAGCGCCTCGTCAGCCAGTGTCGCGATTGCGCCGCCATGAATGATCGGGCCGCGGCTGGTCGGAAAGCCGTGGGCCTCGGCCGTCATATTTCCCTCGAGGATCAGGCTGCCCGCTTTGACCTCGACGAGGCGCGTGCCGATGTTCGCCACCATTCCTGTCGAAGCCCACTCCTTGTAAAGGCCGGGCAGCACACTGGTGCCATAAGGCTCGCTCACGTTTTGAGCTCGCGGTGAAGTTCGATCAACGGGTCATGCGTTTCATCGGGCGATCGCGTCGCCCACCAGAAACGAAGCATTGTCGGGTCACGCGGGTCATCGGGGTCTCGTGCGGATTCGAGCTCGGCCACGATCTCCGCAACATCCATCGTCGCGGTGCGAAGGTCGAGCTCCTGATCAATTTCGCGCATATAGGGAAGCGCGTCCAGTATGGCCAACCTCATCGCAACTTTGCTCGCCGGCCTGGCACCGTCCGAATCGGGCCGCCGCCTCTTCAAGAGCGGGTAATCTCTCGCGGTGATCGCGCGCGCGCTTCCACGCTTGTCACGTAAGCGGGCCGGGCCTCGAATCGCCCTGTCACCTTCTTCGTGGGGCGTGAGCGAAGTGCCGGGGTGGGGCCATCAGCTCGACGCTGACCGGGTTCTGTCGGAGGCCGCGGCTGTTGGGGAAGGCGCGATCGATGCAGGACCGGCAGGCTTCCTGCCCGACCGGAGCGACCAGGCGAGGCCGATGCTCAAGCGGCACCGACTCAGCGTGGTGGCGGGTCCCGCGCAGGCCATTCTGCACCACCACGACATAGGCGGCCTTGAGCTCGCCCACCTCGACGGCCAGGCCAACTGGCTGGCGGCCCTTGGCGCCGAGACGATGGTCCTGTCGGCGATGCCTCCACGGACCGCCAGTGCGGACCACGGCATCGTTCTGTCGAGCATGGGATGGGCGCACCTGCTGCACCTGATCGGCTCGGTGCAACACGTTTGCTCGAGGCACAAGATCCGCCTTGCAGTTCAGCCTAGATACGGCAGCATGATCCAGGGACCTGCTGACATCGAGAGGTTGCTCGTCAGCACCGAGGCAGGGCTATGCCTCGACACCGGTCACCTCGTGCTGGTGGGCGCGGATCCCGTTGAGGTCCTCGAGCTTGGCGCCGGACGCATCCAGCACGTCCACCTCAACGACATCGACGCGAACCTCGCACTCCAGGTGCGGGAATATGGCCTTGACTACGCTGAGGCGATCTCGCGAGACCTTTACAAGCCGCTGGGGACTGGCGACGCCAGCGTCGACCGCGTCGTCGAGGCGCTGCGTCGGACGGGCTACCGCGGCTGGTACACCCTCAACCAGGACACGAGGTTGCCGTCAGCCGAAGACCGTCCTCTGGGAGCGATCAGCCGCTCGCTTCAGCACCTGCGCGCCTTACTGGCCTAACCTCCGCCCTTCAGGGGGGAGAATGTCCCTCCCGCGAAGCGGGACGGACAGGTGAGGGGCGATACCTGGATGCCCTAGATCCGCCGGCCGCTGCCGACCCAGTAAGGCTCCCTGATCTTTCGCTTGAGCAGCTTGCCTGCTGCATCGCGCGGCAGCTCATCGACAAAGTCGACCGAGCGCGGCTTCTTGTAGCCCGCGAGCCTTTCGGCAGCGAACGAGATCAGCTCGGCTGCGGTCGCCGCCGCACCAGGGCGAAGTTGCACCACCGCCTTGACCGATTCGCCCCACTGATCGTCAGGTACTCCGATCACTGCCACATCGATGACGGCGGGGTGTGCGTGGAGAGCTGCCTCCACCTCCGCCGGGTAGATATTGACGCCTCCGGAGATGATCATGTCCACCTGCCGGTCGCAGATGTAGTAGTAACCCTCACCGTCCCGGTAGGCGACATCGCCAACTGAGAAGAAACCGTCGTGCATGCTCTTGCCTGTGGCGTCGGGACGCTGGTAGTACTCGGCCAGCCACGTGTTCCGAACCATGAACTCGCCAGGCACACCATCAGCAACTTCCTTGCCGTCCGCGCCGGTGAGCCTGATCTCCTGTCCGGGGACTGCCATGCCACACGACCCGGGCTTGCTCAGCTGGTCCTCCGGCCGGAGCACTGTGTTGATGCCCGTCTCTGTGGCGCCATAAAACTCCCAGAGGACCTGTCCAAACGCGGCTTGCGCCCGAACCTTCAAGGCGTGCGGGCAGGGCGCTGCGCCCAGGATGAGAGCTCTCAGCGACGCGACATCGCGCGGGTTGCGAACCTGCGCGTCTACCAGGCGCTGGAGCAGAGTTGGGGCCATGAACGCCGTGGTCACGCGATGTCGCGCGATGAGGTCAAGCGCGTCGTCGGCCTGAAACTTGGGTTGCACGACGATGGTGGCGCCGAGCACCTGGTGAAGAGCCGAGAAGAATGAGACCGCGCTGTGATAACCCGGCCCGCACATCAGGTGAACATCCGTCTCGCTGAGCTCGAAGATCGAGATGACCTGGAGAACGTTCTCGATGTTCACGCCGTTCGGCCGCCATGCACCCTTGGGGTACCCTGTCGTGCCCGAGGTGTAGATCATCGATGCGCCCAACGCGCCTCCGTCTGATCCGCCTGGCGGTTGGTCCTGCGCCCCTGCCATCAGCTCCTGGTAAGAAAGCCAGCCCTTGGGCGTGCCTTCGCCGAGCGCGATCAAACGAGGATGGTTCACGGCCTCGGCTGCCGCGGCATCGACTATGTCGACAAGCTCGGGGCCGGCCACAACCACCTTTGCGCCTGAATCGTTGAGGACATAAGCGACCTCGGAGCCGCGCAACCGGTAGTTGACAGGCACGCCGACCAGGCTCACCTTGCGCAGACCGTTCGAGATTTCGAAACCTTCGATGGAGTTGAAAGACATCACCGCGACCCTGTCGTGCACCGCGCAACCCAGCTTCCGGAACACATTGGCCGCTTTGTTGGCTCTGCTGTTGAGCGTCTCGAAATTGACGGATCTTTCGGCGGCGATCACCGCGACCTTGGTTGGGTTGGAGACAGCGTGACGCGCCAGGAAGTCGATGTCAGCCACGAATCAATCGTGCGCCAACACTGGCGCAGGTAGAGCCCTGTCCCCAACCGTCCGCGCTAAGGCGCGGACGTCCTCCCCGCAAACAGGGAGGGGAACGGTCCGGTTTGTCGCCGGACCTAACACGGCGTGGTTGCGCCCAGCCCGACAGTGAACGCGGTTGGAGGGACGCTTCCTTTGATGACGACCCGGTAGCGGTAGCAGCCTCCCAACAGCGCCCACGTGGCGGTGGGCGCCCAGTGGTGGAACACGACCACCGCCCCCATGGGTGGGTACTGCTGCAGCACGGTCTGCGTCGCGTCTTCGATCGTTGCGATCGGCGACGTCTTGCTCGAGTCGTACTGCCACACGTACACCTTTGTGAGCGGACGAGCCGAAGCGGTGTCCGCAGCCGCAGGCAGCTTGGTCGCCTTGAGCAGTGCGTCGACTGCAACTTGGGGGCCTGCGACGGCGGGCTTTACCGAGGCGAAGCTCTGGCCGTGGATCGGTCCCGACCAGTCCAGGCCGCTCACGCCGCCTGAGAGATACGTCTTCAGCGGAGGCGTTTTGTCCTTGCCTGCCGGGTTATAGATCTGGATCCTTCCTGACACGGCGAGCGCCAGTAGGGACGCATCAGGGCTCCACGCAAGCCCGTCGGCATGGGGCAAGTTGGAATTGAGAGCGCGAGGCTTGGTTGGGGGAGGCGGCGTGGCAGTGGGTGTTGTCGGCGGTGGCGTGCCGGCGGCGGGGCTGCTGGACGCGACTGGCACAGTCACGTTGATGCTCTGGATCACCGGACCGTGATCCGGCCGCGACACCGCGACCATCGTGCCGTCGGGGCTGACCGCGACCGGACCGTCGTCAGGTCCCAGCTTCAATGGAAACGCATGGAGGACCTTTGCCTCCATGTTCAGCCAGTACCACAAGCCAGTCCCGAAGGCGCGCACAGCGAACAGTCCGCTGTCGCCGGGGGCGGCACCTTCGACGAACATAGCCGTCTGCGATGGCGGCTTTGCAATCACCTTGACGGCAGCCGATGCGCTGGTGAGGTCGATGGCATCCACCTCATAGCTCGAGCAGCAGCCAACTGTGAACGCGAGGTAGCGGCCGTTCGCGGCGAGGCCGATGGGGCCTTCGCTCTGGAAGTCCTGAGAGGCCGCCACCGGAGCGATGGTGCCGGCGAACGGGTCAACCCGGAACAGCCAGTTATATGGGACCACGCCGCTGCTGGTCCGGCCCTCGGCGGGCCTGTCGTCATGGACCGTGAAATACAGGACCGGGTAGGACAACCCGGGCGCCGGCGCCCACACGGGGCCGGAAACCCTGAACGCAGCGCCCGCCGGCAGCGGCGCGACTACAGTCGATTTCCCAGTGGCCGGGTCGAGGACCCCGACGCCGTTGCCTGCAACGTAGGCGATGAGGCCCTGACTGAGCGCCCCATCGACTGGCGACGGAGTCTGGACGGCGACCGGTGGACTGCCACTGGCGCAGGAGGTCGCGACGAAGATTGAGGCGGCCAACAGGCTCAGCTTTCTGACAAGGTTCATGGGCATAGAGGTGCGGATGTTATCGCCACAGGTGTGTTACGCGGATCAGGCCGGTTGCGTTACGTCTTGAGATGAGGACTGTTTTCATGGTGGCCCTGGTGGCGCTTGCTCTGAGCGCATGTGGCCCGCACTACGTTGAAGGCGCCGTCCCGGCTCCAAGCCCCACGACTGAACCGGGGTTGGGGTTCGATCTCGCAGTCAGCGAAAAGTCGACCACCGCGGTCCTGAAGGTCGGCCAGAAGCTCGAGGTCGTGCTTCACGCCAATCAGGGCATGACGCCCTGGAGTGGAGTGCGGTCGAGCGACGCATCGGTGCTGGCCCCGATGGTGAACCCTGCTGCCACCGCAGCCCGCGGCGTCACCCTCGCAGCGTTCCAGGCCCTTGCGCCAGGCGAGGCGCAGATCACCGCCACCGCGGGCGCCGACTGCTCACCAGGCAAGGCCTGCCCGATGTACGCGATGCTGTGGAGGATCGACGTGACGGTGGTCGCCGCCTAGCCGGCGGCGCCTTTGATCGCTGACGCGATGCTCTCCAGCTCAGCCCTGCTCTTGGGCTCCGTGTAGTTCCGCGGAAAAGTAAGTCCGAATCCATCGTTCGGGTAGCGAGGAATGACGTGCACGTGGAAGTGAGGCACGTCTTGAAAAGCAACCTCCCCATCGGCGACGAACAGGTTTGCTCCGCCCGCACCAAGCGTTTGCCGCACCGCGGCTGCGAGGTTTCGCGCGACTCTGAAGGTGCGCATCGCGGCTGTTTCGTTGAGGTCTGACATCAGGACCGCATGTTCGCGCGGCACGACAAGAATGTGGCCGTGCGTGATCGGCTGGATGTCCATGAATGCGACGACGGTGTCGTCTTGATGGACGAATGTCGCGGGTGAATCACCTCGCAGGATCTCGCAGAACACGCACTGATCGGTCACTTCGTCAGTGCGAAGCTTAAAGCGGCGGATCGGTCTCCGTAGGAGGGTCGAGGGGAGTCGTCACGCGTGGCGCCAAATCTGCTTCCACCGATGAAGTGGGCACTGTGGTCTCGAAATCGCCATTGGAAGTGAGCTGGCCGTCGCCGTCGATGATGGCGGGCTCGAGATCAGAGTGCTCGCCCGTCAGTGCCTCGCCGTTGGTCGCAACGTCACCGGTCCGCTGGCCACGACGGCGCCGGCGCGCCCGCCGCTCACCCCGGTGAGGCCTCGACAGGCGCTGAACCTGGGAACGGATTCCGACTCGCTGGCAGGCGGTGACCACGGCGCCGACGCCTGCTACAAGGCCCTCCTGCTTGGCGTGCTCGAAGAGTGGCCCGAACAACTCCGGCGCGCCGCCGATCACCGTCTTGGAGTCGCCGACGATCACGAGCAGCTTCTTGGCTCGCGATATGGCCACGTTCACCCGGTTCGGGTCGTTGAGGAATCCAATTGCCGCCCTGTCGTTTGAGCGCACCAGGGAAAGGATCACTCCGTCCGACTCGCGGCCCTCAAAAGCGTCGACCGACTCGATGTCGTCTGGCGGCACGATGCCTTTCAGCGCTGAAACCAGCCGGCCGACCTGAGAGGCATACATCGCGATCACAGCCAGCTTCGCCTTGCGGACCCGGCGTCGGATGATCGAGGTGATGTCCTTGCAGAGCGCAACCTCGAATTCGTTGGCGACGGATCGCTGGGCGTCCCGATACTCGTCCTGCGCTCCCGTGTCGACCCACACGAGCTCGCGATCGAAAGGCCAGGGCAGAGGCATCCGTGGATGTGGCGCCTCGTGAATCAGCTTGCCGTCGTAGAAGAGGTCTGAGACCACCCTGCCGATGGGTTCGCGCATCCTGTACTGCCGCGGCAGCATGATCTTCGAGCTCGCGGGCACCTTGTCCCAGACCCACCCGTAGAAGCTGTCATCTCGAATCACCTCATCGAGTGGCTGCCCGATGCTGAAGGTGGAAGCCGCCTCCTCCATGACTGGCGGCAGCTGCTTCAGGTCGCCGATCATGACCCAGCGCTTGGCGAGCGGCATGAGGGCGAGCGCCTCGTTTGCGCGCACCTTGTTGGCCTCGTCGAGGATCAGCCAATCGAAGACCTTGAACCGCAGACGTGAGTCGATGGCGAGTCGGTTACAGGTGCCGGCGACGAGGTTGTAAGGCTCGAGGTCGTCGCCTTCGACGAGAGTTGGTCGCAAGCGCCTCGGCACCTTGCCTGGCTCGGCGATGCGGGCCTGACGCACATGCGAGAAGCCGAGCAGGCGTTCCTGCCCTGTATCGACAGCGTCATTCGAGTGCGACGAAAGGAGGATCGACGACCCCGGGTTGCGCCCGAGGATGCGCCTGATCGATTCCACGATCGCAGTCGTCTTGCCAGTCCCGGGCGGGCCCTGTATGAGATACATCTGGCCCGGGCGCATGCCCATGACACGGGCGACTGCCTCAGCCTGCTCATCGTTGGGATCGGGGAGGTGATGTGCTTTCTTGCCGTCCAGCTGTACCCGGGGAGGGCTGCCCAGCCAGCCAGGGTCTGCGAGCTCGGCGGCCAGCGCGCCCGAACGCGGGCTGCCGATCTGCAGCTGGCGGATCACCGAGCGCTGTGCCTCGAACATCTCGACGCTCGCCGTTGGCAGCACGATGCCTTCGTCGGGGAGCGGGTCATAGCGCCTGAAGCTCACCCACAGGTTGGAGCCCTGGATACGGTCGAGGGACATGCCCCGGTACTCGGGGAAGCCCGCCGAGCGGACAGTGAGCGAGTCGATGCCACGGTAGATGCGTCCGTCGGCATCGTCAACGAGGTGCAGCACAGCGCGCACGTACTCGCCTCCGCGCATGTCCTCGCCGCACTCGGGGCAGTGGATGCTGCTCGCGGTGGGCACCTCGGCCTCGCACTTCGGGCATTCCATCCACTGCTCAGTGGCTTCGTAGCGCCGTACGGCAGCCTCCGCAAGCTTCTCGCGGTAGTCGCGGAGGTGCTCGATGAACCGCATGGTCGAATCGAGGATCGGGAGGGTCTTGGCCTGCTCGCGGAGGACTATCGCGGTGAAGCCCTCGAGGTCCCCGTCCCACTCCTTGACCAGCTGGAGCTCCTGGTAGCGGAGCCGCAGGCGGTTCTTCTCCATCTCGAACTCGCCGTCCAGGTCCTGCCAGTCGGTGATCTCGAGAGCCAGGCCCTGCGGTGTCCGCCCCAGCCTTCCTGTCAAGAGCGTCTGCTTGACCTGGCCGATGAACTCGAGGGGCTTCTCAGGCTTGACGATCGTGTAAGTGCCGTCGATGATCCGCTGCTCTTCGAGCACCTGCCGGAGCAGCTCGGCGCCTCCCGCTGCCTCCAGTGCCGAGACCTTGAGGGCTGCGGGGGTTCCGGGGCGGACGCGGATGCCGAGACGGCCGGCCTGGATCTCCTCGCCCGGGATGTCAGGGTTCCAGAGTGGTAGTACGTCGCCAGGGTTGGGCGTGCTCATTTCATGCGGACCTAGAGGTTCGCCACAGGTTGGTTAGGCGTGAAATGGGAGTCACCTGAGTTCAAAAGGGGGTCCGCAGGCGGGACCAAGCACCCCAATGGGCAAGCTCTACGTTAGCACAGCCTCAGCCCGTTGGGCCTCCCCTATCGAAGGTGATGCAAGATTGACAGGCATGTGGAAGAACCGCCTGAAGCCGTACGACATCCTGTCGGGCGAGGACGTCGAGGCGATCCACAACCAGGCGATGACCATCCTGGAGGAGATCGGAGTCGACTTCCTCCACGACCGCCCAAGGGAGCTCTTTGGCAAGGCGGGGATGGCTGTCGACGGCATGCGTGTGCGTTTCGACCGCGAATTCGTGCTGGAGATGGCCGCCAAGACGCCATCCACGTTCTCCTTGCAAGCGCGCAACCCGGCTCGGACCGTGACGCTCGGAGGCGACAACGTGGTGACCGCCCCTGTGTACGGGCCGCCGTTCATAACCGACCTCGAGCGGGGACGGCGCGGCGCCACCATCGAGGACTTCAACAACTTCGACAAGATGGCCCAGGCCATCGACCAGATCCACTGCGCGGGCGGTACTACTGTCGAGCCCGAAGATCTGCCACTGGGTACCCGGCACCTCGACATGCTCTATTCGCACATGCGCTGGACCGACAAGCCATTCATGGGCAGCGTCATCTCGGCTGAGAACGCACGGGACACCATCGAGATGGCGTCGATCTTGCTTGGGGGGCGCGACAAGATCGAGGAGACGCCCGCGGTGATCAGCCTGATCAACGTCAACAGCCCGCTTCGATACGACGACAGGATGTTGGGCGCGCTTCTCGAGTACACCGAGGCGGGTCAGCCTGTGATCGTCACGCCGTTCTTGATGGCAGGCGCCATGTCTCCGATGGGTCTCGCCGGCACAGTGGCACAGCAAACCGCCGAGGCGCTCGCCGGAATCGCGCTCGTGCAGCTGATGCGCCCTGGCACGCCCTGCGTGTATGGCTCGTTCCTCACCAATACCGACATGCAGTCAGGCAGTCCGGCTTTCGGCACTCCCGAGTCTGCAATGGGCATCCTGGCGAGCGCTCAGATGGCGCGTCATTACCGGATCCCGTTCCGGGGCGGCGGTGCGTTGACCTCGTCCAAGTCGCCCGATGCACAGGCTGCATACGAATCGATGATGTGCATGTGGCCGACCATCCTCGGTGGCGTCCACTTCGTCCTGCATGCTGCAGGCTGGCTCGAAAGCGCGCTGCTTGCTTCATACGAGAAATTCATCATTGACGTCGAAGCCCTGAGGATGTTCGAGTGGATCCTCGAACGCGGCTTCCCCGTCGACGATGAGGCGATGGCGATGGACGCGATGAGGGAGGTCGGCCCCGGAGGGCACTTCCTGGGCGCGGAGCACACGCTGCGCAACTATCGGACCGGCTTCTACAGGCCATGGATCTCGTCGACTGAAAACTTCGACAGGTGGAACCGGATGGGCGCGAAGACGGCTGACGTCGTCGCCGCGGTGCGCTGGAAGAAAGTGCTCGAGGAATACCCCGACCCTGGGATCGATCCAGGTGTCGACGAGCAGCTGCGCGAGTTCGTCGCCAAGCGTAGGCAGGAGATCGGCGACGACTGAGGTCCCTTCGGAGACGGGACGGCTGAACGCGCTCCTCGAAGGCCTGGCTTCAGATCGACCCGTTCCCGCGGGCGGATCGGCGACGGCCGCTGTGATGGCCGTTGCAGCGGCGCTGCTCGAGAAAGCCTCTGCGCTCTCTAGCAAGCAATGGGTAAGCGCCGAGGTCGCGCTCGAACAGGCCCATGCGCTGCGGCTGCGCGCCGAAGAGCTGGTCGAAGCGGACGCCCACGCCTACATGTCGTTCGTGGAAGCAATGCGAACCGCGAAG
>Ga0307312_10000049_pt1 | contig 39331 bp, 36 predicted proteins | sample ER_DNA_202_FD_194489 | JGI IMG/M metagenome (GOLD analysis project Ga0307312, IMG submission 194489) | Bulk soil microbial communities from the East River watershed near Crested Butte, Colorado, United States - ER_DNA_202 | ecosystem: Environmental > Terrestrial > Soil > Floodplain | place... | reverse complement strand
TCAAGATACTGCGGGACTAGGAGAGTTGACTGGCTGAATCCCGCTCGTATTTTCTAGCCTGAAGCGTCCCTTCTTTTTCAGGACTCTGACTTTCGGCATCGCCGCCAGCGCGCTAGTTCTTGCGAGTTGTTCCACGACCGAGACGCGAATCTCCGGGCACCCCGAAATTTACCAAACTCTTTCTCCCAGGGACCAATCGCTTGTCAGCCAAGGACAGATTCGCGCGGGCATGTCGCAAAATGCAGTCTGGCTGGCCTGGGGCTCGCCCGATCGGAAAATTGTGGGTAATATGCGCGGTCGTCCAACTGAGACATGGATTTATGTAAATTACACGACGGCTCCGTACGGTTACGGATACCCATACGGTCCGTATCGTTACGGTTATGGTTACGGTTTCGGATTTACCAGCGTCGGTTTTGTGGGCGGCCATCATCATCATGGCGGCCGGTCTTTCGTGTTCTTTGGTGACCCCTTTTTCGATCCATTCTATTACTCGTATATTCCACCGAGCATTCCGTATCCGACCAAGACGGTCACTTTCGGAAATGGCCGAGTCGTGTCGTTTCAATACCTGGTACCGCCGTAACCGCTGATTAAGAATTCTCTCGCGTTCTACCGCACAACGAATCAGAGTCGCGGCACGCCTGACAAATGGCTTACCGCTCATTTCGAAAGTTCCTCGACGCTCTTGACGAAGCGGGCGAGCTGAAACGCGTCGCCGTCCCGGTCGACACAGATCTGCTCATTGCAGAATGGGCGGACCGCGAAATGAAATCGCCTGGCGGTGGGAAGGCCCTTCTTTTCGAGCAACCGATTGTCGATGGAAAGAAATCGGAATTCCCGGTCGCGATCAATACGATGGGATCGCGCCGCCGGATGGCGCTGGCCCTCCAGGTCGCGGAAATCGCAGATATCGCCCAGGAGATTCAACTCATCCTGAAAGCGAAACCGCCAACCGATCTGCGCGAAGGTTGGAGTTTGCTCAAGCAAGGAATTCATCTATTGCACGCGCGCCCAAAACTCGTGCACGAGGCCCAATGCCACGACGTTGTCCACAAGATCGGCAACGGAAAAGATTCTTCATTGAACGACCTGCCGATTCTTAAATGTTGGCCGAAAGATGGCGGACGTTTTATCACGTTGCCGAATGTGCACACACGTGATCCAGAGACAGGAGCACGTAATATCGGTGTCTATCGGATGCAAATTTATGACGAGCGCACGACCGGAATGCATTGGCAAATTCACAAGGTGGGGGCGCGCCATGGAAAACGCTATTATGAGCGCGGCGAGCGCATGCCGGTTGCAGTGACGCTAGGTGGCGATCCCGTCTATACCTTCGCGGCAACCGCACCGCTGCCCGATGGTTTGGATGAAATTCTTTTTGCGGGTTTTCTTCGAAAAAAATCGATCGAGCTCGTTCGTTGTAAAACAATCGATGTCGATGTTCCGGCCGACGTCGATTTTGTGCTGGAAGGTTATGTGCAACCCGGCGAGATGCGACCGGAGGGGCCGTTTGGCGATCATACGGGTTTCTATACCGCGGTCGAAGATTATCCGGTCTTCCACGTGACCGCAATCACCCACCGGCGCGATGCGATTTATCCGACAACCATCGTAGGTGTGCCGCCGATGGAGGATTATTATATCGGCGACGCGTGTGTGCGGATTTTCCTGCCAGTATTCAAAATGAATTTCCCGGAAATTGTGGACATGACGCTGCCGCCGGAAGGCGTTTTCCATAATCTCGTGTTCGTCAGTATCCGGAAGCAGTACCCCTATCAGGCTTTTAAAGTCATGCACGGCCTATGGGGCATGGGCCAGATGATGTTCAGTAAATACATCGTCGTGGTTGACGAGGACTGCGACGTGCACAATACGAGCGAAGTGCTCTTTCGGTTGTGCGCGAACACCGATCCTGCGCGGGACACGACTATCATCAAGAATCCGAGCGATTCGCTTGACCACGCGCCCACCGATCAAAACATCGGTTCCCACATGGGGTTTGACGCAACGCGCAAGTTGCCGGGTGAAAACTATCACCGGCCGTGGCCGGAATTACTGAGGATGACTGAGGAAGCGCAAGCGCTCGTGGATGCACTCCAAGCGCAAACGCGCTGATCTCTGGGGCAAACGCCTGAACTAAACTGCCGCTGATTAGGGTTTACGGAAAAGCCGGCCGGTATCGACGTCGCGCGTGAGCCCGCCGGGCGGCACCCCGCGAAGATCGTAGACACGACCGGTGTAGGGACTGTAATAAAAGCCGGGCGTTCCGGCCCAGCGCGCGATTGGGAACCCGCCGGGGGGCGGCGGACCGTAACGCGCGAGTTGATCTTCTTGCACCGCTGCGCCGATCAACGTGCCGGCCGCAGCCCCTGCAGCAGCGCCAATCGCTGCGCCGCGAACATGACCAGTCGCCGCGCCGCCAATGATCGCGCCAGTCGCAGCCCCCACCCCGGCCCCCTGACCAACTGGAGTATCACATGAATTGAGAATAAGCGAACTCAGCGCAATGAAGGCAGTAACTGTGAAAATTTTCTTTCTCATGGAGAAGTCAGACGGATACTTGCTGCGGCTAATTCAAAAACTTTTCAGCAGCTGCGCCGCGATCCGACCCATTTTCGCCAATTTGCCGAGGCGGTATTCTTTTTCGAAAATGCGAAATTTGTCCACCTCGATTTTACGAAGCAAACCGCGATAAACCGCCCCCATGATCTCGGCGGCGATCAGCGATCGCCGATCTTCATGTGGAAGCGTAGCCGCTGCACGCGAGAAAAACTGGCGCGCACGCGCTGTTTCGAACTCCATCAGTTGGACGAAGCGCTCGTTGTATTGTCGATTTTGCAGTTCGGCTTCGGAGTAACTGAAACGCGCCAGATCTTCCTGCGGCAGATAGATGCGGCCGTTCCGCAAATCTTTCCCGACATCACGAATAATGTTTGTCATTTGCAACGCCAAGCCGAGCTGAAGCGCATATTCTTTGCAGGCGGAATTGCGATATCCAAAAATCTCGATGCTGACGAGACCGACTGCGCTGGCGACGCGATAGCAATAAATACGGAGGTCCTCGAACGTCGCATACCGCGAGATGCTCAAGTCCATCTCAACTCCGGTAATAATTTCCTCGAGCATATCGATCGATAACCAATACTTGTCGATCAAGCGCCGCACATCATGCGCAAGGGTCGGCTCGTCTGGAATCTCGACGCGGAGCATCTCGCGCCATTCCGCCAGGCGCCGTCGCTTTTCCGCGACACTGAGATCCGAAGAATCGGCAATGTCGTCGATTACGCGACAAAATGCGTAAAAGATGGTGATGTCGCGCTTGCGTTCGCGTCCTAACGAAATAAACGCCAGGGCCAGATTCGATTTGCTCTGGCGGGTAATTTTCGCCGCATTCATGTGCGTCCTCGCAGCCGGGGTTAATACTGGATCCATTTCTCCTGCTGAAGGCGTCGACTTTCGCATTGGCGAAACAGACAGACCCACGAAGCCAGAAGCCAGCCTGTGATAATTCCGCGGAGACAAGCAAAGATGAATTTCCAAAAGAAGAGCGCCCCCAGCCGATCGGCAATTGCGCCACGCACGATGGCATCGCAAATCATGATGCAGAAAAAGTGGACTCCGCAGATGAGCAAAAACCAGGCGAGGCGGCCCGCATTTTGTCGGATGAATCGACGATGCGCGCGGATTGCATCGCCCAGGCTTTCATTATGCAGAGCGAGCGAGATTTGGACGGAGCAGAAAGCAATGATCAATCCGCTCATCACGCTACGCTCGATCGGCAGGTAGTCGAGCACACCGGGAATATTCATGAAGTAGGCGAGCAGGAGGGGTAGCCGCACCATCAAAGTGCCTACCGACACGACAATGCCAGCCCATTTCAAAACATAACTGAAGCGGCGCATAGCGAAGCGGAACAGCTCCCCTTCTTCAAAGCTGACTCCTTTTACCCACGCCAGACACACGGTGATCAAATACACCTGGATATAGACGCCAAAGAGATATTCGAAAATAAATGCAACCGCATCCACCGTGGCCGAAATTTGCAATAGCCCGGCGGCCGGAACGAGGCCGCCCCACTCCGGCAATCGCCAGAATACAATCGGCTTGAAGAGCGATGCCAACCCGCTCAGCAGCAGAATGAAGTAGATGAAATAGCTCCAGAAACGATAGCGCTTCCACAAAGCACGAAGTAGCGCGCCGTGCAGACCACGCCAGTTGATGATCATGAACACAGCGGCCAGGACGGAGAGCGGATAAGTGGTGGTCGCGTTGTCAAAAATTCCGGCCACCCCTTCCAGTGCAGGCAACGGCGTTTCTCTCCATATCTCTACAAATCTCGGCCAGTACCAACTCGGCAACGAGATGACCTGGTTCAGATCGAGATCGGCCGATTTTCGGATGGGCGTAAACGTGGCAAATTGAAAAACGAAGTAACCGAACCCAAGAAGGGCGAAGGTAATCCAGATGCGCTTGAAACGTCCGATGCAGCGAAACCCATCGCCGAGCGATTGCCGCACCGGATTAAAAAGCATCAGCAAGGCATATCCACCGCAGAGCCCAAGCAGAGCACATACTCGCGGGAGGCTCGATACCATGCCGGAGAAATATCGGCTTAACGAATTAAGCCCCAGTGACGGTTGAACGGCCAGTAAACAAATAACCCGCGTCCGACGAGGTTTTCTTTCGGCACAGGTCCCCAGTAGCGGCTGTCGTAACTGTTGTAGCTGTTGTCGCCAAGGGCAAAGTAGCCATTTTCCGGCACGATAAAGGAGCGATTTGGCTCCGCCAGATAATCTCGGCCCAACGCATAACCGCGATACGGTGACTTCGCCGCCATCACTCGCGCGAAACCATAACCTTCTGCGATTTTTCCATCGATGTAGAGAAGTGGCGGATCGATCCGCAACTGATCTCCTGGTAGGCCCGCCAGCCGCTTGATGTAAAAGGGCGATCCAGTTTCCGGGTCCTCCCGAATCCCGAAGATATGATTTGTCCGGAAAACGAAAACGTCGCCGCGGTGTGGCTTAACAAAGTTGTAGCTAAACTTGTCGACGAAGACCTGATCCCCGGTGTCCACTGCGCCCCTGGCAATAATCTCATCACGGTGATAAATCCGGCCGGGAAAAACGTTGAAATCATGAGTGAGCGTTTCGGGTGGCGCGTAAACCAGAAAATTTTGCTGCTGGCAGATCAGTCGTGAAAATGTGAAGAAGAAGAGAAATTTTTTCTGCTCGATCTGCAAAATCTGGTCATCCTGACGCGAGACAACGTCGATGTAATTGCGGCCGAGAATAATGAAGTCCGCGATCTGACGCAGAATGTACGGCACCGGCGCCATACTGGGATGACCAATAATTCCGTTGAGGGTCGGTTGCATCGAGCCCGTGGGAATCTTGAACGGCTGCAAAAAATAAGAGCGAATGCCGACCGCCACCACAATCGCGACCAAGATTACCTCACAATTTTCTCGCCAGTGGGATTCCCAGTTTACGGGCGTCAGTTTGTGTAATGTTTTATCGAGCGCTTCCGCTCCGTTTTGTATCCTCTCGTGATCGCGCTCACGCAACGCGGCGTGTAGGTTCTCTATTCCGGTAACGATCTCTTCCCGGCTCGAGGCACTGAGCAGATCGTTCTTGTAGCGCAGATATTTTTGAGCATGCCGCAAGAGCAATCTGCTGTGCTTGACGTAACGGGTCGTAAACATTGATTCGTGTTCCTGGAAGCTAGATGTTCGGTGTTGGTTGGACGTTTTCGCCTGGTATCGTCATTGCGCCTTTAGCACCTCGATGAACGCTTCCTGCGGAATATTGATCTTGCCGATGCTCTTCATGCGCTTTTTTCCTTCTTTTTGCTTCTCAAGCAATTTCCGTTTCCGCGTGATATCGCCGCCATAGCATTTCGCAGTTACGTTTTTTCGTAATGCCGAAACACTCTCGCGTGCAATAATTTTTCCACCAATTGCTGCCTGGATCGCGACTTGATAAAGCTGTCGCGGAATCACTTCTTTCAATTTGGCCGCGAGTTGGCGTCCCCTCGCCTCTGCGCGATCTTTGTGAACAATCGTCGAAAAGGCATCGACTGGTTCGCCATTCACGAGCAGATCGAGTTTCACCAACTTGGCCGCGCGATAGCCGGCGAGCTCGTAATCCATCGAGCCGTAGCCACGCGTAATGCTTTTAACCTTGTCGTTAAAATCGACAAGAATTTCGTTGAGCGGCAGTTCGCAATGCAACATCACGCGACGTGTGTCGAGCGACTCGGTGTGATCCATTTGGCCGCGCTTCTCAAGAATTAACTGCAAGATGTCACCGATATTTTCATTCGGACAGATTACGTACGCCTTTACGATCGGCTCCCGGATTTCCTCGATCACGCTCGGATTGGGCAAGTACGCCGGATTATCGATCAAAAGTTTTTCGCCACGCGTTGTCAGAACTTCATACACCACGCTTGGACTCGTCGCGATAATGTCCATGTCGTACTCGCGCCGGAGCCGTTCCTGGATGATCTCCATGTGGAGCAAACCGAGGAATCCGCAGCGAAACCCGAATCCGAGCGCGACAGAACTTTCCGGCGTGTAAATGAATGCGGCATCGTTCAGCCGCAACTTCCCAATCGCAGCCTTCAGATGTTCGAAGTCGCCGGTGTTGATCGGATAGATTCCGCTGAACACCATCGGGTGAATTTCCTGAAAGCCTGGCAACGGTTCGCGCGCAGGATGACGTTGGTCGGTGATGGTGTCGCCGATTTTTATATCGGCAGTCGTTTTGATGTTCGCGATGAAATACCCAACGTCCCCCGGACTGAGCTTCGGTTGCATGAGCATCTTCGGAGTAAACACGCCGACCTCCTTGATCTCATAACGGGCGTTGTTGCTCATCAACGTGATCGCGTGATTCGCTTCCATCGTTCCGGACACGACGCGGACGTAACCAACCACACCGCGGTAAACGTCGAATACCGAATCGAACACGAACGCGCGCAGGGTTTCATCCGCCGGTTTTTGCGGCGGCGGGATTCGCTTCACAATCCCCTCAAGAATTTCCTCGATACCGATTCCCATCTTCGCGCTCGCCTCAATCGCTTCCTCGGAGGGGATCGCGAGGATTTCTTCCAATTGTCGATGGACGGCAGGCACATCGGCGTTTGGCAGATCGATTTTATTGATGATTGGAACAATCGTCAGCCCCTGTTTGTGTGCCAGATGAACGTTCGCCACTGTTTGCGCCTCAACCCCCTGCGCCGCGTCAACAATCAACAACGCGCCTTCGCACGCCGCGAGACTGCGCGAAACCTCGTAGGCAAAATCAACATGTCCCGGAGTGTCGAGCAGGTTGAGCCGATACGTTTCGCCCGACTTACTAGTGTAACGCATCGTCACCGGATGCGCTTTGATTGTGATCCCCCGCTCGCGCTCCAAGTCCATCGAATCGAGCAATTGATCCTGCTTTTCGCGTTCGTGAATCGTGCCCGTGCGCTCGAGCAATCGATCGGACAATGTCGTCTTGCCGTGATCGATATGCGCGATGATGCAAAAATTGCGTGTCAGCTCAATGGCCATGAGAGCCGCACTATGCGGGCAGAGCAGAAGTAGCACAAGCGGCCCGCTTGTGTCTAAGCGGCCCGCAAGCCAGAGGCTTGCGTTACCTTGAGATCCTTTACTATGTTCAGGATAACAACATGCCAAAGCTAGTTATCAGCGGAACCGCGTATGAACTCGTCGGAGATTTGATCACGATCGGGCGAGCCTCGGATAACATGATCGTCATTCGCGATCCGTCGGTTTCGAGTCATCACGCGCAGTTGCAGCTTGCCGGCGAAATGTATCGGCTGAAAGATCTCGATTCAACCAACGGCATGCGCGTCAACGGCATCCCGACCACGGAAACAGCGCTGCGCTTCGATGATAGGATCCGATTTGGAGCAGTCGAAGCGCGGTACGAACCGGACGCAAGTGGGTCGCGACCCTTGCCTCAACTCGATGAGATTGAAGCCAATCCGGCAGAATTGAGCGCAGCCCCAGCCGATTTTGCCAACGCATCCCCATTCCCGCGCCAGAAAGATAAGAAGGACCCAACTCGCACCGCAATGTTTGTCGGCTCGGCAATCGTGCTGCTCGTATTTCTCGGGAGCATGATCGCCGTCCTCATGATGCACGTCCCGACGCCGTAGTTGTCATTCGAGGTCGCCGGGCGACCAAGGGACCTCTCATCTGCCAAATGGACTTAAGACGCCCTGCCATGTCACGTGGTAGCGGATGTCTCTTCTTGCCGAAAGCGTCCGCGCAACGGAGAGGTTCGTATCTGCGCTCAGAATGACAAATCGCTCGACATGACAGAACCGCATAAGCGCCTGCTTCTTTTCGACATCGATGGCACGCTTGTCCATTCGGGCGGCGCAGGCGTGCATGCGCTTAAATTGACCCTCGCCGAGCGGTTCGGGATCGCAGATGACCTGCACGACATCGAAATCGCGGGCGTGACCGATTCGGGCATCGTCGTCAGCATCCTGAGAAAGCATAAGATTCCTGTGACAAACGAAAACATCAGTGCGTTTCTGGACAGCTACGTGCATTTTCTTTCGCTCGAATTGCCGCGCCGCGAAGGCAAACTGCTTCCCGGCGTGCTCGAGTTGCTCGGGAAGCTGAAATCGCGGCCGCATCTCGTGCTCGCGCTTCTTACTGGGAATGTTTCGCGCGGAGCGCAATTAAAGCTCGAGCATTATGGCGTCTGGCATTTCTTTGAATTCGGCGCGTTTGCCGACGATCATCAAGATCGAAACCGGCTCGGAACATTCGCTCGCACTCGCGCAAAGGAAAAGCATGGTCGCGAATTCGCCGCATCCGAGATCGACGTGATCGGCGACACCCCTCGCGATATTGCCTGTGGCAAAGCGTTTGGCGCGCGTACTATCGCCGTCGCCACCGGCATGTGGAGTCACGACCAGCTAGCAAAATATCAGCCGGATTTTCTGATCGATGATCTTTCGAATGTGGACGGTGTTATCGATACGCTCGGATGGTGATCGATTGACGATTGAAGGTGTGAATGAAAAAATCCGCGTCTCCCGCGTTTCCAATGCCTCGTAAAGATCGTCCTAATGTGCTGCCGCTGGAAGGCGAACTCGATCTGCACGTCTCGCCTACCGTCGTAGCGTCACTCAATATGATGATCGAGAAAAAACCAAAACAGGTGGTTGTCGATCTTTCCCGCGTAACCTACATCGATAGCGCGGGTCTGGCGGCCTTTATCCAAGGAATGCAAAAGGTCGAAGCCTACGGCGGCAAGTTCGCGCTCGCCGGCTTACAGGAAACAGTGCGTTCGATCTTTGAAATCTCGCGGCTTGATCAGGTATTTCAGATTTTCCCAGACGTGGACGCGGCGCTGGCCGCAGCCTGAATCAGAATTTCCAAAGTCTGCGCAACATTTCCTGAGATATCGAACTGCGCTGCGCACTGTATGTTTGTCGATCTCACCGCAGCGCGGCGTGCTGCATCCGACCAAAACCGGATGGCGTCACGCAAACCGACCAGGTCGTTCGCGCAATCGACAATTGATCCGTGCACGCCGTCTTCGATTATTTCGCTGAATCCGTTTGCGCGCGTCGTGATCACCGGCAAGCCGCAAGCGAGCGCTTCCAGACAGGCATTGGAAAACGGATCGTAAATTGTTGGCAGAATAAAAATGTCCGCGGCCGCGTAAATGCGCACAAGATCGGGCACCTCGCCGAGGAACTGGACGCGCTTTGATTTGTAGGACCACTGGTTTCCGCGACCAGCAACGAGCAAGCGCATGTTCCGGTTCTTGCACAATTGCATCGCTTCGACCGCGAAAAGTAATCCCTTACGTTCCCAGCCGGAGCCGGCGAAAAGGAGCGCGATTTGATCCGACTTCAATTTCAATTCGGTGCGCGACTTTTCTCGTAGCTCTGGATCGAACCGAAATTTTTCGAGTGGAATACCGTTTTGCACGATGTCGATCTTGTCCGCGGGATAGTGATAAAGGTCGACAATCTCACTTTTCACCATGTGCGAATTGACGATGACGCGGCCAGCGCCGCGATTTGTAAAGAGAGCTTCTTCGAGCTGCAAAATGCCGCGATGCTTGCGATTAAGACCCCGAATAAATCGTCGCAGCGGGACTTCAAATTTTCTTCTGCAATTGAGCCAGGCGCGATGGACGCCATCGCCAGCGCGATAAACGTGACAATCCCATACGCGCTCGAGGCTCGTTAGGACGTCGCAGGGAATGCACGGGCGCATTTGTTCCAGCTCGTCCGCAAACGCAATTGCCGATTGGCATTGCAAGCGACGGAGTGTTCCAAACGGCCACTCGTTCTGCGGCCAATCGTTCGTCGTAATAAGCTGCGCGTCATGTCCTGCATCAAACACTCCGCGCGCAAGCCGTTTCAAATACGCTTCCGCGCCGCCGGTCTGGGAATAGCCGCGGCGAACAAAAGCGATCGTCAGTCGTTTGTCAGAAGGCATCACGAGTGAGTTACAACTTTACTTGCTCAACGTTCGCCAGAATAGTTGTAACCCAATGCCGGGTGAAACTTTAAACGCCCCCCCTCCAGCACGCGCCGCCTCGCCAGCTGCGCGAATGCTACCAAGGCGTTTGCTCTACTCCATCTTCGCTCGCATCGGCGGCTCTGGTCTGGACACGGATGCATTTGAAACCTTGCGCGCATCGTATCGGGGGGGATTCCTCGGAAAAGCAATCGCCTATGACAACCGGCAAAAGGAAATTCCCGCATCGCTGATCCATTCTCTACGCTGGCATCCAGTGCGTCTCATCTCGTTTTTCGATCGACCTTACTATTACGGCGCGAAAAAAAAATATCTCGATTGGATCACTTCGCGACATCTGGCGACCAGACGCTACGACTTGTTTCACAGTTGGTCGGGCGATTGTTTGCGCTCACTTCAGGTCGCGAAACAGCGCCACATCCCGTCCATTGTCGAGATTCCAACCTGGCATCGCGACGGCGGGAAAGCGAAAATCGGCCGGCAGGAATCGACCAACAATGCCCGGGGGTTTCAAAAATGGAAAGCCGGATTGCTGCTCGAGCGCAACCGTTTCGTCGAAGAGTATAACCTCGCCGATCTGCTGCTCGTTTTATCGCAGACAGCGACCGACACCTTTCGGGCGCGGGGTTTCCCGGAGGAAAAACTATTTTACCTGCCGCGCGGTGTGGATGTAGAGCGCTTCAAACCCGGCCGCCGCCCAGCAAAATTCCGCGCGGTTTTTGTCGGCGCTTTGATTAAGCGAAAGGGCATTCACCATTTGCTCGATGCCTGGTATAGCCTCAATCTAACCGACGCCGAATTATGGCTGGTCGGTTCCGTCCACGACGAGGCGAAGCCTTTTCTCAAGCAATTCTGGCGCGATAACATCCGCGTCGTGGGATTTGTGCGCGATCCGGAGAACTATCTCAACCAAGGCACGGCCCATATTTTTCCGTCGCAATGGGAGGGCAGCGCCAAAGTCACTTATGAAGCGGCCGCCTGCGCGTTGCCGCAAATCACCACGCGCGAGGCCGGCGATGTCGTGCGGGATGGCGTGGACGGAATCATCGTGAAACCGGGAGACGTCGACGCGATCGCGGCAGCGCTCGATCATTTACATCGACATCCTGAAGTCGTCGAACGCATGGGCAGCGCGGCGCGTCGACGGGTCGTGGAAAACTTTACGTGGGATCATTTTCGGGCGCGATTACTGGACGCTTACGAAATCGCGATGCGAAAAGCGACGTAACCACCTGTACCGGCGGTCTATGACCGGCGATGGGAACAGAAAGAATGCGACGCTGATAGAGCGCCGTTACAATCGCTCAGCTGTGAACATTCTGCTCCTTCAACTCAAACGCATCGGTGATCTAATTTTGACGATGCCGGCCATGGCGGCTCTGCGCGAAAATTTTCCCGATGCACGGCTCACGCTTGTCGTTTCTAACGAATGCGCCGATTTGCTGCCTGCCATATCGAGCGCGGACCGGATCTTGGTTGCGCGGCGTAACCTGAGCGATGTCGCCATAGTCGTTGCCCTGGCGCGCGAGAGATTTGATTACTGCATCGACTTCACGCGAAATGATCGCTCCGCCTTTCTTGCCTTTTTATCCCGCGCGCAGAAACGGATCGTGTCTCACCGTGTCAGCGATCAATCAAAAATCCGGGCACGAATCTACAATCAGTTCGTGGGCAATCGCATGCGGGACATGCACACGGTCGATTATAATCTCGCCTTGCTGGAGCCGCTCGGAGTTAGCAACGCTTCCCGCGCGGTGCATCTGGAGCTGCCGGAGTCAGCCCGGGAAAAAGCGAATAAGCTTCGGTGCGATTCAAAAATCGGCGGACACTTCATCATTTTTCATCCGGGTTCGGCGCGCATCGAGAAGTTCTGGGATCCAGCGCGTTGGGCAGAAGTGATCAATTACGCTGGCCAAAATAACGATGTCGATCTTGTTCTCACGAGTGGACCTTCGCGCCTCGAGCAGGCCCACGTTACCGAGATCAAGACGAAAACGCGGCCGCGAATTGTCGACCTTTCTAGAAGAACGGATCTGCTCACCTTGGCGGCGCTCATCGCGCAGGCACGTCTTCTTGTGACAGTGGATTCCGCCCCGATGCACCTCGCGGCAGCTGTACAGTCGCCGCAAGTGGTTCTTTTCGGTCCGACAAATCCATTTCACTGGCGACCGCGGGAGAGTCCCGCACTCATCTTGCACGGAGAATCGAGAATTCCTTTGACGGAATTTTCACCTGTGCGGGCGCGCCTTCCTATGAGTCAAATCTCGACGGAAGCGGTGATCAATGCTATGGATTCGCTGCTGTCGGCCCCGGCAGCGCAAATTTCATGAGCAAGAGGAAAGCCGCAAAGGAAAAGGCGCCATTTTGGCAGACGGTTCGCGTGGCCTGGGGCCCGTACCGACGACTCTACGGTTACGTCAAGCCCTACAAGTGGCGGTTTGTGCTTGGCCTGTCGTTTGGTTTTGCCTTCGGCATGGTCAATTCGTTTGTTCCCCTGGCCGTCCTGCAAGTATCGACCTTCATTTTCCACGGCGCGGCACCCAACCCACGCGCTCTCCTGACCCATCATGAGATGTTGAATGTGGGTCCAAAGATCGACTCGATCGTTTGGATTTGCCTCGCCATCCCGCTTGTCATGACGGCGCGCAGTCTTTGCAACTACGGGAATGCTTACTACATGAACTGGGTAAGCAATAAAGTAGTTACTGACATCCGGAACCAGCTCTTTGGCAAGATTGTGCGCCACTCCATGGATTTCTTTAACAAAATGCGGGCCGGATTTCTCATGTCACGCATTACTAACGACACCCGCGGCATGCAGATGGCGCTGACCACCGTGAGCAGCGATCTTTTTAAACAGCCAATCGCGATCCTTGGCGGAATTATTGTTCTCCTCCTAATGGATTGGAAGTTTACGGTTGTAACTCTGATTCTTTTTCCGATTTGTCTGCTACCGATCCGTGTCTATGGGCGGCGCGCCCGCAACGCGGTGCGAAATGAGCAGGAAGACATGGGCCAAATGGTCGTGACCATGCAGGAAACGTTCGCCGGCATTCGGGTCATTAAATCCTTCGGCCGGGAAGAGCATCAGGAGAAATCGTTCCGCCGGAGCAATCAGCTTCAATTCTCGAACATGATGAGAATGATCAAATCCATGGAAGCGGTCGGGCCGCTGGTGGAAACGATCGCGGCGGCGGGAGTGGGTCTGGCGTTGCTTTATGTTTACGCCGTCAATCTGAGCGCTGGACGTTTTTTTGGATTGATCTCGGGAATTTTTGTCCTGTACGAGCCAATCAAAACACTCAGCAGAATCCACGTTGTGATGCAGAGATCGATCTCCGCCACCACTGAGGTTTTTAGGATTTTGGATTTGGAGCCGACTGTGAAGGATGCCCCCGGCGCGATTGAGCTGCCTTTCTCTAAAGGTCGGCTCGATTTTGAAAATGCCGTCTTTCGCTACGCAAACACCGTCACCGACGCCGTCAAAGATCTGAATTTGCGCATCGAACCAGGCAAGACTTACGCGCTCGTCGGCGCAAGCGGCGCGGGCAAAAGCACCATTCTCTCCCTCATCCTGCGCTTATACGATCCGACGTCTGGAATCTTGAAAATTGACGGCCGCGATTTGCGCACGATCACGCAAAAATCCCTGCGCCAACAGATCGGTCTCGTCACTCAGGAAACATTTTTATTTCACGACACCATTTTCAAAAATATCCAGTTTGGACGGCTCGATGCCACGCCGGAGGAAATTTATGAAGCGGCGCGCACCGCATTCGCCCACGATTTCATCATGGCACAACCGAAAGGCTACGAAACAATCATCGGTGATAAGGGCTGTCTCCTGTCGGGCGGCCAGCAGCAGCGTCTCGCGATTGCGCGAGCCGTTCTGAAAAATGCGCCGATTCTACTACTCGACGAGGCGACATCGTCGCTCGACTCCGAATCGGAAAAGCAGATTCAAAGGGCGCTTGAAAAACTCACCGCCGGACGAACCGTAATCGCAATCGCCCATCGGCTTTCCACGGTTTTGTCGGCCGATCAAATCGTGGTGATGGATTGTGGGCACATTAAGGAGATCGGCACACATGCCGAGCTGTTGGACAAATCCGGGTACTATCGTCGGCTTTACGACCACCAATTCAATCGCCATCAAACAGAAAGCGCGGCTGAACAGGCCATTCTCGTGGAGGAGCTTGTTTAACGATTCGCTGTAGCCACCTGCCTGTGGCCGGTTTTAGCGTCCGTTCATTTACAGCGTACAGGGCAGTGGCTACAACCCTTCCAACGCTTTCCATTTCGCCTGCTCCAAATTAGCCTCTAGAAAATGCCGTTCAATATCGACCTGCACACGCACTCTTTCTTCTCCGGTGACGGAGTCTCCAGCCCGGAAGATTTGATTGCCTCCGCACGCGCCAAGGGCTTGCACGGCTTCGCCATCACCGATCACAATACCTGCGATGCTGTCAGTTACCTGCTGGATAAGGGTTTGATGCGGCTCGATGGTTTGCCAGTGGATGATTTTTTAGTTTTACCCGGCGTCGAAGTGACCACAGCTGATGGCCATCTTCTTTGCATTGGCGCGACACTTCCCTATCTCAAAGGAAAACCGGCGCGCGAGGTTTGTGAAATGATTCATGAAAGCGGCGGCCTCGCCATCCCTCCGCATCCTTACGATTTGTTTCGTGCGGGAATCCGTTTTTCAACTTTGGAAACGCTGCCGATCGATGCCATCGAAGTTTTCAATGCCGCGACCACACTGCGCCGCTACAATCGTTATGCCTTCAAGTACGCGCAGATTCGCGGTTTGCCCATGACCGCGGCGAGCGATGCGCATCATGCCGCGACCGTCGGAACAGCTTACACGATTGTGAACACGGATGATTTTTCCGTGAAAGGAATCCTCGCGCAGATCGTCAAGAGCAATGAGCTCAACCAAAAATATCTCACCCCGCGCGATAGCCTCCGCAAAACCTGGAATAATTGGCTGCGACTGCGACGCCGGAAAAAAATTCCAGAGCTGGCGGCAAAAGATAGGGGCAACGGACGCTGATTTCCCACTTCTTACTTCCACGCATGTCCGCTTACGTGATCGTCGAAATCGACGTTGTCGATCCAAGTGGCTATGAGGAATACAAGAAACTCGCCGGCGCGACCGTGGAAAAATATGGCGGCAAATACATTGTTCGCGGCGGGCCGGTCGAGACGCTCGAAGGCGATTGGAAACCGAAACGCATCGTCGTGTTGCGATTCGACTCGATGCAGCGCGCCAAGGATTGGCTGAATTGTGAGGAATATCGTGAGCCCCGCAAAATGCGGCACCGTACCGCAAAAACGAAAATGATCATCGTCGAAGGCATCTGATTTGAATTGGTAAGGCGCAAACCGCCGTGGTGCCCCTAGTCCAAGGAAATTTTGAAGATGGTTCCCTGATCTTTGGCACCGCCTTCTGTGGTCATGCCATAGAGCGCTCCGTTGACAAGGATCAGGTTATCGATCGGCTTGGCGTCATCGTTGGCTTTGCTGCCGGCGCAGCTCGGCGGCGAAGCGTCTGATTCGAAATTGGCAGGCCGCGCCCGCCTCGCCTCGCCGACAAAAGTCAATCCCCTTTCTTATTCCGACGGCTCCATTTTCTACAACTTTGCGTTCAATCTGTGCCGATTTGTGGCTGAAAACTTCTTCGTCTTTCTTAGCTCAAATGCTATGAACTCTCCGAAGAACTGATGAAACCACCGGAACCAGATGTCGCTTTCGAAATCTCACTGCGGCCACCGATGTTCAGCGAATTCACCGGTCAGGTGAAGGTGCGTGAACGCTTGGAATTGATGGTGGAAGCGGCGAAAAAACGGAGCGATGTGCTCGAGCACATTCTACTGAGCGGTCCGTCCGGTCTGGGCAAGACCACCCTCGCTTACATCATTGCGAACGCGATGAGCGTGAACATCAAAAATACCAGCGGACCGGTAATTGAAAGAGCCGGCGAGCTCGCCGGGCTTCTCACCAGCCTGGAAAAAGGCGATGTCCTTTTCATCGATGAAATCCATCGGCTCCAACCGACGATTGAGGAATATCTTTACCCGGCGATGGAAGATTACCGGCTCGACATCATCATCGATCAAGGGCCGCAGGCGCGCAGTCTCCGCCTTAATTTGCCGAAGTTCACGCTTGTCGGCGCGACCACGCGCGCGGGGATGGTGAGCGCGCCCCTCCGTTCACGCTTCGGCATGACCGCGCGACTCGATTATTACAATGCCGAGGAAATGCAGAAGATCATTGTGCGCAGCGCACGCTTGCTCGGTGTCGACATTGATCCCGCAGGGGCGGCCGAGATCGCCACACGCACACGCGGCACGCCTCGCACTGCGAACAATCTGCTGCGTTGGGTGCGCGATTATGTTCAAGTGAAAGCGAACGGAAAAATCACCGCTGAACTGGCCGACCGTGCCCTGACCATGCTCGAAATCGATCGCGACGGCTTCGATCAATGGGACAAGCGCATCATCGAGACATTGATCCACAAGTTCAATGGCGGTCCTGTTGGATTAAATTCGCTCGCGGTCGCGGTTGGCGAAGAAGCTGGCACGCTCGAAGAGGTGAATGAGCCGTATTTGATCATGGAAGGTTATATCAAACGCACGCCACAGGGCCGCGTCGCCACGCCGAACGCGTATCGCAAGCTCGGATTGAAACCGTCCGCAGGCGCGCAAGCAGATCTGCTGTAGAGGACTACAACTTGGTGCAAACCGAATCCTTCGGCGGCTTCGCCGCGTAGTTTTAGCATCGAGCAAGGGACTGCTCGACCCTCGAGTGAGTGAATTGTTGAGGCGCTCGTACCAAACGCCTTCTTTGGTTCGACGCTTGACACAAGCGCCGCTACAACATTCGCTTCAAACATTCCACACTTTAACACCTTAACGACGCGTCCATGCAGCTCACCGGCGATCTTTTCCCAAGGACCTCTAAAGTTCTCACGGTCGCTGAGTTGACCCGCGCCATTCGCGGCGCGCTCGAGACGAAATTTGGTGCCGTCTGGGTGCAGGGCGAAATTTCGAATTACAAACTGCATCCCTCGGGACATCAATATTTCACGCTCAAAGACGCCCGGGCGCAGATCGCTTGCGTGATTTTTCGCAATACGATGCCGCCATTGCGCACTCCACTCACGGACGGCGCGCAAGTGCAGGTTTACGGACAGGTTTCGGTTTTCGAAGCGCGCGGCCAATATCAGCTTACCGTTCAGATTCTGCAGCCGCGCGGGCTTGGTCTGCTCCAGGCGAAGTTCGAAGCGCTCAAACGCAAACTTGACGCCGAAGGATTGTTCGCCGCCGAACGCAAACGCGCGCTTCCGAAATTTCCGCGTAGAATCGGCATCGTCACCTCGCCCAGCGGCGCGGCCATTCGCGATATTCTGAATGTTTTGAAACGGCGCGGGCCGTGGCTGGAAATCTTGATTAATCCGGTGCGTGTCCAGGGAACCGGCGCGGCTGCTGAAATTGCGGTCGCGATTCGAGAGTTGGCGACGCCAAACGAAAGTTGGCAACCTCTCGATCTTATCGTCGTGGCCCGCGGCGGCGGCAGCATGGAAGATTTGTGGGAGTTCAACGAAGAAATCGTAGCGCGCACGATCGTCGATGTTTCAGTGCCGATTGTTTCCGCGATCGGGCACGAGATCGATTTCACGATCTGCGATTTTGTCGCCGACGTGCGCGCGCCAACGCCCAGCGCTGCGGCGGAATTGATCGTGCCGAACGTTGTCGATCTTCGGCGGCGAATCGATGGGTGCGAACGCGCGGTTAGCCGTGAACTGATCAAGCGACTGCGCGACGCACACCAAGAAATCGATGTCGGACGAGAAACTTTACGCCGGTGCCTCGCGCACAAGGTTGACAATTATAAGCGAGGTCTCATGCACATTGCGAGCGCGCTGCAAGCGCGCAGTCCCGCCCGCGAGATCGCCATGCGACGCAATCGTTTCGTTGATTTGCGCCGGCGCCTCACTGCGTCGCCTCTCCGCCTTCTTGAAAATGCCAAGCAACGTTTCACTCAAACCGAGGGAATCCTGCGCGTGCTCGGCCCTGACGCGACGTTGCGCCGTGGTTATAGCATCACCACAGCTGAGAGCGGAAAAGTTATCCGAACTGTCGCAGCGGTCCATCCGCGGATGAAAATCCGTACGCGCGTTAGTGACGGGGAGTTCGGATCTGATGTAGCGGTGGTTGTGCCAACCACCGAATCTAATAATTAGGCTTTGGCGCAAACGCCCTACAATTACCTGTCCAACTTGAACGCCACGGTAGCCAGGGGCGGAAGATGGATCAAGATCGAATGCTCGCGGCCCATCCACTGTCGATCTTCGCTCAGAACGCCTCCGTAGTTGCCAATGTTGCTGCCGCAGTAGGTCTGGGCGTCGGTGTTGATGATCTCGCGGTAAAATCCTGATTCGGGCACACCGAGTCGGTAATTGTGGTGCACCACGGGCGTGGCGTTCACGACAAATGCAATCACATCAGCGGCGCGCGATTTTCTCAGGAACGCGACGACGCTGTTGTCGGCGTCGTGGAAATCGATCCAATCAAAGCCTGCGTAACTGTCGTCCTGATCCCACAAGGCCGGCTCGCTTTTGTAAGTGTAATTGAGATGCTGAACGAGCCGGCGTAGCCCGTCGTGGCGAGGCAATTCAGTCAAGTTCCAGTCGAGACTCGTGTCGTGATTCCATTCATTCAACTGGCCGAATTCGGCGCCCATAAACAACAGCTTTTTACCAGGATGCCCATACATCCAGGCCAGAAACATCCGGACATTGGCAAACTTCTGCCATTCGTCGCCTGGCATCTTGGATAGTAGCGAACGCTTGCCGTAGACAACTTCATCATGGCTGAGGACGAGAATGAAATTCTCCGAAAACGCGTAGAGCAGCGAAAAAGTGATGTTGCCATGATGATAACGGCGATAAATCGGATCGAGGCTCATATATTGAAGGAAGTCGTGCATCCAGCCCATGTTCCATTTGAAACCGAACCCGAGGCCGCCCAAATAAGTGGGCCGTGACACGCCTGGCCAGTCGGTTGATTCCTCGGCGATGGTGATAATGCCAGGGAAACGCTCGTAACAAACTTCGTTGAAGCGTTTCAGGAAATAAATGGCGTCGAGATTTTCGCGCCCGCCGTAAATGTTCGGGATCCACTGACCCGGTTCCCGCGAATAATCGAGATAAAGCATCGACGCCACCGCATCCACGCGCAGCCCGTCGATGTGATACTGGTCGAGCCAGAAGAGCGCGTTACCGATGAGAAAATTGCGCACTTCGTTGCGGCCAAAATTAAAAATCAGCGTGCCCCAATCCTGGTGCTCGCCCTGCCGCGGGTCCATGTGTTCGTAAAGGTCGGTGCCATCGAACTCGGCGAGCGCGTGCGCATCTTTCGGGAAATGCGCTGGGACCCAATCCATGATCACGCCGACGCCAGCCTGATGGCACGCGTCGATGAAGTGACGCAGCTCATCGGGCGTGCCGAAGCGGCTGGTGGGCGCGTAGTAGTTGGTAACTTGATAACCCCAGGAGCCTTCGAACGGGTGTTCGGCGATGGGCAGCAACTCGATATGGGTGTAACCCATCTCCAGCACGTAGGGCAGCAACGTCTCGGCGAATTCGAGATAACTCAGGTGCCGGTTTCCTTCATCGGCGTGGCGACGCCATGAACCGAGATGCACTTCGTAAATGCTGAGCGGACTTTTCGGCCAGTCTTTCGTCTGACGCGATTCCATCCACTCCGCGTCGCTCCACTTGTAGCGCTCGAGATTATAAACCAGCGAGCTGGTCGATATGCCGTGCTGATTGAAAAAAGCGAATGGATCGCTCTTGAGCAAAAGCGCGCCGGTCCGGGTGCGGATCTCGAATTTGTAATGCGCGCCTTCTTTGATGCCAGGCAAAAATAATTCCCAAACCCCGCTGCCCAGGAGCCTCCGCATCGGATTCACCCGGCCATCCCAGCCGTTGAAATCGCCCACCACGCTGACTCGTTGCGCATTTGGCGCCCAGACTGCGAAGTAAACTCCAGCCGTATCGCCGACGCTGCGCGGATGCGCGCCGAATTTTTCATAAATTTTCCAGTGCTGTCCCTCAGCGAAGAGATGCAGATCGACTTCACCCATAATCGGGCCGTACTGATACGGATCACGCGTCAGCTGCTCCGAGCCATCCCGCGTCATGAGGCGAAGATGATAATCGAGGTCACGCATCGCGCCGGGCACAGTCGCGCAAAAAAAACCGTCGCGATGAATTCTCTCTGCGGCGATCGGCTCAGTCGATGGTCGATTCAGAACGATGTCGATCTTTTCAGCGTCCGGCCGAAACACGCGGATCTTCAAGTCATCGCCAACGCGGTGTGGTCCCAGAATGCGGAATGGATCGGAATGGGTCCCGGTGAGAAAGCTGTTCAATTCGTCGGGTGGCAACCCCGTGATTTCGAAAGGTCTCATGCGAGTATAAGCTAATGCGAACGTTTACTCGTTAAAGTGTTAAAGCGTTGAAGTCGATGGAAGCGGTTCGCTTAAACGCCTGTGATCGATAGAGAATCCGGATGGAACCGAATCCCCAACGGTCTGCGATAATAGATCGAAGGAGAATTATTAATTATGGCCAAAGTCGTCAAAGTCATTGAACTGCTGTCACAATCATCGAAAAGCTGGGAAGACGCCACACAGAGCGCAGTGAACGAAGCCTCGAAAACGCTGCGTAACATTCGCTCGATTTACATCAAAGAATTCACCGCCGAGGTGGAAAACGGCAAAGTCAGCAATTATCGCATCAACGCCAAAGTCACCTTCGATTTGGAGCGCGGCAAATAGTAAGTAATGACTCGTGAATGGTAAATCGTGTGAAGACGCATTCGCCTATCACGATTCACCAATCATAAAAACTCAGCCTTTCTTCGGCCGGAGCAGCGGAAACAGGATGACGTCGCGGATCGAGTCCGCGCCGGTCAGTAGCATGGTAAGCCGATCGATGCCAATGCCCATGCCGCCGGCTGGTGGCATGCCGTGCTCGAGTGCGAGCAGAAATTCCTCGTCGATCTTTTGCGTCTCTTCGCCCGCCTGCTCGAGCAGACGCTGACGTTGCAAGAGCGGATCGTTTAACTCGCTGTAGCCCGGCGCAATCTCAGCGCCGTTAATGATTAGCTCGAAGACATCAACAAGTGAATTGTCCTCGCTGTTTTGCTTCGCCAATGGCACCAACTCTTTCGGGCAATGCGTGACAAAGAGCGGATCGATCGTCCGTTCTTCGATGAGCTTTTCGAAGACGTGCTGTGTAACTTCGAAATCGGCGAGCTGCGGTGAAATCTCCACTTTGAGGTTGCCGGTGGCCCGCTCCCGTCGTTGTTCGCTTGATAACTCGAACCAATCTTTCCCCGCGACTTCGCGTACCAAATCGTGGTAACGGGCACGTCGCCACGGCCTTCTCAAATTCATCGTGCACGTGATTTTTCCCTCGGCATCTTGGTGCTCGATTTGCAGCGAGCCAGAAATTTCTTCCGCGAGATGGCAAATCAATTCCTCGACCAGGTCCGCCATTTTCTCGAAATCGGCATACGCCCAGTAGACTTCGAGCATGGTGAACTCCGGGTTGTGTTTCCGCGAAATTCCCTCGTTCCGAAAATTGCGATTCAATTCGAAAACTTTGTTAAAGCCGCCGACGAGCAAGCGTTTCAAATACAGCTCCGGCGCGATGCGCAGATAAAGATCGAGACCGAGCGCCTTGTGATGCGTGCTAAACGGCTCGGCCGCGGCGCCACCGGCGACGGTTTGCAAAATCGGCGTCTCCACTTCCAGGAAGCCGCGTTCCTCGAAAAAGCGCCGGGTCTCGCGAACAATCGTGATGCGTTTCTCAAACACGGCCCGGGAACGCTCGTTGGTGAGAAGATCGAGATAACGCTGCCGGTAGCGCGCCTCAACGTCCTGCAATCCGTGCCACTTTTCGGGAAGCGGCCGCAAGGCTTTCGCCATTAGGTGGAACGTACGTACCCTCAGCGTCGGTTCGCCGCTCTTGGTGAGAAAACATGTTCCTTCGACGCCGATGAGATCGCCAAGATCGAGCAAGCGAAAAAGATCAACCAAGTCCGCGCCAACTTCTTTGGCGTGAATGTAAATTTGAATGCGCCCAGTGGCGTCGCGAAGATCCAGGAAGTGGCTCTTGCCCATGTCGCGATGCGCGGTAATGCGGCCAGCCGCGCGCAGAATGTTGCCCTCCGCGAATTTTTCCCGCACCTCCGCGATTGTTCCGTCCGGCTCGAACGCAGCGCCGAACGGCTCGACACCTTGCGCGCGGAGCGCGTCGAGTTTTTTTCGTCGCAACGCGATCAATTCATTCTCTTCATCCATCCGTGGCATAGCCTTCCAAGCCGTCGAAGAATTTCAATCTCACAGGCAGGCTGCCTGTGCCACAAAGAAATGAACAGCCAATGAAAGACAGGGCAGAGGCTTTAGCCTGAGGGACGGACAGTTGAGTTCGAGGCAAGATGCCTATGTTACCACCAATATTGGGTTGCAATGAGAAGATCGACAATGAGATAGTGCATCGTGGCACAGCCTCCCGGGCTGTGAGATTTTCCGTTCCACAGGCAGACGCCTGTGCCACAGCCATAGAGATGCCAGTCGATTTACCGGAAACAACTTCGAAGATGGGAGGACCGCTGGTGAAGCAATTCTCTGTCTTCCTGCCGAACAAGGTGGGGGCGATGCTCGAGATCGTGAAATTGCTCAACGCGCATCAAACACACATCGTGGCGATGAGTGTTTCAGAATCCACCGACTCGGCCATCGCGCGGATTGTGGTGAGCGACCCGGAACGCGTGGAAAAACTGTTCCGCCAAAAAAATGTGGCTTTCGGTGTCTGCGAAGTCGTGGTGGTGGAAATGCGAGAAGTCGCCACACAACTGGTAAAGCTGCTGGCGGCATTGTTCATGGCCGAGGTCAATGTGCATTTCACTTATCCGTTGCTGACACGACCACGTGGCTTTGCCGCGCTCGCCCTGCACGTGGACGATACGGAATGCGCTTCATCGGTTTTGATGGGTGAGGGATTCAAGATTCTTAGCCAGAGCGATATTTCCCGATAGGAGATGCCGATCCATGTTTTGCCCGCTGCGGTGGTTTGACTCCGAAAGATTTCGCGAGTTGAGGGAAAAGGGAAACGCATGCATAGCATTTGAATGCGCTGCGCAGTAGTAGCGTTCGCCGCGGCGAACGCCTCTCCAACGATTCTTCGCCAGTTGACAGTTTTGGGAAACCGCGTTTACAGACATGGGTCTATCGCCCGATGCGAATTCTTCTTTCACGCGCTGCGCACGCCGATAAAAATTTCAGCATTGCGCTGGGTCTGCTTCTGATTCTGGCGGCGGCGGAAATCTTGAGCGCAAGCTTCTACTACATTAGCCGAACGCGCGCCACCAATGCTTTGGTGCAGTCCGTCGCGCCGGCCGTTATAGCACGCCCGCCCGCTCCTGCGACGCCGGGTGTCATCGGTCCAGCGGTTTCGCAGCCGGCAGCGGTTCCGTCTCCTGCGCCATCTCTGGTTGATCGGCTCGTAAAGGAAGCCGCCGAGTTGCGTGACCGGGGAGATACAACGAACGCACTAGCCCGTTTGCATGAAGCGTTGGAGCGTGATCCGAAAAACGCCGGCGTGCTCGAGGAAATGGCGAAAACCTATGAATCAATGCAGCTTTTCGACCGGTCGAATGAAACCTGGCGCAAACTGCAGGAGTTGGGTCCTTCGGCCGGAGCGGCGTATGAGTTGGCAGATCGGCGTTTGAGGCTGGGGGCGCCAACTCCGGCCACGGCGGCGCCTGGTGTTGCTGGCGGGTCACTCGAGCCCGCGGCCTCACGCAACGATGTGGGTGGTATTCCGGAGGGTTCCACATTCGGCATAACGGAAGTAAAAACCACGGAAACGCCCGATCCGGACACGGAGACAAACCTGATGCTTCGAATCGGTATAAAAAAACAGCCGCACACCACAATTGATCACACAAAAGTGAAGATCCAGGTGTTCTTTTATGACACAGTGGATGATAAAGACATTAAGCTGACCGACGCCGACGTGAATTATGAATGGCTGACGCCGAAGCACGATTGGACGGACACAAATCCGGAGATACTCTCAGTGAGTTATCTGCGCTCCAAAAACAAGGCGATCTCATCTGAAGCAGCATTGTCTGCAGCGGCGGCAGCGGTGAAAGTGGGGCAGAAAGGTCGAACTGTGAAGGCCAGTTCGTCCGCGGGAGGCGGTGAGCGAAGATATCTCGGTTACCGGGTTTTGGTTTATTACAATGATAAATTGCAAGCCGTTCAGGCGGAACCCGCACGGCTATTGCAGTTTTTTCCTCCTTCCGAGAGCATCTCGTCGCCCTAATGTAATTGGTCGTCATGCACCGCGACGCGACATGAGCGACCAACTGGTGCAATGGTGACAACGTACAATCGTGGACGACCGCAAGCTCGCGGGAAGGGAAGCGGCGAACTGATGAGGCCCAAAGAGGCGCCAATTTTTGTATGCGACGAATTGCGTTAGTTTACCGCGTGATAAAATGCACACTGCCGTTTGTCTGCCTTTTGCTCTCCGCAGTCGGAGGCGAAGCGCAGGTTCAGGTCAGTTTGAAATTCAAGCGTTTGCAATACATCGCTTACGAACCTGTGGTGGCGACACTCGGCATCACGAATCTGGCCGGACGCGATATCGATCTCCATGATGCCGATGGTCAGTCCTGGTTTGGATTCGAGGTGAGCGGAAGCGAAAGTCAGCCGATTCCGCCCGTCACCACGGATAGCGCTCAGCCGCCCTTGCAAATTAAGGCTGGGCAGAAGGTCACGCAGCGGATCAATCTCACTCCGCTTTATCCGGTCCAGGACTTCGGCACCTATCACGTTCGTGCGCATATTTATTTCGCCGATCTAGGGAAGTTTTTTTACTCCGGAACAAAGGTTTTTGAGGTGACCGATGCGCGGCCGATCTGGCAAGAAACCGTTGGAATCCCGGACGGTGTCTCCGCTCCGGGGAATGTGCGCACGTACTCGCTGCTGACGAACCGGTTTCCGGACCATACCTCTCTGTATGTGCGAGTGCAGGACAAAGACAACGGAATTGTTTATGCGACTTATTCGTTAGGCCGCACTATCTTGTTCGAAGAACCGCAGGCGCAAATTGATCGAGCAAATCAATTGCATGTTCTACACTGTGCGGCCCCGCGCAGTTGGGCGTATTCGCGCATTGGACTTAATGGAGAGTTGCTTGCGCACTCCTCCTTCATGGAAACGAAGACGCGCCCGCGACTCTTTCGTGCCGCCGATGGCGACGTGGCAGTGCGCGGCGGCATGATCGAGGCGCCGGCTGCGCAAACAGCGGGCGGTACGGCGCCGAAACTTTCCGAGCGCCCACCGGGAATGCCCAAGGGCGATCAGTAAATGCGAAGAAATCTTTCCCAGCTTCGTCTGATTCCCGCGGCTTTATCGATTGCAACCGTGGCGTGCGGCACTTCCTCGGCTGCACAGAAGGGCAGCGCCGCGCAAAGTGGCAGCTCGTCCGCCGCTGTCGTAATCGATGCGGGTCACGGCGGTTTTGATCGCGGCGGTATTCCCGGTCAGAGTATCCCGGAGAAGGAGATGACGCTTGACGTCGCGCAGCGCCTCAAAGCACTTCTCGCCGCCAGCGGATATCGCGTGATCATGACGCGGGACAGCGATGTCTTTGTTCCCTTGCCAACGCGCATTTCAATCGCGAACTCGTCTCGAAACGCCATTTTTATCTGCATTCATTTCAACTCGGCAAAACGCGTTGGTGCCGACGGAATCGAAACGTATTTCTATAGCCGCGACAGCCTGCCGCTCGCCTCCGCCGTCCATTATTTTGTCGCAGGCGGCGCGCCGTCCCCAAATCGCGGAGTCCGGCGCCGCGGTTTCTACGTCCTGCGAAAAGCAAGAGTCCCGGCAGTCCTCGTGGAATGCGGATTCCTTACCAACCCGACCGAAGGGCAGTACGTGCAAACCGCCTCCTACCGTCAAAAACTCGCGGAAGAGATCGCGGCCGGAATTCGAGGGCGTTCTTCCGTCGCCGGCACCTTAAGTTCGACGCGAGCGGCAACTGGCGAAAGTATCCCCCTGCAATCGTACATCGATCAAACCAAAGGGCGCAGTTCCGATCGCTCTCGATCCAAGCGCTCAAGCAAAAGAAGCTCAAAGACTAAATCTTCGAAAAAGAAGACGTCCTCGCAATCAACGGAGTCGGAAGCGAGCGCAACCCAAAAAGAGCGGGGAGGCTGATTGGATTCGCCGATTTTGAGTTCGGCCCAGATGCGAGACACGGAAGATGCGGCTTTCGCGCGCGGTGTTGAAGTCGAAACATTGATGGATCAGGCAGGCGCAGGCGTTGCGCGGGTAATCAGTAAATTTTTCCCGCAACCCGGAAAGTGCATTGTTTTCGCCGGAAAGGGGCATAACGCGGGCGATGCATTGGTTGCCGCGGAATGCTTGCGGCAGCGCGGATGGAAGATCGAAGTCCGCCTCGCGTTCAAAGAGAGCGATTGCAGTGAGCTCATGCGCAAGAAGCTCGATGCCTTGCGCCGCGCGCCGGCCGAAATTCCGGACAAGACAGCGCAGGAGAACGGCGACATCGGCATCACCCTTGTCGAAGCGTGGGCCGAGGTCGCGGATTACTTGAGTACCGAGCTGGATGCGATTGCGGCGGAAGCGTACTTGGAGACCGCTTCACGAACCATCATTCTCGATGGCTTGCTTGGATTAGGCGCGAAACCGCCGCTGCGTGATCCCGTGCGTAAGGCCTGTCGTCACATCAACCAGCTACGCGAGAGAAAAAACGTTTATGTTTTCGCTATCGATCTGCCAACAGGGCTCGATGGCGATTCCGGCAAAACTGATCGCGACTGCGTCGTCGCTGATTTTACTGTCACGATTGGATTCGCAAAGCCAGGTCTGGTGGCGGACGGAGCGCTAAATTTTGTGGGCCGGCTGCAAGTTGCGCCGCTGGATGAGCTGCGGCCGCCGGAAAAGAAAGAAACCGAAATTGTCGCTTGCGCGCCAGCTCTTCGTGAACTGCTGCGGCGGCGCAGATACGCCGCCTACAAGAATCAATTCGGTCGCATCGGGATTGTCGCGGGTTCGAAAGGGTTTACCGGGGCGGCCATCATGTGTTCGTTAGGTGCGCTTCGGGCTGGCGCAGGCTTGGTCGAAGTTTTTGTTCCGGAAGAAATTTACGGAATCGTTGCCGCCGCCGCGCCACCAGAGGCGATGGTGAAGCCAACCAAATCTTATCGCAACCTGCTCAAGGAGAAAGTCGATGTCTGGGCGCTCGGTCCTGGTCTTGGCAAATCTCGCGTTGACGAGATTCTCGAGCTGATTGAAAAGGCCAAGCAACCGATGGTGGTGGACGCAGACGGGCTCAACATTTTGTCCGGCAAAGTCTCAACGCTCAAGCGTTGCAAAGGCGAGCGTTTGCTCACGCCGCATCCTGGCGAGATGAAACGGCTTTTCGACAACAAAAAGGAAACGCGTGCGAAAATGGCAACGAAATTCTGCCGCCGTTTTCCCGTCACGCTTTTGCTGAAAGGCAGCCGGACGATTGTTGCGGGACGCAATCACCCGTTAAGCTACAACACGACGGGTAATCCAGGAATGGCGACCGGCGGGATGGGAGACATTCTCACCGGTGTATGCGCTGGCTTAGTCGGACAAGGTTTATCGCTTTACGATGCGGCGCGACTCGGCGCGTGGATGTGCGGACGCGCGGCGGAGATGTCGATCTTTAACGGACATGCCAGCGAGGAGTCGTTGCTTCCACGCGATGTGCTCGATCGTTTGGGCGACGCGTTGAACGAACTCCACAGTTCAGCGATCTAATTTTTTCCCAGTGAATCTTCAAACTGAACGAACCGAGGAGTACAAACCACCGTCGACGGAGACAGCCTGGAGCCGGGTGAAAAAAGCACTCGGCCCAATTGCGGTGGTTGGAGTCGTGATCGCAAAGTTTTTCGCGAAACTGAAGTTTGTTCTGCTGCCGCTCCTCAAGTTCCTGCCCATCCTGTTGAAATCCGGCGGGACGATGCTGCTGATGGTCTGGGTCTATACCCAATTCTGGGGCTGGCGATTTGCCGTGGGATTTGTCCTCCTTCTGTTCGTGCATGAATCCGGCCACCTGCTCGTCGCCAAAAAATTCGGACTCAAGGTCGGCGCGCCTGTGTTCATTCCGTTTATGGGCGCCTTCATCGCGCTCAAAGACGCGCCACGCAACGCCTGGATGGAGGCATGCGTCGGAATCGGTGGACCGATGGTCGGCACCTTCGGCGCGTTGCTGTGCAATTCGTTGGGCGAAATCTTCGATGCCCCACTTTTCATCGCGCTCGCCTGGTTTGGTTATTTTCTAAACCTGTTCAACCTGACTCCGGTCGGCATGCTCGATGGTGGACGCATCGTGACTGCGTTATCGCGCTGGCTTTGGTTGCCCGGATTCGCGCTGCTTCTCTGGTTCGGCTGGAAGTATCCAAATTTCATTGTCTGGCTGATCGTGCTTCTGTCCCTGCCGCGCATCTATTCGCTATTCCGCAAACGAACGGAGGCAGAGCAACGCTATTTCGAAGTCACGCCATCGCAGCGTTGGACGATGTCGGTCTTATATTTCGGTTTGATTGCCGTGCTGATCTTCGGAATGCATCTTGCGCAGCAAGATCTGCACAAACACGGTGTACGATCTCACGGTCATGGACAGGATGTGATCGTGCAGTAATCAGCTCGCCGCCGTCGCTGCGAAAACTTTGTCCGGCTCGAGCCCGATTTTTTGCAAGATCGAAATAAAACGCCGGTCGGAACGCAGCGGAGCGAACTCGGGCGCAATGCCGACGAAGTGCAGTGATGAGGAGCGCTCCTCGCACGCGCGTTCAAGTTCGCGAATGGCTTCATCGTGCCCGTGCAGAGACACGTGGACATGCGCGATGGCGTCGCCCGGAGTGTAGCGTCCCCGAGCCGCGACGGCTGCTTGGAGAGTTTCCTGCGCTTCCTTGCCTCGGTTCATGCGCGCGTAGGTGATAGCGAGGCCAAATGCAGGCCTGCCGCTGACACTCTGCGCCTTTTTATACAGTGCGATCGCGTCATCGAAGCGCTCCATTTCGCGATAGAGTGCCGCAAGCAGTGGCTCATCATAGGCAAATGTCGGGTCGAGTTGCAATGCGCGTTCGCCGGCCGCGATGGCCTCATCGTGCAAACCGAAGTAGCGGTAGAGCTCACACGCAAAATTGCTCACCCACAGTGATGCGGGATCGATCCTCGCCGTGCGCTGCAAATACGCGAGCGCTTTGTCTCGATCCCCGCGCGCGGCATAAAGCGCGGCGATGAAATAATTGGACGGCGTCGAATTTGGCTCGATCTCGACTGCGCGGTTGAATTCCGCTTCGGCGCCATCGAGATCCCAATCGAGTATCCGTCTGCTCTCGGCGAGATAGACGTGTGCTTCGGCCTCGTCGCTGTCCATCTTCAACGCTTTTAACGCGGCTTCGCGCACTTTTGGATATCCTTCGAGCGGCGGCACGTAAGCATCGGCCAGCCAGAGCCAGGATTTCGCGATGCCGGTCCACGCGCCGCTCAGTTGCGGATCTTTCCTAAGTGCGCGTTCAAAAAATTCCAGGCTTCGTCGCAATGCCTCCTCGGTACTTTTGTCCGAATAAAAGAGGCCCTGCAGATAAGCGTCGTAAGCATCGGTGCTGCGCGATGCAGGTGGCGGCGAAATCGCGAGCTTCAGTTTGAGCGCGTTGACAATGGAGCGCGTGATCTCGTCTTGCAGTGCGAAAATTCCCTGCATTTCACGATCGTATGTTTCCGACCAAATGGTGAAACCCTCGCAAGCGTCAATCAATTCCGCGCTGATGCGGATGCGATTGCCATCCCGACGAACACTTCCCTCAAGGACGTGCCCCACATTTAACTTCTCCGCGATTTCGCACAGCTCGGCGTCTTTTCCTTTGAACCAGAAAGAAGATCGCCGCGCCGCCACGCGCAGGCCATCGATCTTCGCTAGCGCGGTGAGAATTTCTTCGGCAATTCCATCGCTGAAATAATCGTGATCGCGTCCTGAACTTAGATCGCTAAAAGGCAGGATGGCGATTGATTTCTCGTTCGAGCTGCTCGGCGGTACGATGTCGATCTTAGCTTCAGGCGCGCGATCTGGCGTACGCACGATTCCATATCGGGTGAGATCGAAAAACCAGGAGAGAAGAAGCGCGACGGGGAAACCGAGCACGATGATGAGGACTATGAGGCGCACGACCCAGTTCGGAATATCGAACACCGGAAAAACCTGTGCGATGCCCTGCGCAACCGCCCAGCCGCCGACGACATACGCAATCGCGACGCTGTAAACCTTCCGTCGCTTTAGCTCGGCGAGAAATTTACGTGGGTTCACGATGAAGACAGAACACTTCCTCCCAAGCTATGGCAATGCCTGAAACCTTTCTGCCACAGACCAAAGCTCGCTCGGTTGACATAAACATATTGCCGATACGACTAGCCACATTGGGACAACCCGGAATATCGACGACGCCGTGATAGCGCGTCTGCTCCGTGAGTCAGTCCGTTAGGACGAACGATGTCCGAGCTTGTCGATTCGGCCGAAACAAAATCGACGATAATTATTTGTAAGAAACCCGATCGTGGCGCGTTGCCCGAGATTAACTTCTGGAACCGCGGGTCGCTCCAGGTTCACGGCTGCTTTCCATCCTGAAATGTTACCGCTACGTCGAAATCTAGCGAGTCAAAATCCGGTCTGCTTTCGGTTTTAATCAGCCAATGCTATTTTGACGGATGCCGTTTCAGCTCGAATCGAACTACAAACCGCGCGGCGATCAGGGTCAGGCGATCGCCAAGCTGCTGAAATCTGTCGAGGCTGGCAATCGGCACCAGACTCTCCTCGGCGTCACTGGCTCCGGCAAGACTTTCACGATCGCGAATGTGATTCGAGATCTCGACCGGCCTACGCTCGTTATCTCGCACAACAAAACGCTCGCGGCGCAACTTTACTCCGAGTTCAAACAATTCTTCCCGCGTAACGCGGTCGAATATTTTGTCAGCTACTTCGATTACTACCAGCCGGAAGCCTATATCCCCCGCTCCGACACCTACATCGAGAAAGATTCCTCGATCAACGAAGAGATTGAACGTCTACGGCTCGCGGCCACCAGCGCGCTGCTTTCGCGGCGGGACACGATTGTGGTCGCTAGCGTCTCGTGCATTTACGGCATCACGTCGCCGGAAGATTACTTGAACATGCTGCTCACCGCGAAACGCGGACAGAAAATCAGCCGCGAAGCCGTCCTCGGCCGTTTGATCGACATGCTCTACGAACGCAATGACATGAATTTCGCACGCGGAAAATTCCGCGTCCGCGGCGATGTCGTCGAAATTTATCCGGCCACAGCGGATGAAGAAGCAATTCGGCTCGAGTTCTTCGGAGACGAAATAGACGCGATCACGCGGTTCGATCCCCTTACCGGGCATGCGCACGAGTCGCTAAGTGTGATCACGTTTTATCCGGCGAAACAATTCGTCACCCCGGCCGACAAATTGAATCGGGCACTCCGCTCAATTCGCGAAGAGCTTGAAGCGCGCATCATCGACCTTGAAGCGAACGGAAAGCTGCTCGAGGCGCAGCGGCTGAAGATGCGCACGGAGTACGATCTTGAAATGTTACAGGAAATGGGGTTTTGCAACGGGATCGAAAATTATTCGCGTCATTTGTCTGGTCGCCCGCCTGGGTCAAAGCCCTACACGATCATCGATTTCTTCTCGAAAGATTTTCTCGTGGTTGTCGATGAATCGCACGCCACCATTCCGCAGATCGGTGGGATGTACGAAGGGGATCGGTCCCGCAAGACTGTGCTCGTGGATTACGGCTTTCGTTTGCCCAGCGCACTCGACAATCGGCCACTCAATTTTCCGGAGTTCATGAAGATGACGAACCAAATTATCTACGTGAGCGCGACGCCGGCCGAGTTTGAGATCCAAAACAGTGTGGCCGGCAACAAAGGCTACGTTCCGCATAAGCGCGCACGAATTGGTGAAGAGGAATTAGTTCCTTTTATTTTGCCTGGGAAAAATCGAGGGACGACCTCTGTGTCGTTCTATTCTTCATCGGACACGACGGAGCGCATCCCTCCAATTTCCCGAACCGATGAACCACCGGAAAAATTCGACGTGCACACGCCCGGCGCACCTCTCGTAATTGAACAAATCATCCGGCCGACCGGACTGCTCGATCCAAAAATCACACTCAAGTCGTTGAAAAACCAGATCGACGACACGATTGAGCTGTGCCGACAGCGCGTGGAAAAGAGCGAACGTATTCTTGTAACGACGCTAACGAAGCGCACCGCCGAAGATCTTGCCGATTATCTGCGCGATGTCGGGTTAAAAGTGCGTTATTTGCACAGCGACATCGACACAATTGAACGCGTCGAAATCTTGCGGGGCTTGCGCGCGGCCGATTTCGACATTCTGGTCGGCATCAATTTGCTCCGCGAAGGTCTCGATCTTCCGGAGGTTTCGCTCGTCTGCATTCTCGATGCCGACAAGGAAGGTTTTTTGCGTAGCCAGACTTCGCTCATCCAGACTGCCGGTCGTGCCGCGCGCCATGTGAACGGCGAAGTCGTACTGTTCGCCGACACCGTCACGCAAAGCATGGAAGCACTCATGTCGATCTCGGAATACCGCCGGACCAAACAAATGGAATACAACGAAAAGCACGGCATTACGCCACAAACCGTCCGGCGCGCTGTGCAGGAGAGTTTGCACACGATTCTGCGCGGGCGCGAAATTGCTGCCTCGGTCATTCAGGAAGCCGGCGGCGATTTCAATCTTACTGAACTGCTGCGTGAACTCGAAGACGAAATGCAGCATGCCTCGGCGAATCTGGAATTCGAGCGCGCCGCGCTTTTGCGGGATCAAATCATGGAAGTGAAAAACGGCGCTGGAATCTCGAAGATTGAACCGAAACGACGGCGAGTGAAGTACACGCGCAACGCTGGCCGCCGCCGCTCGCGCGTATAGGGTAGCGCACGCGTCTCGCGTGCTAGTTTTGGCGTCACGCCGAAACGACCTTTCCTTAAGATCGGTTTTTTAGCGCTGACAGTGCGCAAGACAAGTTCGCGATCGCGAGGACGCGCTCGCCAGCACGCGAGACGCGTGCGCTAACCGGATCGGTTCTTGTCGATCCTCGCGGCGCGTGCGAGAAACTTGTGATGCCACGGCCGAAGGCGAAAACACAGACAGCAAGCGCCAACATCTACGCCGTGGTCGGCTCGGACGAAGCGGAAGTTAAGCGCGTCGCGGCTGATCTTGCCGCGAAATTAACACCACCGGAAGCAGGTGACTTTGGACTGGAAGTGATCGATGGCGCGGTTGATAACGCGGAACAGGCGACGGCGCGAATAAGATCGACAATCGAGGCACTGCAAACATTGCCGTTCATGGGCGGCGCAAAATTGGTCTGGTTGAAGAATGCGAATTTTCTCGGCGACAACGTAATTGGCCGCGCGGCCAGTGTTCAATCTGTCCTTAATGAGCTCGCCGAAGTGATTGGCGGCGATCTCGGAGCGGACGTGACGTTTTTGCTGAGCGCCACAGAGGTGGACAAACGGCGCTCGTTTTACAAATCGCTCGCCAAACGCGCCGAATTGCAGATTTTCGACCGCCTCGATTCCAGCCGGAGCGGATGGGAAGAAGAAGCGACCGAAATCGTCCGAGGGCGAGCGAAAAGACGCAAACTTCGATTCGACGACGACGCGCTGGATCTTTTCGTCTTGCTGACGGGCGGTGACACCCGCCAGGTCGAGAATGAATTGGATAAGATCGACATCTTCCTTGGCAGAGAGCGTCGAGTAAAAGTCGATCAAGTTCGGGAGCTCGTCCCGCTTTCGCGTGCGGGCGTCATTTTTGAATTGGGCAGTGCTCTCGCGGTGCGCGATCTAGAGCGCGCGCTTACGCTCGTACGCCAATTGCTGGATCAAGGCGAAAGCGCCATCGGCATCCTATTGGTCGCAATTTTGCCGACGATCCGAAATTTATTATTGGCCAAGGATTTGATGGAGCATTATCGCCTCGCGCGACCGCATGCACCGTTTCAATTCATTTCGACGATTAATCGTTTGCCTGCCGATGCGACCGAACATCTGCCGCGAAAAAAAGACGGATCGATTAATGCCTACGCACTGGGAATCGCTGCGCAGCATGCGCATCGGTTCGAGACCAAACAATTGATTGAGGGAATGCAAGCGTGTCTCAGGGCGAATCTTCAGCTTGTGACCACACAGCTCGATCACGAGCTCGTGTTGACTCAGATCGTAGTGAAATTGCTGGGTTTGTAAACTGTAGGGCGTTTCTGTGAAACGCCAGGCGTCTGACACAGACGCCCTACAAAATTACGTCGCGCCTTCGACCTGTCTCCGTGCAATTGGTCCTACGTAGGGGATATCCCAGCGGACGCCAGTGAATGCTTTGACGATGGCGATGATCATCACTACCAGAAATGCCAGATGAACGAGCGCCGCGATGATTGCCCAAAAAAATACCAGGATGCCGCCGATACCTGGGATCGCCCCGAAGACCGCATGCACCACCGCTGACACAATGTTAAAGAGAAACCACGCGCAGCCAAAGATGATCGATTGCATCGCGTAAAAGCGCACGAAGCTGTCGCGTTTTTCGAGAATGTAGAAAATGATGCCACCGATCAGTGGAATACAGGCGATGGCTGCGGCTACGTTCGAAGGCAAACCGGTCGAAGTGGATGTCGTTTTTAGTTCAGGTTCCGGACTTGACGGAGGTGGTGGTTGGGTCGGATCGACTGGGTCTGGCATGGTCTACATACACAAACTTGGAAATGTTTTGTCAAGCAATCTTCCGGCGCCCAACGCGATTTCACTTTCCCACCACGGTCGAAACCAATATGCTGGCGTGCTAACTGATCAATTGAATGACTAGAAATTTCTCACGCGGCTTCACCTTGCTCGAATTGCTCATCGTGATCGCGGTCATCGCGATTCTCGCCACCATCGCCTACCCGGTCTTCATCGGTATCCAGGAACGCGCGAAGGTAACAAAGGACATGAACAATCTCCGCCAGATCGGAATCGCCACGCAATTGTACATGAACGACAACGACGGCGCCCTCCCTGGTTCAACAACCGTAACGTGGGTGTCGCAACTTCATCCGAAATACCTCTCCTCTTGGAATATTTTTCAATCGCCTTTCGATACGCGCGCCCCATCGGAAGGGGGCATCCTAGCGCCAGTGTCACCAATCAGCTACGGCATCAACCTTAACGTCTACCCAAACAACGTCGCAATATCCGCTGACAAAATTTCGAAATCTACGATCTTTATTCTTTTTGCCCCAGCACAAGCCGCCGGAGCCACTGTCACTTTTTCCGGGCTTGCTACCACGGGCGCTCCAGGCGTGACCGAGAACGCAGGTACAAGCAACGCCGGACTTGCCACGGGCGGCACGCACAGCACCCGCACGAAGATCAACGCGCTCTTCGCTGATCTGCATTTAGAGAACGTGGCGTGGACGACGTTCACGAGTAATACAGCGAACCCACCAAGCGATCCGGACGGGAACCTTCGTTGGACTCCGTACACCCCCTATCCCTAGCGGCTTGTGGAAATTCGCGGCGCCGCACATAGCTATCCGGCGCTTGTCGGCTCGGGTTTGCTCGATCAAATCGGGGAGTGCGTGCGCAAATATCTACTTCGCAAAACATGCGTAGTTATTTCGGATAGCAATGTTGCGCCTATCTTCGGCGGCCGCGTCAAACAAAGTTTAATTTCATCGGGATTCCAGCCGATGCTGATTACGATTCCCGCGGGCGAACAATCGAAAACGCTGGATCAAGCGGGCGGAATTTGTGATCAGATGATCGCCGCCGGTCTGGATCGACAATCATTCGTTATCGGACTCGGCGGTGGCGTGATTGGCGATATTTCCGGATTCGTCGCGGCCATTTTCCATCGCGGGATTCCGCACGTGCAAATTCCCACCACATTGCTCGCGATGGTGGATAGCTCAATCGGCGGGAAGACGGGTGTGAACACAAGCGACGGAAAAAATTTACTCGGCGCAATTCATCCTCCAGCACTCGTGATTGACGATGTCGATGTTCTAAAGACCTTGCCGCGCCGCGAATTCAATCAGGGCTTCGCCGAAATCATCAAGCACGCCATCATCGCGGACGCGGAAATGTTCGCGGCTTTTAAAGACGTCGATCCCGAAAACCTCGCACCGCTTGTCCGTCGCAACATCGAGTTAAAGTCGAAAATCGTGGCGAAAGACGAGCGTGATCGCACCGGCGAACGCGCCCTGCTCAATTTTGGGCACAGCGTAGGCCATGCCATCGAGCGCGCCGGTGATTACAAGAAATTTCTTCATGGCGAAGCGATCAGTCTTGGAATGGTCGCGGCTTGCGATGTCTCGATGAAAAAAGCCGGTCTGCCGCGCGATCAACGCGATGCGATTGTCGATCTTCTGCGGCAATTCGATTTACCGACGCAATTGTCGGCAAATTTTCCACGGGAAAAGATTTTCGAGGCGCTCCTCTTCGACAAAAAATTCGAGGGCGGAAAAATTCGCTTTGTCGTTACATCGACAATTGGTTCAGCGCATTTATCGAGCGATGTGACGCTAGACGATATTCGCGAAGCGATAGGTAAATTGTAGGGCGTCTGTGACAGACGCCGTGACGTTTCATAGAAACGCCCTACAAGGCGGGCGATTGAGCTCAATCGCCCCTAGCTTCTCGCGCCTTGCGACAGTATTCCGCTAAACCATCGGCTACGCTGTCGGCGTATTCGCGAAAAATACTTTTGCGCTCGATGCCGTTCACGCTTCGTGTTCCTTCGTAGTCGCCAGCCTGGATACGCGCGAAGACGTCATTGCTGTTCATGACGTAAGGTTCGCAATAAACAACCGGACACCGATAAAGGCGCGTCGCCAGCAGATTGCGCGCATAAACGTAACCGCTCGTTCCGACCTTCGTCGCATTATTTGTGGTGGGATATTCATAGGGTGGCAGTCCGGTTTCGCGAGCCATCGTACCAGCAATCGTGTCAGCAAGAGGCAGCTCTTCATCGTAGGCGCGGCTCAAAAGCCGGCGAATCATTTCAAAGCGTTCGTCATCTAATTCCAGTTCGTCCTGCAAATACGCACCGTTCACGAGGAGATGAAGATGATTTTTGTCGGTCAACGTCGGATTGTTCGGATCGCCCCAGCCTTCAGCATTGAAATGCAAACAAAGCACAAGATCAGGATGTAATTTTGTGTTCACCAGCGCGGCGCGACGACGAATTTCGCTGTAGCGGTAGAACAAGATTTCGCTCTGCCAGCGAATCGTTTGCTCTTTCTCCGGATCGTTTGGATCGAGAACATCCCCGCCCACGCGGGGTTGCGGCACGCCATTTTTGATCAAAATTTTTCTAGCGAGCTCCTGAAAATCGTCCGGCCGCTTTTGCGTGACCGGCCCGGGGCTGTTGCGCACAAAAGAAACTCGTGCGCCCAATTTTCGTAACCGCGGCGCAATTAATCGCGCCACGCGCAACGTGAGGTCGCCTTCCTGCACAGGCGCGCTTTCGCCGACTTGAAACCAACGCTCCTCCATCTTCGCCCATTTCCCGCCGAGATGTCCCGGATCGAGCGCGATGCGCAAACCGGAGAGCGATTTGTCTGGTTTTGCCGGCGCCAGGGACTTCGCGGGACGCCAAAGACGTGGCACCGGCTGGCGGGACGCTTCATCTTCAGCGAAGCGCAAGGTGAAGAACTTTTGCGCATCGCGGTTCGTCAAAATCCGCGCATTTTTGTCGTTTATCGCAATCAAATCCGGCGCGAAACCGTGGGTGCAGTATGCGTCCTGAATCAATCGGGTGAACTCATCGTGCGTGATTGTTTCCTGATACTTTTCCAGCACATTCCATCTGGGATGCGCGCCAAGAATTCCGAGGTTGTCCGCAGCGTCGCTGGCGGGCAGTAAGATCGACAAATGGACTGCGATAATCGCGAGGGATCTTCGCGCTTGCTTGAACTGAAACATCCGCGTTTGGATTTCGGTTCCTTTAATACGATGCTCGCAGAATGCTAACGGTTCTTTTTCTGGGCGACATCGTGGGCGAGCCAGGGCGCACCGCCGTGATCGATCGATTGCCCGAGCTTAAGGAAAAGCACGCATTGGATTTCATCGTCGTTAACGGCGAGAACGCGGCCGGCGGGCGAGGAATTACCGGCAAAATCACAATCGACCTTTTGCGCGCCGGCGTTTCAGTCGTTACGACTGGCGACCATATTTGGGACCAAAAAGATATCGTCAAATTTCTCGATCTCGAACCGCGCCTGCTGCGCCCATTGAACTATCCCGACGGCGCGCCCGGCAGCGGATCAATCGTGCTCGAAACGGCCAAGGGAAAAATCGGCGTGGTCAACGTCCAAGCGCGAACATTCATGCAGCCGATTCTGGAGAACCCCTTCCGAGCAGCGGAAGCGGCGGTGACGAAAATGCGCAAAGAGACTACCAATATTATTGTGGATGCTCATGGCGAGACCACGAGCGAGAAAATCGCGCTCGGCCGGTTTCTCGATGGCAGGGTCTCGGCTGTAATTGGCACTCACACGCATGTGCAGACAGCGGACGAACAGATCTTTCCTGGTGGAACAGCGTTCATGTGCGACGCGGGAATGTGCGGGCCGGTGAATTCGATTCTTGGCCGCGC
>Ga0307312_10000048_pt1 | contig 39404 bp, 39 predicted proteins | sample ER_DNA_202_FD_194489 | JGI IMG/M metagenome (GOLD analysis project Ga0307312, IMG submission 194489) | Bulk soil microbial communities from the East River watershed near Crested Butte, Colorado, United States - ER_DNA_202 | ecosystem: Environmental > Terrestrial > Soil > Floodplain | place... | reverse complement strand
TGTAATAGGCAGCCCCCACGACGGGTCGCCACGCCAGCAGCGGCGGGCTCTTCAACGTCGTCCCGCGGGCAGGCGAGTAGAGCTTTGCTCCGGGAATGATGCTGACGCTATCGGTGGCCTTGTTGCCGGCGTCGTCGAAGACGCTGATGGTGTAGATGTACTTGACCTTGTTCGTCAAGCCTCGATCCTCGAAGCTCGAGGCGAGACCCTTGAAGACCGCCGACGGATCGGGGCCAGCGGTTCCGGGCGTCCGGTCGATCTCGATCGCCTTCGTATCCGGCGACGCGCTCCAGGTCAGCGTCGCCGTTCCGTCGTCCCAGTCGAATCCGACGTTCGAGAGGGTCGGTGGAGTCGAGTCGTACTTGAACGATGGCGACGTGCTGCCGGCTCGGTTCCCGGCGTTGTCGGCGCACGTGCCGTTGACAGTGGTGCCGCTCGTGTCGGGGCCCGCGTAGTTCACGGCGCTGCACGACCCGATGCCGGACCCTCCGTCGCTGCCGTGAAACGTGACGGTGACGGGGTGGTTGTACCAACCGTTGCTGTCGGGCGGCCGATCGAACGTGACGCTGTCGATGGAGGGCGCGCCCGCGTCGTAGTTGACACTCGCGCCGGCACTCCGGACGTTGCCTGCATTGTCGGTGCAGGTCGCGGCGACCGAACCACTGCCGCCGATCGTCCCGGAGGTGCACGAGGCGATGCCTGAGAGGTTGTCACTACCGGACGCGCTGAAGTCGACCGGATGGTTGTACCAGCTACCGGAGTCCGGGCCTCGAGCGAGTGACATCGAGACCGCGGGCGGCGTCGCGTCGTACTTGAAGCTGAACGAACCGCCATTTGCCGTGTTCCCTGCATTGTCGGTGCAAGACCCTGAGAAGCTTCCACTCCCCGTATCGGGTCCTCCGTAGGTGAGGGAGTTGCATGACGCCAATCCAGACGTCGCGTCACTTGCGTTGACGCCGATCTGAAGCGGATGGTTGTACCAGCCTCCGGCGTCGGGACCGCGCGCGTTGATTCCTGAGATTACCGGCGGCGTTGAATCCTTCTTGATCGAGGCGGTCGCGCTCAAAACAGTGCTGTTTGTGCCATCGCTCACCGTTGCCGAGCAGGTTTGACTGACCCCCGACGTGTCGGAACTAACCGCCAGGTCATTGCATCCAGTGATATTTGACACCGAGTTACCGGGATTTGGCGTGATTGAAAAGCGAGCGGTGACGGAAGTCTTGAACCAGCCGGAGCAATTCGCGGGCGCAGGATTGCAGGCAAAACTGATGTCCCCACCTGCGGCCGTAGCTCCCGCGGGAACAAGCGCTACGAAGGCTGCCAGAACAAAGATGGCGGAGCCGAGCCTCATCCCATCACTCCCGTTCTGTCGCGTGCAATCCGCATCGTCAGCATCAGCAGTGACAACCCAGCGAGCGCGAGCACCGCGAACGAGCTTCCCGCGAACCAGAGGTAGCGGTCGCGCCCATCGCTAAGGGGCACGAGCGGACGCTGGACCGCCGCAGCGATCGTCTGAAACGGCGCAAGGTTCACCCTGAACGGCGGCGAGACGGTTCGGCTCCCGGCCGCTCGCGTTCGTTTCTTCTGAACCGCCTTGGTCTGGTGCTTGGTCCGGTGCCGCGGCGGGGCAACCCGGGCCGGTGCGACTGCGGCCGGCGGTACATAGTGCGTGGTCGGTGAGGTCGGCGCCGACCTCACGGCCGGGGTGACGGAACGAGCCGCAGGCTTCGGTTTGGTCGTCCGCGCCGGTGGACTGTACGGGTCCGGAGGCGGTGCATCCGTCGTGGTCGTCACCCCCGGACCTGGCGGCACGTCATCGGCAACCGCAGGAGCCGCGCTCCACAGTGCGGTCGCGGCGACGACGCACGCCGCCAGGCGAAGCGCAACAACCGACGCGCCGCGACGCCTCGCGCGCGAAAACGGTCGTTGCTCCTTGTGACGCCCCAGCGTCAGCAGCATCCGCAGGCCGCGCTTCGCTATCAGGGCCGCCCCTCGGGCCCAACGCGGTCGCCGCAGTAACGATCTTCTTCGCCGAGGAGCCGTGTTCAAGGACTCCTCCTCCCCGTTCGCGATCGTTACCCGCACCGAAGGTACTCCTGTCTTTCATGGATTTCAATGCCGATTGTTAGGCCGCTCCCCCGTGTCGCTCGAGCGCCGGCCCCGGCGCCGTTCCCGTGATCACCGCTCCGATACCCGGGAGATACGTCTCCATGGCGATCCCATTCGCGCGCACGACCCGCTTCAGCGTCGCGGCGTCGAGCCCGTCGTCGTGCCGCTGAAGGGCTGTCTTGTAGCGGACTTCCCCGTCCGCAAGGTCGAGTTCGAAGTTCCCCGCCGCAAGCCCGTAGTTCGCCCGGGTCAAGTACTCCGAGACCTCGGCGCGCCGCTCCTCGGGGACCCGAAACGGGCAGACCGAGTAGAGCAGGATCAGGTCCTGCTCCTCGACAACGTGTGCGTAGAACTTCCAGCGACCGAGGATGCCGGACAGCTCGCTGAACAGCACGGGAGCGCCTCGGACATCGGAGAACGGCCAGCCGTTCTCACGGAACAGAGTCCGAAGGTCGGCGAGCAGTGCACCTGCAATGGGGTCACCTGAAGACTCAGTCCCTTTCGGCGCACTCTTCGAGAGAGCCCTCAGGTCGTCGCGCAATCTCTCCGATCCTTTCCACGCCGCGTCTGGAACAGACCGGGGCCGACGGCCGGCACGGAACCAGAGACCGGCTCCGCAGCTCGCGCAGCACCGCAGGGCGGACCGGCCGCTCGGCCAGAGCCGAAACTCGAGCTCGCGTGATCCGCAGGCCGGGCAGCGAAGGTCATCGGGCGAAGCCCATGGAGGCACCCTGGGCGCGCGCTCGGCAGCCCCCCAGGCAAGGTCTGCCGCTGCCAACGAGACGTCGAATGCCGTCTCCTGTCGCACGTATCCGCTCTCGGCGGCTCTTGCAATCAGGGCAGCAGTCGCCCTCACCCGCGCGGCAGTCTCTGCGTCCCCTCGGCGATTCCCGGCCAGAGCCCGAACGACCTCGAGCACCGAGCGAGCCCCCAGGACGTCAGGATCCTTTCCGACGCGACGCAGATCACGCGGCTTCAGCTCGAAGAACAGCCGCGGGCCTCGTCGGGCGTCCACAAAGCTCGCGGCGATCCACAGCATGCCGCCGGAGCTCCCGTCGAGCCGCAACTCGTCGTCCGCGAAGCCACCGTCGGCCAGCGATTGGACGAGCGCTCGTGCGCGTTCGCGTCCGAGTGACGAGATGACGGTCGCCGCGAGATGGGCAAAGCTGATGAGCTCGGCCTGCAGCTTCAGCTCGCCGTCCGCATTCGTCTCGACCGCCACACCGGCGAAGTTGTCGTCGGAGAACGTGATTTCGAGTGTGGTCTTGATCATCGTTTCGGCACCTACGAAGACGATCCGGGGCGACCGCTCTGCGGCGGGACGGCCGCCCCGGGCTTTGGCGCCTCGCGGCGCTTCGTCTCTCGAACGTCTTCGTTAGTAGGTCATCACCCCCCGCTTGCCTCTCGGGTCACGCCCGTACGAGAGAGCGAACGGGACGTCGCTGTTCAGCAGGTACTGCTTCGCCCACGCGTCCGCGTCGGCGTCCTGCTTGGTCTTGCCCTTCTGCCGGACGTTCTGCGACTGCCCGTGTCCGCCGCAGCCGTACCAGCAGCTGAAGCTGCCGGCGGTCTGCGTCGGCGTCGCCGTCTGCGATGTCGTGCTCGAGTTCGGCGCGTTCGCAGTGGCGTTGTTCGTCGCCGTCTGGTTGGAAGTGCTCGAGCCGCCGTAGACGTTGCCCCCGGAGATGTTCAGGGGAACGTTGGCGTTGACCGCATCCTGCTTGGCCCTGGCGTCGGCGTCGGCGTCCTGCTTGGTCTTGGCCGACTGGTGGACGTTCTGACTCTGGCCGTTACCGCCACAGCCGAACCAGCAGCTCGTGCTGCCGGCGGTCTGCGTCGGGGTTGCGGTCTGCGTCGTGGTGCTCGTGTTCGGCGCAGTGGCTGTCGCGGTGTTCGTCAGCGTCTGGTTCGCCGTGCTCGCACCACCGAGGATGTTCCCTCCGGCGATGTTCACCGGCACGTTGGCATTGACCGCGTTCTGCTTGGCCTTGGCGTCAGCGTCGGCGTCCTGCTTGGTCTTGGACGACTGGTCGACGTTCTGACTCTGGCCGTTGCCGCCGCAGCCGAACCAGCAGCTGGTGCTGCCGGCGGTCTGCGTCGGCCTCGTGGTCTGCGTCGTCGTGCTGGAGTTGGACGCATCCGCAGTCCCCGTGTTCGTCAGCGTCTGGTTCGCTGTACTCGCACCACCGAGGATGTCTCCTCCGGCGATGTTCACCGGCACGTTGGCATTGACCGCGTCCTGCTTGGCCTTGGCGTCAGCGTCGGCGTCCTGCTTGGTCTTGGACGACTGGTCGACGTTCTGACTCTGGCCGTTGCCGCCGCAGCCGAACCAGCAGCTGGTGCTGCCGGCGGTCTGCGTCGGAGTTGCGGTCTGCGTCGTCGTGCTCGAGTTGGACGCATCCGCAGTCCCGGTGTTCGTCAGCGTCTGGTTTGCGGCGCTGGATCCACCGTTCACGTTGCCTCCGGCGATGTTCACGGGAACGTTCGCGTTGACCGCGTTCTGCTTGGCCTTGGCGTCAGCGTCGGCGTCCTGCTTCGTCTTGGACGACTGGTCGACATTCTGACTCTGGCCGTTGCCGCCACAGCCGAACCAGCAGCTGGTGCTGCCGGCGGTCTGTGTCGGGGTTGCGGTCTGCGTCGTCGTGCTCGAGTTCGACGCATCAGCGGTCCCAGTGTTCGTGGCCGTCTGATTCGCCGCGCTCGAACCACCGTTCACGTTGCCTCCGGCGATGCTCACGGGAACGTTGGCGTTGACGAGGTCCTGCTTGGCCTTCGCGTCGGCGTCGGCGTCCTGCTTGGTCTTGGCCGACTGGTCGACGTTCTGACTCTGGCCGTTACCACCACATCCCGAGTAGCAGCTTGAGCTGCCGCCCGTCTGTGTGGGGGTTGCGGTCTGGGTCGTGCTGCTCGTGTTGTCAGCGGTGGAGTCGGCGGTGTTCGTGGCCGTCTGGTTGGCCGCGCTCGAGCCGCCGAGCACGTTCCCGCCCGCGATTGCGATGGGGACGTTCGCGTTGACAGCGTTCTGCTTAGCCAGTGCATCTGCATCGGCGTCCTGCGTCGTCTTTGCCGACTGATCGATGTTCTGGCTTTGCCCCGCACCACCACAGCCGGCCGTGCAGCTGGAGCTGCCGCCGGTCTGCGTCGGGGTCGCGGTCTGCGCGGTCGTGCTCGTGTTCGACGCGTCAGCGGTCCCAGTGTTCGTGGCCGTCTGATTCGCCGCGCTCGAGCCCGGGCTCGGTGCGAGAATCGTGCCGCCGTAGGCGTAACCGGTCGGCAAGCTCGCATCCGACGCCGTCTGCCCCGCCGTGCCCGCTGCCGGGGCACCTTGCAGCGTCCCGGCCAGTTGGCCGACAAGCTGGTCAGCGCCCGGCGGAGGATCACCGGCGGCGGCCGAAGCCGTCCCCACCCACGCGGCCAGGGCAATCAATGCGATGCCCACCGCAATGAGATGGCGTTTCATGGTTTCGAATGTCTCCTTTTCTTGTCGTCGTTGCGATCCGTTTTTGCCGGGGCGCACCGGAGCACCACGGCAAGGTCCGACGGGACGAAGCTGTCCGTCGGACTCGCCGGGGCTACCCCGGGCGCTCGAGTCGCAAGACGACGCTCAGCAGCCGCCGGAAGGCCGCCGAGCGATGGCGACGAGCCCACCAAGGGGCCGTCAAGAGGAACGGAACAAGCAAAGCTGCGAACGCCCAGAGTGAGACTCCCGGCGCGCCGTTTCCGGGTGCGCCGAGCATGGACGACTCCTGCGGTGCGGGCTCACGCGGATCTTGTGGCGCGCGCCGGGCGTCGCGCACGTCACGTCGTCCACTCTCCGAGCGGATCGACCCGGACTCGACCGGACTGCCACTCGATGCCGGGAGCCAGGCAGTGTGGGCATTCCCGCGAGACACGGCGAGCGAGGTCGCGCGGCTCTTGTCGCACGAGTGCCTGCCGGCGTCCTGGTCGACGACCTGCACCTGGCTGCCTTCGCCGACCTGGACCTGCACTGCACTCTGCGAGATTGCACTCGAGCCGCTGTTCGTCGAGCTCGAGGACGAGTGGCTCTCGCCTGAACCTCCGGTCGACTCCGCGTTCACCCACTGGGTGGTCGGAGCTTCCTGGCGGATCACCTGGACCTGACTTCCCCCGACTCCGCCGTGCTGGATCTGAGTGGCCGACTGCGTGACCTCACTCACGTTCGACGCCTGCGCGGCCGCAGACGAGATCGAGGTGGGACCGGTGCCCCCCTGAATGGAGGTGGCCTGTGCGTTTGCAGACTGCGTCGTGGGTGCGCTCTGTTCGAGTACCTGTGTCTGGGTGCCTCCCCCCACCTGGGTGGGGCCCGACGACGGGCGTCCGCCGGCGTCCTGCTGTTGAACGGCCGACTGCGTCACGTGGTTCGCGTTGCCGGCGGATGCCGTCGCGGTCGAGCTGTTTGCCCCCACGACCTCGCCGGCTGCGGGGGAGCTCGCCGGCGAGGTGTCGGGGTCGTTGGGAATCCAGACCTGAATCAGCGTTCCGATCGCCCCCGAACCGTTCGGATCGGGTGCGGCGGGGTCGATCGTCACACTGGTGTTCGTCGGAGCACCCTGTAGCGAGGTTGCCGTCGCGCCGGCCGTCTGAACGGTCGGCGCGCTCTGCGTAGCACCTTGCGACTGGCCGCTCCCCGCACCGCCGGCGCCTTCAAGCTGGCTCGCTGCCTGATCCACCGCGTTCGAGTTCGCGGCTCCCGCCGTCGAGTGCACAGAGTTCGTCTGGGTGACCGGCCCTTCGTCGCCAGGGCTCTTGTTCCGGATCACGATGTTGGCGTTCAGCGGGTTGACCTGCGTCGAGGTCGCCGTCGACTGGGAGCTCTGCGTCGTCGGCGCGGCCTGACTCGACGTCTGAGACTGGCCTGCAGCCGATCCCGCGCCGTTCTGGGATTGACCGGATCCCTGCGAGAGGCTGTTCGTGTTTCCGGCATCGGCGTTTGCCTCTGAGCTGTTCGTCTGAGCCACCGGGCCGTCGTTCCCGGGGGAGTCGAGCCGGATCACCACGTTGACGTTCGTCGGTGCGACCTGCGTCGAGTTTGCGCTCGCGTTCGCAGCCTGGTCTGTCGGCGCGCTCTGCTGGGCCGACTGCGACTGGCCGCCTGCCGACTGCGGCGCGCCGGCCTGCTGGGTCTGGGCGCTCTGTTGGGTCGTGTTGTTGGTGTTGGCGGCCGTGCTCGAGGCCGCGGCGTGATTGTCCTGGCCGGGGGAGCCCCCAGTCGAAGCGTTGGTCGAATTCTGCTGAGAGACCGAGTCCGCGGTAGCCGTTTGCTCGGTCGGTGCGCTCTGAGTGACCGTCTGCGACTGCCCGGCATCGGTGCCGGTCTGGGTCTCCGTGCTGGTCTGACTCGTGTTGCTGACGTTTTGCGCGGTTGCGGTCGCGCCGTTCGAGCTCGTCTGTGCGCCGGAACCCGCATCCTCACCCGCTGCGGCGGCGTTGGCGGCGTGCAGGCCCGCTCCAGCGAGCACGACGCACGCCAGTAGCGCGAAGCGGAACCGCCCCCTCCCCATGCGCTTCACGATGGGCTTTCCGCCCGTCCATCGCTAGACCCCGGGTGGCGGGTCTTCCATCCCCCCGATGAGGTGGGTCTACCATCACCGGTATGGCCACTCGCGTTCTCGTGGTCCAGCCGAACCGGATCGTCCGGCGCGGAATCTGCGCGGAACTGGTGGCGAGCGGCGCAAGCGTGGTCGCCGAGGCGGAGAGCGGGACGGAGGCTGTTGCCACGGCAGTCGAGCTTCGGCCGGACGTCGTGCTGCTGGACTCCAGGCTCCCCGATGGCTCCGGGGCCGAGCTCTGTGCGGCGATCCTGAAACGACAGCCGGGAACCGCGGTCATCGTCCTCTCGGCGGAGCGCGACGAGAGAGCTGTCGAAGCGGCGCTCGACGCCGGTGCACGCGGCTTCCTCGTCACGGATGCAGAGGACCTCGATCTGGGGCGTGCGATCAAGCGGGTGCTTGCAGGCGAAAGCGTGATCGATCCACGCGCTGCGGCGCTGCTGATCGATGCGGGCAGAACAGAGGAGCCTAAGCTGAGCGGCCAGGAGCTGAGCGTTGTTCGGCTCGTCGCCGAGGGTCTGACGAATCCTGAGGTCGGCGAGCGCCTGCACCTCAGCAGGCACACCGTGAAGGAGTACCTCAGTCATGCGATGCGGAAGCTCAACGCCGGCAACCGCATCGAGGCTGTCCGGAAGGCTGCTGCGCTCGGTCTGATCGACGGAGCCGGTCCCTCACCGGCGGATCCCACGTCGAGCCCAGACACGGTCGTCTACAACGACGAGAGCGCACCGATTCTCAGCTCCGAGCTGAGGGTCACGCCCTTCAAGGTCGACAAGCTCGAAAGATCCCGGGAACCGCAAGACGGCTCGACTAATCGCGATACCTGATCGCGTCCGACGACTCGTCCTTCGACGCTGCGCGCTTGCTGCCCGCCGCCCGCGAGAAGCCCTTGCTCCGCAGGCGCGCCGTGAGCTCGAGGGCGACCGCCGGCACCCACAGTGTCAGCGAACCGGCCGCCGAGAGACCGACGGCCGCGGCGCCGGCCAGCAGCACCGCGAAGACGAGGAGCCAGGCATCGCCGAGACCCCCTGGACCACGTGAAGAGACCGGAACGTTCGCCACGTTGCCGAGCGGCGGCGCCAGTGCGAGACGGAACTCCCGCGGCTTTACGGAAGTGACCGCTGATGGCTCAGCGCGGAAGGGAACATCGCCGCGTGGCGCCGGGTCGGGCCGAGTCACGGCAGCCGGCCGAGACGTGGACGTGGACGTGGAAGCCGCAGCCGCAGCCGCAGCCGGGTCCGCCGCAAGGCTCGTGCTCACCTGCGACCAACCCTCTGTGTCGCCGCCTGCTTCCTGTTTGGCCTTCGTGAGCGGGGATTCAGCGCGACCGTCAGTACCGCCACGGGGCCGCGCGACCGCCGGTGCTGTCGTCGGCTGCTCAGCAGGCTGGGGTTGGTTCGGCGAAACGTCTGCAGGCACCGGTGCAGTGGTCGAGACCGGAGGGGAGACCGCCGGCGTAACGGCACCGACTGCAGCGCAGCCGGTGTCGACCGGAGCCGGCTCACACGTCGGGTCGCTTTGATACTGCCCGTCTGCTTGCTGATACTGGCCTGCGCTCGGTGTGGAAACGACGCATTCAGGTAGCGCCGGGAGTGTCTCGACCGGCGGGATCTCGGTGCTGCAGTACGCGATCCACTCACAATTCCAATCGCTGTTATGAGCACCACCTTCGGGGCAGATTGGCGCACTATCTGTGGACACATCCGCGCAATTCGCTCCGTAATTGGAACCGTTGCCGGTGCTCTCACCGTTCGTCTCCTCAGGGCTGTCGGGCGCGGGAGGTGAGACGGGCGGTCCGGCTTCGGAGGGCGCCACGCGGTCGACTGGCGCGCGGCGCTCGGGCGATGGCTGATACTGCGGTGCGACGCCGTGATACTGCCTCGGCGTTCTCCGTGAGAGCCCCGGATTAGCGGACGCGCGAGGCCCGTGCGGTTGCACGACCGCAGGGAGTGATATCGCTCCCGTCGGCGTCGTAGCTTCCTCCGGCGCAACTGCGTCGTCCCCCGAGGCCATCTCCTGGGAGACCTCATTTGCAGGTGTTTCCATGGTCACCGACTCCGGAGCCGCAGCGGTCGGCGCTGCGGTAGCGGACGCCGGAACGATCACGTCCGGCACCGCTGCCGCATCGACTTCGGCAACGACCACGGCTGCCGATCGATCGATCCGCAGCGGCGGTGTCGAGCTCGTCTGGAGGTTCTCGTCGGCACGCGCAGGCGCAGTAAAGGCAATCGCAGCAAGCGCAGCGACGAGAAGCAGGGCGAGCAGTCCCCAGCTTCTCGTTGGCCCTCGCGAGTGTTGCCTTCCTCCCACCAGTCCTCCGTGCGAAAACGAGACCACCGGAGAAACAACTACCCAATGCTCATTGCGTTCACCCGCGCGATTTGAAAATGCATTTGGAAATGTCTACAGTGTCGATGAGAGAAATGACGATCGTTGCGGCGGAACGGTTGGCTCGCTCGTGCAACTCGTCACCGGAGTTGCTGCGCGCGTATCGGGAGGAGGGGGACCTCTCCGCTCGAGAACGCCTGATCGAGGCGTACATCCCGTTGGTCGTGTCGATCGCCCGCCCGTATGCGTACCGCGGCGAAAGTCTCGAGGATCTCGTGCAGGTCGGGTCGATCGGCCTCATCAAGGCGGTCGATCGTTTCGAGCCCGACCGAGAAGTCCAGTTCGCCGCGTTCGCGATCCCGAACATCCTCGGGGAGATCAAGCGGCACCTGCGCGATCGCTGCGGCGCAATCCGGATACCACGGCGTTATCAGGAGGCGAGCGTCCGCGTGCGCACGTCTCGTAGCCAACTCACCGCCGACTTGCGCCGAGACCCGACCTCGTCGGAGCTGGCAGCTGCGGCGGAGCTCGACGAGAAGGAACTTGCCGAAACACTGCGTGCGGAACAGGCACGGGCGCCGCTCACGCTTGCGGACGCATCGAATGCCGCCCGGCCGCAAGACGACTTCGACGCCACCGATGATCGTCTCGCGATCGAGAGCGGCCTGCGCTCGCTCGACCCCCGTGAACGGCAGGCGTTGGGCTTTCGCTACTTCGGCGATCTCCAGCAAAGCGAGATCGCGGCGCGGCTCGGTGTCTCGCAAACGCACGCATCAAGGCTGATTGCGTCCGGGCTGGCCAAGCTCCACGACGATTTCGAGGGAGAATTGCGTTGTGCGGGCCGTGAGAAGCCCCTAAACTCGTGGCATGGCGACTCCAGAAGCCGTCGGGGAAGCGCCGCAGGAAGACGCCGCCGCCAAGCCGCGTCAGCGGTCGGGGAGAAATAGCGGACGCCTGCTGCTACGCATGCCCGCCGGCCTCCACGAAGAGCTCGCGCGTGCGGCGGACCGCAGCGGCATCAGCCTCAACCAGTTCATCACCAATGTGCTCGCCGGCGCCGTGGGCTGGGGACGACCGGCAAGCGCAGGTGCCGGGCCTTCGAAACGGCGACCTCAGACGCTGACGATCCTGCTCGCCCTGAACCTGCTGCTCGTTGCGGCGGCAGCCGCGGCTGCGATTGCGTTCCTCGTCGCGGCCTGGCTGAACTGAAGCTCGAGCGGACTAGCGCCGACGCCGCCAGAACCCGGCTCGCGATTCGTCCGAGCCATCCTCACCCAGTGCCCGGGCAGCGGCAACCAAGTCCTCCCCGCGAAGCGTCATCAGCTCCGACCGCTCCAGATCTGCGAGCTCACCGCCCTGCACGCCGGCCAGCCGTAGCGCCTGCGCATTGAGCGCCTGCTCGAACAACGTGCGGGCAAAGCGCGCGTTTCCGAAGCCTTCGCCGCGCGCGGCGCGGCCGAGAATCTGTCGCAGCGCCTCGACGGCCTCCTCGTCGAGCGAATACTCGTACTCCTCGCCGAGCTTCCTCGTGATCTCCACGAGATCGTCGGTCGAGTAGTCGGGAAACGTGATCTCGCGGGAGAAGCGTGAGCGCAGCCCGGGGTTCGACTGCAGAAAGCGATGCATCAGCCGGGGATAACCGGCGACGATCACGACGAGGCGGTGCCGGTAATCCTCCATCCGCTTGAGCAGCGTCTCGATCGCCTCCGGCCCGAAGTCCTGGCGTTCGTCTCCCGGCGCGAGCGCGTACGCCTCGTCGATGAAGAGAACGCCGTCGAGCGCGCGCCGGATCACCCGGTCGGTCTTGATCGCCGTCATGCCGACGTACTGCCCGACGAGCCCGGCCCGGTCGACTTCGACGAGATGGCCGCGGCTCAGCAATCCCATCGCTCGATACATCTCGGCGAGCAGCCGCGCGACCGTGGTCTTGCCCGTCCCCGGATTCCCGAGGAAGACGAGATGCTGCGACGTCGCAACCTCCGGGAGCCCGTGCCGCTGACGCTCGGCCTGCACCTGGAGAAAGGCGACGAGCGCCCGCACCTGCTCCTTCACCGTCTCGAGCCCGACGAGGGCGTCGAGCTCGGCCTGGAGCTCGGGCATCGTCCGCGCAGGCTCCGGCCGCCGGAGCTGATCCGAGATCCATTCCGCCGGATCGCCGGCGCCCGTCGTCTGGGACAGCCGCTCTCCCAGCACCTTCAGCCCCCGGGCGACGTCCTCGAGTGGTTTTCGTGCCACACGCTGATTCTGCCCATACACATCGGCCTCAAGCCCTGGGGGAACCTAGGTTCCCCCAAACCCCCTCCCTGGTCCGCTTCGCGGACAGGCCGCGCTGCGGCCCCTCAATGGGGGGATTACGCCTCAAGTCCGCGGGAGGTCGACCCGATTAGTTAACCTAGTTAACGAAATGCCAGCCGTCGCGTCCGATCCAACAGTCCTCGCAAACCGCCTTCGCCCGGTTCTCCTGCACCTGAACCGGCAGCTCCGGCGGGAGATCCACTCGCTCGGGGTCACCGGCGGCCAGGTCTCGCTTCTCGTTCAGATCAAGTTCCGTCCGGGAATTGGGGTGCGCGAGCTCGCCGCCCTCGAGCGCATGTCCGTGCCCGGGATGTCGAAGTTCGTCGCCCGGCTCGAGGAAGCAGGGCTCGTCGGCCGCGCGCCCGTCGAGGGCGATCAGCGCCGCGTCGGACTGACGCTGACGGCCGCAGGCCACAAGGTGCTCCGCTCGGTGAAGTCGAAGCGCACGGCGTGGCTGTCGGCGCGGCTGCGCTCGCTCGATCCGGACGAGCTCGAGGCGATCGACGCCGCGATCGAGCCGCTCACGCACCTGCTGACGGAAGACGAAGCTTGACCGCAGCCATTCTCAGGGCAGGCGCCCGCACGTTCTCAAGCGTCCGCAAGCACCGCAACTACCGCCTCTTCTTCGCCGGCCAGGTCATCTCCAACACCGGGACCTGGATGCAGCGCGTCGCGCAGGCATGGCTCATCCTCTCCCTGACCCACTCCCCGGTCGCGGTCGGGATCCTGGCGCTCTGCCAGTTCATGCCGTTCACGCTCTTCAGCCTGGTCGCGGGAGTCATCGTCGACCGGCTCGACTCGTGGCGGACGGTGATCGGGACTCAGGTCACTCAGATGGTGCTCGCCTCCACGATGGCGGTCGTCGCCCTCACCGGAGTCGTGCAGCCGTGGCAGGTCTACATCATCGCCGCGCTGATGGGCCTCGTCCAAGTACTCGACGCTCCTTCCCGCCAGTCGCTGACCTTCCGAATGGTCGGCCCGGCTGAGCTGCCGAACGCGATCAGTCTCAACTCGGGGCTCTTCAACGGCGCACGCATCTTCGGCCCGGCCCTTGCAGGCGTCCTGATCGCGACGACCGGCACGGGTATCTGCTTCGCGCTCAACGCGGTCAGCTACGTGGCCGTGATCACCGGGCTGCTGCTGATGCGGCCCGCGGAGTTCCACGCGGTCGAGCGCCGTGAGCGGCCCAGGACGCTCCTCACGGGCCTGAAGGAAGGCATCTCCTATGCACGGCACGAGGAGCAGATCGCGCTCATCCTCGTCCTCGTCTTCGTGATGAGCACCTTCTGCCTGAACTTCAACGTGCTGCTACCGGTGCTGGCGAAACACACGCTCCACGCGGGCCCCCAGACCTTCGGCGTTCTGTCCGCCGTCTTCGGAGTAGGCGCGCTGATCGGCGCGCTCGTGTCTGCGCACGTGAGCCGTGCCACCGTCGGAACGACCGCGCTCGGCAGCGGTGGCTTCGCCCTCAGCGAGCTCTTGATCGCACCTATGCGCTCCACCGTCGTGATCGCGCTACTCCTCTTCGTCGGGGGAATCTGCTTCACGACCTGGTCGTCGAACTCGAACTCGCTCATCCAGCTCGCATCGCCCGACCACCTTCGCGGCCGGTTGATCGGCATCTACTTCTTCGCCTTCGCCGGGACCGGCACTCTGGGCGGAATCCTCTCCGGCTGGCTCGCAGCAGCCGGCGGGACGGAGCTCGCGTTCACGGTTGCCGGCGTCGCCGGGTTGTCCGTCTCGTTGTTCGTGTGGCTTCGCTCTCGCGGCGGGGTCCTCGTCCACGAGCGGGCGGTCGAAGAGCGGCTCGCTGCTTAACGAAATCCTTGCGGGAGCGATACCGCTCCCACACACCCAGCGGGAATAACGGGAGCACTGGCTTCGCAACAGGGGGAATAGCGATGAAACGCAGGCTCGGACTCGCGATCGCGGCTTCGCTGGCGCTCGCCGCAGGAATCGCCGTTGGTGCCCAGCACCATGGAAGCACTGCACAGGCGGCCGCAGCTCCACAGCGGCCGAACGTCCTCGTCCTGGAAACTGACGACCAGACTCTCGCGGAGATGGCCGTGCTTCCGAACGTCCGTCGCCTGATCGGTGATCAGGGTGTGACGTTCGACAACAACTTCGATTCGTTCTCGCTCTGCTGCCCGTCGCGCGCGACGTTCCTGACGGGTCAGTACTCGCACAACAACAACGTCCGCGGAAATGCACCGCCACAGGGTGGTTACCAGGCGCTCGACAAGTCGAACACGCTTGCGGTCTGGCTGCAGCGGGGTGGGTACTACACCGTCCACCTCGGCAAGTTCCTGAACGGCTACGGCCGCCAGAACCCAACGGAGATCCCACCGGGTTGGAGCGAATGGCACGGGTCCGTCGACCCGACGACCTACCGGTACTACAACTACACGCTGAACGAAGGCGGAACGCTGCACACGTTCTGCGCCACCCCGCAGCCGTCGTGCTACCAGACCGACGTCTACCGGGACAAGGCAAACGAGATCATCAAGCGCCGGGCGACTCAGGGACCGTTCTTCCTCTGGGTCGCGTTCCTCGGAGATCACTCAGGGACGCCCCGCGAGCCCGACGATCCGCCCCAGCTCGGCACCCCCGTTCCGGCACCGCGCCACCACGACGCGTTGAAGGGGACACCGCTGCCACGGCCGCCGAGCTTCAACGAGGCCGACGTCTCCGACAAGCCGCAGGTCATCAGGCGCCGGCCGCTGCTGAACGCGCGCCGGATCGCGGCGATCCAGGAGAACTGGCAGCAGCGCCGCGAGACGCTGATGTCGGTGGACGAAGCGATCTCGTCGATCGTCGAGACGCTCCGGCAGACCGGCGAGCTCGACAACACGTTGATTCTCTTCACCTCCGACAACGGCTTCTTCCACGGGGAGCACCGCGTCGCGAACGGCAAGGTGCTCTGGTACGAGCCGTCGATCCACCTGCCGCTCCTGATGCGCTGGACGGCGAACAAGTCGCTGCCACGCGGCGTCCATCGCAGCCAGCTGACGATGAACGTCGACGACGCCGAGACGATCCTCGACGCCGCAAACGTGCAGGCCGGTCGTACCGAGGACGGCGTGTCACTCCTCTCCTTCTGGCACGACCGGGGCAAGGAGATCGGCCGCGACGTCCTACTCGACAACTCGCCGGGTGCGGGCCACTTCGACGGGATCCGGACGCAGCACTACAAGTACGCGGAGTACGCGAACGGCGACCGCGAGCTCTACGACCTGCGCAAGGATCCGGACGAACTTCAGAGTGAGCATGCCAACCCCGCTTACGACGCGTTGAAGGCGTCGCTCGCGGCGCGGCTGCACAACCTGGTCTCGTGCGCGGGCGCAAGCTGCCGGGCGCGGCCGGCCGTGGGCTTCAGCGCCGCTCGTCGGGGCCGCTGCGGCGTCGTAACGGCAACGGCCTCCGGGCCTGGCGTCCAATCTGCGACGTTCCTCGTGAATGGCCGGCAGGTGCTGGCGGACAGCCGGTCGCCGTTCCGCGCACGGCTGCACATAAAGCAGCGCTCCACGATCCGTGTCCGCGTGAGCGTCGCCTTCGACCGGTTCGTGACGCTCGACCGCACGGTACGCGCCTGCGGCTAGCCAAGTTCGGTCCGGAGGGGGCCGAAGACGGAGCCCGTCGTCTCCCGGCGGGCTCCGTCACTTCTAGGCCGGCAGGTCCCGAACGGCAAGGGTCTGACCCCAGGTCAGCCGCGGACGACGAGCTCGTGCCAGAGCAGTCCGCCCGTTGCCGACGCGTCCACCTGGGGCCACTGCGCCTCCGTGCCCCCGTCGTAGGTCGCGGCCTCCTCGAAGGGGGACGCGGCGATTGCCTCCGCCCAGGTCGCGGGCGTCCAGGCCGTCATCTCGTGCACCTCCTCGACGACCTCGCCGGTGCGAGGGCCGGACAGCACCTCGATCCGCGACCGCTGGCGCGAGCTGCCCTGCACGACGTCGAGCTCCTCGTCGACCCAGTCGACCCGAAGAGTAGTGCTGCCGCGACTCGCCTCCCAGTGCGAGCCTGCGAACGGCTCCTGTTCCGCTTCGACGAGCCCGACCTGTACGAGATACCGCGCACGCGGCTGGAGGTGGCGCGCCATCCGATGGAGATGCCGGCCGAGCTCAGCGCTGCTCAGATGAAGCAGCGTGTTGATCGGGCAGACGGCACCGTCGAACGTCGTCCCCAGATCGAAGTCAGTCATGTCGGCCTCGAACACATCGGCCCTCGTGCCCAATCGCCTGCGGGCGATCTCCACCATCCGCGCCGAGCGGTCGATTCCTGCCACCTTGCAGCCTCGGTCCGCGAGTGCCTCGAGCATCCGGCCGCCGCCGCACCCGGGCTCGAGCACCGTGGTCGCCTCTAACCGGGCAATGAGCCAGTCCGCCTCTTCGGAGATGTCCCAGTCGAACGCGATGTCGTAGAGCTCGGCGTCGTCGGTGTAGAGCCTGGTCACGCCAGGATCCTAGAGCTGGCGCTCAGCGAACGCTGTGAGCGTTTCTGCGGGTAAGCGTTGTTGCGTTTGAACGATGCGCGTACGCGAAGGGATGGCGGTACACCTCGCTCGCCTCCCCGCTGCTGACCGGGATGGCCACTTCTTCGCTCGTCAACACGTCGTAGGCGAACACGACCAGGCTCTTTGCATCGCGATCCCAGATCAACGCAACTTCGATCCCGCCACCGCTTCGGGTAGCGATGTCGACCAGGTCCGCCATGTGACAACCATTGCGGCCGGCGCCCTACCGCGTACTGGACCGGTGGAGTGTCCTACCCAGACCCTTGGAGAGTGCAGAAGCCGGCTAGTGGCTGCTCATGCGAGCGCTCGCAGATGCAGCGGGTGTCGCCCGGTCGGCCTCCGTCCGGGACAGCCGTCGATCTAAACGCGGCCAGGAATTGCAAGGAGATCGCTAGGCTCCGAGGCCCAGTGGAAGCCGAGCGACAGCACTACAACGTGACGCTCGCGATCCTCACGCTGGCCGGGATCGCGTTCGCGCTGCAACAGACGATGGTCATCCCTGCTCTGCCGACCCTGCAGCGGGACCTGCACACGACGACGACCTGGGTCACCTGGGTCTTGACGGTCTTCCTGCTCGTCGCGTCGGTTGCAACGCCGATCCTCGGCAAGCTCGGCGACCAGTACGGCAAGGAACGCCTGCTCGTGATCTCGCTCGCGATCTTCTTCGTCGGTTCGGTCGGCGCGGCTGCCGCGTGGAACATCTGGTCGCTGATCGCCTGGCGCGCCGTGCAGGGCGCCGGCGCAGCGGTCTTTCCCCTGAGCTACGGGATCATCCGCGACGAATTCCCGCGTGAGAAGGTCGGCGTTGCGATCGGGCTCGTCTCGGCCGTCTTCGGGATCGGCGGAGGCTTCGGCATCGTGCTCTCCGGCGTGATCGTGGACAACGTCTCGTGGCGGTGGCTCTTCATCATCGGCGCCGTCGGGATCGGCATCGCGATGGTGCTCGTGTACCGCTTCGTGCCCGAGTCACCGGTGAAGACACCGTCGCGCGTCGACTACGTCGGCGCAGCGCTCCTGTCCGGCGGGTTGATCTCGCTGCTGGTTGCGCTGACGGAAGGAGAGAGCTGGGGCTGGACGTCCGGCCGCACGCTGGGCCTCGGCGCCGCGGCGCTCGTCTTCCTCGTCGCCTGGGGTTATGCGGAGCTCCACGTCGGGGAACCGATGGTCGACATGCGGATGCTCGGCCGCCGGGAGATCCTGTTCACGAACATCACGGCCCTCATCGCCGGCTTCGCCATGTTCGGGACATTCGTGCTCGTGCCAAACTTCGTCGAGACGGCGCACGGTCTCTCGGCAGCGTTACAGCGGACGGTCGACTACGGCTTCGACGCGAGCGCGACGAAGGCGGGTCTCTATCTCCTGCCGAGTTCGTTCGCGCTGCTCTTCGCGGGACCGATCGCCGGGCTGATCGGACGGCGGACCGGATTCAAATGGCCGCTCGCCGTGGGGATGCTCCTCGTCTCCATCTCCGCAGCGTGGCTCGCCGAGTGGCATGACAGGCCGTGGCAGATCCTCGTCACGATGCTCGTCCTCGGTGTCGGCGTCGGATTCGCCTTCGCGGCGATGGCGACGCTCATCACCGAGGCCGTGCGACCAACTGAGACCGGAGTCGCGACGGGGATGAACACCGTCGCGCGCACCGTCGGCGGCGTCGTCGGCGGCCAGGTCGGTGCAGCCCTCCTCACGGCGCACACGATCCCTGGAACGAACGTTCCCTCGGTCGACGGCTACACCATCGCCTTCGCGCTCGCAGCGGTCGTCGCTCTGGTCGGTGCGGTGGTCGCCGTGTTCATCACACCGCCGGTGCGACGCCGCGAACGACTGGTGGTCACGGCGTCGGAGGCCGGGGACGCTGCCGAAGTCTCACTGACTTCTTAGATCCGTCTTGGGCTGCTCTTAAGAGCCGAGAGTTCCATGGAGGAACACCACGACCGAAAGGAGGTCACACGTGTTCCGACCCAAGCACGCCGCTTTGCTCGCCACCGCCACGGCGCTGGCCCTAGGCGGCACGGGCGTAGCAATCGCCGCAAGCGGCGGAAGCTCGAGCTCCAAGTCGTCTGGCGCCGCAACGACGGCCACGACGACAACCCCACAGTCGAGCTCCTCGCATTGCGATCACGACAACACGAACAACAACAGCAACAACACGTGAGCGAGCGACAAGACAGCCGGCGCCGCAATTCGTGGCGCCGGCTGTCACCGACTCGCTAGTCCATCATCTGGACGGCGACCTCGTAGAACTCGACACCAGTCCGTGCGCCGCCACCCGAGGGAGACATCGCATTCAGCGCCTCGTCGCCACGCTTCATTGCGTCTTCGCTATCGAACAGCGTGATCCCCATCGTCTTCCCGCTCGAGCGGTCGACGAGCATCATCATCCCCTTTGCATCTTCGAGACCGGGCGGGCGGTTGTCGTTCTGGACATCGTTCCGAACCTGATTGATCGTCTCGTCGAGCCCTTCCTCCATGTTGAAGCTTGCAACGCGTGCGTACATGCTGCCTCCTCTAGCTAGTCGCTACCCCGGCTGACTGCATTTCGTCCTCGGACATGTCACGGACGTGCGTCCCGAAGTACCACTCGTGTCCCTCCGGGTCGTGCGCGAGGTAGTTCCGGTCGCCGTAGAACTGGTCCTCGGGCTCTCGCGCGATCGTCGCGCCGGCCTGCTTCGCGTGCTCATAGTGGGCATCGACGTCGTCGACGTACACGTAGATGTTTCCCGTCGTTCCTCCGAGCTCGTTGGGATTCTTGTAGTCGCCCTCCGGCGTGCCGAACATGATCACTCCGTCGCCGATGCTCACCTCGGCGTGGTTGATGCGGCCGTCGTCGCCGGTCAGGCGCATCTTCTCGGTGAAGCCGAACGCGCTCACGAGAAACTCGAGCGCAGCGTCCGAATCCTCGTACAGCAGATACGGCATCACGCGCGGATATCCCTCTGGTGGGTTCTGCGGCATGTCTCCCCTCTCTGTTTGCTCGCTTTACAGCTTCCCAGGGCAGGCCGAAAGGGTCAACCCACAGGTGGACCCCGCGACTAAGCCAGGCGCAGCGAGGTCAGTGCGAACACGCCGTGCTGCGGCGCGGCGAACGTGACGACCCCGGCAGCGTCAGACGTGACGATCTTCGACGGGCCGACAACCCCGTCGCCGGCCTCGTTCCAGACTGCGAGGTAGAACTTGTGGGACGGTGGGAAGCCTCCGAGCGTGTAGGAGACCGGCGTGCCTGAGGGCGCATTGAGCTGCGCGCCGGCCGTATCGAGCCCGACGATCGTGTGCTCGCCCTTCTTGCCGACATAGGCCGCAAGGAGCCGCGACGTATCGGGGACGCCGTCGACGTTGACCGTGCGCCAATCGCGCTTCACCGTCGACGTCAGCAGGTGGACGAAGTTATAGAGCGGATAGAGCGGCCAGCCGTTCGCCGGGCTGCCGATCATGAAGTACGCCTGGGTTCCGTTGTCGTATTTCCCGAAGTACGAGTCCCACTTGCTCGTCCCCATGTAGCCGAGTCGCGCGGCAAGGATGTCGAACCACGCATGCTGGAAGGCGCTGACGTTCGTCTGCGTGATCGGCGTGCCGTCCTGCCAGACACCGGGATCGCCCGCGGGAAGACCGTTGAACGTGCGCAGGCCACGAACGCCGTACTCGGCGACGTAGAGCGGCTTCCGGCCCGACACTGGCAGCGCATCGACGATCGCGCGAACCTCGGTGAGCCGGTCGACGAGCTTCTGCGTGTCCCAGTAGTCCCAGAAGACGTGGATCGAGTAGGCGTCGAGGATGTCGGACATGTTCGTCGCCATGTACTGGAACCAGGCGTCCTGATCCGGCGCACCGACGTCGGGACCGCGGACGAGATCGCCGCCCATGTACTTGACCTGGCCGCGGATGCTCTGGATGTACGGGTCGAGAGCTCGGTACTGAGCCTCGTAGGCCTGCTTCGTGATCTTGGTGCGGTTGGGCTCGTTCTGGAGCGTGAGCCAGCGCAGGTTGGTGATGCCGCGGTTGCGAACGAGGTCGATCAGGACGTTCGCGAACCTCGGAATCGTCCCGTTCGCGACGTTCAGCGTCCCGCCCTGCCAGGTGATGTTGATCTGTGTCCCGGTGCTCTGGGCGAGTTGAACGGTGCGGATGAAGGACTGCATCCGGTCGGCATCGTTGAATGCGGCCCCAGTGAAGAAGATGCGGGAGAACTCCGGATGGAGCGCGCGCATCTTTCGCTCCATGTCGCCAACGTTGTCGTCGGTCACGCCAACCGACCGGGAGATCGCCGCGTAGACATGGTGGTTGAACTGGCCGCCGTAGCCGGCGAAGCTCTGCACGAGCGTCGCAGACTCCTGCAGCCTGAACTCGGTCGTCTCGACGCTCGTGCGGCGCGTGTTGTTCTTGAGGGTCGTCTCGACGGGGGCCGAGGGCGTGACGGTGACCGTGAGCCGGATCCGGCCGAGCTCGGTCAGCGAGACCGGGACCTGCACCACCACTCGGCGACGAGCGGCAACCGTCACCTCTTGCGTGGCCAGCGCAGAACCGCCGGCCGAGACGGTGACTATTGCGGTGAGCCCGACATCCTTGGTGCGCTCCCGGACGATCGCGACGACGAAGAAGGGGCGTCCGAGGAGGACGGAGCGGGCGGTGGAGGCGCGCGTGAGCACGAGGTCGGGCTTGAGGAGCGTCTTCGCGTGGCCGGCGAGGCTGATCTCCGCACCGAACGAGACCGTGGCCTGGACACGCCGGAGCCGCGGAACTCGACCGATGTTCACGGTGGCCACGCCGCCGGGCGATGGAACGTCACCAAAGGCGAGAGTCTTCGCGGGCGCGCCTTTGAAAGGCAGGAGCGTGACCCGCGCGCTCAGGGACGCCGGAAGCTCACAGTCCGGGACCTTCGCAGTGATCCGAAGGACCAGATCCGCGCGCGGCGGTCCCGTCAGGGACTGGAGCGCCAGCAAGTACGACGAGGCGTCACAGGTCGGCGCGACCTGAGCCTGCGCGCCGGTGGGCTGGATGCCGAGGAGGCCCGCAGCCACCGCCACGGCGCACGCGCCGACCCAGAATCTGCCTCTCAATGCCATGACCCCACCTTCGTCGCAACCGCTAACCGGCCTCTAATCGGGACAAGGCTTGCGGCACACGGCGCATGTGTCAAGGTTTCAAGGCTTGATCATGCGACGATGCGGGGGTGGCCCCCAACGCGGAGAGATTCGTCAAGCGGGCGGCGGAGGCGAAGCGGAGCTCGAAGCGTGTTGAGCTGAAGGAAAGCTTCGACCCGAGCTCGAGCGGCGCCCAACTCGAGCTCGTCCGGGACGTCGCGGCCATGGCCAACTCCGGAGGTGGCGTCGTCGTCCTCGGTGGAGGCGACGTCGACGAGGAGTTGATCCACGAGCAGCTCGCCCGCTATGCGGAACCCGAATTCGAGGCCTTCACGCTCGAGGAGGTGACGCGCGGCGGCCGTCCGGCGGCGGCCGTGGTCGTCGAAGCCGCGGTCACGCCCCTGGTGTTCACGCGGCAAGGTCGCCACCGGAGCGCAAACGGAGGGGAGCACATCGCCTTCACGAGAGGCGGGCTCTATTTCCGACACGGCGCGAAGAGCGAGCCGGCGACCGGCGCGGACGTGCGCGATTTCATCAAGCGCCAGCTCGACGCGACGCGGTCCCAGTGGCTCGCGAACATCCGCCAGGTGATGCACGCGCCCGATGGTGCTGAGGTTGCGGTGATCGAGACGGCCGAGCGAGACGAGCAAGGAAGGCCGACGTTGATCCGCTTGACGACCGACCCGCACGCGCCGCTGTACGGGCAGGTCGATCCGGACCAGTCCCATCCTTATCGCCAGAAGGAAGTGATCCGAGAGGTGAACGCGAGGCTGGACGGCTACAACGTCAATGCGTTCGACATTCTCAGCGTGCGGCGTGTGCACGCCATCAGCGAAGACACGAGACCCGAGTTCGTCCACGTCCCGAAGTTCGGCTCACCGCAGTACAGCGATGCGTTCGTGGACTGGCTCATCGGCGAGGACGAGCGTGACCCGGAGTTCTTCGCGAGCGCAAAGGCGAAGTATCTGGCGACGAGGCCGCGCCGGCGCGCGGGCACCACCCCGTAACCCAAGCGCAACAGCGCAAGGGATATCGTCGGAGTCACCGCCTCAGAGAGGAGAAGCAATGGCTGGAAAGCCTGTTCATTTCGAGATACCCGCGCAGGACACGAATCGTGCACGCGAGTTCTACGGCAACCTCTTCGGCTGGCAGTTCGACTCGATGGAGGGCCCGTCGGAGTACCACATGACCCGGCTCGACGAAGACGCCGGCGCGGCCGTCTTTCCCGGAGACACGGGTGCGATCCGCATCTACTTCGACGTCGATGACATCAACGCCGGGGCCGCACGCGTCAACGAGCTGGGAGGGAAGGCCGACGACCCGCAGCCGGTGCCCGGCATGGGCTGGTTCGCGACGGGGACCGACACGGAGGGAAACCCGATCGGCCTCTGGAAGACCGACCCCTCGGCCGGCTAGAGCGTCCAGGTATCGCCGGAGTGCAGGAGGGCGGCGATGTCGCCTTCCTGCTTCTCCCGCGCGGCGCTGAGCTGGTCGGCCATCAGCTCGTCGTAGACCGGGCGCTCGACATCCCTGAAGACCCCGATCGGCGTCGTCCCCCACGTCGACTGAGTGAGCCGGCTGAGGGCGAACGCCGCACTCGGTTCCGCATGGTGCGAATCGTGGACGAGGAGTTCCGATTCGTCCGTCGCGTCGACGACCTCGACACTTCCATCCGTGCGCTGCCGCACGCCCCTCTCCCCGTCTTCTCCGAATCGGATCGGCTTTCCGTGCTCGAGGTAGATGCGGTTCTCCTTCTTCTCGCGGACGAAGTCGAACGCGCCGTCGTTGTAGATGTTGCAGTTCTGGAAGATCTCGACGAACGCGCTGCCCTTGTGCGCGGCCGCGGCGCGCAGCACGTCCGTCAGGTGCGCGCGATCGGTGTCGATGGCGCGCGCGACGAACGAAGCTTCCGCCCCGATCGCCAGCGACAGCGGATTGAACGGCCAGTCCAGGGAGCCCATCGGCGTGGACTTGGTGCGCGTTCCGAGCGGGCTCGTCGGCGAGTACTGACCTTTGGTCAGGCCGTAGATCTCGTTGTTGAACATGAGGATCTTGACGTTCACGTTCCGCCGCAGCGCGTGGATCAGGTGGTTGCCGCCGATCGACAGCGAGTCACCGTCGCCGGTCACCACCCACACCGACAGGTCGGGCCTCGAGGTGGCGAGACCGGTCGCGATCGCGGGTGCGCGGCCGTGGATCGAGTGGATCCCGTAGGTCTCCATGTAGTACGGGAACCGGGCCGCGCAGCCGATTCCCGAGACGAAGACGATGTTCTCCTTCGGGATGTCGAGCTCCGGCATGAAGGACTGGAGCGCGGCGAGGATCGCGTAGTCGCCGCAGCCCGGGCACCAGCGAACTTCCTGGTCGGTCTTGTAGTCCTTCGCGGTGAGCTTGCCGTTCGTTGCCACGTTTCGATGATAGACGGCGGGATCTACCGCAGACGGTCGGCGTCCTCTTTCTTCCAGAGCCCCGTCCAGAGCCGGGCGCTGGTCTCCTGAACCTGCCCCAGCGACTTGCCGCCGGCGAAGATTGGACCGACGAACAGGAACAAGAGGCAGACGGCCACGAGCACCACGGTCAGGATCGTCCAGAACACGGTTACCCATCTTACGCCCGGCTAGGCTCCCCGCGTGACCGCTCTCCGAGGAAGCTGCCTCTGCGGCGGCGTGAAGTTCGAAGTCTCCGAGGCACCCGAGACGCTTCGCTACTGCCACTGCGAGAGCTGCAAGAAGCTCTCCGGCGGCACCGGCACGTTGAACGGACGCGTGCGCTCGACCTCGATCCGGATCGTCGAGGGCGCTGACCTGTTGCAGACCTTCGAGCCAGCCGGAGGAAGCGCGAAGACGTTCTGCAAGAGGTGCGGTTCGAATCTCTTCGGCGGCGGCTGGCCCAACTCGGAGACCACGAGTGTGCGAGCGAGTGCGCTGGACGACGAGTTCGCCGCGCGCCCGAGCGCGCACATCTACGTCAGATCCGTCGCCGCCTGGGAAACGCTGCCCGACGACGGTCTCGAGCACTTCGAGACGACGTCCGGCTAGCCGAGCGCCTGTCGCGCGTCCTCGACCGCTTCCCGCGCGAAGGCGATCGCAGCCTCGTTCTCGGGGTCGCGTAGACGCACTTCGAGCGCGCGTTCGAACAGCTCGAGCGCCCGCCGATGGTCGCCGGCGTCGTAATACGCCCAGCCAAGGTTGTTGAGCAGCGGCCCCGCCCAATATGCCGCCGCGGGTCTGCGCTCGCCGAACTCGAGCCCGCGCTGGGTCCACTCCTCCATCGCCTCCAGCTCGTCGACGGAGATCGCGCACATGTGCAGCGCGTCACCCGCGAGGAAGTCCTGACCATCCTCGGCGGCGCGGGCGTAGGCAGCCTCGAAGAGCGGTATTGCTGCAGCCGGGTCGCCGCTCGAGCGCAGCTTTCGCCCTCGCTCGAGGTCGATGCGCACCCTCGCGATGTTGCTCGCGCCGGCCAGGGCCTCGGCTTCCTGCAACAACCGCTCGCTTGCCTCGAAGTCCTCACGAAGGCCCTCCACACGTGCGAGCTGCGTCAGGACCTCGGCCCGGCCGGCATCGGACCCCTCGGCCTCCAGGAGGTCGGACAACCGCCACTCCGTCGAGTCCAGGTCGTCAAAGTCCCACAGTGGCCGCAGCCGATCCGCCATGCGGCCAACTGTAGGACTTCGCCTTCAGTGCGAGCAACGGGCGAGCGTGGCGAGCCGCCGGCCGTAGCCGGGGTCGCCGACGTCGCGGAATGCCTTCGCACCGACGGTCGGACAGGTGTTCCGGCCGGACTTCTCGAGGCCCGACTGCTGGCCCGTGAGGGCGCTCAGCACCCCGAGAGTTCCCAGCGCAGCGACGACGATCAGAGCTGCGATCGCGAGTGTGATGACGAGAGGGTTCTTGCTCATTGTCGGCTCCTTTTGTGTGGTCGATGACGCACTCGACGGTAGGGCCGTTGCTCGCCTGACACATCGATGAAATCCCCAGTTCTTTGATGATTTAGGGGATTTCCCCTAGTGCTGGGAGCGCGGGAATGCGACGATCGCCCGATGGCGTTGGCGGCGCTTCTCCTCCCGATCCCCGTCGATCTGGCGGTGGGTCTTTCCTTCCTCGTTGCCGGCGCAATCGCCTGGCGCCTGAGGCCCGACAATCGTGCAGGCAGGCTGATGGTGCTGGCCGGGGTCGTATGGTTCTGCCGCGACTTTGCCCGGTTCAGCGGCGAGCTCGCCGGTCGCGCCGGAGAGTTGTCACTGAACCTCTTTCTGGCGCTCGTCGCGCACCAAGTGATCGTGTTCCCCTACGGCGTCGCGCGTTCGAGCATCGAACGTGTGCTCATCGGATCTGCCTATGCACTCGCCGTCGGCGGCTACGCGATCAGCGAGATCTTCCCGTCGAGCAACGACGCTCTTTCCCTCCTGGCGATTCCACTCATCCTCGCGATCATCTACCTCGTCATCCAGCGCTGGCTCGTCGCTAGCCCACCAGAGCGGCGTGCGCTCGAGCCGCTCCTCTGGGCGGGGCCGGTCGTCCTCGTCGTAGCGGCAGTTTCGATCGCGCACGACTTTCTCGACGTCGGCGGATCGTCCGCCATCGATTGGCTCAAACTCGTGTACATCGCGCTGCCGGTGGCATTTCTCCTCGGCGTCCTGCGCGCCACCCTCAAGCGGGCTCGGGTCAGCGACCTCGTCGTGGAGCTCAGCGAGGTGACGTCGGCCGCGGAAGTACGGGAGGCTCTGGCCCGCACGCTCGGGGATCCTTCACTGGAGCTCGCCTTCTGGCTCGTCGACAAGCGGCGTTACGTCGATTCGGAGGGCCGGACCGTGCAGCTCCCTGCAGGGAATGGGCGCGCGGTGACAGAGCTCCCCGGAGTTGCGGCGCTGATCTACGACGCGACGCTCCTAGAGGATCCAGCGCTCGTCGCCGGCGCCGGAGCCGCGGCACAGCTCGCGCTCGAGAACGCCCGCCTGCAGGCGGAGTTGAGAGCTCATCTGCAGCGCCGTCGCGAGCAGGAAGGCGGTCAGCTGAGAGTCGACTTCGTCACCGGCCCGACGGAGCGCGACGCACTCGCCGAGCTGACGACGCGCGAGCTCGAGGTCCTGACCCTGCTCGCGGAAGGCCGAACCGACCGCGGAATCGCATCGTCCCTCTACGTTACGCCCAAGACAGTCGAAGCGCACGTGCGCAGCATCTTCCGCAAGCTCGATCTTCCGTCCGATGCGATGGAGAACCGTCGCGTGCATGCCGTCATCACGTTTCTCCGAGCGCGCTCGATCTAACCGCGAGTCAAGCGTCGATTGTGACGTGCCCCGGTTCGGCGGCGACACGATCGAGCCATGCGCGCACGGCCGGATACGGCTCGAGGTCGAAGCCGCCCTCCGGCGCCACATGGGTGTACCCGTACAGAGCGACGTCCGCGAGCGAGTACCAGTCGCCGACGAGGTACTGCTGGCTCTCGAGGTGGCGCTCGAGCGCACCGAGTGCGCGGTTGCCGGCCGCCATTCGTTCGGGGAGTCGGTCCGCAAAGGCTTCCGGCCGCCCGGAATACGCAACCCAGAAGCGCACAACGGCGATCGACGGCTCGAGGTCGTACTGCTCGAAGAACATCCACTGCAGCACCTGCGCGCGCTCGTAGGGATCGTCCGGAACGAAGCGCGTGCCTTCGCCGAAGTACCAGAGGATCGCGCCGGATTCTCCGAGCGGACGGCCGTCGTCGAGCACGAGCGTCGGCACGCGCAGTGACGGATTGAGGCCGCCGAGCACCTCGGGCCGGTTCGAGCGGTCGACGACATCCATTGTGCGCCGCTCGTACGGAATCCCGAGCAGCGCGAGCAGCAGGCGCACCTTGTAACAGTTGCCCGAGACCGGGCTGTCGTACAGGAGCGTCAGGCGTCCACCATCGCGTCGATGGCGTCCGCGACCTCGCCTGCGCGGAACGGAACGCCTCGCACCAGGTTGAAGCCGGTCGCGTCGACGAGGAACTCGGCGCGAACGAGCTTCTGCAGCTGGCCGAGGTTGATCTCCGGGACGAGCACCTTTTCGTAGCCGCGCAGGACCTCGCCGGTGTTACGCGGGAACGGATTGAGGTAACGCAGGTGCGCGTGCGCGACCTTCTTGCCACCGCCGCGCACGCGGCGAACCGCGGCAGCCACGGAGCCGTACGTGCCACCCCAGCTGAGGACGAGCGTGTCGGCGGCGTCGGGATCGTCCACCTCGAGCTCCGGAATGTCCTGCGCGATGCCGGCGACCTTCTGCGCGCGCAACCGCACCATCAGATCGTGGTTGTCCGGGTCGTAGCTGACGTTGCCGGTGACATCCTGCTTCTCAAGCCCACCGATGCGGTGCTCGAGGCCCGGCGTACCGGGAATCGCCCAGGGCCGTGCGAGCGTCTCCTCGTCTCGCCGGTACGGCTGGAAGTCCTCGCCCCCAGTTCCACCTGCCGCGAAGTGAGGATCGATCGCCGGGATCGCGTCGACGTCGGGCAAGAGCCAGGGCTCGGAGCCGTTCGCCAGGTAGGCGTCAGAGAGGAGGAACACCGGCGTGCGGTACTTGACCGCGATGCGCGCCGCTTCCAGCGCCGCGTCGAAGCAGTCGCTCGGCGTCGCAGCGGCGATCACGGGCACGGGTGATTCGGAATTGCGGCCGAACATCACTCCGAGCAGGTCGGCCTGTTCGGGCTTCGTCGGCATGCCCGTCGATGGGCCCGCCCGCTGGACGTCGACGATCACAAGCGGCAACTCGAGCGTGATGCCGAGCCCGATCGTCTCCTGCTTCAGCACGATGCCGGGACCGCTCGACGTCGACACGCCGAGTGAGCCTCCGAAGCTCGCGCCGAGCGCCGCACCGACGGCCGCGATCTCGTCCTCCGCCTGGAACGTGCGCACGCCGAAGTTCTTGTGGCGCGCGAGCTCTTCGAGCACGGACGATGCGGGCGTGATCGGGTACGCGCCGAGGAAGAGCGGCAGCCCGGACTTCACGGAAGCGGCGATCAGCCCGTAGGCGAGGGCCTGGTTGCCGGTGATGTTGCGGTAGAGGCCCGGCTTGAGCGCCGCAGGCTTCACCTCGTACTGCACGGCGAATGCCTCGGTGGTCTCGCCGAACGCGTAGCCGGTCTGGAATGCCTTCACGTTCGCGGCCGCGATCTCGGGTCGTTTCGCGAACTTCGACTCGAGGAACGCGATCGTCCCCTCGGTCGGCCGGCCGTAGAGCCACGACATGAGCCCGAGCGCGAACATGTTCTTCGCACGCTCGGCCTCGCGCTTCGTGATCCCGTCGATCTCCTTCAGCGCCTCGATCGTCATCGACGTCAGGGGAATCGCGTGCACCTCGTAGGACTCGAGCGAGCCGTCCTCGATCGGATTGCCGTCGTAGCCGGCCTTGGTCAGGTTCCGGTCGGTGAAGGCATCGCTGTCGACGACGAGGATCCCGCTCGGCGGAAGATCCTTGAGATTCGTCTTCAGGGCGGCCGGGTTCATCGCGACGAGCACGTTCGGCGCATCGCCCGGCGTGAGGATGTCGTGGTCGGCGAAATGGAGCTGGAAGCCTGAAACGCCCGGGAGGGAGCCCGCCGGCGCGCGGATCTCCGCCGGAAAATCCGGATACGTGGCCAGGTCGTTGCCGAGCATGGCCGTCTCGGAAGTGAACCGGCCGCCGGTCAGCTGCATCCCGTCGCCGGAGTCCCCGGCGAACCGGATCACGACCGAATCGAGCTGCTCGACGGGCTTCGAGGCCACAGACGAGTTTTACACCCGGCGGAAAGGGACCTGTGCCAGGGACTGTCCCTGGAACATGGCTCTCGGCTCACCGCTCCGCATCGAGCTCGAGACCCAGTGCGGCGAAGTTGTAGAGCAGGAAGTACGCGAACGTCAGGGCGAGGGTGAAGAGGAACGTGACCGCGATCGCCTCCTGGTAGGCAAATGGGTTACGGGCGACCGCGTGCAGGATCCGCGGCAGGACGCTCGGGTGCTCGAGGGCGTCCCAGCTGTTCAAATCTAGGAAACGCCCGAGATAGATCCCGAGCGAGCCGAGGCCGATGGCGAAGACCGCGAAGATCCAGCCCGCGACCACGCCGCGCCACTGCCTCACGACCGTCTGCATCAGGTAGAGCGACGCGAAGCCGAGGAGCACGCCGAGCCACGCAAACGCGGCGATCGTGACCGCGTCGTACCAGTACGGAGACAGCGGATCGCGTTGCAGATGCACGAAGTCCGTGGCGATGTACGGCGCGTTCGGGAAGAAGAGCAGCCAGAGCCCGCCGAGCGCCAAAAGCAGCGCCCCGCCGCGCCGGCGACGCCAGCGGTCGTAGACGACGACCGCGAGCAGGAACGGAATCCAGGCAAGAAAGAGGTTCCATATCAGGAAGCTGAAGTTGCCGTTCCCGGTGTGGACGTCCCGCACGACGACGAGGGCGACACAGAAGAGCGACGCGACGAACAAGCCGGCGACCGTGAGGATCCGGCGGCGACTCGACTTCATTCCCGAGCCGGTCACTCTGCTTCGGCGAGGAGCGCGCGCAGGTCGAGCGGCTCCGAGACCATCGACATGCTGCCGTCCTCGGCGCGCGGCCACTCTTCCTGAGGCCGGTCACGGTAGAGCTCGATCCCGTTGTCGTCCGGATCGCGGAGATAGATCGCCTCGCTCACGCCGTGATCCGTTGCGCCGCTGATCGGGACGCCCGCGTCGACCAGCTGCTTCAGGGCCTGCCCGAGCGCCTTGCGGTCCGGATAACGGATCGCGACGTGGTACAGGCCGGTCGTCCCTTGAGGCGGCGGTGACCCGCCTTTCGACTCCCAGGTGTTCAGGCCGATGTGGTGGTGGTAACCACCGGCCGAGATGAATGCGGCCTGGTCGCCGTAACGCTGCATCTCCTCGAAGCCGAGGATGTCGCGATAGAACCCGAGTGCACGGTCGATGTCGCTCACCTTCAGGTGAACGTGGCCGATGTCCACCCGCGGATCGATCGCCATGCGATCGAGCGTAGCGCCTCCCGTCAGGCCGGTGTCGGCATCTCGCTGGCGAGCGACCGGGCGAGTCTGTCGAGCACGCCGGTGAGCTGCGCGTGATCCTCGGGAGACCAGTCGCGGACGAGCTCCTCGAGTGTCGCCCGGCGCACCGAAACGACCGCGTCGTAGACGCGTTGCCCGTCCGGCGTGAGCCTGTACGCACTGTCTGGCTGCTCGACGAGCCCGCGTCTCTCGAGCTCGCGCAACGCCCGCTCCAGCCGGGCATCGTCGGCTCCGGTCGCGGCGGCGATCGCCCCGGGCGTCGCCGGCGCGAGCTCGCCGAGCCGCGCCAGGGCCCAGATCTCCGTCGGCGAGAGGTCGGTCTCAGCGTTGGCGCCGAGTTCCTCGTAGGCGCGCCAGCGCTCTTCGCGTCGGGCGATGACGCTCAGCACGCGCTCAACCTCGCGTTCCGAGTCGGCATTGCGCGGCGCCGCGAACGTCTCGCCGATTCCCTCCGCCTCGCTCGTGCGCTTCAGCGGGACGTCGGGGAGTAACAACGCCAGGAGAAATCCCGCAAAGCTCACGACCGCCGCAACCCTGAAGACCGGCGACAGGGCCGCGGTGAGCGCGTGGACGTACGACGCGTGTACCTCAGGCGGCAGCGTACGGATTGCCGCAGGCGAGGTCGTCGTCGGAAGGTGAACGTTCGATGGCAGACGCTGCGCGAGCTCCGTGTGCAACCTGTTCGCGAAGATGGCGCCGAACAGGGAGACGCCGATCGAGCCGCCGATCGAGCGAAACATGGTCGACCCAGAGGTTGCGACGCCGAGATTCCGGTAGTCGACAGCGTTCTGAACCGCGAGCACGAGCACCTGCATGACCATGCCGAGCCCGAGACCGAGCACGACCATGTCGAGGGCCGCCACCCAAAGGCTCGTCCCGATCCCGAGGCGCGAAAGCAGCACCATTCCCACGGACACGACCGCGGTTCCGATGATCGGGAAGATCCTGTACTTCCCCCAGCGCGTGATCAGTTGCCCGCTGAGCACGGAGGTCACGAGCAGACCAAGCATCAGCGGGGTCAACTGGAGCCCTGACCTCGTCGGGCTCACACCCTTGACGATCTGCAGATACAGCGGCAGGTAGGTCACAGCACCGAAGAGCGATAGACCGACGATGAACCCGACGGCGCTTGTCACCGCGAACGTGCGGTTCTTGAACAGCGACAACGGCAGGATCGGCTCCGGCGTGCGCGATTCGACGAACACGAACCCCGTGAGCCCAACGACGGCGAGCACGATCAACGCGATGATCTTGCTCGAGTTCCACGGCCACGTGGTGCCGCCGAGGCTTGTAAAGAGGACGACAGACGACAAGCCACCGGCCAGCAGCGCCGCCCCGAGGTAGTCGATCTTGTGCTGCTTCGTCACCGCGCGTGAGCGGAGGGCAGCACCGATCACGATGAACGCGACCGCGCCGACCGGCAGGTTGACGTAGAAGATCCACCGCCAGGAGAGGTTGTCGACGAAGAACCCGCCGAGTAGCGGCCCGATGATGGTCGAGACACCGAAGACGGCACCGAAGATGCCCTGGTAGCGGCCGCGGTCTCGCGGCGGGATCACGTCCCCGACCACTGCGATCGCGGTCACGATCAGGCCGCCGGCACCGAGGCCCTGCAGCGCCCGGAACGCGATCAGCTCGGCCATATTCTGGCTCAACCCACACAGCGCCGAGCCGATGAGGAAGATCACGATCGCGGTCTGCAGGACGATCTTCCGGCCGTAGAGATCGCCGAACTTTCCGTAGAGCGGTCCCGACACCGTCGCGGCGAGCAGGTACGCGGTCACGACCCACGAGAGGTGCTGGAGCCCGCCCAGCTCACCGACGATAGTCGGCAATGCCGTCGCAACGATGGTCTGGTCGAGCGACGCGAGCAGGAAGACCAGGATCAATGCGCCGAAGATCACGCGCACCCGTTGTTGTTGCGACTCGGGAAGCTGCGCCGTAGCGCTCACTCTCGAAGAATAGGTGCGGCTGTCAGTGCGACGCCGGCGAGAGCCCAGAGGCAGTACCCCATCCACGGATCACCGATGACGTCGGTCTGGACCGCGAGCACGAGTGCCGCGCCGAATGCCGACGCGATGCCGGCGGCGGCCCACCAGCCGATGCGTCGCGCCGTCCAAACGAGGGCCACAAATGTCGCGACCCCCCAGCCGATCCAGAGGAGCGCGCCGAGCAACCCGGTCTCTGCGCCGATCTCCGTGTAGTTCGACTCGCCGGCCTTGATCGCGGTGCCGGTCCGGGAAGCGGTCTGGCCGGCGTTGCCGAGCCCGTACCCCTGCGGATGGTGAATGACGGTGCGGACCCCCTCGCGCAGGCTGATCCAGTGGTTGTGGATCGAGGGCTCGTCGATGCTGCCGGCGTTTCCGCTCGCGCCAGGCGTCTGTTTCGCGATGTTCCGCTGTTCGACGAGATCCTGCTGCGTCCACTTTCCCTGCGGCGCGACGTGCGGGAAGACGTGCACCCACGCGACGCTCACCGCGAGCGTGAGCACGGCCGCTGCAACGGGCCACCAACGCCGCGCAACGAACGCGAGCACGACGAAGCCCGCCGCCAGCGCAAGCAAAGACGAACGCGAGAACGTGAACAACAGTCCGGCGGCAACGACGGCGCAGAGTGGAATGAGGATGCGCGCGCGCCGGAGAAAGGCGGCGGCAAGCAGGAGCGCCGTAACGAACATGTACGCACTTGCGAGCGGACCGAGGAACGTCGAGACGAGCCGGCGATAGAAGCCCGCGGTGTCGCCACCGTTGTTGAAGACGAAGTTCTCAGGCAGCCCGCCGGTGCCGTGGTACTGGTAGCCGAGGTGCTTGTGGAAGTAGTCGACGACCGCGGAGTTGCGCCACCAGGAGATCGGGACGAGGAAGTCGTCGAGGAGCCCGAGCACCGAGACCGCAGCCGCGGCGCCGAGGAGCGTCCAGACGAGTGGCACGAGCTCCTCGCGGCGAAGGACGACCGACCTGCCGAGGAAGTACGCACCGACCGGAACGAGGTCGTGCTTGAGCGCGAGCCCGATCGCGCTGTGGTCGGCGGAGCCGTCGAGCCAGCTCTGGGGCAGCACGGCATAGAGGCAGACGACTAGCGCGAACACCGCAGCGAGCACGTCGGCCGGCTGGATCCGGAAGGCGAGCCGCCGTGAACGAAAAGCATCGAGCGAGACCCGCGCAAAGGCGATGCCGAGCAGGATCTCCTTCCAGGCCTGGAGGGCGGTCAGAGCGCCCCCCCTCACTCCGGCGCCGTAGAGCGCCGCCATCACCGCGTTGTGCGCGGCCAGCCCGACGACCCACGCGTACAGCGCGGCCACCGGCCGCCGCCAGACCAGGATGGCGCCCGGAACGAGCAACAGCCCATAAACGGCTAGCGCTAGCCCCGAAGCCATCAGGCGGGTAGTAAACCGGGCGGGACACGCCGCAGGCGTGCCCGCCCCCTAAGTGGCAGTCAAATCAGTCGCCCCAGGGATGCATGGCCGCCCTCCTTCCCCTGATCCGCAGAATGGGGTCTCATGTTGTCATGAGGAAGCGCCGATTGACTAGAGAACCTACCGAGAAGGAATTTGACTTATGTCCGAAAACTCCTAATGATCGTTCAAGTGCCCGAGGACAGCAGCAACACGGAAGGCGTTGGCGCGCGCCTGAAACGCCTCCGGATCCAGCGGGGGCTGTCTCAGCGCGACCTCTCCTCCCCCGGAGTCTCATACGCCTACATCTCCCGGATCGAGGCGGGTGCACGCACGCCGTCGGTCAAGGCGCTGCGGAAGCTTTCCCAGAAGCTCGGGGTCTCGGTCGAGTATCTGGAGACGGGACGAGACATCCGCGAGGTCGACGACCGTGAGCTGAAGCTCTCGAATGCAGAGCTCCAGCTTCGGCTCGAATCCGACACGGGCGCGGCCGAGAAGCTGCTCGAGGAAGTCCTCGCCGAAGCGAGCTCCGCAGGAGACCGGCCCTCCGCGGGCCGCGCTGCGATCGGGCTCGGGCTTGCAGCCGCGAACCGCGGCAATCATCTCGACGCCGTCGAGCGCCTGGAGGCTGCGCTCGAGTACGAACGCGTCCCGCCTCACCTCCGTCCCGACGTCTACGCGCAGCTCGGCCGCTCCTACGCGGCGCTGGGCGCGGCCGATCGAGCAGCGCGCCTTTTCGAGCAATGCCTCGCAGACGTCGCCGAGACCACGCCCGAAGACGTCACGCTTCAGATCCGGTACGCGACCTACTTGAGTTACGCACTGAGCGATGCAGGTGACTACGAGCGCGCAGTGCAAGTGGTTCGGGACGCGCTCGCCCGAGCAGGTGAGTCGGTCGACGGGTACTCGCGCGTGCGGCTCTACTGGTCACTCGCCCGCGTCGCTGCAATCGAAGGGCGCTCGGCAGAGGCGCTCACTCAGATCCGCCGCGCGATGGCACTGCTCGAGGTGACCGACAACACGCTGCAGCTTGCACGCGGATATCTCCTCTCGGCCGGCATCGAGTCCCAGGAAGGGCGTTCCGAGGAGACGCGGGAACAACTCGAGATCGCAGAGAGGCTTCTCGGCCCTGCACCCGATCCGAGCGACCTCGGCATGCTTCGCATCGGCCAGTCCCGCCTGGCCTCGCTCGACGGCAACGGAGACGCGGCCGTCGAACACGCACGGGATGCGCTCGCAATCCTCGGCGACCTCCATGGCACCGAGCTCGGCCAGGCGTGCTGGGCCCTCGCACAAGGCCTCGCGCTGACGGGCGATGTCAGCGCTGCGGTCGACACGTACCGGCGCGCGGTCGATCTCCTGACGGTCCACGGCCGGCGATACAACGCGGGCCTTGCCTCGCTCGACTGGGCCAATCTCCTGAAGCAGCAGGGCCGTGCAGACGAAGCGGAGCCGATCCTCCGCCGCGCGTACGATCTCGGTGTGACCGCCGAGACCGCCAGCAGCACCAGTTGAGCCTCGAGCGGGTCGTTCGCCCCGCCGGCCCGTTCACGCTCGCTCTCTGCACGAAGCACGCGAGCGACGCAACGCGGCACGTCCGTGACGGGACGCTGACGACGACGCTGCGGATCGGCGAGCGCGTGGAGACCGGGACGGCACATCAGACCCTTGACGGGAGGATCGTGCTGCGCGCCGCCACCGAGGAAGGTCTCGAGCGGCTGCGCTTCGTGCTCGCACTCGACGCCGACCACACGGAGTTCCTGCGCCGCTTCGCGGGCGACCCGCTGATTGGGGAAGCGACGTCGCGTTTCCAGGGAATGCGGCAGCTGCGAATGCCCACGGTGGCGCACACGCTGCTCCGCGCGTTCTGCGGTCAGCTGATCGAGTCGCGCCGCGCGCGGCAACTCGAGTGCACCATCGTCCGCGCGATCGAGCCGCGCGTCGAAGACACCGACCTGCACGCTCCGCCGACGTGCGGATCGCTCGCGCGGTCCGCACCTGCAAGGCTGCGCCAGCTGGGATTGCACGCGAGCCGCGGCGCGGCGCTGGTACGGATCTGCCGCTCCGTCGACCTCGAGCGGCTGCACGACCTCCCGACGGAGAAGGCGGCGCAGTTCATCGAACAGCAGCGCGGGCTCGGCCCCTGGTCGGCGGGAGTCGTCTGCCTGGAAGGGCTGGGTCGCCACGAGCGCGGTCTGGTCGGCGATCTCGGGCTGATCAAGCTGATGTCTCGCCTCCGTGGGCGCTGGGTCGAGGCTCACGAGACTGCCGAGCTGCTCGCGCCCTACGGCGAGTGGGCCGGCCTCGCGGGCCTCTACCTCGGGATGGCGTTCACGCACGGGCTGATCCCGCTCCCGGCCGAGCGACCCGAGCGTTTCCCGCGGCCCGCGTACGCGTGATCGAGCTCGTCCTCGGCGACATCACCGAGCAGGACGCCGACGCAATCGTGAACGCGGCGAACCCGAGCCTGCTCGGCGGCGGCGGCGTCGACGGAGCGATCCACCGGGCGGGCGGCCCGGCGATACTCGAAGAATGCCGCGCGCTCGGTGGCTGCGAGCCGGGCGACGCGAAGGCCACCGGCGGGGGCGCGCTTCCCGCGCGCTACGTGATCCATGCGGTCGGACCGATCTGGCGCGGCGGGGAGCTGGGCGAGCCTGAGCTGCTTGCGTCGGTGCATCGGCGAGCGATCGAGCTGGCCGACGAACTGGGAGCGGCGACTGTCGCCTTCCCGGCGATCTCCACCGGCGCGTACGGGTACCCGCTGGAACAGGCCGCGCCTGTCGCCATCAGGGCGACGCGGGAAGCGCTCGCCGCGCATCCCTCGGTCGTAGCCGCGCGGTTCGTCTTCAGGGACGAGGCGACCCTCGGCATCTACCGGGCTGCTCTGGATTCCTAGACTGCAGCATGGCTGCCAATCGGAAGATCGCGATCCTGGGCGCAGGCCGCATTGGCGAGTCGCTACTCGCCGGGCTCCTGAGCTCCGGCTGGCGCAAACCGGCCGACATCACGGTGACCGGTCGACGCGAGGAACGACTGAAGGAGGTCGTCGACCGTCACGGCGTCAAGGGCACGCTCTCGAACAGCGAGGCCGTCGCCGGCGTGGGGCTCGTCGTGATCGCCGTCAAGCCGCAGGACTTCGACGTCCTCCTCGGGGAGATCGGCGGCCTGCTCAGCGCCGAGCAGACGGTCCTGTCGGTCGCAGCGGCGATTCCCACCGCGCAGATCGAGGCACGGCTTGCCCCGGGAGTCCCCGTCGTTCGCGCGATGCCGAATGCACCCGCGCTCGTGCACGAAGGAATCGCGGGGATCTGCGCCGGTGCGCACGCGGGTGACGAGCACCTCGATGTCGCCGAGGAGGTCCTCACGCACCTCGGCGCAGTCGTGCGGGTGCCCGAGAACTACATGGATGCCGTCACCGCGGTCTCTGGGTCAGGCCCCGCATACTTCGCGCTGCTCGCCGAAGCGATGATCGAAGCCGGGATCCTCCTGGGACTCGGACGCGAGACGTCGACGCAGCTCGTCGTCCAGACGATGCTCGGCACGGCGAAGCTGCTGCGCGACGAGAAGATGCATCCGGTCGAGTTGCGCGAAGCGGTGACGTCGCCGGGCGGAACAACCATTCGCGCAATCCGCGAGCTCGAACAGGCCGGCGTGCGTGCCGCGTTTCTGAATGCGATTCAAGCTGCGATGGAACGTTCCAAGGAGCTCGCGGCCGGCGACTTGTGAGCGGGGACGTCGAGCTCGTCGTCGTCGCGGACGCCAACGCAGTCGCAGCGACGGTCGCGGACATACTCGCGCAAGCTGCGCGAAGCGGCGGACACATCGCGCTGACAGGCGGCAGGGCACCTGCGCTGGCGTACGAGGAAGCGGCCAAGCGCGAGCCCGACTGGAGCAACGTCGAGCTCTGGTGGAGCGACGAGCGCTGCGTGCCACCAGACGACGAGCTGTCGAACTACGCGCTCGCGAAGCGCACGCTGCTCGACAACCTCGGCTCGGCGCCGCGTCAAGTCCACCGGATCAAGGGTGAGCTCGGCAAGGAGCGCGCGGCAGCCGACTACGAGCGCGAGCTCGGCGACACGGTGTTCGACCTCGCGCTGCTCGGCATCGGGCCCGACGGCCACGTCGCGTCACTGTTCCCTAATGCGCCGACACTGCAGGAGCGAAGACGCGTCCTGCCTGCGAAGCCTGGGCTCGAGCCGTTCGTCGATCGCGTCACTCTCTCCATACCGGCGCTGTCCAGCGCTCGCGTGATCGTCTTCGCACTCGGCGGAGCCGAGAAGGCGGACGCTGCGCGCCGCGCATTCGCGGAGGCACCGAGCCCCGCGACCCCTGCCAGCCTCGTTCGGGCCACGAACGGGAGAACCACCGCAATCCTCGATCGCGCTGCTGCAGCCAAGTTGTCTGCTTGACAGACCGCCTTCTATATGTAGAACTGCCCCCGGGGCAGACGAAGGGCGGGTCTACGTGCAAGACACAACGCTGATCCTCGACAAGCCTGAACAACTCAAAGCACTCGGACATCCGTTGCGAGTGCGCGTCCTCGAGATGCTCGGCCAGGAAGGCGACTGGCAGCTCACGAACCGCGAGCTCGCGCAACGCCTCGGCGTCGATCCCGGTCATCTGCACTTCCACGTCCGCATGCTGCTCAGGGCAGGCCTCATCGAGCTCGCCGAAGCAAACGGACGCGGACGCGAAAAGCCGTACCGCGCAGTCGCGAAGGTCTTCCGCATCGCGCCGGAGCTGCTCGCGGCCGGAGGCGCGAGCGACATCCAGGCGGCGATGATCGACCAGGTGCAACGCGCGCACGGCGTCTACTCGGCGGACGGCACCTTCCGCAGCGCACAACTCGAGGTGAAGCTCAGCATCGAAGCTGCGGTCAAGCTGATGTCGCATTTCCTCGAGTCAGCCCGGAAGAACGAGGACGACGACGCCGACAAGGTCGTGCTCACCGTGTTCGCGCATCCTCCGGCGAACAAGGACTAGAGGCCTGATGTGAAATTCGGCCGGGCCGGATGACGCACCAGACACGGCGCCGGATCAGCACGCCCGCCCGCGGCACGTAGCGCCGCTACGCACCGCGAACGACCGCACTGCCCGGCTTGGTCTGGAGCGCCCCCGACGTCGGCCC
>Ga0307312_10000047_pt1 | contig 39536 bp, 41 predicted proteins | sample ER_DNA_202_FD_194489 | JGI IMG/M metagenome (GOLD analysis project Ga0307312, IMG submission 194489) | Bulk soil microbial communities from the East River watershed near Crested Butte, Colorado, United States - ER_DNA_202 | ecosystem: Environmental > Terrestrial > Soil > Floodplain | place... | reverse complement strand
GCCGCCCGCCCAGTCCAGCTGCGGCGATAGCAATCGCTGCGCTTATCTTAACTGGACCGCTACCGGGCGCAGCATGCCATGGGCACTTTCCCAGCGGATAGCTATTCGGAAGGTAGGATCCGCAATGCGGTGAACTGCATTTATGCGCCATAATGTTTTGGGCGTAACGAGAAAGAGATAAGCCACGGCAGGGTGTCGTGGCAAACCCGCTGAAGTTGCTTAGACAAGGGGCCCTTGGCTTCATCGATTGGTTAGATGGTTTCTGTGCAACATCAGTGATGAACAAAGATGGCCATGAAGCCAGCGAGTAAGAACCATGCGCTGAGCAATAACAGACCGAGCCCAGTGCTACGAACTTGTCGGGCTGTGATGCGGCCATCGCGCGGCCGAATGGGCAATGCGAAGTGTAGCAACCTTGGCGTGCGATGTGCCACATCACTGGCCTGACGAACGATCATATTAGGCTTGAAGCAGTAAACCGCCCCAAGCGCCGCCATCACGCAGCCGAGAAGCAGCGAGAGTAATGACGCAAGTAGCATCTAACGAATAAGGCTGTGCGCGGGCCGCAGGCACGCGTCCGCATCAGCCGCTGGTTATAAGGCAAATCATTTAGGGGATTCCTCATTCGCAGCACCATCGTCATATTCATTTTCAAAATCAAAAGTTGCGCCAGGAAACTGGCGTCTAAGTTCCACCTGGTCTTTCAATTTAAGATAGTTATTCCCCATCGAAATCCTCAGCCCAGAGAGCTTCGATAGTGATTTGGGTAGCTTAATAACATGGTTTGACCTTATAGAGAGGTCTCGAAGATTTTTAAGGTCACCGATGAACGATGGGGGATCGTGAAGGTCGTTGTAGTCCAATCCTAATTTCTTCAAGTTTTTTAGATCTGAAATTTCTGGTGGAATAGTTTGCAGACCATTTCCTCCCAGATCTAACTCTTCAAGATTTTGAAGTTTTGCAATTGTTGCTGGCAATGGTTTGACCGACGATCCAATTTCGCTGGGGGCTAACGCGCCATACAATCGTAAAACTTTTAGATTGGTGAGGTCTCCAATCGAGGCAGGAATGGAAACATTCATTCCGCATCCGTTTCCATTATCAATAATTATTTTTTCTAACTTCTTCAATTGTCCGATTTCAACTGGGATATCCTCGAGGTTTTCTAGACAGGAAATTTCTAATTCCTTCAGATTTGTTAAGGCGCCTAGCTTTGGCGGCAAGTGTTTGATGTTGGGGTCATATTCTTTGATCGACAGACTTGTAACTCTTTCCGGGGATGCAAGGGCTTGAGCTAGATTATCAAAGGATTCTGCGTGACCAATGCCAAGCGATATAAAAATTAGGCTCGATGTAATAATGTTTCTATTCATTCTCACTCCACTGGACTTGTTTTATAACGAGAATGAGATCAGCGACCGCTGGTGAGAGCGAGCTTAATCTGCAATGAAAGGGTCGGATCCATCTAAAGGTTCGCTTCTAAGCGGCCAGCGGTCTTTAATATGTTGCGCAGAGGCGGCATGCTTTTTTTTTCGTAGATCGTCCTAAGGCTCTCTAAATTCGCCCTTGTGCTCGTGCGTTTCAATCACGTTGCCAGTTTGATCGTAAACGCAGATCACGGTTGCATGTGAGCGGCTGAAAAACTTCGCGTAGCCGATTGCATTGCTGACTGCGCCCGGCTCGCCGTACCACAGCCGACCGAATGGCAGCGCATCGGAAATTAGTTCGACGCCGCGATGATCTTTGCGCGGACGGACTTCGTAAACGTGCATCGTCGGCATCTTTGCGGCTCTTTTTAGGTTGGTGCGAGAGCAAATTTACCTCGAAGTTTGAGTCCTAGAGATCCAATGCAAACAAACGAGACGATTCATTGAGTTGTCGGCGATGAAGGTGAACCCCTTATTGTTGCTGGTGTTCCCGCTCTTGTTCTTGAGCGGACCCTTTGTGAACGCCGGTCCGGTAGGAGACTTCTTCAAGAAAGTTGGTCAATCGGTTTCCAAGCCTTTCCAGCCTCAGCCTCAGCCCCAGCCTCAGTCGACGCGCCCTCAACCTACGAAGACGCCGCACGCCACGCGGCGACCCACTTCGCGAGCGGCACCCGCGGCCGCGGCGACGCCATCTGCAGTCGCACAACCATCACAACCCCCCAAAGAAGAAGAGTTTACTGGCACGGTGCGGGGTGTTTCAGCCGCGGCTATGGAAAAAGCAAAAGTTGATTTGCCGTATGGAATTCCGGTCCCAGGCCGGAAAGGCATGGTCACGAGTCCTTATACACCGGGGGAGGAAAAGTATGTCGATGTCACCGGTTTTGCGTCCGGGTCCGTCGCGAAAGATCCATACACAGGGAAGCTTTTTCTGGTTCCGTAAACTTGGGAATAATCAGGAATGGAGCTGACGGGATTCCAAAGGCGAACATAGCCTGGTCAGCGCGGGCGGACTTCGTACGTGTGCATGAAGCCAGCGCTATTTCAGTGCCTTTTTGCGATGACGCCGGCGGAGTCTGCGTCGGCGCGCGTTGGACTCCGCCCCCAACGGTGTGTATGACGCCAGCAAGGGATGAGCGCTAGGCACGCCGAACGTAAGGCATCACCATTCTTTGAAATCGCCCTTGTGCTCGTATGTCTCGATCACGTTGCCAGCATCATCGTAAACGCGAATCACAACATCGTGGCAAGCGGCTTTTGCACCGGAGTTTTGAGGCTTGCCTCGGCCCGATCCCCTAAGACAAGATTGGTGAAAATGAAGGCTTGGGAATTAGGTACCTTCTAAACCAGAGAGGAAACCGGATGATGCAGAAACTCATTCTAATTTTCGGCATCTCGATCTTGGCCGTGGGTGCAGCAGAAGCGCAGGATCCGGCCAAAGTGGATTCAGCGCACTACAAGGTGATCTTGGACAACCAGCACGTGCGCGTCCTGGAGTGTTCATCACAAGCCGGGTGAGAAAAGTCCAATGCATTCACATCCCAATCATGTTGTTTACTCGTTTACGGACAGCAGGGTGTAATGGAAGGCGAATCCTGGTTGGCCATCGAAGGTGACAAATCTATGAATAGTTGCCTCGCGGAATTTTTGATTTGTTCAATGTTAGTGGTAAGCGGCGTCAGAGCATCCGACAATTGGGTGCAGCTCAGTAACACCCACGGATGGAGCATCACCTACCCGGCCTCTTGGGAAGCGTATATCATGCAAGCGCCCGATTCCGGACCAGAATCGTCTATTCGAGAAAGCGAGAACGTAAATTTCGATGGTCCTAAAGATTGTTATGAACGCAAAGCGCGTTGCGGTCATTTCCAAATCTATTCCGCCAGCACAACTCCGCAGGCTGAGGTAAAGAAATATGTCGATGAGGAGATGCAGAATCAAAAGATTATCTCAAAAGAAGCCGGCCAACTCGATGGACTGCCGGCGTACTTCATTAGGCTTCCTGACGATCAGCGTTTAGTAATCGTGAAATCTAAAAGCTTGATATTTCACATATCCTACGGTCCCAATGATCACAAGCCGACGGACAAAACGCTGGAAGAAATTTTCGATAGGATGATGTTGAGCTTGAAATTCAACAAGTGATTGGTTGCCGGTTTAGGAGGTTGTTATGAGAAAGATGATTTGTTTGATAATGTTTATGTGTTTAGCGAGCGCAGCGACAAATCTCTACGCAGGTCCATCGGAAAAGAGATTTGAGGGAGAATGGGTGTCGCACAAAGATGTGGATTTTGGGATTCACCTGCATCAGGACGGTAACCAATTGACGGGCTATCATTCGGCCGTAACGAAGGACGGAAGTCGGACGGACACGGCCGTCGATGGCGAAGACCCACCTTCTATTACAGGGACAATCAAAGGCGACACCGCGATCGTTGACGTTCACAGCGCGTATTCGGATGCAGTGTTAAAGGTACGTTTGACGCTTCACGACCGCAGTTTGAATTGGAAGGTTCTACAAGTAAAACAGAGTGGAGAGCACTACATTCCGGACAAGGCGACTCTATCTAAAGAACATTAAGGCCAGAAAAAGAGAGGGCTCGAGATCACCAATGACTTGGCTTGCATCTGCTCCTTGCAATGGCCACAACTACTTTGTTTGTCGCGAGCGGTGCACTTTGCACCTAGTCTATGGGCAGCAGATACGGGCGGCCTGGTTTTTAAGGAGTCGGGCCTCCTGGCCATCCAGGACGGCGGCCGTCGCAAACCGGTGGACACATTTGCAAGGGAAACCCTGATCCGCATCACGGGGCGATCGTCTGATTGACCCATGTAGAGCCGCTCGAATACAACTTCCACCTTGCTAGGGGTGTTCCGGAAATGACTGCAAGAATGAATGACGCCGAAGCGACCGCGGCTGCACCAGCAGCCCAGCCGACATGTCGGCGCGAGTTTGGCAATTGTAACAAAATCCCGAAGAAAGTTGCCGCGAACCCACCAAGAAAAGCGCTCAGAGAGGCGATTTGCCTTCCGGTTTCAGCAAGGAATTCAGTATTGACCGGCTGCATAGCCATCTAACGTCCGCGCTTCGGCCGCGGCGGCTTAGGATGGCGCGCCTGCCGCCGTCAGCTGCAAGCGCCTGTTAGGCAGCAGCTATTGCGACTCGCACTTTAGTTTCCACGAGCCTCGACGTGGAATGACTTCGCAAAAGGAGTCGCACGCCATGCAGGTTGCCCAGACCAGTCGCTTCTGTGTGCCTAAGATCGCACTGAAGCCAGCCTCCCCACGCTCCTTGAATAGCGCTCGCTTCATCCAGCCGCCGCCAAGACGAGAAGACAGCACGAGCAAGAAACGGCCTGATACACCTGTCCGTGTTTTGTAGACTCCGACGAGAACCTTGTCCTCCCGACCGTCGCGATCGAAGTCTCCCGACCTTTCGAACGTGGCCCCGTGGTTCTGAAGAGTGTACCCGCGCTCCGACGCCGCTGCAGGCAGCGGCGCGTCTCGAAGCAGACACGCTGCTGTCCAACTTGGATCAATTTGCTGAATCGGAATTCCTTCCACGGTGGCGTCACGCGGCTGGAATCTTACGGTTAACCACCACGCCTCGTTAGATTGGCCAAAAGCACTACCGTCAATTGCGAAAGCGATGAAGATCGCGACCGTGATCTTAGACATCATGTTTGTTGTGATTTGTCTGCCCAACTAGAATTAGACGGCGTTTAGCAATCTATTTCTTACCGCACGGAGGCAGTTTGACTTAAAACACTGCAAGACGGCAAGTCCCCTTTCGAGCCGCCACCCCGAAACCGCCGGAGCTACTTGGCTAAAATCACCACTCTCCGAACTCTCCAGTGTGCTCGTGCGTTTCGATCACATTGCCAGCCGCATCATAAACGCGAATCACAGCATCATGTGAGCGGCTGCGAAATTTTGCGTAGCCGAATCGCGGCCAAGCAATGACCCCTAATGGCATCAAGCGAATAAAGGGGACGCGCCGGAGAAAAATCGAAAGCCGACGCGCCCCACTCCCCCCAAGTTCAGGGTTACGATTCGGAGTCCCATGGTCGGTTGGTTGTGTCTCAATCAAAAAAACAAGGCGAATCGCGTTGCTGGTTGCATTTGGCTCGCCGTACCACAGGCGACCGAATGGCAGCACATCGCTGATTAGATCGACGCCGCGATGATCTTTGCGCGGGCGGACTTCGTAAACGTGGTTCGCTTTATGTCGCCTTGTTAAAAGGACCTGCAGCTTGAATTGCAATACCAAAATCGCTTCTTTCGACGCGACGGCTATGAAAGTCTGACGGCGCGTTAGAGCAGCGCGTTCACCCAACCCCGCTCACGGATAATCGCTGGAACAATACGGGGGTGTTGCGGGAGATCTATGTTCCATTGCCTGTTCTCAGAGCGAAATGCGATGGCCGAATCGATCTTTGTTCCCGTCTCCGCCTGCCTTCACTGCGGATTGCAAATACCACCGACTATCAAGTAATGAGTCGAGCCGGACATGGCGCGCCTCAAGATTCCGCCGCGTTCGGTAATCGCATTCTCGCATTCAGCGCGATACCCGTAATAAAAAATTCCGCTTAAGCAGAACTTCCGACCAGGAAATAAGATTTCCGGAACTGGATCGTCGAATAGCTGTGGTCGTTCGGGACCATCCTCGTCGCAGTGTTCCTGAGAATTCGCGACCGTCTGCGCGTCGTCGATCTGCGCGAGGAAATTGCCGAGATCTTTAAGTTGTTCAGGCGTGGGAAGTGGCTCAAGCAATCTGTTGATTCGTGCTGCGATCGCATTGGCCGGCCAGAATTTCTTCAGCCATCTGGCCGCTTACAGCCAACGGCGAAGCGCTGCGGCCTCTTCGGCTGTAATTTTACCGTCCGCGATGATCTCGCTGCACGCTTTTATTAACGCAGCTAATCGCTCCGGTGCATCAGACGTGTCTTTCGGCGGCGTTAACGGCGCATCGAGAATGTACAGCTTCATCTAGTCGCTTTGTCCGTCCAGTTTGTACGGCAATGATCTTTTTTCAGGTCACGTCAGACTACCGTAAGAACAAAAGCGCGTCGATCACGGCCCCAGTTCACTCTACGATGCTAATGCGCAGCGTTGCATGGGTTTGGCAAAAGCAAACCCAAGCGCAAATTCCTTTGGCATTATGTTCCTGTAAAGGAGCGCCAGCTTTTAGAAGGCGATAGCATCGGCGGCGCGTGACGGTGATGCACTGGTTTTGGCGCGGGCGGACTTCGTAAAGTGTGTGTAGAAATCGTCGATCGCATCTTGCCCGGATCATCAGGAAAGATCCTCGAATCGCAGCGCAGGATTGCCAGCCCACGGTTTGATGTGATGACGATGAATCCAAATACTCGGAATTCCGAGCATTTGGACGTCGATACTTGCGTCCGGCAGCTAAAAACGATTCTGGCGCGGTCTGTGCAAGCAGGAGACGGCCTTTTGCCGTGTCTCTGTCATGAATCCGTCATGAAAACTTAGGTAATCGCCATTTTGCTATGGCAGCGCGTACGGGAGTCGAACCCCGCGACGGGGAGAAAGAATTGTCATCAAATTGTCATACAACGGGCTCCTGCGGCCGTTTCTCATCTAGTAAAAGGCACCGGAGCCTACGGGGCTCGAACCCGCAACCTCCGCCGTGACAGGGCGGCGCTCTAACCAATTGAGCTAAGGCTCCTCGCGGAAAAATAGACTGTAGCGGCCGCGTGTTCAGCCGCAACTCGCTGCTTTTTTGCAAGACCTGCACTTTCTGCTGCTCATGCTGTTTGGCATCGAGCAGGCACACGCTCAAGAGCATGAGCAAGAGGGAGAATAGACTTTCACGCAACAACAGACCGACAACTTGGTTGAACATTTTGTAGAGAGGCGGCGTCGAAGATTGCGAATGCGCCCTGATGAAGCTATAGTGAGACTTGGTTCGGCGGATTGACCCAAACCATAAATGAGCGATAAGCGCAGCGAGGGACTTCAGGACGGGGTTGGGGACTCGGCTCCGGACAATCTTGTTGACGCATTTGATCGAGTAATGTCTTCATTGCCGCCGGGCGATCCAGTTCGGCGGGATCTCTTGGATCTGCGGCCGCAGATTTTCGATCAACAGGAGACGATGATCGAGGCGCGCAGAATGATCGAGAAGCTTGAGGAAGTCATCAAGAAAGTGACTTCGCCGGCAAACCGGATCGGCACGTTTCTCGGCGCTACATCGAAAGACACAGCGCACATCGTGGTAGGAGGCGCGGACTACTATTGCAACATTGATCCACGCATTCCGCTCGCGAAATTGAAAAAAGGAACGCGCGTGCTGGTCAACGAAGCTTTCGTTATTGTCGGCGATCTTGGATTCGAGACGGCCGGGCCGGTGACAAAAATTACCGAAGTTTTGGGTAAAGACCGATTGCGTGTCGGATCCGAGCACGGCCTGCAATCGATGGTGTTACAGCGTTCCGCTGATCTTGCGCACGCAACCTTGAAATCGGGCGACGAAGTCCGCGTTGACTCAAATTACCGGATGGCGCTGGAGACGCTTTCGAGCACAAAATCGCACGAACATTATCTCGACAATGTACCCGAGCTGCCGTGGGAAAAGGTTGGAGGCCAGGAGACGGCGCTGCAGGCAATCAAAGACGCCATCGAGTTGCCGCTTTTGCATCCTGATCTTTTCCACAAATTTCAGCACGCCACGCCCAAAGGTTTTCTGCTTTACGGTCCACCCGGTTGCGGGAAGACGCTGATTGGAAAGGCGACTGCTTACAATTTGACAAAGCAGCTTCGGGAAAGAGCCGGAACCGAGATGAGCGAATACTTCATGCACGTCAAAGGTCCCGAGATTCTGAACATGTGGGTGGGCGAATCGGAGCGAATGGTGCGCGAAATTTTTGCGACCGCTCGCGAGAAGAAAAGTGAGGGATTCATGCCGTTTCTGTTTATTGACGAGGCCGAATCGGTTCTCGGCACCCGCCGCGCATCGCGCCACTCGAGTATTCTCTCGACGCTCGTGCCGATGTTCTGCTCCGAGATGGACGGAATCGATTCGCTAAACGACGTCGTAATTATTCTCGCTTCGAATCGAGCCGATCTGATTGATCCGGCAATTCTGCGTCCGGGCCGAATCGACCGGAAAATCAAGGTCAATAGGCCGGACAAGCAGGGCGCTCGCGAAATTTACCGTATCTATCTTACAGACAGCCTTCCTTATGATGGTGTGCTTGCGAAAGAAGCCGATGGATTGGGAGCGTCCATCGAGCGTTTGATCGAGCGATTTGTGGACTGGCAGTTTGCGCACCGCGACGAAAATAGATTTTTAGAAGTAACGCTCCGCAGCGGGCGCAAGGAGACGCTTTACCGCAGCGATCTGATCAGTGGCGCAATCATTGCCTCCATCATCGAGCGCGCGAAAGCGACGGCGATCAAACGGGCTATTGCCACCCAGCAGGAGGAAGGCATCCGGGAAACCGATTTGCAACTCGCATTCAATGCCGAGTACATCGAAAACGATATTTTCCCGACGACCGACATCACCGAAGATTGGCTCAAGCTAATCGACTATGATCCCGAAAACGTCGTGAAGATTTCGCCTGTGAAACCGGTTTCCGATGCACGCGCACACGCAACGCTTGGTGTAATCTAAGCCGCGAAGGAAAATGGCCGTCGTGCCGCGCCGATTTAGCATCATCGGGGTTATGCTTTGCCTCGAAAACCTGGGAAATAGCAGCGCTTGATGAAACGCGTCTTTGGGCTGGAGACGGAGTACGGGATCACTCTAAGCGGTGCGGACACCGTCGATGTGGTGGCCGAATCGATCGAGCTGGTGCGGCGTTATACCGAGCACGGCGCGTTGATGAAATGGGACTACGACTTAGAGGATCCGCATCTGGATGCGCGCGGGTTCCGTGCGCGCGAATTACTTCAGGACACGGACGAATCGGCTTACTACGAGATTGATAAACGGCGCCCACTTAGCTTCGAGGAGATTAAAAGCGACCTTGTTCTTTCAAACGGCGCCCGCTTCTATAACGATCACGCGCATCCGGAATATTCTACGCCAGAGTGCACGACGCTTCGCCAGATCGTTGCGCAGGATAAGGCGGGCGAGCGCATTCTCGCGGAGTGCGCGCGTCGTCGGAATCAGAAGTTGCCTGCGGGTTACGAAGTTCGTCTCTACAAAAACAATACTGACTTCGCCGGGCACAGTTACGGCTGTCACGACAATTACCTGATGAGTCGCGATATCGCATGGGACCGGATCGTCGCCGGCATTCTGCCGTTTCTCGTTACACGACAGATTTTCGCGGGCGCCGGTAAGATGGGTGTGGAAGCGGAGAGCGCGCAAGGCGAGTCTGGCATTTACCAAATTTCCCAGCGCGCCGATTTCTTCAGTGTGGTGGTGAGCATCGACACAATGAACCGGCGTCCGTTAATCAACACGCGCGACGAGCCGCACGTGGACGCGAGCCGCTATCGCCGGTTTCACGTTATTCTGGGAGATTCGAACATGAGCGAATGGGCCACGGCGATGAAAATAGGGACCAGCGCGCTGATTTTGGATCTAATTGAACGCGGAGAAGCGCCTCAGCTCGAGATCGCGCAACCGGTCGACGCCAACAAATCAATTAGCCGTGATCAGACTTACGATTGGATCATCGAATTGAAGGATGGGCGCAAAATCTCTGCAATCGACGTCCAACGGATCTATTTAGGCGCCGCCACCAAGGTGTATCCGCCTTCGTCAGGCAGCGATGAAGAGCGCGAATGGATATTGCGCGAATGGGAAAATGTTCTCAACGATTTGGAGCGCGATCCAACGTCAACGCGAGACCGCGTTGACTGGGCGGCCAAGAAGTTCTTGCTGGACGCATTGCAGGAAGAGGAAAAACTTTCATGGAGCAACCCCTGGCTGCAATCGATCGATCTGGAATATCACAACCTCGATCTCGATCATGGGATGTACTATGAGCTCATGCGCAAAGGTCTGATGCGCCGTGTGACGACCGAGGATGAAATTAAGGCCGCAATCTTTAATCCGCCGGAAACGACGCGCGCGTTTTTCCGTGGTCGCGCCGTCGCGCGTTTCAATGAGGAGATTTCCTCCATTCAATGGGACGAAATCGTCTTTGCGAGCGGAGCACAGTCATGCCGCGTCGCTCTTCCCGAGCCAGCGATGAATGCGCGGCTCGACGCCCTTAACCACGCGGCGCGCAACGGCAGGGATTTCTCGGAATTCATGAGCGCTCTCGCGCAGATTGATTAATTCGAGCATTCTCAAATCGAAAATCGGCAATCGAAAATTAGTTTACTCCCACTCGATCGTGCTGGGCGGTTTGCTGGAGATGTCGTAACAGACGCGGTTGACGCCTTTGACTTCGTTGCTGATGCGGCTTGATATGCGTGCCAGCAATTCGTACGGAAGCCGAACCCAGTCGGCAGTCATACCATCCTGACTCTCAACGATGCGAAGGACGACCGTGTTTTCGTAGGTTCGTTGATCGCCCATCACGCCGACTGATTGCACGGGAAGCAAAACGGCAAAGGATTGCCAGACTTTGTAATACCAGTCGGCGGCTTCCATTTCGCTTTGCACAATCGTGTCCGCCTCGCGCAAGATCGACAATCGCTCGGGCGTGACTTCACCGAGGATACGAACAGCGAGGCCTGGCCCTGGGAAAGGCTGACGATAAACAATCTCCTTCGGCAAACCGAGCTGCAATCCTGCCTGACGCACTTCATCTTTGAACAATTGGCGCACCGGCTCGACGAGTTCGAAGTGCATTTTTTCTGGCAATCCGCCGACATTGTGATGGCTCTTAATGACTTGCGCCGGATTGCCCGCAATCGAGACGCTCTCAATCACGTCAGGGTATAGCGTTCCCTGCGCGAGAAACTTGTAACCGCTGTGTCCGCCAGCGTACGGACTCGCCGTGGCGAGTCTGCGCTCGCCGTTTCTCCGGTCCTCTTCGAGCAATTCCTCGGTCGCGTGTTGAAACACTTTGATAAATTCATTGCCGATCAGCTTTCGCTTGGCCTCGGGATCGATCACGCCCTTCAGCAATGCGAGGAAGCGATCACTCGCATCGACGTATTTTAGACGCACGTGGAAATTCTCGCCGAAAACACGCTGCACGATTTCTTCCTCGCGTGCGCGGAGCAGTCCGTTATTCACGAAAATACAAGTGAGCTGTTCGCCGATCGCCTTGTGCAACAGCGCCGCGGTCACTGAAGAATCGACTCCGCCGCTTAAACCGAGCACCACCTTTTGATCGCCGACCTGTTTCCTGACGCGGGCGCAAGCCTCTTCGATAAAGGAGCCCATCGTCCAGTCCATCGCGCAGTGGCAGATGTGAAAGACAAAATTCTGCAGAATCTCTCTGCCGCGTGGCGTGTGCGCGACTTCGGGATGAAATTGCAATCCGTAAAGTCTGCGTTGCGGGTCCTCCACGGCGGCGAAGTCGCAGCCTTCGGTTGCGCCGACAGCGCGAAAACCTTTCGGCAATGCCGTTACTTCGTCACCATGGCTGTTCCAAACGTCGAGTTGATTGCCTAATCCTTCGAACAGTTCCGATCCATTCTTAATGTGCAACATGCCAGCGCCATACTCGCGCCGTCCGGTAAACACTACCTGGCCGCCAAGGTGGTGCGCCATCAGCATCAGTCCGTAACAAATTCCCAGTACGGGTATGCCCAGCGAAAAAATCCCTTCATCGATTTGCGGAGCGCCTTTGTCGTAAACACTGGCTGGCCCGCCAGAAAAGATAATTCCGTTGGGTTTCAGTGCGGCGATTTCGGCGGCTGGCGTGTCGAAGCGAACGATCTCCGAATACACCTGACACTCACGGATTCGTCGCGCTATGACCTGTGTGTACTGCGAGCCGAAATCGAGAATGAGAATTTTTGAATGCGCAGACGTGGGTGCCATCTTCACGCGCGCTACGGGTGAGTTTGTGGGACGCTATGTTCTGCGGCCGGATCGTCGGCTGATCGGTCCAACGGGCTGAGCGTTCCCTGACCGGTCACGCCGCGCTCCAACTGCCCTTGCACTTCCTGCGTCGTGCGTTGTTCCAGGGGATCAGCGCAGCCGGCGACAACCAAGCATGCGATCACGAGCAAGATCGGCATGCGTTTCATCTGCCTATTGTAAGAACGAAGTGTTGCATTGCAATACTGTTGAAGAGGCCTCCTAGCGAAGCCTTTCGGAGTTGAACGGCTGAAGCCTTACGTTGTTTTTGTCGCGTTAACACTTCAACGTTTGTCTCGCATGATTCCATCGGAACTTTTGCTGCAGGGCTATCGACTCGGTGTTTTTCCGATGGCAATGGAGGACGACTCAATCGAATGGTTTTCGCCCGATCCACGCGCCATCTTGCCTTTGGAAGATTTTCATGTGCCGCACGCGTTGCGACGTCTCTTGCGCAAAAGGCTTTTTGAAATAACTCTTAACGCCGCGTTTTCGGAAGTGATCGCTGCCTGTGCGAAACGGACAGATACTTGGATCAATCAGGAGATTATCGAGAGCTACACGCGATTGCACGAGCTCGGCCACGCGCATTCAATCGAAGCTTGGACGGAAGGCAGGCTGGCCGGCGGACTTTACGGCGTTGCGCTGGGCGGAGCGTTTTTTGGCGAATCGATGTTTCATCGTGCGACCGATGCATCGAAGGTCGCGCTCGTGGCGTTGGTCAAGCATTTGCGCGCTCGCAAATTCGTGTTGCTCGACACGCAATGGCTCACACCGCACCTCCAACAATTTGGCGGCATCGAGATTTCGCGAAACCATTACCTGCGCCTCCTGCAGAGAGCGGTCGAATTACCGCGAAAATTTCTGTAACGGGGTTTGAAAATGATTATAGCCCATCGGTTCGCCTGCTCCGCCGTATCTCGCGAAGGCAGCTGGCAGGTCTGCCTCGTTGAACAAACATTGTCATTCTGAGCGAAGCGAAGAATCTTTGGCTCCCATTCTTTCTCGGTCAGCGTTGAAATGACAACCAGAGGTGTTTCGCTTCGCTCAACATGATAAGCAAAGCGTTGAAGGGTCGACGAGCCAGCGGCGCGAGCAATTGATAGTGACGGAATCTCGCCGATATTAAGTGCGAAATGGTTGGTTGGATTTTGAAGAAGATTTTAGGGTCGAAAAATCAGCGTGAGCTCAGGCGGCTTGCACCGATTGTCCGCCGGATAAACGAACTGGACGAGCAGTTCAAAAGCTTGTCCGATGACGAGTTGCGTGGCAAGACTGCAGCTTGGAAGGAAGAAGTCTCAAAGATTCCGCAGCTCGAGGAGCAATGGAAAAAGCTGGATGAAATTTTGCCGGAAGCGTTTGCGGTGGTCAAAAACGCGGCGCGCCGGCTGAAAGAACGGCAACATACTTTCACCGTGTGCGATCAGCCCATGGCCTGGGAGATGGTGCACTTCGACGTGCAGTTACTCGGTGGAGTTGTTCTGCATCGGGGCAGGATCGCGGAAATGGCCACCGGCGAGGGTAAAACGTTGGTCGCAACTTTGCCGCTATACTTAAACGCGCTCACTGGTCGCGGCGCGCATCTGGTGACGGTGAACGATTATCTGGCCCGGCGCGACGCGGAGTGGATGGGACAGCTTTACGATTTTCTCGGGCTAACGGTTGGCTGCATTCAACACGATCAGGAGCCGGACGTACGCCGCGAACAATACGCGATGGATATCACCTATGGGACGAACAGCGAGTTCGGTTTCGATTATCTGCGCGACAACGGCATGGCCACGACTCGCGAGCAACAAGTCCAGCGCGGTTATCAGTACGCCATTGTCGATGAAGTTGATTCCATTCTGATCGATGAAGCCCGTACGCCGCTAATCATTAGCGGTCCAGCAACGATTTCCACTCACCAGTACGACAAATGGAAACCACTCATCGAGCAGTTGGTGCGAAAGCAAAACATGCTTTGCAACCGGCTCGCGAGCGAAGCGATCGAAAAATTTGAGCAGGGCGACGTCGAGATGGGCGGGCGCCTCATGTTCAAGGTGAAACTAGGGCAACCGCGAAATAAGCAGTTGCTGCGCATGATGGAAGATCCGGACAAGCGCCGCGCCATCGATAAAGCCGAGCTTTCGTTTTATCAGGACACGCGGAAGGAGGAATTGTTCCAGCTTAAGGAGGAACTGTTTTTTACAATCGACGAGAAATCGAATGAAACCGATCTTTCCGAGCAGGGGCGCGTTTTTCTGAACCCGGACGATCCGAACGCATTCGTCCTGCCTGATTTGATTAGCGAATTCACCGAGATCGATCTCGATCCGGAACTGCCCGATGAGGAGAAGGATAAGAAAAAAGCGGAGCGGCAACAGCATTGCGACGCGCAAGCGGAGCGTATCCATAACATCTCGCAGCTGCTTCGCGCCTACTGCTTGTTCGAGAAGGACGTCCAGTACGTCATCGAAGACAACAAGGTTGTGATCGTTGATGAGTTCACGGGGCGCAAAATGCCGGGCCGGCGTTGGAGCGATGGATTGCATCAGGCGGTCGAAGCGAAAGAAGGCGTTCAGATCGATCGCGAGACTCAAACATTAGCGACGATCACGATTCAAAATTATTTCAGGCTGTATCAAAAACTGGCGGGAATGACCGGCACGGCCGAAACCGAAGCCGCCGAGTTTCACGATATTTACAAACTCGACGTGAACGTCATTCCGACCAATCGGCCGGTGCGCCGTACGGATTATAACGATCGCATCTACAAGACGCGGCGCGAAAAATACAACTCGGTTATTAAGGAGATCAAAGAAGCTCACGCGAAAACTCAGCCGGTGCTCGTTGGCTCGGTAAGTGTGGAATCCTCGGAGTTACTCAGCCGAATGCTGAAGCGCGAGAAGATCCCGCACAACGTGTTGAACGCGAAATTTCACATGCAGGAAGCCGAGATCGTAGCTCGCGCTGGACAACCGGGCACGGTCACAATTTCGACGAACATGGCCGGGCGCGGCACCGATATTAAACTCGGGCCTGGCGTGACCGAGCTTGGCGGGCTGAAGGTGATCGGTACCGAACGGCACGAGGCGCGCAGAATCGATCGTCAATTACGCGGGCGTTGCGCGCGCCAGGGCGATCCGGGCGCATCGCGGTTCTACGTGAGTTTCGAAGACGATCTGATGCGCAATTTCGGCGCGGCCGATCGCATGACGAGAATTATGGAGCGCTTCGGACTCGAGGAAGGCCAGGAGCTTGAGCATCGCTGGCTCAATAAATCGGTTGAGACCGCGCAGAAACGCGTGGAGCAACGCAACTATCTTATCCGAAAACGCACGCTCGATTTCGACGATGTGATGAACATGCAGCGCGAAGTCGTTTACACGTATCGCAATGAAGTCATCGATTCCGAGGAGCCGCGAAAGCTCATCTACGAAGTGGTCGACGAAGCCGTGCCGGCAAAAGTGAAGGAATATCTCGATGTCGATGAACCCAATTACACCGGTCTCATCCACTGGGTGAACACGACATTTCCGCTCGGCCTGAACAAGGAGAAAGCAGAATTTGAAACGCGGAGTGTCGATGAAAACGCGCACTTTCTGGTTGAAAAGATCAAAAACGCGTACGAGCGCAAATCGGCCTACGAAGAACCGACTGCCGTCAAAAGTTTGGAGCGCTACATCATTCTCAACGGGATCGATCGGCTGTGGCAGGAGCATCTCTACGCCATGGACGCATTGCGCGAAGGCGTTTATCTCCGCGGCTACGCGCAAAAGGACCCGCTCATCGAATACAAGACCGAAGCCTACGACATGTTTGTCGAATTAATGGCGAACATTAAGAACGAAGTGCTGAACAATCTCTTCCGCAGCACTTCGAACCTCCAGGCGTTCGAAAACTTCCTGGCGACGTTGCCGCAATTCTTGCTGCGCGAGCACGCACCAACCGCGCCCGCTGCGGGCGCGCCGTCGCGCGCACGTCAGCCACAGCCCGTCGGCGCGATGGCCGGAGTTGCTGCAGGGGACGGCGACGGCGCGGGGGAGGTTTCAATCGATCTGCCAATTCGTCGTTCGATACCAAAAGTCGGCCGCAACGAGCCGTGTCCCTGCGGCAGCGGGAAAAAATACAAGAACTGCTGCGGCAGAGTGGCCTAAGTTCAAGGGTCGCGTCGTCGGCTTAGCCTGTCATTCCGAGCGAAGTCGAGGAATCTCTAGCTGCTTCAGAACTATCGCACTGTCGACCGGTTGCCGGAAAGCGGATCGCCTGGCCTACAAGGTTGAAGTCGAACGCATCTGTGCGGCGGAGCGGTTCGCTGCAGCGCCTCGTTATGCGGAACAGTCATCTGTTGTCCACCCGCTCCAAAACGTCCGCGAGCGCGTCAGGACGACTGACATGTGGGAAGTGTCCGCCGGGCAGCTCAATCGGCTCCACTCCGAGCAACTCTCGAGCGGCCTTGCGCTGCCACGCCGGCGTGATCGTCCGGTCGTCGGAACACACGACGTACGTGGACGGTACAGCAGGCCAAGAACGGAGTGGGCACGGTTCCTCCATGGCGCGTTTTGCATAGAACACCAGCCGCGTCGACAGTGCCCAGTCGAGACGATCAGGGGGACAGTCGTGGTACACGAAGTCCAAAGCTACCCTGTCCTCAAGTGGATTCTGTCCGACCCAAGCCGGATTGAACATCGGCGGATCGGCCCGGTATTGCTCAATGATACTCACACCCGGGCGCGGAACCACTGCCGCCAGAAACACCATGCGACGCGGGGACCAGCGTTCGGCAATCAAGGCGGAGTGTGCGACGCAGACGACATCAGCCGGGTTCATACCAGAGCGGTCGAGGGCGTTCACGATGGTCTCAGCATGCCAGGCCGCGCCCTCGTCGGTCCTGCTCACTTGAAACGCAGGGGTGAGAACGCGATGATCCCGCCGCTCCAGTTCGTGGACCAGCAGCCTCCAGCCATCGGGTCCCTGCCCACTTCCGTGAATCAGACAGTACGCGGTCATGGTTTCATTCGTCGCGCGCGGGCCTAATTCGCGTCGAGGTTGCGGCGATGGCGGTCATTCCAATTCGTACGTCGTGATCTCAAGCTGGTGGCCGTCGGGATCGCGAAAATAGATCGAGTGCGAAATTTCGTGGTCTTGGAATTCGAATTTGATTCCGCGCTTTTTTAGTTCGCGCTGCGCGACGAGAAAATTTTCCCGGTTCGCGCGGAAGGCGAGGTGAAGCATTCGGACTTCACGGTGAGCTGGCCGTGTTGCCTCGTGGCTCGCCGGAAATAACGCAATCCCAGTATTTCCTTTGCCAATAAACGTCGGCACGCCGTCCCACATGCCTTCGTGAAGTCGCTCGAACCCGAGAACGTCGATGTACCACTTGGCTGACCGCTCGATGTCGCGCACACCGAGAGCTATATGATCAATTCCATCAAGTTGCATAAAAGATATGGACAGAATTTACAGAATTGCCTGGATCAAGAAAAGGCAGCTGTCCCGGAATCGCTCGTCGCATCAGCGAGAAGCTACGGCGCTGCTCAATGCCAATCCAAACGGTCGTCCAACTTCCCGCTTCGCAATGCCTCAACAAATGCTGCGTAATCCTTGAGCGAACCTCCGATGGCACGCCAAACGACTTTGGGTTTCGCGTCATTCTTGATGAGCTTGGCAACCAACATGTGAAAACTGTGATCGATTCCGCCGCGCTCGTAATGAACGACGTAATACTCGCCGCTAACCGCTGCCCAAATGAGGCGCTTGCCTGGCAGAGTTGGATCCGTAATGACGCAAGTCGCGTTCCACTTCTGGCCCGGGTCTGCGAGTCTGCCGTTATCGCCGGCACAAAGCGCGACGATTGTCGAAGGCAGGTTGCTCGTGGAATGAACTTCGTGGAAGCGCGAGAAATCCTGCAACACTCTGCGATCCTCTCCCGCAAGCTTCGTTACGTCTGCGAAGCACAGGATCTGGATCGCAACAGTGAAAAGAGACGTAAACACTAGAACGGATCTCATGAATGGCGCTGTAACAAATATTTTCGCCTAACGCGACGAAGATCCCGAGCTGTTTGGCAGCGGTTTGTTTGGAAGCTTGGAAAATTTGACGTCCATACCCCGCTCGGCCCTTTGCCGTTTGATGTCTGCCTTTTGTTCCTTCAACGTCGCGAGGAACTTTGTCAGTCCTTCGTTGAGAGCACTGTTTCCCGCCTCCCATTCCGATTTCTTTTTAAAAATCACGCCCGGGTAAATCTTGTTCAGATCAGGTAAGGCTCTGTTTTCTTTCTGAACTCTCTCGACAATCTGAACGAGGTTATCGATGTCGCCGAAGGCATAACCGTTGATGTACGGCCCCACCAATTGCTGAAAGGCGTTCGCAGCCTGGACCAGTTCGAAGGCCGGATCGCCCATGCTGCCCATCTTTTCTCGATCGACCAAACTCGCCAGCAGACGACCGCGATACTGAGCCGAGTAAAACCAGTAGGTCGCGTCGTTTCTGAAGCCTTGATCATAGAGTCGAATGGCGGCGACATACATCTCTGGAAATGTGAGATTGTCCCACGCCTGTTTCATCTTCGCGATCGTCGCGACGAACTCTGCTTCATTATTTGCGGCCAAACCTTTGCTGAACGGACCGAAATTTATGACTGGGCCCTTGGAATTGTAATAGGGCGTAACATAAACTTCGATCCGCGCCGGATCGCCGATGGTCTGGCCAACAGCGAGACTGCCTAATGCGAAAACACCGATAATGAGACAAACGAACCTGCTGGTCATAAGACTTAACGAGACGGAGCGGCTAACGTTCAGCGTGAGCGGCGAGAGCCAGCCGCCACTGACGCCCGAATTGTGAGCGGGCCGATCGGCTGGCTCCCGTCCGCTCCACGCTGTGGTTAGCTTCCTGCATACGAAGCAACTGAGGTGTATTCACGCTTTGGGCCGGTGTAGTTGTCGAAAACTCGGCGGTGGCGCTTTAGGCTGTACTCATCGTCACGGGACTCGTAATCTTTAACCCATTGGATGAGCCTATGCAGCATCGCCTCTTGCTCGGCTGCGGATGGGAACTTTTCGGGCTCCCATGGCCGGCGGTTGCAGTGGGCTACACACGCCTCAATGCCAGGATTTAAGAACCTCAACTCCGAGCAATAGGGAAGCGCGGCCTCGACCAGGTCGCTATAACACCCTTCAATGATCCATCGATCATGGGTCTGAATGAACGCGTGGAGTTGTCGCAGGCTCGCGTCTAAAGGTTTCCGCTTCGCGCCCTCATCCCAAGCGATTTCATCCAAGGACAACCGCGGGATATTCTCGTTGCCGATAATTCGGCGAGCCATCATGCTCTTGCCGGCGCCCGAGTTACCAAGAAGGACAAGTCTCATTTACGTTCCGAAACGACGTTTGAGGGCTAACGAGAATTAGATCAGCCACCGCTGGGGACAGCGAGCGTGAATTGCAATAAACGTGCTTTCATAAAGTGAAGCGAGGCAGTACGCCGGCCAGCGGTTGGCTGCATCGCCTGGTTAGGTCTTGAGCAGTTCATGACATTAATGAGCTTGCCCGCCGCTTGCGCCGCGCCATTCGGACACCGACAACCTCGTGGAGGGCGTGTTTGCCAGTCTTACCAGGAAGTTTCACGCTAATGGCTCTCCCCAGGCGAACCTGCCCCTCGATTGCGCCGAGTACAGCATCAGACACTAGAAACTCGGTTCCAGCTCTTTTATTCGCCCGCTCAATTCGGTTCGCGATGTTTACGGCGTCCCCAATCGCAGTGACTCGCTCTTGCGGGCCACCGCCCACCGTGCCGACGATTGCTTCGCCAAAGTGCACGCCGACTCCAATTCCAAAAGAGCATTGGAACAATCTCTTCACATATGGCTGTAGATCCTCTTTTACGTAGCGGAGCATATCAAGGCCAGCCATTACCGCTTCGAGGGGCGCACATTCTGACCGCTCAACTCCGAAGAGCGCCATTAATCCATCACCAGTGTAACAGGCGACGTGGCCGCCATTATCCATGACAGCTCTCTCCATGTGATGGTAGAAGCGCCGAAGAACATGAATCACATCGAAGGGAGGAACCGATTCAGCAAAGCGCGTTGAACCGCGTATGTCGACAAAGAGAATAGCAATCTGCCGTTCTTCACCCACCGAGCCATGGGTTGTTCCCTCCTTCCTTTGGTCCGTGAGTCCCGCGTCCTTTGCGTCCAGGACGAGCCTCCGCAACGTCACGTTTCCTACGATAGTAGTCTGGCACGCTAAGCGAACTCTTTCGCCGAAGTGCAGTTGCTTAGCGAGCGCCCGTTCTTTCTCATTGCGTGGAGAACAGAACTGCAAACCGTTGAGGACGAGCACACGGCAGGTCGAACATCGCGCGTTCCCACCGCATTCATTCGTATGAGGAATGCCTCCACGGAGAGCCGCCGAGAGGACACTCTCTAAATCGGAAGCCTCAACGTATTGTTGGTCGGGCAAGAACAAAATGCGCGGCATAGCTCGATGCTAAAATGCAATGCTTCTTCCCATCGAGCCAAAGCACACAAAATCGCGGCGCATGTACCGGGACCTAACGAGACACAAGATCAGCGACCGCTGGCGAGAGCGAGCGTGGCTGCGGGTTAAACGTGGAAGTCATCGAAAGCTGGAACGCGGAGCGGCCAGCGGTTCGCTGCATCGCCTGGTTAGGCCGCGCCAGGAAGAGGATGATTCCCGCGATCACGACGTCTGTGAAAACGTGCGCTATCCATGGAGCGAACATGCCGCCAGCGCGTCGCCGAATGACTCCCATGAGCAACCCATAGATACAGGCGAGGCCCACGCCGAGCAAGCCGCGCGGGAACCCTCTAATATGGATTGCGCCGAAGGCGACGGCTTGCAGCAGAAGAGCCGCGAATCCGGGCCCGAGTGAGCTATCCAGCGCGTGCAAGATCACACCGCGATAGGCGCCTTCTTCGACGGCTGCGTTGACCATCGAAAAGAGCAAGCCGCCGGCAATCAGCAGTCCCAATGGCAGCGCCGGCACAAAGGCTTTGACGATGTCCGCAATGTTCGGCTGCAGAAGAAGGTACCAGCTGAGAAGCGCGACCGCTGCGAGGAGCCATGCGCATACGCAGAGGAAGCGGACTGTTGCGTCGAAAGATCCGCAGCGAGCCCATGTGGCTGTCCCCCGCAGCCAAGGAACAACGCGCACGACCCCCGCGTAACCAAGCAGACCAACGGCCAGGACGACCTGAAAATACCGCACCCCAGAAAAGACCAGGCCGAGGCAGACCACGCAGAAGATCGAATACGGCGCTGCTGCCGCACACCGCTTGTACCAAGCCAGCAGAGCCAACACGGCGATTCCGCTCGCAGCGCCCATCGCTGCCTTGCGAGGAAGCAGGGGGGCAGCTGTGACAAGCAAAGTAACGCTGACCACCAGAAGGGCATCAAGGTTCCGAAGGCTACGGATTACACATTGCCTGCGGATAACTGACACCGTGGGAACCATCTGATGGCCTAACGAGACTTAAGATCAGCGACCGCGCGAGCGAGAAATGATGCTCGCATGCTGTGAAAGCTAGGCATAAGGACGGTCCGCGGTTCGCTGCATCGCTTGGTTAGGTCTTTTTGCGTATCCTATCACCAGCTGGATATCCTTCGACATAGTAGCTGAGATGCTCATACCACCCGAGTTCGATAAGCGCGTGCACTCTCTTCTTCAAGGCTTCAAACTGGTTCTTCCGGAGTGGCTCACCATTGATGATGTCCTCTCGGCGCAGAGTGCGTCGCAACCACGCTGTTGAGGCTCTCAATGGAATAGAGAAAACATACGCTTCCGGCGCATAGGCGCTAAGCGTGTATGTGTAGCGTGGCATGAGACCTAACGCTGGCGCTCAGCCGCCGCCGCCGGCGGTCGGCTGCAGCGCCTTGTTATCCGGCATCAATCCATTGGCCGGATCTTCATGTGTGCGACCAACTTCGTGATGTTCGTATCTAAGTCGCCTTGGGAAAAGTCGAACCACTGGATGCCTCCAAGCATAAGCTGGAGCGACGGTGGCATCGCACGCTGAATGACGCGGGGGTCATTGAGCATTATCGGCACGATGTTGGCGCCGTGCGCGGCCCTGGTGGACTTATCGAGGGCGTACCGAAGTTCGTGCATCACAAACTCTGATTGCACAGAATCCGTGCTCAGCAAAACCAACACAAACCCCCGTTCGACGGCCCGATCTATCGCGCTGGTGATCTCCTGTTCCCAATTGCTACCCGGAGCAAGCGCCTCGATGTCGAGCCATACGCTGTAGTCCTGCTTAACGAGGGCCTCGCCAATGCGACGGGCGTGAGGCCGGTCGGCACGGTGGTACGAGAGGAAGGCGGTCACGCGCTTGCAGAGGCGGTCGATCCGCTCGATCTGCGTTTCGATCGCCTCCTTCAGGTTGACCTGTTCGTGGTACTTCCCCTGAAGCGCCTTGATGTACGCCACTTCGGTCTGTACCCAGGACGAGGCCCTTGCGTTGTCGCTCTCGCAGAGAAGAAACCATGTGCGCGCTTCTATTTCCCGCCTGATTAACTCATCGAGTTCCGAATGCTCCGTCAGGCACTTGAGAAAGAACACGAGTGGTTTGTGCCCCCTTTCTTCGAGGAGATTTCGAACCAGGCGAACCTCGTCCCAGTCTTTAGTCGAGTGGGACAGAAAAATCCAAGCGCCTTCCTGGCTACTCATCTAGTCAAGTCCTCTACGTTTGCCGGATAACGAGAACGAGCTGAGCCAACGCTGGCGGCGGCGAGCTTTGTTTGACTCTCAACTATCAACCCTCAACTTTCTTAGTACACCGGCCAGCGGTTGGCTCCAGCGATTGGTTAGGTCTCACAATTTCCCATCATGCCAAGCGCTCATACGAGTAATTTTGCGGATCGCACCTCCGAATAAGCCCATGTGGCCGTGATCGCTGGCATCGAACGTGCCCTCAAGCAGAACGTACTTTCGGCTGAGGTTTCGTCGCGCTTCTCCGGGACATCGACCCGAAGAGCATTCTGGGTAAGGCTGTGATCGAAGTCCTCGCGGTGCAGGTAAACTGCATCGCCCTCGAACGCGAGACATAAGAATCCGATGACCCGAACCAACTTTCCGTCGAACTTCTCCGGGGTGGCAAGCAACTGTACAATGCTAACATCTTGTGGCATGTCGCCGGCTGCGGCACGACTCGGGAGCGCTGAAAACGCACAGACTAGAAGCGCCGTGAGAACTAGTGCGTGCATAGTCCTATACCGTGACTTGCTTCCATGCGGCGGCGTGAGCGCGCACTGGCTGACCGAATCCCTTGAGGGCAATCTCACCGAGCTCTTCGAAGACGAGACCTTTGCCGATGCACAGGTCGGGAATTGCGTTCGATACCAGAATCTGTTCCGGCTGAGCGTGAGCGCACAGACGCGAGGCCAGTTGAACTGTCGACCCAAAGAGATCGTTGCGTTGCTCGACAGGTTCCCCAGCTGCGGCGCCGACTCGAACCTTGAGCGGTCGCTCGGGGTTCGCTTGCGCATACTTGTCCAATTCGCGTTGTATCTGAATTGCGCATCGAACTGCGCCCGCTGCCGACACGAACGATGCCATGATGCCGTCGCCGGTGTGCTTCACCTCGCGGCCGCCCAGATCGGATAAGGCGGCCCGCACAATCGTGTCGTGCACGCCCAGCAAAGCCAACGCTGCCTCGTCGCCGAGCGATTGAGTCAATGAGGTCGAATTCGCAATGTCGGTGAACAGAACAGTTCGGATTCCCGGATCCCGCGCGTCGGCTCCGCCGCCCGGTAGCAGAACTGCTCCCACGCTATTTGTTTCGGTGCCGCCGAGAAATACTTCTGCAACATCGGGCTCTACCTCGATAATCTTCTCGGCGAGCAACCCGTGTGCTTCGCGATGCACACACTCTGCTGCCTCAGCGTTTGGCGCATGGACGAGGCAAAAAACCTTGCCCGTCTTCTCGTTGACCCAATATTTGTGGTACTCGACGCCATATTTCTGCTGCGTCTCCATATCCTTCGCGTGCGCCTTCGCGACATCTTCTGCGGTAGTTCCCTCCGGAAGATTGTGGATGTCCATGTATAACGGCATAGGCGCTGATTTTACCGAGATATGACGCGATGCAAAACGCTGATCTCTGCCGGATGACTCAGCGTTTGATAAACGACGCAATAGCGTTCCGTCAGACGAAGTAGGGTCGCGAGCTGCTCTTCGGTGGCGTCGGTGTCGAGATCGAAGTTCAACCGAATTTGTTTGAATCCAACGGGTACGTCTTTAGCCACGCCGAGCGTGCCGCGAAAATCGAGATCGCCCTCAGCGCGAATCATGGCATTGCGTAATCCAATGCCGAGAGTGGTGGCAACTGCGCTCAGTGTGACGCCCGCGCATCCAACGAGCGCTTCGAGCAACATGTCGGCCGAACACGCGTTGCTCGCATCGCCTCCTGTCGCGGGATGGAGGCCAGCTTCGGCGCGCGATTTTCCGGTCTCGATTTTGCAGGTGATGTTTTCGCCGATTCGGCCCTCCGCGTGCAGAGTGACTAATGCTGTCTCAGGACGATCGCGATACTGCGCCTTCAGAGGCGCCTGCAATGACTTTAGCTCGTCAGCAGTCATCGGTCGGATTTCACCTAGTCAGAGCGAGGTTCGGTACGTTTTCGCCCTCTCCCTTCACAAGGGTGAGGGTTGCGTCATTTGCGGAAGTTGCGCGCGCCATGCCCCTCACCTCAATCCTCTCCCCTTCGGCAAGGGGAGAGGCGGATCTAATTGCACGCCGACAGATACACGGGAGACTTGCACAGCGCCGTGGCAGTTTGCTGTCATTTCTGCGACCTCGATTGAGATCAAGACCCTGCGACTGGCTTCGATTTTGTGTCAGTCGGCTTAATGTTTTGATTCACTCGAAAGAAGTTATCGGGGTCGTATTTGTTTTTGATGGAAACCAGCCGCTGGTAATTGTCGCCGTACGTTGCTTTCACACGTTCTTCGCCTTCATCGCCCATCAGGAAATTGACGTAGGCTCCGCCAGCTGAATACGGATGGACGGCATCGTAATAGCTTTTCGTCCACGAAATGATTTTCTCCTTATTCGCCGGATCGGGATCAACGCCGACCGTCACCTGCGCCCAGTTGGAATCGCGATAATTCCAAGCCGTATCATTTTTGCCGACGCGTGCTGCGGCGCCGTTGATTGGGTACATATGCATCGTGGAATGCATCGTTGGAAGCGCTGCACCGAACCGAACATGCTGCGCAATCGCGTCATCGCTCAACTCGTTCACAAAATCGGCGCGCCAATACCATTGCAGGCCCGGCGGATAAAGCGCGTCGAACATGCTTTGCAACGCCGGCTGCGGCAGCGGTCCCACAAAATCGAGCGAAGGCTTCTTGAAAGCGCGGATTGGCTCGAATGTTTTTTCTGCTTTGTCCTGCGGTCCGGCATATGCCCAGACCACACCGCACATTTTCTTCATGTGCAGATGTTCGGGGAAAGGCGGTGCCGGTGGCACGGTGAGAAATGCAAAAAAACCATTCAAATCATCGGGCGCAGCAGGAATGAAGTCCCGATACCATTTCATTACGTCCGCCGTCTCGGTCAGCTCATACAGCATCGGACCGCCGTAGATCATATCGATTGGATGCAACCTGAAGGTAAACGACGTCACACCGCCGAAATTTCCGCCGCCACCACGAAGCGCCCAGAACAAATCCGAATTCTCATCCGCATCCGCTTTTACGAATTTGCCGTCCGCCAGCACCACATCAGCCGAGAGAAGATTGTCGATCGTCAGGCCGCATTTGCGGGTGAGATGTCCGACCCCTCCGCCAAGTGTCAATCCACCAACGCCGGTCGTAGAAATAATTCCACTTGGCGTAGCGAGTCCGAACACATGCGTGGCGTGATCGACATCGCCCCACACGCATCCGCCGCCAACAGTAACGGTGCGAGCCGTGGGATCGACCCGCGTGTATTTTATCGGGCTCAGGTCGATGACCAAACCGTCATCGCAAATTCCCAACCCTCCAGCGTTGTGTCCGCCGCTGCGAATCGCAACAAGCAGCTCGTTTTCCCTGGCAAAGTTCACCGAGCGAATCACGTCGGCCACGTCTGCGCAACGCGCGATCAGGCGCGGCTTTTTATGGATCATGCCATTATAAACCCCGCGAGCCTCATCATAATCCTTGTCGGTCGGTTGTATCAATCGTCCGCGCAGAGTTGCTTTGAAATCGGCGATAGAATTTTCGTTGAGCATGACGAAGTGTCACTGAAACCGTCATGCGGTCAACACGTCGAATCGCAGCATTTTCATTGAGGTGATAGCCGGCACATGGGTAGTATCGTGTAACACGAAGCCAAAGCCATGTTGCATCTGGATGGACTATGGACACGGCGAGATTTTTTGAAGCTCGCGGGCCGGGCCGGATTGCTCAGTGCATGCCCGACGCTCGCTAGTGCCGCTGCCGCCGTTGAATCCGACACCGTTTGCATCTCGATCCTGCACACAACGGATCTGCACGGTCATATTCTGCCGACCGCAGATTACAACGGGAATTCTGATTATGGCGGATTAGCACGTTGCGCGGCGCAGCTGCGTCGGTGGCGCCGGCAAAATCCGAATTCGATTTTGATCGACGTCGGCGACGTCTATCAAGGCACGGATGTCAGTTTGCGGAACAAGGGCGAACTGATGATCGATCTGTTTAATCATCTCAAATACGACGCGTGGATCATCGGCAATCACGAGTTCGATTGGGGGATCGAAACGTTTGTCAATGCGCTGCAGAGATCGACAATGCCGGTGTTAGCTGCAAACACGGTGCTGGATGGAAAGTTGGCCGGCGCATCTTCCGATTCGCAACATCCATTCGCGAAGATCCAGCCGCTCATCCTGAAGGAAATTGCTGGAATCAACCTCGCGATAGTTGGGGTGACGACGCCGGGAATGGCATTTTGGCTCCCGCCGGAATTCACGCGCGGGATCGAGTTCCAAAATCCGGTCGAACCTGTTCGGCACGCGATCGCGACAGCGAAGAGCGAAGGCGCAGATGCGATTGTCCTAAGCGGCCATATGGGATTGAAGATGCGCACCGGCGGCGATGATTTTGCCAACACCGTAATGGCTCTCACTTCGGAATTTCCGGAGGCGGCAGTGTTCATAGCCGGTCACACGCATCAGGCAATTCCCAGTCGTCTGACCAACGGCACGCTGTTCACTCAGGCAGATCATTTTGGTATTCATGTCGGGCGAATCGATCTTCTGTTCGACCGCAATTCCAAGAAGCTGCTTCATCGGGAAGCAATCTGCGAGCTGATGGATAACCGCGTCCAATCCGATCACGTGATTGTTTCGCGAGCAAAATCGCAGCTTGTCGAATCGGACGCTGCACTTTCATCGCCAGTCGGCGAACTCACTAAGACGCTGAGGGGTCGAAGCCGCCCCGGCCTGCCGAGCGATGTGGAGACGCTCATTGGCGCAGCGATCAGCGAAGCGCTAGCGGAGCGAAATGTGCCAGTTGATGGCGTCATGCACGGCGCATTCGATGATAGGGAAGATTTGGTCGCCGGTCCCAAAACGGTGAACGACATCTGGGACTTAATTCCTTACGAAAACTACATTGTGACAGCGCAGCTTTCGTCGGAGGAAATAAGAATTGTTATGGAAGAGGTGTTCACGAGCCACGAGAAGCGCAACCTCGTTGGCTTCGAAGTGAAGACCCAGGGCCGCGGCAATGAATGTCGAATTGTATCGATGACGCTGGCTGATGGTCGGTCACTGGATCGAAACAAAAAATACGTCATTGCGTTCAACAGCTTTGATTCACGCAGCGGCGGTCACCATTTTATGAAACTACGCGCGTTGCTTGAAAAGCCGGCCGCCAATTACATCCTCCATCCGGTGCAAACGCGTGACGCGTTGGTCGAATATTTTCAGCGCCACAAAATCGTGCACGGGATTGCCGCCAAAATCCCGGTCACGATCACGTCATAGGTTTCACTAGTTCGCTCTTGCAAAGAGAACAGCTTTCGCTTGCCTATTTGGCCATGCGGTTCGGGATCTTGTGCCTTATTGGTTTGCTGCTCGGCGTCGACATTGCTTCAGCGCAAACGCCGAAAGCCGCGTCACCAACTCCCAAACCGACGCCCGCACTACCGGAGGTCCGCCCAGCTTTGCTCGGCACCGGGCCCGATGCGCTGATAAACAAAATTGATACTGCCGATTTGATCAAAAAAGGTCAAAAAGAGGCCGCCGTAATGTTCTCCTGTCTCGTGGCGCCGACCGGCGATGTCGTTCGAAGCGGCGCCTATCGGGGCACGCGCGGATCGGAACTACTCGAACAGGAACTACTGAAACGCCTGGTTAAAGCCAAGTTGATTCCCGCGATTCACAATCACCAGCCGGTCATCGCCATTTTCTATGGGACAGTGAGATTCGCAGTTGTGAATGGAAAACCGCGGCTGCGCATCTTTGCCAATCAGCAGTTGGACGAGTTGGACAAGGAAACTGATTTCATTGATCCACAACCGTACGTCGGCCAGGACTCAAAATTCACCGGCGTCCACTATCCTGAGACAGGGAGTGCGGTCGCGCTGAGCGGTGTTGTGGAACTCGCGCTCAATGTGGATGCGCGCGGAAATCTGAAAAACATGGAGGTCGTATCGGAGGAGCCACCGCTGCTTGGTTTTGGCGATGCGGCGATCTCAGATTTTACTGGCGCTGGATTCATCCCTGCGTTTCGCAATGGGCAACCGGTTGAAAGCAACGTGAAGATTCCCGTTTACTATAAGCCGTCGAGCTAATCTGTTTACAAAACGAGCGGACCACCGAGGGCGAATGGCGAATAAGATTGTCCGCGCTTCTTTTTTCAAACGCGACCCGATCACGTGCGCGCGCGAATTGATTGGCGCCGAACTAATCTGGGACGATTGCTCGGGGATTCTCGTCGAGGTAGAAGCGTACGCCGCGATCGATGATGAGGCCGCGCATACTTTCACACGCCCGAGCGCGCGTAGCTTTATCGAGCGAAACCAAGCCGGCGCAGCCTATGTCTATTTTAATTACGGGATGCACTGGATGCTGAATGTGCTGGTGAAAGGCAACGCGAACGGGTTCGTTTTGATTCGCGCGCTTGAGCCACGAAAAGGCATTGAGCGGATGAAAAAACGCCGAGGAGTCAGCGACGTGAAGCGCCTGTGTTCGGGACCTGGCAAGTTAACGCAGGCGCTCGGCATTACTGGTCGCCACCACGAGATGGATCTGTGCGCCGACGCGCAGCATTGTTTTGTTCGCAACGCAAATATCGCCGTACATGTTGTCGCCGATACACGAATCGGTATAACGCGCTCCGCGCATTATCCGTGGCGGTTCACTCTGCGCGGCAGCGACTTTGTAAGCCGAGGGGTGAGACTGTAGCGGCGGTCTATGACCGTCGATTTTGTTGGAGCGATATAATTTCGGCGCTCATAGAGCGCCGCTACAGTTCGTTGACTCGAACGCCTATTCATCGAACATTTCGCGTTCAAAATGAAACAGCGCGTCCTTCTTGGCATGAGCGGTGGAGTGGACTCCAGCGTCGCCGGATATTTGCTGCGCGAACAAGGCTACGAAGTCATCGGCGTCACCATGAAAGTCTGGCCGCAGGATTGCATATCGCGCGCAGAGGACAAATGTTGCGGCCCCCAAGCAATAGCTGATGCGCGCAGCGTGGCGCATTCCCTCGGCATTCGGCATTACGTTGTCGATGAAGCCGCCCAATTCGAGCGGCTCGTGATCGATTATTTCTCTAGCGAGTACCAGGCTGGTCGAACGCCGAATCCATGCGTGATGTGCAATGAAAAGCTCAAGTTCGGCAATCTTTGGAGTAAAGCAGCAGCGTTAGACTGCGATTATATTGCGACTGGTCATTATGCCGTCATCGAACACGTTGTAGCTGAGGGCAGTGATCCCGGCCGTGTCGATTTGCGGGTAAGCTCTGAATCTGCCGGGGTCAGCGAGCCCGGCTACAGCTACGCGATTCTTCGCAAAGGCGTCGATCCGCGGAAGGATCAATCGTATTTTCTGTTCAGTTTGCGGCAGCCGCAGCTGCGGCGCGCGCTCACGCCGCTGGGCAGAATGACGAAACTGCAAATTCGTGAGATCGCGCACTCGTTAGGCTTGAAAGTGGCCAATAAGATCGACAGTCAGGAAATTTGTTTTGTTCCCGGTAACGATTACAAGACGTTCCTGCGCTCGCATCTTGGGGAAAGTGAGTTTCATCGCGGTGAGATTTATGATGTCGCTGGAAATTTTGTAGGCGAACACCACGGGATCGAGCTTTTCACCATCGGTCAGCGCAAGGGCTTGCCTGGCGGTTTTTCGCGTCCGCGATACGTTGTTGATCTCGATCCGGCGACGAATCGCGTCATCGTGGGCGATGCCGACGATTTAATCTGTGCCGAGTTCGAAATCGATCGCGTGAATTGGCATCCTGTAGCCGGGAAGGCTTGTACGGCTTGTTCCGCCTCTTCCCTTGATGAAGGGCAGAGGACTGAGGTGAGGGGAGTTCCATCGCAGAACGGTGAAAGCGGCAAACCCTCACCCAACCCTCTCCCTTTGGAAGGGAGAGGCGAACAAACACGCGTGCACAGCGAGCGTCGTCCTCGCTCCTCTTTTGAAGCCACAGTCAAAATCCGTTACAATCATCCCGGAACGCCCGCGAGTGTGACGCCACTGGAAAACAATCGCGCTCGCATCCATTTACACGAACCGCAGCGCGCTGTGACACCGGGGCAAGCTGCGGTGATTTACGATCGCGACACGGTTCTTGGCGGCGGCTGGATTTGCCGGCAGGAAGCGTTGGTACCGGCGTAACAGATGGTCGAGGAACTTGTACTTGCGCTGAGCACATTTCCGGACGCCGACACAGGCCGGCGAATTTCGAACGAACTCGTTGCGGGAAAATTCGCTGCGTGCGCGAACATCTTGCCGAGCGTCGAATCGATTTATCGCTGGCAAGGGAAGATCGAGAACGGCGCTGAAACACTCGTATTGTTTAAGTTGAGCGAGGAGCGGCAAACCGCGTTTCAGGAGAAACTGCGTTCACTTCATCCATACGAAGTCCCAGAAATACTCTTTGTTCGTGTTGCCGGCGGATTGCCAGAATATTTCCGCTGGGTCGCCGAGAGTTGCGCTAGCTGAGTGCGCCGTGCTGCCGTTTCTTGCCGAGCCAGAAGATTGCCCCTCCAATCGCATTGGCAATCCCTGTAACAGCGATGATTTTCGCGGCGAAACTTAAGGGACTGGGCACGTCGATGATTGGATAGACGGTGAAAAAAATCGCGGATAGCGATACGGCAGCGCCGCAGATTGCCGCGATGCGCAACCAGATCGGAGCGCCCGAACGAATCGCGCCCGCGCCAAAGATCGGTATCGCGAACATCATGAAGTATACGATGCCGTAGAAAACATTCGCCGCGTTGTCGACAAGTTGGAATGCTTCCTGAATTCCAGCACCGATCTGGCTCGCGATTGCGATGACAAGTGTCGTCGCGCCCACGAAAATGATCGAGTTCACCGGGGTTTTGTATCGCGGATGCAGACGCGAGAACCAGCTTGGCAGCAATCGATCCCATCCTGCGACCATTGGTAATCGCGAGCTCCCTGTGACGTGAACGCTGGTCGAAGAAATCGAGCGCACCGTCATCAACAAAATTCCGACGGAAGCGATCGCACCCGCGATCGGAAACGACTGCAACCCGAGTCGCAACGTTTGGGGCACCGGACCAATAAGATCGATCGGACGGTTGCCAATGAACGCGAGCACCGAACTCGTGCCGAGAATAAAGGCTAACGCGATCACAGGCGAAGCGATCAGGACGGAGCGACCGATGTCGCGCGCGGGCGCCCGCGTTTCGCCCGCAAGAATCGCGACGTACTCAAATCCGCTGAGCGCGCCGACGGCAAGTTTGCTGAAAATGTTGAAGCAATAGAAGATGGACATCGTCGGCAAGGCGAGCTGAAGCGGCTGATAAGTTTTTAGTTCACCGCGCGCGAGACCCAAGACCGGCAGAAAAATCAGCGCGCCATAAACAACGAGCATTGCAAATGCGCCCACGTTGTGAAGCCATTTGCCCAAGGATAGGCCCCGAACGCACGTCCATCCGAGGCCGCCTACCAACGCGGCGCTGATCAGCGACACACACCATTTGCTGTTCGGCATCCATGCGGCGCTCGGACCGATTGCGTAAGATATGTTCGTCGTCGTAAACATCCCACCCAATGCAATAACCGTGATCGAAAGCAGCCAGAGATTCCAAGCCACGATAAACCCCGCGAATTCGTTGAAGCCGAGCTTTGCCCATTGATAAATCCCGCCTTCGAGGGGCATCCGGCCGTTCAAATAAATCACGACCGCTGCCTGCGGAATGTAAAAAAGCAAAATCGCGAGCAGCCAAAAGAAGAGATGTGCTTGTCCAAGTTTCGCTGCGGCGCCGACCCAGCTTGAGCCGACTACGAAAAGAATTTGCGTCAGGACCAGATCGCGCAACCCCAGCGGTTTTTTTAGCGCGACGCTATGGTCCTCGACGTCTCGCTCGGCGCGGTTGAGTTCGGTTCTCATCTTAAAGCGTTATAGGGGACGCTCGCCGCGGCGAGCGCCCAGGCGTTTGACACAAACGCCTCTACAGCATTTCGGCTATCGCACTATCGATCTAATGTTCGTCCTGCCGTGTCCTTTTCGGAGGTGCCGGTTCGTTTCGGAATTCGCGGTGCCTGATTTTGCCGCCGGCGTAAGCGATGTACCCGCCAGTTCCCAACGTCACTGCACCGAGCAATATCACAGCGATAACCAGCGGCGGAGACGATTTCGGCCATTTGATCGGCACTGCGATCGCGATTGCGCTCAAAACCGCGAGCGTATAAAAAATCCAGATGAGATCCTCGCCACGATCTCTATGCTCATCGAGCCAGGCTCGACCATCTTCGTCCGTCATTGACAAGACGCGATCGTAGCCCTGCTGGCCAAATTCATAGACTGGCCACGCGGAGAGCGAGCTGATGAGGGCGAGCACTAATGTAACCAACTGAGCGCGGCGACTTTTGGAAAAGAAGGCAATGAGCAATCCAATCCAGGCGATGAACAAGCCATAAACCGGCAACGGATTGAGTAAGACGTGAACGTATTCCGGCTGGCGCAAACTCCGGAGCAGCGGTTCCACTACAATTTGCCTTCCCAGTGAGTTCCGGCGACCTGAGCCGATCGCCTTGCATGTTCCGGCAAATATTTTTGCCAGTCAGCAATCGTGAAATGCCACCATTCGGTACGTAATCCCCAAAACCCTGCTTTATGCATCGCGTATTGCAGCAAACGCACGTGTCCGCCGATTTCAAAAGAGGGACCCATGTAACGCCACATGGCAGCAGGTGTGAAATCGTCAAAGTCACTTGGCATGCGCACGGGACGATTCCATGCATCCACCAGCGTGGCATCGACTGCAATACCCCAACTGTGCAGCGATCCGACGCCGATGTCAGGGTTGGCGACATAATCACTGTTGCGTGACGCCTGCCAAAGCTTGGACTGCACCGCCACTGGCCGGTACGCATCCCAGATTTTCAGGCCGTATTGGTATCGGCGCAGAAAGCCCTGAGCCACAGCCAAAGCTGAGGCAACTTCTGAACGAGCCAGCGCACGTGTTCCAGGCGGATAAAGCGGGTGGCCAACAAGATTATTTGGAGCCGCGTAGCGCAACTCAACGAGGATCGTGGGGTCTACGGATTGGATATCAACAAAAGGTTGGCCGGCATGTGCACTCATTGCCACCAGCGGCGCCGCAATTGCAGCAACTAACGATATACACAGGCGAAAGCGTCGCATTTTCATTGTTGATTAATGCGAGGCCACGGCTTGAGGAGTGTCTGTTTTTGCCAGGCGTTCGAGTAGAAGTCGAGCGCTGGCTTCGGGAACCGCGAAGCGCAATTCCAAGTTTAAGCTGCCGTGGCTTAAGACCTCCGGCGGCTGTGAGTAAAGGAACAGTTGAGAGTCCGGTAAATTCAACCACTGCTGCGGCTTGTCGCGCAAATTTCGGGCGAGAACGGCGGCGCTTTTGGAAGAATTCACTTTTATGAGCACTCTGGCTTTTACAGGATTTTGGAGGTTCACTGCAAGACCAAGCAATTGTGAAGCGTCCAGCAGTTCCCGGGCGAAGATAGGGTGGAAGACGCGTGAGAGGTTGGGTGGATCGCGGGAGATAAGCCGCAGCGCGCTGTCACGATCAAGAGCCTGAAACCGATCGAACAGTTGGCCTGTTATTTTGAGGTCCGGTTTCATCCCGAGTCGCACCAACACCAGTTCATCAACTTCATCAGGTGCGCCGACGGCAAGCGTCTCGGGTCCGACCCTCGCGATGGCGAAATCAGGCGGTCGTTCCCAAACTGGCAAGCCGCTAATGGCGCGCTTTTGAAAAGTTTTATCATTGCTGATTGTACTAATGACATTGGAAAGGCCACGGCGGGCCTGAATCAGATTAAACTCTCGAGCGTCTCCGGCTTCATTGGTTGTGAGCGCACGGGTGATACGCACTGCACCACGAGGCAGATTCAGTCCTGGAACGGACGCCGCTGCGCCGACTAGTCCTGGCCAGAGCTTTAGCTCATCGCTGCGCCAGCGTTTCGCGAGGTTTGCATGTTCAAACTGTTCGGCGTTAATCGACAGAATGGTATCGGTTTCTTGCGGCAGCCATTCGCGTCCTCGTGGAGATTGGAACACAACAAGCAAGATGAGTGCGAGCAGGACGAGCACCGAGAAGACGCTGAAGTAAAATTTTCTCAGCTCCTGCTTGTCGATCTGACTGGAGAGTAGGGCTAGCTCGGCTTTGTGCTGCAAATGCGCATCCACCGCCTCCCGGCGGCGAATTGCCTCTGCCAGCAGCTTTGGCGCATTTGGCGGAGCAACCCCCTTTTCGGCGAGATGCCGGCCGATGCTTAGATAAGCTGGATTCTTTCGCTCTTCGACTATCTGATGCCGTGCTCGCGCCTCGCGCGCTGCTTCCTGTTGCGCGCGGATGTTGTCATTCAATTTTCGATCGCGCGCTTCAAATTCGCTCCGCGCTCGCGCGATATTTTTTTCCACCGCGGAAAGTTCCGCCTCGGCCGTGTTCAGCTTCTCCTTTGCAAGACGCACTGCATCCGCGCTGCCCAAACGTGCGCGGACGAGTTCCGCACGCTCTTCAGGCAGACGCGCCCGCCGAGCGGTGATGCTGGCAGATCGGGCTTCCACGCCTGCAGGCGGAGGATTGAGCGCGTGCAGATCGGAAATTTGTTTCAAGAGATCGCGGTCCGCTGTTTCGCTCTCCTGAATACGCCGTTCCACGCCGGCGAGCTCGCGCTCGCACACATCGAGATTATTTTTCGCCTGTGTGCGATGCTGGAGAAGCGGCTTCTTCTCCGCTTCCAGCCTTGCAATTGCCTCAGCCTGCTCTCGCGCATTCTGTTGCCGTTCTTCTTCAATCTTTTTTATTCCTTCTTCGATCCGCGCGATTCGAAGCGCGACTTCCTTTTGCTCCTGCTCCAGCTTTTTGAGCGCAACGATCTCGTTGCGCAGCTCGGGGAAATTGGCCGCTTGCGCAGTGCCTTCACGTCCGAGGTTGATTTCACTTTTTTGCAGAAGACGCCTCTCGTGACGAAGCACCATGCGAGTTCGCTGGCGCCTGACCTTCAACGCAAGTTCCCGAAAGCCTGTGCGGATGAAACTCACGGATTAAGGCTATATGAATGCATGGTTGGCAAAAGCAATTTCCACCGCGGAGACTGATGCCCAGCGGTGGATTAATTGGACCCGGTCGGCCTATGAATCACTTGGGTTTGATGCGACCAATAGGACACACGAATTTTATTCTTCAGACTCCGCCAATTTTGCCAGCACACTAAAGTCCTCCAGTGTAGTAGTGTCGCCGGTGACCTTTGCACCGCTCGCGATTTCCTTGAGAAGCCGTCGCATGATTTTGCCGCTGCGCGTTTTCGGGAGCGCTTCGGCAAAGCGTACTTCATCTGGTTTTGCAATTGCGCCAATGTGCGTGCCGACATGATCCCGTAATTGTTGCTTCAGGCCGCGACTGGCATCAACTCCTGTCTTCACGGTGACAAATGCCACAACTCCCTGGCCCTTTAATTCATCCGGCCTGCCAACCACCGCCGCTTCTGCCACTCCTGGGTGGCTGACGAGCGCACTTTCTATTTCCGATGTGCCAAGTCTATGGCCGGCCACATTCAGAACGTCATCGATCCGCCCGACGATCCAGAAATAGCCGTCTTCATCGCGGCGAGCGCCGTCCCCGGTAAGGTAATTGCCTTTGAATTCACTCCAGTACTGTTTTTGATAGCGCGCTTTGTCGCCGTAAATCGTGCGCAACATTGAAGGCCACGGCCGGCGAACAATCAGTTTTCCACCGATATTTGGCCCGACTTCGCGCCCCTTTTCATCGACAACCGCGGGATCGACGCCAAAGAACGGGAGCGTTGCGCTACCTGGCTTTGTCGGAATGGCGCCGGGCAGGGGTGTGATCAGAATTGCTCCGGTTTCGGTTTGCCACCACGTATCGACGATCGGGCAACGTCCGCCGCCGATGTTTTTATGATACCACATCCAAGCCTCGGGATTAATCGGCTCGCCTACGGTGCCGAGCAGGCGAAGCGATGAAAGATCATGTTTCGTCACCCATTCCTCGCCCCAACGAATAAATGCGCGGATCGCCGTCGGCGCCGTGTAAAGAATGTTGATTCGATATTGTTCGATAATTTTCCAAAACCGATCGGGCTCGGGCCAGTTCGGAGCGCCCTCGTACATGACAACAGTGGCTCCGTTCGCGAGGGGACCATAGACAATGTAACTGTGCCCGGTTACCCAGCCGACATCGGCGGTGCACCAAAAAATATCTTCATCGCGAATGTCGAAGACGTACTTCGTGGTCGAATAGACTCCCACCAGATAACCACCGGTCGTGTGCAAAATTCCTTTCGGTTTTCCAGTGGACCCGCTTGTGTAGAGAAGATAAAGCGGGTGCTCGCTATCGAGTGGCGTAGCCGGGCAGCTTGCATCCACATACTCCAGTTCTCGATGCCACCAAACATCCCTGCCTTCCTCCATATGGATGTCGTTGCCGGCGCGGCGAAAAACGATTACCCGTCTCACGGGTGTGCCATCACGGAGTGCGTCATCGACATTTCTCTTTAGCGGGACAATCCCGCCTCGCCGGTATGCCCCGTCGGCAGTGACCACGGCGATCGCGCCGCTATCGATGATGCGATCCCGAATGCTTTCGGAGCTAAATCCGCCGAACACAACCGAGTGCACCGCGCCAATCCGCGCGCACGCCAGCATGGCAATCGCCGCCTCGGGAATATTCGGCAGGTAGATGATGAGGCGATCGCCTTTTTTGATTTTGTTCCGCTTCAGCACATTCGCGAAGCAGCAAACTTCGTGATGCAGTTGCTGGTAGGTGAGGGTGCGCCTGTCACCTGGTTCTCCTTCCCAGATAATTGCCGCCTTATTCCGGCGCGGCCCAGTCAAATGTCGATCCAGACAATTTTCCGAAATGTTGAGTTTGCCGCCGACGAACCACTTCGCGGAAGGCGCTTTCCATTCGAGGACCTTTTTCCATTTGGCGCGCCAGAGCAGTTCGCTCGCTTCTCGAGCCCAGAATTTTGCCGGCTGCCGGATGGATTCCCGGTACATCCGCCGATATTGACCGAGACTTTTGATTCGCGCGCCTTTCGCGAACTGTCGTCTCGGCTTGAAAACACGCTTTTCGATCAAGTGCGACTCGATGTTGGTTTGCATGAGCAGTCCCTAATATGCCGAAGAATTTTTCAGGGCAAGCGCAGCCTCGCGGCTGTGGTTAAAAAGTTAAGAAAGTTACAACGCTCACACCGGACAGCCCTTTGTAACTGTGTAACTCTTTTAACTGTTATAACGTTGCGAATGCTTCAGCCGCCAACTGACAAATATTTCATGCGTGAAGCTTTACGGCAGGCACAAAAAGCATATGCAGCCGGCGAGGTCCCGATCGGAGCGATTGTCGTTCGGGCAGGCAAAATCATCGCGCGTGCGTTCAATCAGGTTGAGCTACTGAAGGACGCTACTGCACACGCGGAAATGCTGGTGCTTACGCAAGCCGAGGCAGCGGTAGGCGATTGGCGCCTGATTGACTGCGATCTTTACGTGACCAAGGAGCCATGCGCAATGTGCGCGGGCGCGCTGGTGCACACACGAATCCGCCGTGTGATTTTCGGTTGCACCGATCCCGTCGCCGGCACGGCAGGAAGCGTAATCAATCTTTTGCAAATGGCCGGGTTCAATCACCGGTGCGATATAGCATCCGGCGTTCTGGAAAGTGAATGCGCGATGATTCTACAAGATTTCTTTCGAAAAAAACGGTCGCTCGATAAGCGCGATCTTTGATTCATAATCGTAGTAAAGGATATGCTCTACGCTCACCCTGCGTGGCGCAAGACTAGACGTAACTTCATCCAGGAGCACACCATGAAAACTAGAAACATTGGCATTTGGATAATAGCGGCACTGGCCGCGAGTCTCTTCGCGGTACCAACAGCTCACTCCGCTACGGAGCTTTTTTCTGCGAATCTCGCCGGGGAGAATGAAGTTCCTCCGATTAATACCGCCGGTTCGGGCGAGTTCCACATGCAGAACGTCGATGGCAACATCACGTTCTCGCTGTCCTTCGCCAATCTGTCATCGCCTTTGGCCGTGGCCCACCTGCACTTTGCACCGAGCAAGGTGGCGGGTGGCGTCATGATATTCCTATGCGGCGGCGGCGGCCAGCCAGCGTGTCCAGCGACTACGTCGGGAACGATCACCGGGACGATCATCGCTGCAAACGTTACGGGCCCCGCAGCCCAAGGCATTGCTGCCGGCGACCTCGACTCTGCCTTGGAGGCCGTGCGAGCAGGATTGTCCTACGCCAACATGCACACGGCGAACTTCGGCGGAGGTGAGATTCGTGGCCAGGTCCATCCAGGAAACGGTAGAAACGGTGATTGAATCGGCACGAGGCAGTAGAATGGCGTGTTAGCAGGCCGGCACGGCGGGTCTGGCTGACGTCTTGCGTGATTGGCTGCCTCGCTGGGGATTCGAACCTAGACAAAGATTAAACGCCTAGGTAAATCAGAAAGTCAGACACGGCTT